>Ga0075423_10001012_pt1 | contig 24011 bp, 19 predicted proteins | sample SoiMethybrSBSTD2_FD_80114 | JGI IMG/M metagenome (GOLD analysis project Ga0075423, IMG submission 80114) | Bulk soil microbial communities from a Populus tree surrounding site in Tennessee, USA - Soil MetaG P. TD hybrid SBSTD2 | ecosystem: Environmental > Terrestrial > Soil > Tree plantation... | reverse complement strand
CGACGACGGTCGGAAGGGGGGAAGCCCCCCTCCGAGTCAAAGAGGAGCGGGAAGCTCCGACTTGCCCATCAGGTAAAGATCGACGCCCCGCGCCGCCGAGCGGCCCTCGGCGATCGCCCAGACGATCAACGACTGGCCGCGCTGCATGTCGCCGCAGGCGAATACGCCAGGGACACTGGTCATCCAGGTCGCATCGCGCCAAACGTTGCCGCGATCAGTCAGCTTCACGCCCAGGTCCGCGAGCATCCCCGGGCGCTCGGGGCCGAGAAAGCCCATCGCGAGCAGCACCAGGTCGACCTCGAGCGTGAATCCGCTGCCGGGCACCGGCTTGAAATCGATCCGGCCGCCCTCGCGCACCATATCGACTTTTAGGGCCTCCAGCGCCTTCACTCGGCCACGCTCGTCACCCAGGAACCGCTGAGTCGAGACCGCGTAGACGCGCTCGCCGCCTTCCTCGTGCGCGCCGGAGACGCGAAAGATGTTCGGCCACTGAGGCCACGGGTTGTCCGCCGCGCGCTGGTCCGGCGGCCGCGGCAGCAGTTCGAACTGGTGGACCGACACCGCGCCCTGGCGATGCACCGTGCCCAGGCAGTCGGCGCCGGTGTCGCCGCCGCCGATGATGACGACGCGCCTGCCCTTCGCGTCGATGAATCGCTCGTCGGGAATCCGATCGCCCTCGCAGCGCCGGTTCTGGAGGGTCAGATACTCCATCGCGAAGTGGATGCCGCCGAGCTCGCGTCCGGGAATCGCCAGGTCTCGTGGCCAGCAGGCGCCGCCGGCCAGCACCACCGCGTCGAAGTCGCTGCGCAGTGTGCCGGTCGGTACGTTGACCCCGACGTGCGCGCCGGTCCGGAACCGCACGCCGTTCTTCTCCATGAGCTGCAGGCGGCGGTCGACGAAGCGCTTCTCCATCTTGAACTCGGGGATGCCGTAGCGCAGGAGCCCGCCGATCCGGTCATCGCGCTCGAAGACGGTCACGAGGTGCCCAGCTTGATTGAGTTGATCGGCGGCCGCTAGCCCTGCGGGTCCCGAGCCCACGACGGCGACTGTCTTGCCGGTACGCGTGGCCGGCGGCTGCGCGCCGACCCAGCCTTCGTCAAAGGCGCGCTCGATGATCGCGAGCTCGACGCCCTTGATCGTCACCGCGTCGTCGTTGATCCCGAGCACGCAGGCGCCCTCGCACGGCGCCGGGCAGAGCCGTCCCGTCCACTCCGGGAAGTTGTTCGTCGCATGCAGGCGATCGATCGCCTCGCGCCACTGGCCCTTGTACACCAGGTCGTTCCAGTCCGGGATGATGTTCCCCAGCGGGCAGCCCTGGTGGCAGAACGGAATGCCGCAGTCCATGCATCGCGCCGCCTGCTTGGTGAGCTCCTCGACTGGATAGGGCAGGTAATACTCCTTCCAGTCGTGGACGCGCTCGGCTATCGCGCGCGCCGGCGGCTTCTTCCGCTTGATTTCGAGGAACCCGGTGGTCTTACCCACCACTCGTCCCGACCAGCTCCGCGAAGGTCGGCTGACGGCCCTCGGCCCGCGCCCGAGCCTCGGCCGCGAGCACGCGCTTGTAGTCGCGCGGCATGATCTTCACGAAGCGCGGCTGCATGTCGATCCAGGCCTTCAGAATGCTCGTCGCGTAGGTCGAGCGGGTGTGCTCGATATGACGGCGGATCAGGTCGCGCACGAGCGCGATCTCCTCGGGCTGATCGAGACGCTCGAGGTCGGCCATGCCGAGATTGCAGCGGCGCTTGAAGTCGCCGTCTTGATCGAGGACATACGCGATGCCGCCCGACATGCCCGCCGCGAAGTTCCGCCCGGTCCGGCCGAGCACGACGACCCGACCGCCGGTCATGTACTCGCAGCCGTGATCGCCGACGCCTTCGACGACCGCGAGCACGCCGCTGTTGCGCACGCCGAAGCGCTCGCCGGCGACGCCGCGCACGTAGGCCTCGCCGCTGGTCGCCCCGTACAGGGCCACGTTGCCGATGATGATGTTCTCCTCCGGCACGAACGTGCTCGCGCGGGGAGGGAAGACGATCAGCTTGCCGCCCGAGAGGCCCTTGCCCCAATAATCGTTGGCGTCGCCCTCGAGCGTGAACGTCACGCCCCGCGGGACGAATGCGCCGAAGCTCTGGCCGGCCGAGCCCGTGAAGTGGACCCGGATCGTGTCGTCGGGCAGCCCCTCGCCACCCCAGCGCTTCGTGATGTGGTAGCCGAGCGTGGTGCCGACCGTTCGGTTGACGTTGCGGATCGGCAGACGCAGCTCGACGGGCTTCCGGTGCTCGACCGCCTCGCGACACGCCGGGATGATCGTGGTGTTGTCCAGCGAGAGCTCGAGCGCGTGCTCTTGCGCCCTGACGCACCGGCGCGAGACGTCGGCCGGCATGTCCGGCTGGTAGAGAATCGCCGACAGGTCGAGCCCGCGGGCCTTCCAGTGCTCGAGCGCGGGCTTGAAGTCGAGCCGGTCGGCGCGGCCGATCATCTCGTTCATCGTCCTGAAACCGAGCGCGGCCATGTGCTCGCGGACTTCCTGGGCGAGGAAGCGGAAGAAGTTCACGACGTAATCCGCGTTCCCCGCGAACCGCTTGCGGAGCTCGGGGTCCTGCGTCGCGATGCCGACGGGGCAGGTGTTGAGGTGGCAGACGCGCATCATGATGCAGCCGAGCACGACCAGCGGCGCGGTCGAGAAGCCGTACTCCTCGCCGCCGAGCAGGGCGGCGATGACCACGTCGCGGCCGGTCTTCATCTGGCCGTCGACCTGCACCACGATGCGGTCCCGGAGCTTGTTCATCACCAGGACCTGCTGTGTCTCGGCCAGGCCGAGCTCCCAGGGTATGCCGCCGTGCTTGATCGACGTGAGTGGCGAGGCCCCGGTGCCGCCGTCGTGGCCCGAGATCAACACGACGTCCGAGAACGCCTTCGCCACACCGGCAGCGACGGTGCCCACACCGATCTCAGCGACGAGCTTCACGTGCACTCGCGCCTCGGGATTGGCGTTCTTCAGATCGTGGATGAGCTGCTTGATGTCCTCGATCGAGTAGATGTCGTGGTGCGGCGGCGGTGAGATCAGCTGCACGCCCGGCGTCGCGAAGCGCACCTTGGCGATCCACGGGTAGACCTTGCCGCCGGGAAGCTGCCCACCCTCGCCTGGCTTGGCGCCCTGGGCCATCTTGATCTGCAGATCGGTCGCGTTGACGAGGTACTCGCTGGTGACGCCGAACCGGCCGGACGCGACCTGCTTCACGGCGCTGCGCCGCCAGTCGCCGTTGGGATCGCGGCGGTAGCGCGCGGCATCCTCGCCGCCCTCGCCGGTGTTCGACCGGCCGCCGATGCGGTTCATCGCGATCGCGAGGGTTTCGTGCGCCTCCTGGCTGATGGAACCGTACGACATCGCGCCGGTGGCAAACCGCTTCAGGATCGACTCGACCGGCTCGACCTCCTCGATCGGCACGGGCTTGGCGCCCGAGCGAAGCTCGATGAGACCGCGCAGGGTCGCCAGCCGCTGGCTCTGGTCGTCGCAGAGGCGCGTGAAGTCCTTGAACTGCGCGTAGCTCCCGCTCCGCGTCGCATGCTGGAGCTTGGCGATCATGTCCGGGTTGACCATGTGATGCTCGCCGTCGCGCCGCCACTGGTACTCGCCGCCCCAGTCGAGCTCGCGCTCGGCGCCGACCGGCCGCTCAGGGAACGCGCGCTCGTGCCGCCGGCGAACCTCGTCGGCGATCACGTCGAGGCCGATGCCCGAGACGCGCGAGACCGTGCCGGTGAAGTAGCGGTGCACGAGGTCGCCGTTGAGCCCGATCGCCTCGAAGATCTGGGCGCCCGTGTAGCTCTGCAGGGTCGAGATGCCCATCTTGGCCATGACCTTGAGGATTCCCTTGTTCAAGGCCTTGATGTAGTTCTTGATCGCCTTCGGCCGATCGATGTCGGGCAGGAGCCCCTCGTTGATCATGTCGTCGAGGCTCTCGAACGCGACCCACGGATTGACCGCGCCCGCGCCATAGCCGATCAAGAGGCAGAGGTGATGCACCTCGCGCGCGTCCCCGGTCTCGATCACGAGCCCGCACCGCGTGCGCTCCCCGCGCCTGACCAGGTGATGGTGCATCGACGCCGTCGCCAGCAGACTTGGAATCGCGGCCGTCTTCTTGCTGATGCCGCGGTCGGATAGGATGATAACGTTGTAGCCTTCGGCGATCGCCTGGCTGGCCCGACGCTGGAGCGTCTCGAGAATCCGTTCGAGACCCGCGGCGCCGTCGGCCACCGGGTACAGCATCGGCAGGGTCAGCGCCTTGAAGCCGCGCTCGCTGACGTGGGCGAGCTTCGCTAGCTCTTCGTTCGTGATCACTGGGTCCTTCAGCACGATCTGGCGGCACGACTCCGGCTCGGGCATCAATAGATTCCGCTCGGGCCCGACCGTCGACTCCATCGAGGTCACCAGCTCCTCGCGGATCTGATCGAGCGGAGGATTTGTGACCTGGGCGAACAGCTGCTTGAAGTAGTCGTAGAGCGGGCGCGGGCGGTTCGAGAGCACCGCGAGCGAGGTGTCGGTGCCCATCGAGCCGACGGGCTCCTCGCCGTGCTTGGCCATCGGCCCGAGGATGATTCTCAGGTCCTCGTGCGTGTAGCCGAACGCGATCTGCCGCGTCAGCACGGTGGCGTGGTCGGGCGCCGGCACCGGGTACGGCCTGAGCTCCTCGAGGTGCACCAGATTGTCGCGGAGCCAGTCGGCGTAGGGGTGCTCCGCGGCGAGCTGCGCCTTGATCTCCTCGTCGTCGACGATGCGCCCCTTGGCCGTGTCGACCAGGAAGATCTTGCCGGGATGCAGCCGCTCCTTGATCAGGATCTTCTCGGCGGGGATGTCGAGGACGCCCACCTCGGAGGCCATCACGACGATATCGTCGGTCGTGACGTAGTAGCGCGACGGGCGCAGGCCGTTGCGGTCGAGCACGGCGCCGATGACGGTGCCGTCGGTGAAGGCGATCGAGGCCGGCCCGTCCCAGGGCTCCATCAGCGAGGAGTGGTACTCGTAGAAGGCCCGCCGCTCCGGGCTCATCGACTCGTGGTTTTGCCACGGCTCGGGGATCATCATGAGGATCGCGTGCGGCAAGGACCGCCCGTTCATCACCAGGAACTCGAGCACGTTGTCGAACGTCGCCGTGTCCGACAGGCCGTCGCGCGTGACCGGAAGCACCTTCTTGAGATCGTCGCCAAGCGCTTCGGACCGGCAGAGCGCCTCGCGTGCCTTCATCCAGTTGATGTTGCCGCGGAGCGTGTTGATCTCGCCGTTGTGGGCGATGTAGCGGTAGGGGTGGGCGAGCGGCCACGATGGGAACGTGTTGGTGCTGAACCGCTGGTGCACGAGCGCCAGCGCCGACTCGAAGTCGGGGTCGATCAGATCGGGGTACATCGTCTCGATCTGATCGGCGCTCAGCATGCCCTTGTAGATGAGCGTGTTCGAGCTGAGGCTCGGGATGTAGGCGTACTTGTTTTCTGGAATGTCGAGCGCCACCACCGCCTTCTCGAACAGCTTCCGGATCACGTAGAGCTTGCGCTCGAAGTGCGCGTGGTCACGTACCGCTGGGCCACGGCCGATGAACACCTGCATGATGTGCGGCTCGACCGAGAGCGCGCTCGCCCCGAGGAGATGGTCGTCGGTCGGCACGCGGCGCCAGCCGAGCAGCTGCTGGCCTTCCTCCTCGACGATCGAGTGCAGGAGCGCGCGCACGATGTCCCGCTGCTCGGCGTCGCGCGGCAGGAACACGAAACCGCAGCCGTAGTCCTTGACCAGTGGAAGGGGAATGCCCAGCCGGCCGCACTCGCGGCGGAGGAATTTATCCGGAATCTGGGTCAGGATGCCGGCGCCGTCACCGGTGTTGGCCTCGCAGCCGCACGCGCCGCGATGGAGCAGATTGATGAGGACCGAGAGCGCCTGACGCACGATCGAGTGCGATCGGCGCCCCTTGATGTCCACGACGAAGCCGACACCGCAGGCGTCATGCTCGTGGGCGGGATCGTACAGTCCCTGAGCGGGCGGCGGCCCGGGAACGGCTGCTTGGCGCGGAGCTTCAGCCATCTGCTTCATCCCCTTTGTGAAAACAGTTGCACGATAGTACAGCCGTCTCCACTATTAGTCATCCCCAAAAAGTTAGATAATAAGTATCAGAAACTCTTATAATCACGTCGTGCACCTGGAGACGCTCCGGCTCTACTGCGACGTCGTGCGCCTGCGCTCGTTCTCGCGCGGCGCGACGCAGAACTTCGTCTCCCAGTCGGCCGCCAGCCAGGCGATGCAGCAACTCGAGGCCGAGCTCGGCGTCGCGCTGCTCGACCGCACCAAGCGGCCGTTCGTGGTGACACCGGAAGGGCAGGCTTTCTACGAGGCGTGTCGCGGGCTCCTCGAGTCATGGGACAAGACCAAGGCGGGGATCGCGGCCGTGAAGGCGCGGGTCGACGGCACCGTGCGCGTGGCGGCGATCTACTCGGTCGGTCTGCACGACGTGAGCCGGCACATGCAGCGCTTCATGTCGCTCTACCCCGAAGCGCGCGTCCAGCTCGAGTGCCTGCATCCGCACAAGGTCGTGGAGGCGGTCGTACAGGGCGAGGCGGACGTCGGGATCATGTCCTATCCACCGGCCGATCGCGCGCTGTCGATCGTGCCTCTCCGCGCGGAGCCGATGGCCTTCGTGTGCCACCCGAACCATCGCCTGGCGCGCCGTCGCGTGGTCATGCCCGCCGACCTCAACGGCGAGACGTTCATCGCGTTCGACGCAGGCCTCACGATTCGCAAGGCGATCGACCGCGCGCTCCGCCAGCACAACGTGCGCGTGAACACCGTGATGGAGTTCGACAACATCGAGACGATCAAGCAGGCGATCATCATCGCTGCCGGCGTTTCGATCCTGCCGCGCCACACGGTGCAGAACGAGGCCTCGATCCGCACGCTCGCGGTCGTGCCGATGGGGATCGTGGATCTGGTGCGCCCGGTCGGCCTGATCCACCGGCGCCAGAAGCCGCTCACGCCAACCGTGAGCCGGTTCATCCAGCTGCTCAAGGACGCCAACGAGGAGCCGGACCGGCCGGCGCGCGCGCGTGAAACGCCGGGAGGGGCGATTGCCGCGCCCGGAGCAAGGAGTTAGGATCGGAAACGGGGAGGGGCAGTCATGAGTGGTGAGTTCGAGGACGAATACTCCGCCACGATCGACGAGAATCTTCGCAAGCGCGACGAGCTGCGCGAGACCAACGAGCCGCTGCTGAACGACACCATCGCGGTCCTGTCCCCAGCCGATCCGCTCTGTCTATCCGAGACCGCCACGGTGCACGAGGCCGTCCAGACCATGCTGGCCAATCGCCAGGCCGGCGTGCTCGTCACCGACGGTCAGGGCCGACTCGCCGGCATCTTCACGGAGCGCGACGTCCTCACGCGCGTGGTCGGCCACGACCTCGACGCCCGGCGCACACGACTCGGTGAGGTGATGACGCGCAATCCCGAGGCGCTGAGCGCCGGCGATCGCGTGGCCTACGCCATCCATTGCATGAGCGTGGCGGGGTATCGGACGATCCCGCTGGTCGACGGCGAGCGCCGTCCGCTCGGAGTCGTCACCGTCACCGACGTGGTCCGGTGGCTCGCCGGCCTGTTCCCCGAAGCCGTGCTGAACTTGAGGCCGGGCGACGCCCTCAAGCGCCCCCACGAGGTGGACGCCGGCTGATGGGGGTCCCGCAGATTTTGCGCGGCGGCCCGTCCGGCCAGCGGCCGGGAATGTTGCCCGCACCCTTGTCGTCCGATAGAATGACCGTTGGTCTGCCGGTGCGTGACCTGACGACCTCCGGCGGCCTAGCCTCTGTAGCGAATTTCCCGTGCCAGGCTCGCGGGATATGACTGCGCAAGGCGAGCGAGGAGAAGGACGAGATGGCTCAGATAGCGACTCCCGCCACCGGCGTCGAGAAGTCGCGTAAAGCGCTGGATCGGGCAGTGATCCGCTTTGCCGGCGACTCGGGCGACGGCATGCAGCTCACCGGGGAGCAGTTCACGACAGAATCCGCGTGGGCGGGCAACGATCTCGCCACGCTGCCGAATTTTCCAGCCGAGATCCGCGCACCGGCGGGCACGCTCTTCGGTGTCTCGAGCTTCCAGCTGCAGTTCGGCAGCCAGCGCGTCTATACACCCGGCGATCGGCTCGATTGCCTCGTCGTGATGAATCCGGCCGCCCTCAAGGTGCACTTGCGCGATCTCAAGACCGGCGGCCTGTTGATCGTCAATACGCAGGCGTTCGACAAGCGCAACCTCGACAAGGCCGGCTACGCGGCCAATCCGCTCGACGAGCCGGCGCTGGCCGAGCGCTACCGTCTGCACAAGGTCGACATGACCGGCCTCACGCACGAGGCCATCAAGGACCTTCCGCTCAACACGAAGGAAAAGGACCGGACCAAGAACTTCTTCGCGCTCGGCCTGGTCTCCTGGATCTACACGCGGCCGCTCGAGCCCACCCTGGTCTGGATCGAGAAGCGCTTCGCGAAGAACAAGGACATCGCCGAGGCCAACACTCGCGTGCTGAAGGCCGGTCACGCGTACGGCGAAACCGCCGAGATCTTCAGCGAGCACTATGCGGTCGAGCCCGCCGAGATGGCGCCGGGTCTCTATCGGGCGATGACGGGCAACCGAGCGCTTGCCTGGGGAGTCCTCGCTGCGGCGCAGCGCTCGAAGCTCCCGGTCGTGTATGGCGCCTATCCGATCACCCCGGCGAGCGACATCCTGCACGAGCTCGCGATGCACAAGCGGTTCCGCGTTCGGACCATCCAGGCCGAGGACGAGATCGCGGCGGTGACCGCGGCGATCGGTGCCTCGTTCGGCGGGGCGATCGGCATCACCGCCTCGAGCGGTCCGGGCATCGCGCTGAAGGGTGAGGGCATCGGGCTCGCGGTGACGGCTGAGCTGCCGCTGGTGGTGCTGAACATCCAGCGGGCGGGGCCCTCGACGGGCATGCCCACCAAGACCGAGCAGGCCGACCTGATGCAGGCGCTCTACGGCCGCAACAGCGAGGCGCCCGTGGTCGTGCTGGCGCCCGCCACACCAGGGGACTGCTTCTACATCGCCTACGAGGCGGTGCGCCTGGCGGCGCGGTACATGCTGCCGGTCATCGTGCTCAGCGACGGATTCCTGGCCAACGGCTCCGAGCCGTGGCTCATCCCCGACGTGTCCACGCTGCCGCCGATCGAGATCGCGTTCCGGACGGAGCGCGAAGGTTTCTTCCCGTATCTCCGCGACCCGGCCACCCTGGCGCGGCCGTGGGTGCGTCCGGGCACCCCGGGCCTCGAGCACCGCATCGGCGGAATCGAGAAGCAGGACGTCACGGGCAACATCTCCTACGATCCCGAGAACCACGACCACATGGTCCGCACGCGCGCCGAGAAGGTGCGCCGCGTGGCCCAGGAGATTCCGCCGACTTCGATCAACGGTCCGGCCACCGGCGACCTCCTCGTCGTCGGCTGGGGCGGCACATACGGCGCGATCACGGCCGCGGTCGAACGGGCGCAGGCCGACGGCAAGTCCGTCGCGTCGATCCATCTACGTCACCTGAATCCTCTGCCACCGGATCTCGGCCACATCCTGCGCGAGTACCGCAAGGTGCTGGTGCCCGAAATCAACAGCGGACAGCTCGTGCGCGTGCTGCGCGCCGAGTATCTGGTCGACGCCGTCGGGTTCAACCGCGTGCGCGGCCTGCCGCTGGCGTCGGAGGAAATTCTCGAAGCGATCAACCAGCTTCTCGGGGGTAAGTCATGAGCCCGAGCGGGGCCGGAGCGAAGGAAGCGCCGCGGTACACGAAGAAGGATTTCGAGTCCGACCAGGACGTACGGTGGTGCCCGGGCTGCGGGGACTACGCCATCCTGTCGGCCGTTCAGAAGACGATGCCCGATCTCGGCATTCCGAAAGAGGACATCGTGTTCATCTCGGGGATCGGCTGCTCGAGCCGCTTCCCGTACTACATGAACACCTACGGCTTCCACACGATCCACGGCCGCGCGCCCGCGATCGCCACGGGGCTCAGGGTGGCGCGGCCCGAGCTGAAGATCTTCGTGGTCACGGGCGATGGCGACGGTCTCTCGATCGGCGGCAATCACATGCTGCACGTGCTACGCCGCAACGTGAACCTCGTGATCCTGCTCTTCAACAACCGGATCTACGGGCTCACCAAGGGCCAGTACTCGCCGACCAGCGAGCTCGGCAAGATCACGAAGTCGACGCCGATCGGCTCCGCCGACCGTCCGGTGAACCCGCTGGCGTTCGCGCTCGGCTGCGGCGCCACGTTCGTCGCGCGCACCGTCGACCGCAACATCCCGCACATGGACGAGATGCTCAAGCGCGCGGCCGCCCACAAGGGCACCGCATTCCTCGAGATCCTCCAGAACTGCAACGTGTACAACGACCTGGCGTGGAACGTCATCTACGATCGGGAGTCGAAGGTGCAGCACGAGTTGCGGCTCGAGCACGGCAAGCCGCTGCTCTTCGGGCCCCCCGACGATCGGCGCGCGGTGATCATGCAGGGCGTCACTCCGAAGGTGGTACGCGCCAAGGACGTTCCCGAGTCGAGCCTCTGGATCCACGACGAGAAGAACGTGAACGCGGCGAAGCTCATCGCCGACCTGTTCGCGCCGGATTTCCCGATCCCGGTCGGTGTGCTCTCCGCGATCGACGCCCCCGTCTACGAAGACATGATGCTCGAGCAAGAGCAGAAGGCGATCTCGGACCGCGGGCCGGGTGACATCGCCAAGCTCCTGACATCGGGAGACACCTGGAAGATTTCGTAGCCCGCGCCATGGGGCGTCCGGCATGCCCCTGAGCGGGCCCTTCGTCCAAGAGCTCGAGCGCATCGTCAGCGCCTCCGGGCTCGTTCGCACACTCGAGGGTCGCCTCGTCTACGAGTGCGACATGCACACCTTCTACAAGGGCGCCCCGGACGTCGTCGCGCTACCGCAACGCACCGAACAGGTCGTCGAGATCGTGAGGCTCTGCCGGCGCGAACACGTGCCGATCGTGCCCCGCGGCTCGGGCACCGGTCTCATCGGGGGCGCGATGGCGCCTTCCGGCGGCGTGATGATCGGCACCAACCGGATGGATGCGATCCTGGAGCTCGACCTCCCGAACCGATGCGCGACGGTCCAGCCCGGGCTCATCAACCTGTCTCTCACCCGGGCCGTCGCAAGCCACGGATTTTTCTTCGCGCCAGACCCGTCGAGCCAGATGGTCTCGTCGATCGGCGGGAACGTCGCCACCAACGCCGGCGGCCCACACTGCTTGAAGTACGGGATCACGACCAACCACATCCTCGGCCTCGAGATCGTGACCGGTGCCGGCGAGCTGGTGCGCCTGGGCGGCAAGGCCGCAGATCGGCCGGGCTACGATCTCGTGGGCGCGGCGGTCGGCTCGGAGGGCACGTTCGGCATTGTCACCGCGATCACGGTGCGCCTGCTCCACGCCGCCGAGGCGGTGAAGACGATCCTCGCCTCGTTCACCGCGATCGAGGACGCATCCGAAGCGGTCTCGGCGATCATCGCGGCTGGTATCGTGCCCGCCGCGCTCGAGATGCTCGACGAGCTGATGATCCGCGCGATCAACGAGGGCACCGGCGCCGGCTATCCCAAGGACGCCGCCGCGGTCCTGCTGATCGAGCTCGACGGCCCGGCGGCCGAGGTCGAGGCGCAGGGGGAGCGCGCGGCGCGCATCTGCTGGGAGCGCGGTGCGCTCGAGGTTCGCGTCGCTGCCGACGCGACCGAACGCGCGCTGCTCTGGAAGGGGCGCAAGGAGGCCGCGGGAGCCGTCGGGCGGCTCGCGCCCACCTATCTCTTGCAGGACGCCGTGGTGCCGCGCTCGAAGCTCCCGACGATCATGCGCGAGCTGATCGCGATCGGCGCGCGGCATCGCGTGCAGATCGCGAACGTGTTCCATGCCGGCGACGGCAATCTCCATCCGCTGATCCTGTACGACGACCGCGATCCGGCCGAGCTCGCGCGTGCGAAGGCGGCCAACGAGGAGCTCCTGCGCGCCTGCATCGAGATGGGCGGTACGGTGACGGGTGAGCACGGCGTCGGCCTCGACAAGGCCAAGAATCTTCCACTGCAGTACGCCGAAGCGGACCTCAACTTCATGTATCGGTTGAGGCGCGCGTTCGACCCGGATCTGATCATGAATCCCGGCAAGTTGCTGCCCTCGCACCCGGCCTGCGGCGAGGGCTTCCGTCCCACCCGCCCGCGCGTGCCCGACGGCGCCTGGATTTAGGCCGCGATGGCGCGCGCGGCACGCTCGATCGGCGACGCCCTCGTCACGATCGCCGGTCGCGAATCGGTTCGCGACGACGCGAGCTCGCTCGACTCGTCGATCATCGACGGGGCGCGCCCGCGCTTCCTCGTGCGCCCGGCGTCGATCGACGAGCTGAGCCGGGTGATCGCGCTGGCCCACGACGCCGGCCTGGCGGCCGTTCCGCGGGGCAACGGGCGCGCGCTCGAGCTCGGTAACCCACCGGCGAAGGTCGATCTCGTCGTCGATCTCACCGGCCTCGATCGGGTGATCGAGCACAACCCGGACGACCTGACGATCACGGTTCAGGCAGGCATGTCATGTGGCGCCCTCGCGGCCCTACTGGCGCCGCACCGGCAATCGCTGGCGATCGATCCGCCCGGACTCGCCACGCGTACGCTCGGCGGGGTCACCGCGACCAACGCGCTTGGCCCGTTGCGCGCGCGCTTCGGCGGGCTGCGTGATCTGCTGCTCGGCGTGCGCTTCGTCCAGCCCGACGGCGTCGTGACCTGGGGCGGCTCGAAAGTCGTGAAGTCGGTGAGTGGCTACGACGTGCCCAAACTGATGGTCGGCGCGCTCGGAACGCTCGGCGTACTCGCCGAGCTCACGCTCCGGCTCCACCCGTTGCCGGATCTCGAGCGCTCGTGGCTGGTGTGCCTGGATCAACCCCAGGCGGCGCAGGAGCTCGTGTCCCGGCTCGTCGACTCATCGGTCCAGCCCGGCCGCGTCGAGCTGCTCAACGACGACGCCGCCAGGTTCGTGCTGGGCGAATCGGGGAGCGCCGGCATCGCGGTCTCGATGGGCAGCGTGGCCGATGCCGTGAACGAGCAAGGCGAGCGCCTGGCCGAAATGGCGAAGGCTCAGGGCGCCCGGGTGCTCGCGCTGCCGGACGACTTCTGGAGCCGCGTCAGCGACGCCATGTCGCCACCCGCGGGCTGGACGGTTCTTCAAATCACTTCGCTACCCGGACGGCTCGCCGACACGCTCGAGGCCGTCGGAGGGATCGTACAGGCCGAGGCCCCCGGAGCCGAGGTGAGGCTCGGCGGCTGCGCCACGCTTGGCACCCTGCGTCTCCTCATCGGCGGCGCCACGGTCGCGGAGCTGGACGCCGTCATCACGCGCGTGCGTGCGTGGGTCGGCGAGATCGGCGGCGGCGTCGTCGTTGCGAGCGGCCCGGCGGAGCTTCGGCGGACCGTCGATCCGTGGGGCCCGATCGGGCCCGGCGCGCTCGCGCTCATGCGCGCGCTGCGCGATGAGTTCGATCCCAGGCGCGTGCTGAACCCCGGCCGCTACGTCAGGGGCATCTGATGGCTCACGAGGGGCTCAACGTCACCGCTCGCGATCTCGACGAGATCAGGAAGTGCGTGCACTGCGGGATCTGCCTGCCCCAGTGCCCGACGTATCGGGTGCTCGGCGAGGAGATGGACTCGCCACGCGGGCGCATCTATCTGATGCGCGCGGCCGCCGAGGGCAGGGTGGCCCTCACCGAGACGTTCCAGCGCCACATCGATCTCTGTCTCGGTTGCCGGGCGTGCGAGACCGCGTGTCCGTCGGGAGTCCGATTCGGCTCGCTCCTCGAGGTGACGCGTGCGCAGCTGCGCCTGAATGGACCGCGGGCCAGGCGGCGGCCCTTCGACGCTTTCGTGTTTTCCGTGTTTCCCGAGCCGGCACGGCTCGGCGCCGCGCTCGCGGTGTTCAAGCTCTATCAGAGCTCGGGGCTCCGCGCGCTCGTCCGAGCGACCGGCGTCTTGCGGCGATTCCCGCGGCTGGCGGCGATGGAGAAGCTCCTCGACGACGTCCCCGCGCCCGATCCGCTGCCCGAGCTCGTCGTCGCACGCGGGCGCGCGGTCGGGCGCGTTGGCCTCTTGGCCGGCTGCGTCCAGCGCTACCTGTATCCTGGCGTGAATCGGGACACGGCTCGGCTCCTGGCGCTGGCCGGCTACGACGTGGTGATTCCGCGCGCGCAGGGATGCTGCGGTGCGCTCGAGCTCCACGGCGGACGCACAGGCGCTCACGCCGCGCGCGCCCGCGCGCTCGCGGCGGCGTTTCCCGCCGACCTTGATTTCGTCGTGACCAACGCCGCGGGCTGCGGCGCGGCGATGAAGGAATACGGCCATCACGTGCCGGAGCTCGAGTCGTTCGCGACGCGGGTGCGCGACGTCACCGAGCTCCTGGCCGCCGCCGACCTCCCGCTGGGCCGGCTCGATCTGGCGGTGACCTACCACGATGCCTGCCATCTCGCCCACGGCCAGCGCGTGCGCCAGGAGCCGCGCCAGCTCCTCGCGCGCATCCCCGGGCTCAAGCTCGTGGAGCTCGGCGACAGCGATCTCTGCTGCGGCAGCGCCGGCGTCTACAATCTGCTCGAGCCCGAGATGGCGCGCGATCTCCTGGAGCGGAAGATCGCGCGGATCGCCGAGACCGGCGCCAAGGTGGTCGCGGCGGCGAACCCGGGTTGTCTGCTCCAGATCGCGCTCGGCTGCCGCGAGCGCGGCCTGGACGTGGCGCTCGTTCATCCCGTAGAGTTGCTGGCGAGGGCCGCCGATGCGTATCAGGGTTAAGGACCACGCGAAGTTCCAGCCCGACAAGATGGCGAAGATCGCCCTGGCGGCGACGCCGCGCGCGCTGCTCGATCTCTACTGCGTGGCGCCCGGGCAGGAGCAGAAGCCCCACACCCACGGGGATCAGGACAAGTTCTACCTCGTCCTCGAGGGACGCGGCCGCTTCAGGCTCGGCTCCGCCGAGCACGCGCTCGAGGCCGGGGACGCGCTCGTCGCGCCCGCCGGCGTCGAGCACGGCCTCGTCAACGACGGCGACGCGCGCCTGCTCGTCGTCGTCCTGGTGACGCCGCCGCCCCCCCACGCATGACCGGCCGGCGCGCGTCGCTGATGGTGACGTGCCTGGGCGATCTGTTCTTCCCCGACGTCGGCGTGTCGATCGTGCGCGTGCTCCGAAAGCTCGGCGTCGCCGTCGACGTCCCCACGGATCAGACCTGCTGCGGCCTGCCGCTCTTCAACTCGGGCTATCACGCCGAGGCCGCCGCGGTCGCCCGCCGCACGCTCGCGCTGTTCCGGGATTCGGAGCACGTGGTGGTGCCGTCGGGCTCCTGCGCATGGATGGTCAAGCACGAGTATCCCGGGCTCCTGGCCGGCGCGGGGCTGGCGCGCGAGGCCGAGCATCTGGCCGCGTGCACGCACGAGCTCTCGCAGTTCCTGGTGCGCGTGCTCGGCGCGCGCCAGTTCACCTCGGCCGTGCGCGGGCGCATCACCTACCACGACTCGTGTCATCTGCTGCGCGGGCTCCACGAGTCCGAGAGCCCGCGCACCCTGCTCGGCAATCTCAAGGGCGCCGAGCTCGTCCCTCTGCCGGGCGCCGACGAGTGCTGCGGCTTCGGCGGCTCGTTCGCGGTGCGGCTGCCCGAGGTCTCCTCGCAGATCCTCGCCAAGAAGCTGGCGAACGTCGAAGCCACGGGCGCGGACTGCCTGGTGGCGTGCGACGCCGGCTGCCTCATGCAGATGGGCGGGGGGCTCACGCGCAAGAAATCGCGGGTTCGCGCGCTCCATCTGGCCGAACTCCTGGACGGAGACCGGTGAGCGCCGGCGAGCTCGCGACGCCGTTTCGCCGGCGCGCCGGCGGCGCGATGCAGGACGCGTTCCTGCAGGAAGCGCTCACGATCGCCACGACCAAGTTCATCGGCCTGCGCCGCGAGGCCTTCGCCGGCTTCCCCGAGGGCGAAGCCTTGCGCGACCAGGCGCGCGCGATCAAGGAGCGGACGCTCCAGGAGCTCGACCGCCACCTCGAGACCCTCATCGCCAACGTCGAACGACTCGGCGGCCATGTGCACTACGCGGCCACGCCGGCCGAGGCGCGCTCGATCATCGTGGACATCGGGCGCCGCGCCGGCGCGCGCATGGCGGTGAAGTCGAAGTCGATGGCGACCGAGGAGATCCACCTCAACGAGGCGCTGGAGGCGGCCGGGATCACGCCGGTCGAGACCGACCTCGGCGAGTACATCATCCAGCTGGCGCACGAGCGCCCCTCGCACATCATCGCGCCCGCGATCCACAAGACGAAGGGGCAGGTGGCCGAGCTCTTCACGCGCGAGCTCAAGCGCCCCGCGGAGCCCGATCCGGAGGCGCTGACGAAGATCGCCCGCGGCGAGCTGCGCGAGAAGTTCCTTCAGGCCGACCTCGGCATTACCGGCGCCAACTTCGCGGTGGCCGAGACCGGCACGATCGTCCTGGTCACAAACGAGGGCAACGGACGGATGGTGACCTCGCTGCCGCGCGTGCACGTGGCGGTGATGGGAGTCGAGAAGGTCGTGCCCTCGATGACGGATCTCATGGTGTTCCTGGCCATCCTCGCGAAGAGCGCGACCGGCCAGAAGCTCTCGGTCTACACCTCGCTGGTCCAGGGACCGCGGCGGGGCGGCGAGCTCGAGGGCCCCGAGGAGTTCCACCTGGTGCTGCTGGACGGCGGCCGGATCGCGCAGATCGACGGACCGCTGCGCGAGGCGCTCTCCTGTCTGCGCTGCGGCGCGTGTCTCAACGTGTGCCCCGTATACCGCCAGATCGGCGGTCACGCCTACGGCTACACGTACCCGGGTCCGATCGGCATCCTGCTGACCGCGATGATGGAGGGCACGGCCGCGGTCCGGGACCTGGCGCACGCCTCCTCGCTGTGCGGCGCGTGCGCCGACGCCTGTCCGGTCCGCATCGACATCCCGCGGATGCTGATCGAGCTCAGGCGCGAGGTGGACGACAAGAAGATCGCGCGGTGGCCCGAGCGCCTGGCCTTCAAGCTGCTGGCGCAACTGCTCGCGCGCCCCGGCCTCTACCGGCTCGCGGTCAGAGCCGGGCGGATCCTCCAGCGGCCCGTCGCCACCGGCGGCCGCATCGGCCGCGTGCCGCTCGTCTTGGGTGAGTGGACGCGCACGCGCAATCTGCCGCCCCTGGCCGCGCGCACCTTCCAGGAGCGCTGGGCGCAGGATAAGGATCTCCAGGCATGACGACCCGCGCGGAGTTCCTCGGACGGATCCGCGAGCAGGTCAGACGCGCGCCGGCCCGATTCCCCGCCTCGACCGCGAGCCGGCCGCGGCATCCAGCGGCGGAGGCCGAGACGATCCGGCGCGAGCTCGCCGAGCGGTGGCGGGAGACGCTCGACGGATTCCGCCGCGAGTTCGAGGGCGTCGCCGGCGTGTTCCACCGGGTCGTGTCGGTCGACAGGGTCCCGGCCGTGATCGAGCAGATCGCCCGGGAGCGCGGGGCGCGCGAGCTGGTGGCTTGGCACGCGGCCGCGCTTGGCGTCGATCTTCCGGCCGCGCTCGGGGGGCACGGGCTCGACGTCCACCAGATGCCCGCGGCGGAGCCGACGGGCGCCGGTGAGCGCGAGCGTTTGCGGGCGATCGCCGCCCGCGCCGATCTCGGGCTCACCGGCGTCGACCTCGCTATCGCCGAGACGGGAACCCTAGTGCTGGTGTCCGGCTCCGGCCGGCCGCGCTCCACGTCGTTGCTGCCGCCCTGTCACATCACGGTCTTCGACCGGACCGCGCTGGTCGAGTCGCTGCGACAGGTTGGCGTGTTTCTCGAGGCCTGGCACGGCGACGGCGCGGCCCCCGCGCGCGGCGCGTCGATCAACTTCATCACGGGCCCGAGCCGCACCGCGGACATCGAGCTCACGCTCACCCGCGGCGTCCACGGACCCAAGGAAGTGCACGCAATCTTCGTGGAGCAGGGCCTCGGTGGCTGAGCGCTACTTCACGGTCGCCGACGTGGAGGCGCTGATCCCCCAGCTCGCGCAGATCATGGGGCAGGTGATGTCCGCGCACGCCGAGGCGACTGCGGCGCAGGAGCGCATGCAGGCCGAGCAGCAACGGATCGCGGTGGCCGGCGGCGGCGTCCTCGACCGGCGGGCCTGGCGCGCCGACAAGGATCGGATCGAGCGGCTGACGGGCGAGATCCGTGAGGGCCTCGGCGAGATCGTCGAGCTCGGCGGCGCGCCCAAGGATCTCGGTCTGGGCCTCGTCGATTTCCTCCACCTCCGCGACGGGCGGGAGGTCAACCTCTGCTGGAAATACGGCGAGCGCGAGATCCGCCATTGGCACGGCCTCGACGAAGGCTACGCCGGGAGAAAACCACTCTGATGCCGTACGCCGCGATCCTGTTCGACCTGTTCGACACCCTCGTCCGCTTCGACCGCGAGCGCATGCCCGAGATCGAGATCAACGGCAAGGTCGTGCGCTCGTCGGCTGGACTGCTCCATGCGATCTTGCAGCAAGAGGCGCCCGAAGTCGCCCTCGAGCGCTGCTACGAGGCGCTCGGCGAGAGCTGGCGCGAGGCCGAGCGCCTGCGGGCGATCGATCATCGTGAGGTGCCCGCCGCCGCGCGCTTTGCCCACTTCTTCCAGACGCTCGGGCTCGACGAGGCGGCGCTGCCCGCGGGATTCGGCCGCGCGCTGATCGATGCCCACCGCACCGCGCTCGGGCATGCGGCCGAGTTCCCGGCGCATCACGGCCCGCTCCTGCGGCGCCTCGCCGAGCGCTACAAGCTCGCGGTCGTGTCCAACTTCGACTACACGCCGACGGCCCTCGACATCCTCGAGCGTGCCGGGGTCGTCGAGCTGTTCCGGACCATCGTGGTCTCCGACGAAGTCGGCTGGCGGAAGCCGAGACGCGACATCTTCGATGCGGCCCTGGAGCGTCTGGGCGTTCGGCCCGAGGAATCGCTCTTCGTGGGCGACCGCGCCGACATGGACGTGCTGGGCGCGCAGCAGATCGGCATGGACGCCGCGTGGATCAACCGCGACGGCGAGCCGCTGCCAGCCGGCGTGAAGGCCCCGACCTACGAGATCCGCGATCTCGGCGAGCTGGCGACCATCCTGAAGCTCTGAGCGGCTCGCCTGTATCCTAAGGGCATGACCATCCGCAAGATCCTCGTCATCGGATCCGGCCCGGCGGGCTACACGGCGGCCATCTACGCGGCGCGCGCCAATCTCGCGCCGCTCATGCTGACCGGCCTTCAGTACGGTGGCCAGCTCATGCTGACGACGACCGTGGAGAACTTCCCAGGGCTCGCGGAGGGCGTTCAGGGGCCCGAGCTCATGGAGATGATGCAGAAGCAGGCGGCGCGCTTCGGCGCCGACATGGTCCCCGAGGACGCGACGGCCGTGGACTTCTCGCGGCGCCCGTTCGTCGTCAAGGCCGGCAACGTCAGCTACGAAGCGGAGACGGTTGTCATCGCCACCGGTGCCTCGGCGAAACTCCTCGGACTTCCGGCCGAGTCGAAGCTGATGGGGCGCGGCATCTCGACGTGCGCGACTTGCGACGGTTTTTTCTTCAAGGACCAGAACATCATGGTCGTTGGGGGCGGAGATTCCGCGCTCGAGGAAGCGCTCTACCTCTCGCGCCTGGGGCGGCGGGTCGACGTCGTGCACCGGCGCGATACCTTGCGAGCCTCGAAGATCATGCAAGAGCGCGCCCTCAAGAATCCCAAGATCGATTTCATCTGGGATACCGTGATCGAGGACATCCTCGGCGTCGACGGGGGCAAGGTCACCGGCGTCCGAATGAGGAACGTCAAGACCAATACGAGCTCGGAGCGCGCGGTCGACGGCCTCTTCGTGGCGATCGGCCATCAGCCCACCACGGAGATCTTCCGCGGCCAGGTCGAGCTCCTGCCCAACGGTTACATCAAGGTCAAGCCGGGCACCACCCAGACCAGCGTGCCTGGTGTCTTCGCGGCCGGCGACGTGCAGGACTTCACGTACCGCCAGGCGGTGACGGCGGCCGGCGCGGGCTGCATGGCGGCGCTCGAGGCCGAGCGCTACCTCGAGGCCACGGCCGCGCAGTAGTGCGCTATCATGCTCACGCGGGCCAATCGGGAAAGGAGAGCGCTCACATGCCCCCAGCGGTGACCGTCTACAGCAACGTCGGGTGAGGGCCCTGCCACAAAGCGATGGAGTATCTATCGCAAAAGGGCATCCAGTTCACGGAGCGCAACGTGGGGAAGGACCCGGGGGCCCGCGAGGAGCTGATGGCGCTCGGTCTCCTGTCCTTGCCGGTGATCATCATCGGTGACAAGCGGCTCACCGGCTTCAACCCGAAGGCGATCGACGCGGCGCTGAGCGCGTCGTAGTCGGGGAGAGAGCATGCAACAACAACAGCCCTCGGCCGCGAACATCGACAAGATGTGGGCGTACGCGCGGAAGTACGCCGAGAAGTCGGGAACGTCGCTCCATCCCGACCAGGCCGTGACTGAGACCGTCGTGACGGGCTTGGCCCGTCACATCGAGCAGGTGGGCAAGCCGCTGTGCCCCTGCAACTTCTACCCGGATCCGGCCGCCGAGGCCAAGCTGCGCCGCTGGATCTGCGCCTGCGATGAGATGCAGAAGTACAAGTACTGCCACTGTCTTCTGTTCGTCAGATCGGACGGCTTACCGATCACCGAGTACCTGCCCGAGGACCACGAGGGCCGCGACGCCTACGGCGTCACCAAGGACGAGCACCCGGACAAGGGCCGCGCGATGGCCAAGGTCCTCGACCGGCATCAGACCGAGCCCACGCGCGAGTAGGGCGGCGCGCCAGGCGTCAGGTGCCGATGCGGAGCGTCGCGGAGAGGTCCTTCAGGAAGGCGATCGTCGACAGGTAGGACAGCTTCCCGGTTCGTGGATTCTCGGACGGGACGTTCTCGATCTCGATCGACAGCCGGCCGAACTCGCCCTGCACGGTGATTCGATGGCGGTTCAGCGGCCGCTCCGGCGACGCGAACACGCGGATCCGCGTCTTCTCGGGCCCGATGCCCGCCAGCGAGAGCGCGGCGACGACGTTGACGTTCGCCGGGAACGCGCGACAGGCCTCGGCCGCGGTGCCCTCGAAGATCAACGTCTCCTGCGTGATCGCATCGAGGTCGATCTTCTGCGACTCGATCCACGGCGCGCCGGCGAGCCCGCGCGGCGGCTTGCGCGTCTCCATCGTGACCGACTCGATCGCGCCGACGCGCGCGCCCTTGACGCCGTCCAGGCCGGCGATCGCGGCCGACGGTACGTAGATGCGGCAGCGGTTGGCCGCGGCCAGATCGATCCAGTCCTGACGGCCGATCAGCCCGCCGCAGGAGAGCACGACCAAATCCTTGCCCGCGGCGAGCGTCCTTGGCGCGATCTCCTCGCGCAGATGCGTCTGCGTCGAGGCCTCGATCACCAGGTCCGAGGCGCGGATGAGTTCGTCCAGTGATAGGAACGGCGCAGGGGTTCCGAGACTCTTGAGGAAGCGCTCGGCCTTCTCGCGGTCGCGCGCGGTACCGCCCGCGAGGGTGAGGCCCGCGATGCCCTCGTCGAGGGCGCGACAGAGCTGTCGACCGATAGCGCCCAGCCCGACGACGCCGATCCGCATGATCGCGCATGGTATCATGCCGCCAGGCACTCGAATGACGGCAGCGCAGCGTCTGCGGCAGCCGCTCGAGCGGCTCTATCGTGAGTTCGACTACGGCGCCCGGGTCGAGCTCGACGCCATCCGATTCCCGCTTCGCTACGCCGCCCCGCGCGATCGCGAGCTCGTCGCGCTGCTCAGCGCGTGCCTCGCCTACGGCCGCGTCGATCTGTTCAGCGCCGAGCTCGAGGGCGTGCTCGCACGGATGGGGCCGTCCCCCGCCGCGTTCGTGTCGGTGTTCGACCCGCGCCGCGACGCGGCGGCCTTCGAGGAGTTCTGGTATCGCTTCAACCGGCCACGGGATCTGGTGGCCTTCTGCATCGCGGCCCGCGACCTCCTCGCGCGCTTCGGCACGCTCGAGAAGTGCTTCCTGGCGGGGGACGCCGACCCGGCGGGGCCGATCGGCCCGACCCTGGAGCGCTTCTCCCGCGCGTTCCTCGACGCCGACCTGCACGAGGTGTTCCCGCGCGGCCGCGTGTCGCGCGGTTACCGCCACCTGTTCCCGCTGCCCTCGCTCGGCGGCCCGTGCAAGCGGCTGAACCTGTTCCTGCGCTGGATGGTCCGCCGCGAGCCGCCTGATTTCGGGTTGTGGACGTCGGTGTCGCCGGCGCGCCTGATGATGCCGCTCGACACGCACATCGAGAACATCAGCCGGTCGATCGGGCTCACGAGTCGCCGCTCGCGCAACTGGCGCATGGCCGAGGAGATCACGACGCGGCTGGCGGCGATCGACGCCGGCGATCCGGTGAAGTTCGACTTCGCGCTCTGCCACAAGCGCATGTCCGGCGAGTGTCTGGATCGCCGCGACGAGAAGGTCTGCGCTCCCTGTGGCTTCAAGAGCGTGTGCCGTCACTGGCGAGGGAGGGTGTCGCGGCGTGCTTGAATCGGTGCTGGTGATCATCGGATTCGCGCTCGGGGCGGCCGTGGCGTGGGTCGCGACCTGGGCATACCTCGGCCCGCGGGGCCAGGCCGACCGGCTGGCGCGCGACGTGCGAATCGGCGAGCTGGAGGCCCGCGGCGACGAGCTCCGGCGCCAGCTCGGCGAGCGCGGCCTCGAGCTCGACACCGTGCGCCGCGAGATCGCCTCCGAGCGAAGCCAGCGCGCCGATTCGGACGCGCGGCTGGACGAGGCGCGTAAGAACCTCGACGAGCAGCGCCGCGTGTTCGACGAGGCGCGGGTGAACCTCAAGGAGACGTTCGAGTCGCTGAGCCACCAGGCGCTGCGCACGAGCAACAGCGAGTTCCTGAAGCTTGCCGAGGAGAGGCTCGGCCAGCGGCAGAAGGAGATCGACGCGAGCCTGACGCCGCTCAGGACCGCGCTCGAGCGCTACGAAGGGGAGATCCGCGGCCTCGAGCAGGCCCGCGATCAGGCGTACGGTAGCCTCCGGTCCGAGGTCGAGCGGCTGGCGCGACTGTCCGAGCAGCTCCAGGGCGAGACCGGCAACCTCGTCAACGCGCTGCGCTCGCCCCAGGTACGCGGCCGTTGGGGTGAGGTGACCTTGCACCGGGTCGTCGAGCTGGCGGGAATGGCCGAGCACTGCGACTACGTCGAGCAGATGACCCTCGAGACCGAGGGCGGCCGTCTGCGACCCGACATGGTCGTCAACCTGCCCGGAGGCCGCGCGATCGTCGTCGACGCCAAGGTCCCGCTCTCCGCGTATCTCGAGGCGATGGGCGCGGCGACCGAGGACTTGCGCCAGGCGGCGATGACGCGGCACGCGCGCCAGGTGCGCGAGCACATGGGCGCGCTCGCGGCCAAGGCGTACTGGGAGCAGTTCTCGACGGCGCCCGAGCTCGTGGTCATGTTCATCCCGGGCGAATCGTTCGTCGCCGCCGCGGCGCAGGCGGATCCCGCGCTCATCGAGGACGGGATGAATCGCAAGGTCGTCGTCGCGACGCCGACCACTCTGATCGCGTTGCTGCACGCTATCGCGTACGGCTGGAAGCAAGAACGGATCGCGTCGAATGCCGAGGGCATCCACAAACTTGGCCGCGAGCTCTACGACCGGCTCCGTTCGCTTGGCGGCCATTTCGAAGGCGTCGGAACGGCGCTCGGGCGCGCCGTGAACGCGTACAACGCGTTCGTCGGCTCGATGGAGACTCGCGTGCTGCCCTCGGCGCGCCGCTTCCGCGACCTGGGCGCAGCGAGCGGCGACGAGATCGCGACGCTCGCGCCGATCGACCAGGCGCCGCGACAGCTCGACGCGCCGGAGTATCCGCGCCAGCTCACGACGAGCGACGCGCCCGAGGAAGGACGCGTATGAGTCGTCGAGCCAGGCGCGGGACTCGACAAAAAATCGCGCGTGGTATGAT
>Ga0075423_10001009_pt1 | contig 24049 bp, 21 predicted proteins | sample SoiMethybrSBSTD2_FD_80114 | JGI IMG/M metagenome (GOLD analysis project Ga0075423, IMG submission 80114) | Bulk soil microbial communities from a Populus tree surrounding site in Tennessee, USA - Soil MetaG P. TD hybrid SBSTD2 | ecosystem: Environmental > Terrestrial > Soil > Tree plantation... | reverse complement strand
CTTCAGTTGCAGTTGGACGCGCTCGCGGATGAACGGGATCTGGTTCTTGGCGTCGTTCGCATCCGTGAAACAGAACTCGAGCAGGTCCTCGTCGATGAACGCGCGCGGCGTCCAGGAGAACACGTCGACCCCTTCGAACCGCCCCCCCGTGTCGGGCACCACGACGTCGCCGCTCTGCCGTCGAGGCGGCGCCCAGAACCGGACGCTGGGGAAGGGCTCCGGGTCGATGCCGAGCGCCGCCCAGTCCTCGCGCGCGCCCTCCTGCGCGTCGAACAGCCGATTGGGCCTGTCGAGCCACAGCAGGTCCTCGCCCTTGACGTTGAACACGAGGACGCGGAGGTTGGCTGCGCCCGGACCGACCACATCGGGTCGCGACGTCAAGACGCGCAGGAAGAACAACGCGAAGGAGGTCTTCGTGGCGACGCCGGAGATCCCGCTGATCGACATGTGTCCGCCCTTGCGCCCGTCGAAGAAGTCGAGGTCGACGTGCACCGGGGCGCCGTCGCGGCCGAGGCCGATCGGGAGCGGGCGCTCCATCTCGTCGGCGTAGAGCGCCTTGCGCCGCTCGTCGCCGGTCGCGCGGATGGCCTCCTCGCCGGGATCCGCCGACACCCAGATCTCCGGTTCGACCCTGGTCACGGCCACGCGAGCGGTCCGCACCTTGGCGGCCGGCATGATGCCGAGCTCCGCGATCCGGTGCGTGTCGGATTCGTACTGCGCGCCCTCGTAGACCGCCTCGGCCTCGGTCACGACGCCGTACGTCCGCACCTCGCCCGCCTTGGGCACCTCCGTGCGGACGACGACGAGGTCGTCGAGCTGGAGGTATTCGTCGTCTTCCAGCACGACGCGGAACTCGCCGGTCGTCGTGTGCTCGGATCCGAGGACGCGCCCGACGCGATCGTGCGTCACGATGCCCTCCGCTCCGCGACCGCCTCGCGGAGCGCGCGGTAGACGAGGCCCGGGTCGCCCATCAGGTGCCGGAGCCGACGCTCGAGCGCGGCGATCGGCACGAGGTTCTGCGGCGCCCGAGGATCGAGGTGCGGCTCGGACGCGACGAGCGGCAGGATCGCGGCCGTGCGATCGGCGATCACGATCACGTCGGCGGTGGGGAGCTGCCCGCTGGCCTCACACCGGATCACGCCGGACCAGGCGTGGCCGCCGGCGACGTCGGCGAGCCGCACGTACCAGGAGTACCGCCGGTAGTCGGCGATCGTGAACAGCGGCGTCCGCTGGCCCGGAGCGAGCGCCCCGACGACGACGTTGCGCTCCGGCGGCAGGTACGTCACACGGTGGCTCTTGATAGATCCGACGGCCGGGAGCGCCGCCAGCTCGTTGAGCGGGCCGTCGGCGACGACGAAGTGATCCGCCGCGAGGGCCGAGGCGACGTGGCCCTCGGCCGCGCGCATCTTGGTATGGAGCATCCGGACGAGGCCCGCGGGATCGGAGTCGGCGGTGGTGGTCGTGTCGTACGGAGGATCGAGCGCGACGGGTGGGAAGGTCTCCGGACGTCCGCCGGCGAGGACCGCCCACCGGCCGATGCGCTCGTGCCCGATCGTGGAACGACGAGGGGGGCGGCGGTCCCAGACGGTCGCGCCGACGGCGAAGGTTCCGCAGAGTCCCGGCACCGGTCCCGTCGGGTCGTCGAGCGTGAGGCGAGCGTCGACACGGCGCACGCCGTCGACGAAGGCGATCCTCGGCTCGGCGTCGTCGACGCCGTCGCGAGGTGCCCATGACTCGGTCTCGACCGACGTGTCGACCGAACCCTCCGCCGGGGCGAGCGCCTCGTCGGGGTCCATAGGGGCGCCGTACTCGGGGGACCAGCCCTCGACGACGATGCGCGCCATGCGCCGGATACTACCGACGGTCACCGACGCGGCCGGGAGCGCCCCTCACGCGGCCGCGGTGCTCACCGACACCGTGCGCCATGTGCCGGAGCCGTCCCGTTGCAGCACGGTGGTTCGCGTCGCGCTCGGGCAACAGTGCGGATCGCCGTGTGCGTAGACCGCTTCCGTGACGATCAACCCCGGAGGGTCGGACGACGGCTCGATCGTCGTGTCGCAGACCGCTCGCCGGAACACGGCATCGCCGGCTTCCGCATCGATCACGAGGTACGTCCCGCAGGCGCGCCCGACCCGCCGGTCTCGGCGAACACGACCGCGTCATCCGACCCGTCGCCGGTGACGTCGGCGATCGACGCGCTGATCCCGAGGACCGGCCGACGCGCCGCGGGGTACGTGGCGGCGAAGACCGGCCGCCACAGGGCGGGCGTTCCGGAGTGGCGCCACACGACGACGCCGCGGTCCGTGCGGAACGGGTCGCCGGGTGCCTGCCAGGACACGACGATCGCGTCGCCGTCGGTCGTCCTGGGGTACCACGCGCCCGCCGGATCCGTCCCCGAGGGGACGAGCTCGCGGAGACCGACGTCTCCGGCCGGCACGTCCTCCGCGAAGGGCGTGGCGAGACCGGAGGGAAGGGCGATCGACGACGGCGGAGCCGACGTTGGGGGAACCGAATCCGAGGGAGGCGCCGCCGACGCGGAGGGAGCGGCGGAGGAGGGGAGCGCCGCGGGATCTGGATCGCCCGACGACGTGGCCACCGTGCACGACGCGGAGACGATCGCGATGAAGCAGACGGCCATGCGGACCGGCATCGCGCGATCGTGGCAGACGCCACGCCGAACGCGGGGACGTCCGCGAGCCCGGCAGGAGGAAGAGCGCGACTCCCGCACGAAGAGGGAGCCGGGAGGTTTCCAAGGGGTTCCCCGGCCGCGGCGGAAGCCGCGCTCAAACGTTTCTTCGCATGTCGGCGCCGCACGGTTCGGCGGCGGGTTCGAAGCTAGGATGCCGGAACGGTGCCAGACGACCCGCGAGACGAACCGCTGCAATCCAAACCGGCGTCTCACGCACGCGTGACGCTCACCCAGCTGATGGAGGTCACGGACGCGAACGTCGCCGGGAACGTCCACGGCGGGGTCGTGATGCGGCTCGCCGACACGGCCGCGGCGCTCGCGGCGATCCGGCACGCCGGCTCCCTCTGCGTGACCGTCTCCGTGGACGAGCTCTCGTTCCTGGAACCCGTGCACGTCGGAGACCTGCTGACCCTGAAGGCCTCCGTGAACGACGTGGGGACCACCTCGCTCGAGGTCGGCGTCCGGGTCGAGGCCGAGGCCCCGGTCACGGGCGAACGCATCCACGCCGCCACCGCTTACCTGGTGTTCGTCGCCCTCGACGACGAGGGCCGGCCCCGCCAGGTACCGCCGCTCCTGAGCGAGACCGACGACGAGCGTCGGCGCCAGCGCGAGGCGCGGCTCCGGAGGGAGGCGCGCCAGGCGCATAAGGACGCGATCAGGGCGCAGCGGGCGGCGGAGCGGGCGCGCGCCGCGGCGCGCGACTGATCCGACGCTCGCGACGACGGCCCGCGAGTACCCGATGAGACGTCGCATCACCGTGGGAACATGGATGCATGTCCACGGAGTTCGGCGGCGCCCGGTCGCATCTGACGCTCGCGGACGGGGACGTCGAGGTCCACCGGCTCCCGTGGCTCGCCGAGCAGGGGCTCGGCGAGGTCGCCGAGCTTCCCTTCACCGTGAAGATCCTCCTCGAGGATCTGCTCCGCCGGGTGGGGGGCCGCGACGTCGCCGACGGCGACGTCGCGGCCCTCGCGGCGTGGCCGGCGCCCGCGCGTGCCATCGCCTTCATGCCCGTGCGCGTGCTGATGCAGGACTTCACCGGCGTCCCGGCCGTCGTCGACCTCGCCGCGATGCGGAGCGCGGTCGCTCGCGCCGGCGCCGACCCGACGATCGTGAACCCGCTGGTCCCGGTCGACCTCATCATCGATCACTCCGTGCAGGTCGACCTGTTCCGCTCGCCGAAGGCGTACGAGGCGAACATCGACTGGGAGTACCGACGCAACGGCGAGCGGTACGCGCTCCTCCGATGGGCGCAGCAGGCCTTCGACAACGTACGGGTCGTTCCGCCCGGCGCCGGCATCTGCCATCAGGTGAACCTCGAGCATCTCGGCCGTGTCGTGACCGTCCGGGACGGCGTCGCGTTCCCGGACACCCTCGTCGGCACCGACTCCCACACGACGATGGTGAACGGGCTCGGCGTGCTCGGCTGGGGCGTCGGCGGCATCGAGGCCGAGGCCGCCATGTTGGGCCAGCCGATGTTCCTGCCGCAACCGACGGTCCTCGGCGTGCGGGTGAACGGCGAGATGCCTCCCGGGACGACCGCGACGGATCTCGTGCTCACGCTGACCCAGATGCTGCGCGCGCACGGCGTCGTCGGGACGTTCGTCGAGTTCTTCGGCGACGGCCTCTCCGGGCTCTCGGTCGCCGACCGCGCGACGCTGTCGAACATGTGTCCCGAGTACGGCGCGACGGCCGCGTACTTCCCCGTCGATGCCGAGACGCTGCGGTACCTGACGTTCACCGGTCGAGGCGACCTCGTCGACGTCGTCGAGCGCTACACGAAGGAGCAAGGCCTGTTCCGCTCGGAAGGCGACCCGGCTCCTCGGTTCTCCGAGGTGTTGGAGCTGGATCTCGGCTCGATCGAGCCGTCGGTCGCCGGACCGAAGCGTCCGCAGGACCGCGTGCCGCTCGTGGAGGTGTGGGACTCATTCGTCTCGGCGTTCCGGGACCGTCTCGAGCCGGATCCGCGCCCGACGGATGTCGGGCGGTTCGAGGCCGAAGGGGGGAACCCCGACGTCGAGATCGACACCCAGGCGACGATCGAGCCGGGGCAGGAGACGCCGGTCCCGATCGACGGCGAGCTCGTCCGGCACGGATCGGTGGTGATCGCGGCGATCACCTCGTGCACGAACACGTCGAACCCGTCCGTGATGCTCGCCGCGGGCCTGCTCGCGAAGAAGGCCGTCGAGGCGGGGCTCGACACGAGGCCGTGGGTGAAGACGTCCCTCGCACCCGGGTCGCGGGTGGTCACGGAGTACCTCGATCGCGCGGGCCTCATGCTCTACCTCGAGAAGCTCGGCTTCGCGCTCGTCGGCTACGGCTGCACGACGTGCATCGGGAACTCCGGGCCACTCCCGGAGAAGGTCGCGGCCGCCGTCGAGGAGGGTGACCTCAACGTCGTCGCGGTGCTCTCGGGCAACCGGAACTTCGAGGGCCGGATCCACCCGTTGGTGCGGGCGAGCTACCTGGCGTCACCGCCGCTCTGCGTCGCCTACGCGCTCGCCGGATCGGTCGACATCGATCTCACGCGGCAGCCGCTCGGGGAGGGCGAGCGCGGCCCGGTCTTCCTGCGCGACATCTGGCCGACGCCCGCGGAGATCGCACAGGCGATGGCCGACGCGATCACGCAGGAGCAATTCATCGAGCAATACGCACGGATCTGGGACGGCGACGATCGATGGCGCTCGCTCCCGACGCCCACCGGGCCCGTCTACGCGTGGGACCCGTCCTCGACGTACGTCCAGGATCCGCCGTTCTTCACATCCGGCGTTCCGGCGATCGGCGACGTCGAGGGTGCCCGCGTCCTCGTGAAGGTCGGCGACTCCATCACCACGGACCACATCTCGCCGGCCGGTTCGATCAAGGCGGACTCGCCCGCCGGCCGCTACCTCCAAGAGCACGGCGTCGCCCCGGCGGAGTTCAACTCCTACGGCGCCCGCCGGGGGAACCACGAGGTCATGATGCGCGGGACGTTCGCGAACATCCGGCTGCGGAACGAGCTCGCGCCGGGGACCGAGGGTTCGTGGACGACGCACCTCCCGAGCGGCGAGGTCCTGTCCGTCTTCGACGCCGCCGAGCGTTACCGGTCCGAGGGCGTGCCGCTCGCGGTGCTGGCGGGCACGGAGTACGGGAGCGGATCGAGCCGCGACTGGGCGGCGAAGGGACCTGACCTGCTGGGGGTCCGGTTCGTGATCGCCGAGAGCTACGAGCGGATCCACCGGTCGAACCTGGTGGGCATGGGGATCCTCCCGTTGCAGTTCCCCGAGGGTGTGACCGCGGCCGGGCTCGGGCTCACGGGCAGAGAGACGTTCGCCGTGCGTGGGCTCGCCGAGGGCATCGCGCCCGGTCAAGACGTCACGATCGACGCCGTCGACGACGAGGGGAGCGTTCGGTCCTTCGAGGCGCGCCTCCGCGTCGACGGAGAGGCGGAGGTCGAATACCTCCGTGCCGGCGGCGTCCTCAACCTCGTGCTCGCCGACATGCTCGCGGACGCGTGACCCTCACGCGATCGTGGCCGTGTAGACGGGCTGTGTGGTCGGAGCCGCCGGACAGTCCGTGCGTTCGACGGTGATCGCCATCACGTCGCTCGTGCTCACGTCGAGGTCCGTGACCGCTGCGAGCCGGCCGTCCGTCGGCGACGCGCATCCCGCGGAGACCGGCGTCGTCCCGGTGATCGCCCAGATCTCGTAGGTCCGGCCCGCGCCTGGAGGCGGAAGCTCCTTCCCGACGATGAGCGCCCCCGGCTCTCCGGGCGAGTACGCCATCGCGACCTGTCCCGACCCGCCCTGGAACACGACCACGCGCGACGTGAGCGTGGCGCCCGCGACGGTCTGCGTCTGCGGGCGGAGCACGGCGACGGTCGCGAGCACGACGATGACGGCGGCGGCGACCGCGACGGCCGCCCACCGGCGGCCACGCCGCTCGGGGCCGGCCCCAGACGCGGTGGCGACGCGCGGCCGGGCCAGGATGCGATCCGCCATCGCGGGGTCGACGGCGACCGGGTCCAGCGCGAAGCCGAGGAGGCCCGCCGTGGCTTCGAAGTCCTCTTCGAGACGGCGGCACTCGGCGCAGTCCGGCCCGTGCTCCGCCATCGCCCGGCGGAGCTCGGCCTCCTCGTCCGGTTCGAGGCCGCCGAGGGCATGGACGGCGAGGAGCTCTTCGATCACGGAATGGTCGCGGTCGCTCATCGGTCCAACCCCGTCAGCTCGGCGCGCATCCGTCGCATCCCGAGGAGGGCGCGGGACTTCACCGTGCCCAGCGGCGCTCCCGTCTTCTCGGCGACCTGGGTCTGCGACAGGCCGTCGAAGTACATCAGCTCGAGGACCTCGCGCTGCTCGGGCGGCAGCGAACCGAGAGCTTCGAGGACGGCCGCCCGCTCGGCCGGCGCGGCCACGCCCTCGACGACGTCGTCGGTGGGATCGTCATCCTCCTCGCGGAGGCCGGCGACGGCGTCGTCGGAGCGCCGGCGATGCGCCTCCTCGCGCCGGACGGCGTCGACGGCGCGGTGGTGCACCATCGTCATCAGCCACGCCTTCACCGACCCTCGTCGCTCGTCGTAGAGCTCCGGGGTCAACCAGAGCGACAGGAACGCTTCTTGCACGATCTCCTCCGCGAGGTGGCGTTGGCGGAGGACGCGAGCCGCGAGGGCCAGCGCGGAGGGGCCGTAGGCGGCGAACAGGCTGCGGAACGCCTCTTCGTCACCACCTCCGATCCGCCGGACGAGCTGGCGGTCGCGCGCGCCGGAGAGGTCGTCAGCCATCGCGCTCGATCGCGTGCTCCGCACCGTATCCGGCGCCGAGCCGCCTCCGGATGACCGGGCGGAGCATCTTCACGTCCCCGAGGTGCTCCCGAGGCCGCGCACGGACGCTTCCAGGAGCTCGGCCAGGTGGACCCCCGTGCCGGGCTCGTACCGAGCGGTGCCGACCGAGAGCTTCAGCGAACGGGGTGGGTCGCGGCGCGCGTCGTGGATCGCCATCGCCTCGACGAGCCGGGAGAGCACCGCCGTCTCCGCCCCCCGGGCGTCGCCGGTCAGGAGGATGCAGAAGGTGTCGGGCCCGATCCGGCTGGGCACGTCGGCGTCTCGGACGGAGTCCACGACGATGGCGGCGACGTCGCGGACGATGTCGTCCGCGACGCCGCCGCTATCGTCCCGCTCGTCGACCCGGACGAACACGAACACGACGGTCGCGCCGGCGCGATCGGCCATCCGGAGGTGGTGCTCGGCGATGGGCGCGAACCCGCGCAGCGTCGGGAGCGCCGTGAGCTCGTCGACGGTCGCGAGCTCCCGGCGCATCCGGTTCGTCGCGACCGCGTAGCGGATGGCCCTCGGGAGCAGCGCCGGCAGCAGCTCGTCGCGGATCAGATGGTCCTGAACCCCGGCGAGCATCGCGACGGTCCCGTCCGCTTCGAGCGACGGCTCCGTGATGACCACGACGGCCGCGTCCGGCTCGAGTTCCCGCACCCGGCGCACCGTCTCGAGCGGCGGGGATCCACCGAGCGCGACCACGACGGCGTCGACGCCTGCGCCGCGCTCGATCGTGGCGACGGAGGTCACGTCGAGCTCTTCGTCCGCGGCGAGCGCCGCCACCTCCACTTCCGCGAGCCCCACGAGCAGTACCGACACCCGGTCCACGCCGCGATCTCCTCGTCCCTCTCCGAGGCGCCGTCTGAGGCGCGCGCGCATCATCGCACGTCCGGCCGTCACATCCTCGCCACGCGAACGCCACACCGGCGCGGACGGATGCGCCGGACGGCCGGGCTACGCTGTCGTGATGACGGCATCGGATCGCGGTCACTCGCGCTGGACGCGTGCGGCCGTGGCCATCTCGGCTTCGATGGCGCTCGTGATCGGCGTCGTTGGGGTCGCCGCGGCGCTCCAATGGCGCCATCTCCGGAACGTCGGGACGCGGAAGGACTTCATCGCCGCGAACCCGGCGGGGCCGTCCCCGTCGGCACAGCCCGTCGGATCGTGTTCGAAGAACCCATGTAACTACCTGCTCCTCGGCTCCGACTCGAGGGCGGGTCTGCCCGTCGACGAGCAGCATCAGTTCGGCACGAACCAGCAGATCGGCGGCACGAATCGGGCGGACACGATCATGCTCGTGCACACGGATCCCATGCTCCAGAAGGCGATCGTCCTTTCCTTCCCGCGGGATCTCTGGGTCGACATCCCCGGCCACGGACAGGACCGGATCAACGCGGCCTTCGAAGGAGGCCTCGATCACGGAGGACCGCAGCTGATGGCGCAGACCGTGGCCGACCTGACCGGTCTCCGGATCGACCACTACCTCTACGTGGATCTCGCGGGGTTCCAGCAGGTCGTCCAGACGCTCGGCGGCGTCGACCTGTGCATCCCGGCGTATGACGTGAACACGCCCGGCTACCTGAGCCAGCACGTCCATGGCGGCGGGATGACGCAGATCTACTACGGCGAGCCGGGCTACGTCGCCGACCCGAACACCGGACTCCACGTCAAGCCTGGATGCCAGCGCCTCGACGGGTACCAGGCGCTTGCCTACGTTCGAACGCGGAGCCTCCCGTGCGACGTCGTCCCGGACTTCTCGCGGATCGGACGCCAGCAGCAGTTCCTCCGGGCATTGATCGGCCAGATGCTGAAGCCGGCCGAGCTCGCGAAGGCTCCGTCCCTCGTCGACCCCGTCCTCGCAAGCCTGCACCGGGATGCGGGGTTCCTCCCGGGCGACCTCGTGTACCTCGTCGGCCAGCTCCGGGGGATCTCGACGGGGGCGGTGGAGTTCCGAAGTGTTCCCGCCGTCGGCGCCACGATCGACGGGCAGTCCGTCGTTCGGATGGAGCCGAGCGCGAAGGAGATCTTCGCGGCGATCCGCGACGGCAAGGCGCTCGGTCAGATCGGAACCCAGCTCGTGGGGACGCCCCCGTCCGAGGCGACGACGAAGGTCGCAGTGGTCGACGACGGCTCGGGCGGGCATGCCTCGGGCGTCGAGGACACGCTCACCGCTGCCGGCTTCGATGTCTCGCCCGGGATCGTCGAAGCGTCGAACCTCCCGAGGGATCTCCACGGCCCGGCGATCGCCTACGCGCCCGGGCAGGACGCGCACGCGCGGGTCGTCGCGGCGTACTTCCCCGGTCTGCCGCTGATCCAGTCGAAAGGGCTCCGCGCCGCGCCCGTCGAGGTGATCGTCACGAAGTCCTTCACGCCGGGCGCCTCGGGCGGTTCGTCCTCCGGCCCGAGCGACTGTCCCGCGTGATCTGATCGAGCGACGTCGCCGTCGGCGGGTCGGCTAGCCTTCGCCCGTGCGAGTGGTGATCGACGGTCGATCGGCGATGGATCCGCGGCGGACGGGGGTCGGTCGCTACGCACGAGCGATCCTGCGCTCCCTTCCGCCCGCCGCCCCGGACGTTCGGTTCGTCGCCTGGTACCTCGACGTCCGTGGCGCCGCTGCGCGTCGGCGCGGGTTCGCCGGCTGGGCGCCGAACCTGTCGGAGCGAGCGACGCGGATGCCGACGAGGCTGTTCGGTCCGCTGAGCGCCCGGACTGGTCTCCCGAAGCTCGAATGGCTCGCCGGAGCGTCGGACGTCGTCTTCGCGGCGAACTACGTCCCGCCGCCGACGTCCGCGCCGTGCGTGATCGCCGTGGTGCACGACCTCGCGTTCGAGGTCATGCCGGAGACCGCGCCACATCAGGACGCGCGCTGGCGTCGCGCCTTCCAGGGCGCGCTTCGTCGTGCCGCCGCGGTCATCGTCCCGAGCGAGGCGACGCGGACCGATCTCATGCGGTTCCATCCGGTCGATCCGGACGTGTTGCACGTCGTCCACCACGGGACCGATGCGGAGGCCCTGTCGCCCGCGGCGCCGATCGAGGTCGAAGAGGTTCGGAGGCGGTTCGGGATCGAGGGACCGTACGTGGTGTTCGTCGGCGGCCTCGAGCCGAGGAAGAACGTCGAGCTGCTGATCCGCGCGTTCGGGATGGTGGAGGACCGTACCGCCGCGCTCGTGATCGCCGGCGGCGTCGTTCCATGGGCCGGCGACTACGCGGAACGGATCGAGCGAGCGATCCTCGAGCTCCCCACGGCCGTGCGCGACCGGATCGTCCGGACGGGGTACGTGACGGACGCGGACCGTCGAGCGCTGCTGTCGGGTGCGGAGGTGCTCGCCTACCCGTCGAGGTACGAGGGCTTCGGCTTCCCGATCCTCGAAGCGTTCGCGGCGAACGTGCCGGTGCTGACGTCGGATCGATCGTCGATGCCCGAGGTCGCGGGCAACGCTGCCGTCCTGGTCGACCCGGACGACGGGGTCTCGATCGCGAAGGGGCTCGACGAGCTGTTGGCCGACCCGGATCTCCGCAACGTCCTGCGGGCGTCCGGAACGGCCCGTGTCGCCTCGTTCACGTGGGAGCGCTGCGCGCGCGCGACGGCCGCGGTCCTGCAGCGCGCGTGGGACTCGACGGCCGGATGACGCGAGTCACGGAGCCGCGAACTCCCCGTACAGAGAGGTCAGCTCGCGTCGGACCGACGCGAAGGCGGGCGAGCCGTAGACGGCGTCGACCTCCGAACGCGATGCGCCGTTCCGGCCACCGACGCTCCGTCCGAGCACGGGCAGGCCCCGTCCGGCCCGGTCCTCCCAGTACCGCCGCTCGATCGTCTCCGCGTCGGGATCGCCCGGCGAGGCCGACGGAAGGATGAAGTCGCTCCCGAAGCGCTCGTTCACCTGCTCGATGACGGCCCCGAGGTCCACGATGACGTCGTCGAAACGTCCGACGACGATCCGGTCGCGGAACGGGAGCAACGGAGCGTAGAAGCGGCGGTAGCCGCGCGCCGCCTGCCGCACGGTGAGCTCGGGACGTATCTGCATCATCTCGCGGACGGCCTCGTCGGGCGCCCGGATCAGCACGAGGACAGGGAGACCTCGACGCACGCCGGCGATCGCGTTCGCCGGAGTGTGCGTGTGGTGGGCGATGCGGATCGCCGACGGCTGCGCGACGCTGAAGGCGGCGAACACCGCCGTGTTGCCGGACCTGGGGAAGCCCTCGATCACGACGTCGGTGGCGTCGTCGACCGGGGTCCCGATGTTCCACATCCGTGCGGCGCGCGACGCGACCGCGGGATAGCGAGACAGCGTCGTGGCGACCTCGTACGCGGCCCTGCGCGCGATCGTCCGTCCGCTCGCCATCGTTCCGGGACTACCGGCGGTCGCCCGATGGTGCCGCGGCCGAGGTCATGCTCACGTACACGGCGCCCGCGCGGTCGCGGCTCCGAGCGAGAGCCGGCGCACGGTACCCCTCGCGGAGGGAGGCCTTGATCCGTCCGCGCTCCTCGGATGGCCGCGCGACGGTTCGTTCGAGCTCCGCGACCGAGCGCGTCCGTTCCTGGTAGTCGCTCGAGATCGCCGCGAAGACCCGTTCGACGTTCTCGGGCGTGTGCGCGAATTCCGCGAACCGTGTGCCGAACCGGACGTTCACGCGCCGGGTGACTGCGCCGAAGTCGGTCGTGACGTCGGCGAACCGGCCGACGACGACGTCGTCCCGGTACCGAACGAGCGGCTCGTAGAACCGCGCATAGGCGCGGAGCGCCTGCCGCATCGTGACGTGCGGATGCCGGATCACGAACGACAGGATCGTCGGCTCCGGCTCGCGGATCAGCACCAATGCGGGGAGCCCGCGACGTGTCGCCTCGATCAGCTGCGCGGGCGCATGCACGTGACAGGCGACCGACACCGGCGTCGGCTGCACCATCTCGAAGGCGACGACGGCGAACGTCATCCCGCTCCGCGGGAACGCTTCGATCACGATCTCGGTCGCGTCGTCGACGGGCGTCCCGTGTCGTCGCCGGGCGATCGGGAGCGCGACGATCGGATACCTCGCCACGATCGTCTTGGTCTCGAACCAGGCGCGCTTCGTGAGGAGGCGGGCCGACGACGGAACCTCACGTCCGGCCCAGGCATCATCGGGTCCGTCGACGCGCTCACCCATGGAAGGCAGCCTCGAGGCGTTCAGCACGGGAGCGGAGCTTCGCCAGCCCGGGCGAACGATACGTCGCGAGGAGGTCTTGCTTCATCCGGTCTCGCGTCGGCGACGGACGCCCGACCTTTCGCTCGAACGCCTCGCCGGGCGGCAGCCTCGTCGCCCAATCGGCTTCGATCGCCTCGAAGCTCGACCGGACGTTCTCCTCGGTGTGCTCGAACTCCGCGAAGTTCGTTCCGAACGCCGCGTTGACCCGGGCGATCACGGCGCCGAAGTCGCTCGTCACATCGGAGAACAGACCGGCCACGATGCGGTCGCGGTACGGGAGGAGCGGCGTGTAGAAACGGACGTATCCGTGCAGCGCCTGCCGGATCGAGAGGTATCCCTTCGCGAGCACGAACTCGAGCACGGCGTCGTGCGGCTCCCGGACCATGACGAGCGCGGGAACGCGGGACCGCACCGCGGCGATCAGCTGGGCGGGAGCGTGCAGGTGGTGCGCGATGCGCACCGGATGGTCCTGCGCGACACGGAAGGCGTGGACGGCGAAGCTGTTCCCCGATCGGGGATAGCCCTCGATCACGATGTCGACGCTCGGGTCGAACGGCTCACCGTGTCCGCGGATCCTCGCGATCGGGAGCGCGAGGCCGGGCTTCGACGCGACGACGGTCTTGCAGCCGTAGAGCACGCGTCGCGGCATCGTTGCGATCGGTCCGGCCACCGAGGAACCCTACCGAGTGCGATCGCTCACCGGAGCACCGCGGTCGATCACGACGCCGCGATCCGGTAGGCCTCGCGGAGACGGCGCGCCGCCGCTGCCGGTGTGAGCTCCCCAACGCGTTCCCGGCCGGCCCGGGCCAGATCGGTACGGAGGGCGTCGTCATGGAGAAGTGCGGACATCGCGTCGGTCCATGCGTCGACGTCGTCCGGATCGATCAGGAGTCCCGCATCGCCGACGACCTCGGGCAACGCCGTCGCGTCCGCAGCGATCACGGGACAGCCGATCGACATCGCCTCCGCGACGGGCAGGCCGTACCCCTCGAACCTCGATGGGTACACGAGCGCGACCGCCGACCCGAGGAGTCGGTCGAGCTCCGCGTCCGGCACGCGGCCGGCTCGCCGGACCCGGTCGGTGAGGCCGAGGCGACGGATCGTCGCCGCGACGCCGGTCTCCGCGTCGCCGACCGGTCCGGGGAGGACGAGCCGGACGTCCGGTTCGGCCGCCACGAGCTTCGCGAAGGCCTCCAGCAGGGTCGTGTGGTTCTTGTGCCGGGTCGTCTTCGCCGGGTAGACGAATGAGCCGTCCGGCGGCGACGCTCGCCCGGCATCTTCCGAGGCGTCACGGAACAGCGGGGCGCTGACGACGAGCGTCCGTGCGGGGTCGCCGTCGAGGATGTCCAGGATCTGCTCGCGGACGTACGCCGTCGGCGTCATGATCACGGCCGCTCGCCGGACCGACGTCGGGATCCGAGCGCGCAGGTACGCCGCGTGCGTCCGGCCGAGCACCTCGGTGCCGGCCATCGATCGCAGATCGTGGATCGTCAGCGCCGCCGGGCGCGAGCCGACCCATGGCAGCACGTCGTTCATGTGATGGATCACGTCGAGACGGCGACGGCGTGCCTCTCGAGGGAGCCACGACGACTCGAACGCGATCCGCGCGACGCGTGATCGACCATCGAGCGGCGCGACGGCCGTCGCGAAGCGCTCCACGAGCTCGGGATACGCCGGCGGGAAACGGCGTGTGCAGAGGATCGTGATCTCGACGTCGTTATCGGGCTCGACGGCGAGCGCCCCGAGCAACCGCGTCGCGTATCGTTCGGCTCCGCCCGCCTCGCCGGGGACGAGCCACAGCAGGTTCATCCCTACCCGAAGCGTCACCGCGCGTCCCCGGCCACCTCGGCATACACCTGGTGGGTGAGCTCGGCCGTCCGATCCCACGTGAAGGTCGACGCTCGGGCCCTCGCCGCGGAGCCGAGCTCCGCGGCGAGGGCCCGATCGTCGAGGAGGCGCTCGATCGCCGCGCCGATCTCGTCGACATCGAGCGGGTCGACGAGCAGCGCGGCGCCGGCGGCCACCTCTTCGGTCGCCGTTCCCTTCGACGTGACGACCGCCGCTCCGTTCGCCATCGCCTCCAGCACGGGCAGCCCGAAACCCTCGGCGAGGCTCGGGTACACGACGGCCGCCGAACCCGCGTACAACACGTCCAGGTCGTCGCGCGCGACGAACCCGATCGCGCGCGCGCGGCCTCGCAGCCCGGACACGTCGGCGCGGATGTCTTCCTTCCATCCTTGCGGACCCGCCACCAGCAGCTCGACGTCTCGGCCGTCGGCGATCGCGCCGAATGACCGGAGCACGCGCCGCAGGTTCTTGCGCGGTTCGATCGTGCCGCAGAACAGGACGTACGGGCGCTCGACGCCGTACCGACGCCGCACGCGATCCGTGCGGTCACGGTCGGGTTGGCTCGCTCGGACGCCGAGCGGCACGACGCGGAGCCGGTCTTCCTCGATCCCGGCCGCAGCGCACGCCGCCCTCGTGGCGAGCGACGGACAGATCACGAGGCGTGCCTCGCGACGAGCGAGCGCGAACCCGCGGCGGAAGACCTGGAGCGAGTGGCGCGTGTAGTGCTCGGGGTAGGTCTCGAAGAACAGATCGTGGACGGTCGCCACGAGCGGCGCGCGGGATGGCGGGACGACATACCCGCCATCGTGCACGACGTCGATAGGACCCGTAGCCCGCTCGACCCGTGGCATGCGGAGCAGCTGCCAGGACTCGTACAGGAGGCGGCGTCCGAGCGGCAGTTGGCGGATCGTGACCGGGGGGACGAGATCGTGCGGTGGGGGCGCGCGATGGCGCGCGGCCACACCGACCACGTCGACATCTCCGCGCGCGACGAGCGCGCGGAGGAGCTCGACCGTCGCCCTCGCGATCCCGCCGGGGACGGCGTGCCATGACTGTTCGACCGTCACCGCGACGCGCAGACGGTCACTCACGATCGCGCAGGTCCTCCAGCTCAGCCACGGCCGAAAACACGATTGGTACTCTAGCCAGCGCCGCCGGGGCCGCTCTCCCGCGGTGCCCTCATGGACCGGAGGCTCGGTGCGCATCACCTTCGTCAATCTCTTCTATCCGCCCGATGTCGCGGCCTCGGGCACGTTCGTGACTTCGCTCGCGGGGCATCGGTCCTCTCTCGGGGACGACGTCACGGTCATCTGCGGCACGGGGCCGTACGTACGCGGCGCGTCATCGGCGGCTGATCCTCCGTCCGGCGCGGGGGCTCCGCGGCTGGTCAGGCTGTGGACGCCTGGGTTGGGGAAGTCGAACACCCTCCGGCGGTTGGCCGATTACCTGACCTTCCTGATCTCCGCGACGGTGCGGCTCCTCACGCTGCCGCGACAGGACGTCGTCGTCGCGATGACCAGTCCACCATTCGTCCTGGTCGCGGCGGTTGCCCATCGACTCGTCCACCCGAGGACGCGCATCGTGTTCTGGTGCCACGACGTCTATCCCGACGCGGCCGAAGAGTACGGCACGATCCGGCGCGGCGGCGCGGCGTCACGTGTGCTCCGTCGCGTCCAACGCTGGCTCTTCACCCACACCGATGCCGTCGTCGCGCTCGACGAGGCGATGCTGCGCCGGCTCCTCACCGAGTACGCGGCCCGTGGACGACCGACCGGCATGGTGATCCCGAACTGGGAACCGCTCGCGTTGTTCCCCGCGGATGCGGACGAGGCAAGATGGTCCGGCTACGACGACCCGAGGCTGCGGGGTCGGGACGTCGTGCTCTACCTGGGGAACCTGGGCTACGGCCATCCGTTGGGAACGATCACGGACGCGGCCGAACTGCTCGACGACGGCGGCGTGTCGTTCCTCTTCGTCGGGGGCGGTGTCCGCTATCCGGAACTGGCGGACGAGGTCAGGCGCCGGCGGCTCGACAACGTCGTCCTCCGCGACTACGTGCCGAAGGAGATGACGCCGTCGGTCCTCCGCGGCGCGCTCGCCATCGTGATCACGCTCGATGACCGCTCGCTCGGGATCATGAGCCCGTGCAAGCTCCACGGGGGACTCGCCACAGGACGGCCTGTGATCTACGTCGGCCCCTCGGGCACGAACGTGGACGACGCGATCGAGTCCTACGGGTGCGGATCCTCCCTGCGACATGGAGACGTCGCGGGCCTCGTCGACGCGGTCCGGCGGATGCGTGACGATCGTCAGCTCCGCGAGGAGCTCGGTCGGAATGCCCGGAAGGCGTTCGATGAGGCGTATTGCGACGCTCGCACGCTCCCGATGTTCGACGCGCTGTTCGACCGGTTGCGTCGGCCGGGATGAGACACCGAAGCTCGTCCGCGACGTGACCCTGTCCGGCGCGAGACCCTTGCTAGACTCCCGTTGACCTGCGCGTTCCGTCGCGCCCATGCCGAAGGAGCCACGATCGCCGCGACCGCCGACGTCATCGAACGGACCTCGGAACCCCCACGCCTTCGGCTGCGGCATCGTGTTCGAGAGCTGTGGTCCTACCGCGAGGTGCTGCTCAACCTCGTCCGCAAGGAGCTGAAGGTGAAGTACACCGGCTCCGTGCTCGGCGCGATCTGGTCCCTGCTGAACCCCGTCGTGTTCCTCGCCGTGTTCACGTTCGTGTCGAAGGTCCTCGGCAACTCGATCCAGGACTACGCCGTCTTCCTGCTCGCTGGGCTCCTCGCGTGGAACCTCTTCGCCGTCTCGCTCGGGACCGGAGCGCAGTCGGTGGTGGCGAACTCGAACCTCGTGAAGAAGGTCTACTTCCCGCGAGAGATCCTGCCGCTCGCGACGGTCGGCGTCGCGCTCGTCGATTTCGTGCTGCAGTCCGCCGTGTACCTCGGGATCATCACGCTGTTCGGCTACGGGTTCGTCCTCGCGTTCGTGTGGCTGTACCCGCTCGCGATCGTCGCGGCCCTCGTCTTCACGGTCGCCGTGACGTTCTGGGTCTCGTCGATGAACGTCCGGTACCGTGACATGCAGCACCTGATCGGCCTCGCGCTCCTCGTGTGGTTCTGGCTGACCCCCATCGTCTACTCGGCGCGGACGGTGTACACGACCCTCGCGGAGAAGTCCTGGGGCGCACTCGCGTGGCGCATCTACCTGCTGAACCCGATGGCCTGGGTCGTGATGGGCCTGCAGCGCGCCCTCTACCACTCCGCGGACGCGGAGAAGGTGCTCGCCCCGTTCTCCGTCGGGCACCTCGCCGTGGGACTGCTCGTCGCGATCGCCGCCGTGACGGCGCTCCTCTACCTCACGTGGCGCTTGTTCTTCGCGATGTCGGGCGACTTCGCCGAGGAGCTGTGAGCAGCATGCGAGCGATCGAGGTCGACGACGTCTCGAAGCGGTTCCGGATGTATCGGGAGAAGCCGTCGTCGCTGAAGCAACGCCTCCTCTCGGGCCGCGTTCGGGCCGACGACTTCTGGGCGCTCCGGGACGTGTCGCTCGACATCGACCAGGGTGAGTTCTTCGCGCTGATCGGTCACAACGGATCGGGCAAGAGCACCCTGCTCAAGGTGATCGCCGGGATCCTCCGTCCGAGCGAGGGCCTCGTCCGTCAGCGCGGACGGCTCGCCGGATTGCTCGAGCTCGGCGCCGGGTTCCACCCGGAGCTGACCGGCCGCGAGAACGTCTACCTGAACACCGCGTTCCTCGGGCTGTCGCACCGGCAGACCGATGCCGTGATCGACGACATCGTCGGCTTCGCCGAGGTCGAGGAGTTCATCGACACCCAGGTGAAGTTCTACTCGGCGGGGATGCTGATGCGGCTCGGCTTCGCGTGCGCCGTCCACGTCGACCCCGAGGTGATCCTGATCGACGAGGTGCTCGCGGTGGGCGACGAGTCGTTCCAGGCGCGCTGCCTCGACCGGATCCGAACGTTCCAGGCGGAGGGGCGAACGATCGTCCTGGTGACGCACGCGCTCGACCTCGCGAGGCAACTCTGCGACCGAGCGGTGATGCTCGACCACGGGCGGGTCCACGCGCTCGGGTCTCCGGAGGAGGTCGTCCGCGAGATGCGGATGACGATCCTGAAGCACGATCTCGAGTACGCGCGCGAGGAGGGCAGCCGCGAGATCGAGATCCTGAGCGGTGCCCTCCTGTACGGGGTCGACCCGCTCGACGGACCGCTGCGCCCTGGCGAATCCGTCACGATCCAGGTGGACCTGAAGGCGAACGAACCCGTGGATGACCCCGTCGTGTCCTTCGCCCTGCACGACGGCGCGAACAACTTCGTGTTCGGCGGCGACACGGCGCGGCAGCACGTGGCGCTCGGGCTGCTCGACGGCAAGCGCCGCGTCCGCTTCGAGCTCGGACCCGTACCGCTCACCGGCGGCCAGTACTGGGTGACGCTCGGCGTGCACTCGCGAGACAACGCGCGCGTGTACCACGTCCAGGACCAGCGGTACTCCTTCGAGATCCGCCAGGTCGAGGGACGGAGGGATCAGACCTTCATGCCGGTCGCGGTGGAGGTCGAGGAGCTGTGAACGACGGGTCGGACCGAGCGGTCGCGGAGAAAGGCAGTCGGAAGATGTTGATCGGGCTCATCCTCACATCCGTGGTCCTGGCGGGTTTCGCCCAGATCACGTTGAAGACGGGTGTGAACCACGTGACGGACGCGTCGGGCGGCGGCGAGCTTCACCTGAACGCCGACAGCCTGAAGTCGCTGCTGAGCTCCCCGATCATCTGGGGTGGTCTGGTCCTGTTCGGGTTGTCGGCGATCGTGTGGCTCTTCGCCCTCTCCCGGGCGTCGCTGTCGTTCGCGTACCCGTTCGCGGCGCTGAGCTACGTGCTGATCGTGCTGTTCTCGGTGCTCGTGCTGCACGAAGACGTGCCCGTGTTGCGATGGGTCGGGGTCGCGTTCATCGTGACCGGGATCCTGCTCGTCGCGCAGACGCCGCACACGTGATCGGGAGGCGGGCGCAGGCATGAAGGCCGTCGTCCTCGTCGGGGGGTTCGGCACACGGCTGCGCCCGTTGACGGAGACGGTGAAGAAGGAGCTCCTCCCGCTCGTCGACCGCCCGATCCTGGACCACGTGCTGGACCACCTCGCCCGGCACGGCGTGCACGAGGTCGTGCTGTCCTCGCCGTACCTCGAGGCGGCGTTCCACCCGTTCATCGAAGCCCGCCACGGCGACCCCGCGATCACGTGGATCACCGAAGCCGCGCCGCTCGGGACCGGGGGGGCGATCGTGAACGCGCTCGACGCGCTCGGGGACGAGCCGTTCTTCGCGTTGAACGGCGACGTCCTCACCGACCTGGACCTCACGGGGATGCTCGCGACCCATCGCGAGCGCAACGCGGTCGTGACGATCTCGCTGCATCACGTCGAAGACGCGCGCGCGTTCGGTCTCGTGGTCGCGGACCGAGACGGACGGGTCCGTGAGTTCCGCGAGAAGCCCGACGATCCGGTGCCGGGCGACGTGAACGCCGGCACGTACGTCCTGGATCCGTCGATCCTCCACGCCTGGACGACGGAGCGCGAGGTGTCGATCGAGCGTGAGATCTTCCCGGCGGTCATCGCCGGCGGCGGCGCGGTGTTCGGCTTCCCGACCGACGCCTACTGGATGGACCTGGGCACTCCGGAGAAATACCTGCAGGCGCACGCCGACCTCCTGGACGGCAAGGTCCGGGGCGGGATGTACGAGGCCCCGTGGATCGCGGCGACGGCGGTGGTCGATCCCACGGCGAAGGTCGGCCGGCGGGCCGCGGTCGGCGCCGAGGCGCGCATCGGCGCCGACGCCGACGTCGACGGCTCGGTGATCCACCCCGGCGCCGCCGTGGGCCCCGCGGCCGTCGTTCGCTCGACGATCGTCGGCCCCGGGGCCCACGTCGGCGCCGGGGCGCGGGTCGAGGGATGCGTCCTCGGGGCGGGTGCGCGGGTCGCCGACCTCGCGCAGCTCTCGGACGAGCGCGTCGGGACCGACGCCGAGGCGCCTCCCGCGTAGGTCCCTCCGCCGGCCCATCTCGGCTCGGCCGAGCGCCCGACTCAATCGCCTCACGGGACCCGTCGATGGTTCAGCGACGTCCTGCGTGACCCGGTCTGGGGGATGAACGGTCGATGCGACGCCACCGCTCCATATCGCTCGTGGTCGCCCTCGCGGCGGCGGTCGCGTTCGCCGGGCCGAGCCCGGCGAACGCGACCACCGACGTGACCTTCTACGGCTCGGGGTACGGCCACGGGCTCGGCATGTCGCAGTGGGGCGCGTACGGCCTCGCGCTCGACGGCTGGAGCTCGAGCCGGATCCTCACGCACTTCTACCGCGGGACGGCCGTCCAGACGCCGTCGCTCCCGAAGAAGGTCCGCGTCGCACTCACGACGGACCGCGCGCGCGTCCATCTGCAGGCACAGGCGCACCGCGTCCGGCTCTGGATCGGAGCCGCCGCCACCGGCACGTTCGTCGGCGCGATCCCGAGAGGCGAGACATGGGTCGTCCGCGCGAAGGGCGATGCGTACGCGATCCGCGACGCCGCCGGGAACCTCGTCGGCGGCCACACGTGGGGCTCGCCGACCAAGAACCTGTTCCTCACGTACGCCGACGAGCGCGCCCGTGTGTTCATCCCCGAGGCGGACGGGATCTGGGGAGATGGGTTCTCGTACGCGCGTGGCTCTATCGAGTTCGACCTCGCATCGTGTGGCGGGGCCGACGGGTGCATCGAGAACGTGATCGCCCGGCTCGGACTGGAGGACTACGTCGACGGGATCGGTGAGGTCCCCGCGTCGTGGCCGATGGCGTCGCTCGAGGCACAGGCCGTCGCCGCCCGCACCTTCGCCGTGTACTCGATCGTGCACTACGGGCTCCGGCGCGACTGCGCCTGTCACCTCACCGACGGTTCCGGGGACCAGACCTACATCGGGTACGACCGCGAGTCGGGGACCGACGGGGATCGCTGGGTGAAGGCGGTCGCGGCCACGCGCGGCCGAGTCGTCACCTATCACGGCGCCGTGATCCAGGCGTTCTACGCGGCGTCGGATGGCGGGCATTCCGACAGCGTCCAGGACGTGTGGCACGGTGGCGACGCCGCGTACGCGATCCCGTGGCTCACCGGCGTCTGCGACCCGGGTGAATGGACGTCGGCGAACCCTTGGAAGACATGGACCCGGACCGTCGACGACGCCACCCTCACCTCGCGCTTGCGGCCGTACACGGGCTCGATCGGAACCGTCACGACGTTCACGCGGATCGTCCACGCCGCGGGCGGCCGGATCATGACGGCCGTGGCCGTCGGCGGCTCGGGGACCGCGACCGTGACCGGGACCGAGCTCCGAGCGGCACTCGGGCTGCCCGACGATCGGATGTGGATCGGTCAAGACCGCCTCGTCACGGGGGCGCTTCGGACGACGTACGACGACCTGATGTGCGCGCCCGGCCTGCCCGCGTCGACGCGCCGGGCCGTGCCCGGTGGGAGCCAGCAGTTCTTCGACCACGGCGGGCTCTACCGCAACGGCAACAGGGACCTCACCCTGTGGCTGCGGGGCGAGATCGACGACGAGTACCGAGCGGTCGGGTCGGGGGACGGTATGCTCGGCGTGCCGACCTCGTCGGTACACGTCCTCGGCACCGGGACGAGCACGGCCGCGACCGGCTCGCTCTCGTGCGCCTGCAAGCGCGTCGACTTCGAGGGCGGCCGGCTCTACTGGAAGCGAGGGGTCGGCGCGCACGCCCTCTGGGGGTCGGTGCTCGCGAAGTACCTCGTCCTCGGCGGGGCACAGAGCTCGCTCGGGTTCCCGACGACGAGGGTCCGCTCACGCGCGGACGGGGGGACGCGCGCCTCCTTCGAGCACGGCCGCATCGTCTGCCCGGCCGGCGACGCGTGTTCGGTGGTCCCGGCCTAGCATCCGTCCCCGAGCTTGCCCTCCGGCGCGTTGTTGCTGCACGCGAAGGAGTCGACGAATCCCTGCGCCAGCGTCGTGGCCTGTTCCGGCGTGATCGACTTCGGGCACGTGAGGAGCTTGTTCCAGGCGGTGTACGCCAGGGCCGTCCCCTCGGGAAGGTTCGGGTAGGGGACCAGGTACGTCGCGTGGTTCCCGTTCGCGACGGGCGTGAGTGCGTTCACGACGTCCTGCGAGATCCCGCCGTCCGCCGCGACCCGGTAGTACATGATCACCGAGCCGTGCTCGAGCGTGTGGACGGCCTGCGTCTCGTCGACGGGCGCCGTGTACACGCGGGGCTGACCGGGCAGCGGGGACGGTGCGTGGTACCCCGATGTCGCGGGCCGGTCCGGATACGTCGTGCTCTGCCCCGAGGGCAGGTGCAGGCCGCCGGGGGCGCTGCTCTCCGGGGTCACGAGCGCGCTGCAGTCCGCGGCCTGCGCGGCGGCGACGGCGGCGTCCGACAACGGCTTGGCCCCGGCGGCACGATCGAAGTACGACACACCGAGGATCACCGCGACGCCCACGCCGCCGAAGATCAGCGACCGGCGGAAGGCGGCCTTGCGCGCGACCCGCTTCCGTTCTGCCTCGCGGGAGCGACGGGCCTCGTCCTTGCGCTCCCGGCGTTCCGGCTTCGCGCCGCCGCCGCTCGGCGCCGCCGGGGGGCGGCGCCGAGCCGGCGGCCGCCTCTTCTTCGTCTTCGCCATCAGGCGGGCTGGCCGCCGATCTGGAACGCGGGCGTCAGGTCCTTCGGGACCTGGTCGGCCGTCCCGAACGTCAGCACGATCACGTCGTGGTCGTTCAGGGGGATCTGGGTCGGGTCGCCGGTCCACTCCTGGCCGTTCACGTAGGCCCGGATCTTGGTGTCCCCGCTCGCGCATTGGTCGCCGAGGCAGTCCTTCGTGAGGTACACGCCCCAGACGTCCATGAACTGGCCGAGGACGGGCGCGAAGTTCGGATCACCCGACTCGACGTGGATCGTGCCCGTCGTGTCGTGCGTGTGCAGCGGCGACGACACAGCCGGGTTGCCCGTCGGGTCGTAGCCGATCGACTCCGGGATCGTCACGGGCTGTCCGTCGATGTAGATGTAGAGGTCCGCGTGGTGATGCAGGGCGCCCCCGAGCGGGGGCAGGTTCAGCTTCGCCAGGCGGGCGTCGGCCTGGGCGAGGTTGTTCGGCCAGGGCTGCGCCTTCATGATCCCGGGGAGCTCGTTGGGGTCAGGCAGCTGGACCGTCGGTGCCTGACCAGAGCTGGCAGACGTGGTCGGCTCACCTGAGTTCCGGGACAGCAGGAAGATCCCGACCCCCGCGACCACGGCGAGCACGATCCCGACCACGAGCACGCGGCGGCCCGTCTGCTTGCGCCGTGCGATCTTGCGCTCGAGCTCGATCCGATCGAGCCTCGCCTGCTCCTTGCGCTCGGCCTTCGTCTGCCTGCGGTTGGGGTCGGTCTGTTTGGACACCTGCGATCCCTTGCGTGGACGGGGGTGCTCGCAAAGGGTAACGGACGACGGCCGGGCCGCGGCCCATCGGCTTGCGTCCGG
>Ga0075423_10001007_pt1 | contig 24055 bp, 21 predicted proteins | sample SoiMethybrSBSTD2_FD_80114 | JGI IMG/M metagenome (GOLD analysis project Ga0075423, IMG submission 80114) | Bulk soil microbial communities from a Populus tree surrounding site in Tennessee, USA - Soil MetaG P. TD hybrid SBSTD2 | ecosystem: Environmental > Terrestrial > Soil > Tree plantation... | reverse complement strand
GTGAACATGTAGGTTCGGGCGCGCGCAGCACGGTAGTCGGACGGCCCCATCGTCTAGAGGCCTAGGACACGGCCCTCTCAAGGCTGAAACACGGGTTCGAATCCCGTTGGGGCCACCAAATTGGTTTTGTTGATGTTTGATGACCTCGTGTTTGAGGACAGTCGGCTACAGGACTCAAACACGGAGTCATCGGTTCTGTCGTCGTCTCGCTAGGGTTTCAACACGTCGAGGGCCTTCGCTTCGAAGAACTCCACGGCCTGCTTGAGTGCCGCAGGACGGATCTGCGCGTAGAGCTGCGTCGTCTCGATTCGCGTATGCCCCAGCAGCCCACGGACCTGCTCGAGATCGTGATGCTGCTCGTACACCTCCATCGCCACGCCGTGGCGGAGGTCGTGCGGCTTCAGCATCGGGTAGCCGATCAGCCGGCCATAGGTCTTGCACAGCCGCCAGATGTTTTTACCCTCCATGGGTCGCCGCACGAGTCCCTGGCGGCGCTGCCCGAACGTCGACCAGAACAGCGGGGTGTCGAGGGTGACCGTCTCCACGACGGTGGGCAGGTACTGGGTCACATAGCCTTCGAGAAACTGCATCACCACCGCGGGCAGGGGGATGTCGCGGGTCTTGCCGCCTTTGACCGGGACGTTGCGGACGCCCCATGCACGGTCCAGATTCCTGACCCGCAACGTCGCGACCGACTCGCGGCGCATCCCGGAATAGCGCAGAATTAGTAGAATACCCAGATCCCGCGGACGACGACGGTCCCGTGCGGCCTTGATCAGCGTGTCCATGATCGCTGGTCCGGGCACTTGGCGGGGGGCCTCCCGGCGATGCGGCGGCCGGTCGAGCCGGGTGACCGGGTTGGTCGACAGCTGACCCCGCTTGACGAGCCAGGCGCACAAGCTCGACACCGTGGACTGGCGGACACGCATCGTACTGACCGCCAAGTCACCGGCCGCCATGTTATCCATCCAGGCCTGCACCGTGGTGGCGTCGAGGTCTCCCAGGCATGCTAGCCGGCCCCGGCGCCCCCGCACGAACTCGAGAAACTGCGTCAGGTTCCATCGGTAGGTCTTGACCCCTCCTTCCGTCTTGCCGCGCTGCTTGCGTTGATAGAGGCAGAACTGCTCCACCACGTCGATGAGCGGTTGGGCCATGCTCTCGGTCCTCCGGCCCGAGTCACGGCCACGTTTTCGCCGGTCGGCAGTATCCGGTGGGATCACCCACCCGTCAAGTCGCGGAGCGAGGGCGTCTTGGATGGGGGCGAGATGCCCGTGTTCGGGTCTCACGGCGGTCAACAGCTCACGCGGGACGCTCCGTCCGTGCTCTGCTCTGGCGCCTTCTCGCCTTCGTGTCGGCGCGCGGACGGATCATCGCAGGCGAACATGGCCGCCAGCGCTGGGTCTTGCTGTAGGCCCCGGTAGAGAAAGCGGGCGCTCCGCTCGGTAAACGACTGCCCGCGCGGAGTCCGGAATCCGAGGGCATTGAACTCTTCAGAGATCTTTCGGAAGGACCGGCCAGCCTTGCGCCGCTCGGCAAAGAGGCGGATCACCGGCAACTCGAGTTTGCGCAGGCGTGGGGTACCTGAGGGAAGAGGGGGAACCGTCTGGCCCCAGACGCCCAGCTTCAGGCTCTTGATCGCCCACCTCAGGCGCGCAAAAGTCCACTCGCCCTCTTCAGGTTGGGGACCCTGCGTCTGGAGCACCTGAAGGATCTCGCGCCGGGCTCGGCCTTCGATGACCATGTCGCGAATTCGCCGCAGGGCCTCGAGCCGAGGCTTCTTCATCCCGAGTCCAAGTCCCCAGTACATGCGAGAGAGAGCCTTCGGCGTGAGCGGGCCTCCCTGGTACGCGGTCAAGCCCTGCTCCGTGAGTGCGGTGAGGATCTCGCCCTTGGTCCGGCCTTCTGCGATCATCTTCTTGATCAGCTTCGTCCCACCCGGCCTCTTGAGAAGCGGCAGTCGCTCGGTCAGGCCGCCAGCCCAGATGATCTGTACTTCGAGCGCGTCCGTGTCGTTGTCGTGGAGCACCACCTTCTCGATCGCGGTGCTGAGGATGCGCTTGCGCTCCTCATTCGTCGTGGTGATCGCGCTCCAGAGGGTCTTCAGGTCAGTGGCGAGGCGCACGAGCTCGGCAGCATCCGCCTCCGTAATGGTTCGCGATCGTCCATCCTCTGAGACCGGCTGCCGAAGTCGCCGCAAGTCCTGGAGGGCCGCCTCAAGATCTTGTTCGAGCTCGAGCTTGAGCAGGTGACGGGACGAATCGATCTCCAGATAGCGCCGCTTCAGGTCATAGACGCGCTCTTCAGCGCGGTGGAGGTGTCGCCGACGGGCCAAAGCGGCAGCATCTTGCTGCTGTTGATCTCCACGGATGGCCGTCAGGGCGTCGGTCAGGTCCGGTGGCGCCAAGGCCCGGAGTAGGGCACCGACGACGACGTGGTCGATACCGGCTGCGCTGCAGCTCAAGCGGTGTTGCTCCGTCCCGAACTTGTCGGCAGGCGCGCAGCGGTAGCGTGCCAGGCGGCCCGACGGATTGGTCTCAGGACGGCCGTCGTAGACCGTACGCATCCATCGTCCACATCGGCCGCAGAACAGGAGCCCTTGGAGCAGGCCCGCTCCTTTGCCTGGGAATGGCTGCCGGGTCGAACGTCTCTTCTGGAGCAGGGATTGGACGCGATCCCACTCCTCACGAGTCATGTAGCCCTCGTGATGATCGGGGACGACCAGCCATTCATCGCGAGGGCGGAGTTCTTGATGTTTCGTCCCAGCGGGCCGCTGCACCGTCCGGCTGCGGCGGAAGGTATAGTCTGGCGTGTAGTTCGGATTGCTGAGCACCCGATACAGATGCCCGTCGGTGAGCGCCTCCCACTCGATCCGGCCTCGAACGCGTCGAGGGAAGCGCACACCCTGGGCGTGGAGATGTCGTCGTGCCTTCCTAAGGGAGGCGAACTGTAGGTACGCATCGACGACCTGTCGGATGACAGTGCTGACCGCCGGATCGGGGCCCTTTTCCCATTCACCCTGGCCGGCCTTGACGTACCCCATCGGGGGTGCGGTGATGGCTCGTCCCTGCGCGATTTTCGCGCGCCTCGCGGCCTGGAACATCTCCGTCCTCTGCTCGTTCTCGTACCAGGCCAGGAGGGTTTCGATTTCGAGGCCGAAACGGTCGGTTGCACGATCGAGTGCGGGACGTCGGAGGCGGCCGTTAACCTCGACGAGGACGTCCGCCAAGATCGCCGAGCGCCAAAAACTGGCGGTATCGAAGCGGTTTCGACTAAGGCGCGCGGCGTCGCGAACGAGGACCAGCCCCACTTCTCCCTGGTCCATCATGGTGAGGAGCCTCTGAAAGCCTGTCCGCTGAGCGGAAGAGGTTCCCGACAGCCCCAAGTCCTCGTCGATGCCCCTGATCTGCTCGGGCGGCCAACCGTACCAGAGGGCGCGGTCCGCCAGGGCACGCTGGGACTCGGTGGAGCCCGTGTTGTTCTTCACCTGGTCCAGCGTGGACTGGCGGATGTAGTAGACGGCGAGCTTCTGCTTGTACGCGGGGGGAACCGCGGGCGGGGTTCCGAATTCGTTGTCGGGCGGGGTTGCTGGCACGGTCTACCTATCGAGGTCGGTCGTTGGTCGCGATTTCGTAGGAGGGGTTCGAAGTGCCCGGAGCGCAAGGCGCGACAGAATCTGATGAACGATCTCCTGAGCCTCTGGCGGAATCCGCTGATCCTGGTCCACGCCCGTGGGCCGGGTGGGCGTTCGTGTCCGTACCTTCGGGGCGGGCTTGGGCTGCATCAAGGTGCCGTAGGATCTCCAAGATGCCGGTCAGGGAGTGCAGGGGGAGCTTGGTGCCGCTGACCGCATCCTGTTCGGTTCTTCCCAAGGAGCGATACAGGTTGCGGTTGGTATCTGTATTGATGCCAGCAGGGAGTTTCGTTTCACGGGAACGCTCCTCGGGGAACGTCGCTACGACGCGCTCATGCTTTGTGTGAAACGAAATGGGGCGATCGGGTTGCCCTGCGATGGGCGTGGCGTCCGGCGTGGCCTCGGTGCGCGGCACGGGGCTCACGGAATGGACTGAACTGGGATCGACGCATGCTTGATCGAGAGGCAGGTCGAGTTGAAGCTTGCGAGTCGTCTTGCTGGTTGCCGATCTCATTGCGCGCCTCGTCGCCGAAAAAGAAGGGGCCTCAGAACGGAGGACACGTACGTCATGTCTCCCGGTCCGAGGCCCCTTAGGGGGTAGCCCCGTTTCGACGTGAGGCGTCAGTCTCCCGCGGCCCGCCTATGCGGACCGACCGCCGCCCGCCCTCAACAAACTCAATCTATCACAGGTTGGAACTGCCGCGCCGTCTGGGGCGTGGAGCAACTGATTCGTAACTAGGTCGGGGCGGCGCGGGATTTCAGGCATTTCCCGCACCGCCTGTTTCTTGTCCGGCGCTTAGCTCAGGTCAACCAGGGACAACCGTCTCACGCGCGCCCGTCGGTCGCGCCGAAGCCGGGCTCGTGCAGCACACGGGTAGCACAAAGATTCGGGAGTCTCTCTTGTGAGCGGTAGCCGCCCCGCGAAGATCAGTGGGCGACCCGGATTTGGTGGACAGGCCAGGCGACACGAGCGGCCCAGCGCGGTGGGCGGTACTACGGCATGGCAGGCGATGAGCGTGCGCAAGCGGTAACGAACGAGTGAGATGTAGTACAGAGTTTCCGCCGACCCCAGATGTGCCTACAGTCGATCACGTGTTACGGTTACTTTGCCTTCGCCGACAGCGAAGGTGACCTTCTCCCGGTCCGCCTGATGAGCACGCGGGATGTCATAACGGAAACGACGATGAACAGCGTCCGTATATCTCCCCACTTTCGCAAGGACAGGGCGCTTTACGATGCACGCGCGGCACCGACGCAAAACGCTCTTTCCCGGTCGGAACGTGGGTCACGCGCGGATGCATCCAGATGCAGTCCTTGGCACTGGTGGCAACCAACATATCGGGCATGAACACATCATTGGTCGGTACGTTCGATTCAGCTCCGCACCAGGGGGGAGCCCCGTCGCCATCGAGACCGACCTCGCTCACCTCAACGCGGTGAGGGCGAGGCACTCGCCCGCCGTGGCGCCCCTCTGCGACGCCTACCTGGCCGAGAGGCACGCGAAGATCGTCACGGAGCTTCAGCGGGACGCGGCGCAAGGCCGCGCTGGAGCAGCACAGGACGACCGTCTTCCCCGGCTACCAGACCGCCGTCAACATCTACCTACAGCGGTTCTACGCTGGCTTCCGGCTCGACAGTGTGACTTCCACGAATACGAGGGGCGGGCCGGCCTGCAACTACAACGTGGTCATCAACAACACAGCCGTGCCGATTGCGGGCGGAACGCCCGCCGCCGGCGGGCCGTCCTTTCGCACTGCTCTGAGCGCAGGCGACCGCAACACGCTGGCGCTCGCGTTCTTCTTCGCGTCGCTCGACCAAAGGCGCGATCTCGCTGACCACGTCGTCGTCATCGATGACCCCATTTCGAGCCTGGACGAGCACCGGGAACTGACGACAGTCCAGGAAGTGAGGCGCCTCACCGAGCGGGCGGGGCAGGTAATCGTGCTGTCCCACAGCAAGCCGTTTCTCTGCCGCCTCTGGGAGGGAGCCGACCGAGCGGCCCGCGCTGCTCTGGAGGTGTCACGGGACGGGGCCGGGTCGACGCTCCGCCCGTGGGACGTCAACCAGGACTCCGTCACGGAGCACGACCGGCGGCACCTGGCGCTGAGGCAGTACCTCGACGCCAACATGCCGAACAACCGGGAGGTCGCCGCCGCCCTCCGGCCGGTGCTCGAAGCCTCGTCCGCGTCAGCTACCCTGAGCACTTCCCGCCGGCCTCGATGCTCGGCCCGTTCCGGTACCTCTGCGAGCAGCGAGTGGGCAGGCCGGATGAGATCCTCGACGCGGGAGACACGGAGGAGCTGCGCGACCTCGTAGACTACGCGAATCGCTTTCACCACGACACGAACCCCGCCTACGAGACGGCGAGGATCAACGACGCTGAGCTCCAGGGCTTCGTGGCGCGGACGCTGGCATTCACCAGGCGGTAGCCACCGGACCGACCAGGTGCCGGTGGGTAACTTCCGGTGGGTGGGTGGTTCAAGCGCCGAAACTGGGGGCCTGCTGTGCGCAGGACTTCCAATCCTGGTCGCGGTCCGTGGTCACCCTTGAGTGTTCCACCCGAAGGTCATCGAAGGCAGGTCGCCTGGACTCCGGTTCCTTTACACAGTCGATTCCTCTCCCGGAACCGACCGCAGGCGAGACAATGGGGAGCACGTCCCCGGTAGGGGACTCAGACGCCATCGTGGACGAGATCGAAGAATTCCTCACCGGCGCGCGCCACGTGGCCGAGCCCAATCGCGTGCTGGCCACGGTGCTCTTCGTGGACATGGTGGGCTCGACGGAGCGCGCGGTGGAACTGGGCGACCGCCGCTGGCGCGAGGTGTTGAGGGGCTACCGAGAGGCCGTGCGCCGGGAGCTGGGCCGATTCCGCGGCCGCGAGGTGGACACGGCGGGCGACGGGCTCCTGGCCACATTCGACGGGCCGGCCCGAGCGGTCCGGTGCGCCTGCTCGGTGAAAGAGGCGGTGGGGCCCCTCGGCCTGGAGGTCCGGGCGGGCTTGCACACGGGCGAGGTGAAGCTGATGGGCGACCGAGTGGCCGGCATCGCCGTGCACATCGGGGCGCGCGTGGGGGCGCTGGCGGACGCCGGCGGGGTGCTGGTGTCGTCCCTTCATCGCGGCCAGGAGATCTTGACGCGGAGGAGGTGTTGATATCCGACAGAATCCTTCTAAAATTGAGCCGTGACGGAAGAAGAGCGGGCGGCGCTACTCCGAGAGCTCGCCGAGACCAAGGCCGCTGCGGCTCAGGTCCGAAAGATCCTCGACACGATCCCCACCTTTGCGTCGTGCAATCATCCGGATGGTTCCAACGAGTTCCTCAACCAACGATGGCATGACTATACGGGGCTCTCCCCAGAAGAAGCCCGCGGCCGGGGCTGGCGAGTCGCCGTTCATCCAGAAGATCTGCAGAAGGTGCTGGACACGTTCCGGGCCCTCCGGGTCTCAGGGGAGTCGCGTGAGATCGAACACCGCCTGCGGCGGCACGACGGGGCATATCGCTGGTTCCTGTTCCGTATTGAACCGTTGCGTGACGAGCTCGGCAACATCGTCAGATGGTACGCAACGAATACGGATATTGAGAACCTCAAGCGGACAGAAGAGAAGTTGCGGCAAGACGAACGCGAAATCCGTCGTATTACCGATGCGATACCCCTCACCATTGTCATCCAGCAGCCGGACGGCACGCCGATCTACGCGAATCAGGCCGTGCTCGACTATAGCGGCTTCACGATGGAAGACGTGGTCGCATCCGATTTTCGCGCCCGGCTGTTCCATCCCGAAGATCTCGAACGGCTGCGGGAGGAGCGTCAGGCGGCCCTGTCACGCGGCGTGCCGTTTGAAATCGAACAACGCGCCCGGCGGAAGGATGGCCAGTACCGTTGGTTCCTCGTCCGTTACAACCCGTTCCGCGATGAACAGGGGCGTCTCGTGCGCTGGTATGCCACGGGAACCGACATCGACGATCGCAAACGAACGGAAGACAGGGTGCGCAACGAGAACGAGGCCTTGCGCGAAGACATCGTACGGTCCTCCATGTTCGAAGAGATCGTCGGCTCCTCCGAACCACTTCGGCGAGTACTCGCGCAAGTCGAGAAAGTGGCTCCGACGGTTTCAACGGTCCTGATCCTAGGTGAGACTGGAACCGGTAAAGAGCTGATTGCTCGCGCCATTCACAATCGCTCCAAACGCTCAGGCCGCGCCTTCATTCGAGTGAACTGCGCGGCTATTCCGCCTCCGTTAGTTGCCTCCGAGTTGTTCGGCCATGAAAAGGGCGCCTTCACGGGAGCACTCCAGCGGCGTCTGGGGCGCTTTGAATCGGCGGACGGCGGAACCCTGTTCCTCGATGAAGTGGGCGAGCTCCCGCCAGAGGCACAGGTTGCCTTGTTACGAGTTATCCAGGATCGCGAATTCGAACGAGTTGGAGGGAGCCAAACGATCTCGGTTGACGTACGAGTTCTCGCGGCGACAAATCGGGACTTAGGTGCGGCCGTCGCTGAGGGTACGTTCCGCGAGGATCTCTTCTACCGCCTCAACGTGTTCCCGCTTCGAATGCCAGCATTGCGGGAGCGCGGCGATGATATTCCCATGCTGGTCAAGTATCTGGTCAATCGCTACGCCGAGAGAGCTGGCAAAAGCATTCGACATATCAGTAAACGCACCTCGGACCTATTCCAGGCCTATGCCTGGCCAGGCAACGTGCGCGAGTTGCAGAATGTGATCGAGCGGGCGGTGATTCTGTGCGACGGGGAGACTTTTGCGGTAGATGACACCTGGCTTACGCCAGTAGTGGCGCCACACTCGGTAGCGACGCGTAGTCCCTTGGTCGCCAACCTCGAGGAACATGAACGAGAAGTGATCGAGCACGCACTACAAGAGGCGGAGGGCGTCATCGGGGGGCCCGCCGGCGCTGCTGCCAGGCTGGGCATACCCAGGCAAACGCTTGAATCGAAGATTAAAAAGCTGGGAATCAAGCGGCACCGCTTCAAGACGTCCTGATCTGTCCGCTCGGCTCACTGACATTGGCGCCAGCTCAGCATGGGCAGTTTGCTCAGTTCTCCAAGCTACGATGGATAGGCAAAGTCGCCCGAGACCCGCCCGAGACGCCGATGGTCCCACGCCGAAGATTCGGCAAGCGCTGAAAAAGCGGCCCGCCACCGATCCTAAAGCTCCGGCAATTAAGCGACTGTCGACTGGCGCTGCCCTTGCAGTGAACTGCGAGGATGACCCTGAGAATCGAGGCAGTGACTGACGAGCATGGCACGACGATCCGGCTGATTGGTCGAATGCAAGCGCAGCATGTGGAAGAACTGAAGGCCCAGATTGGCGCCAGCGGACCAAGGGTTGTTCTGGACTTGGAGGAATTGAGTCTGGTGGACGTCGACGCGGTGCGTTTCCTCGGCACTTGTCAAGCCGGAGGGGTCAGCATCGTTCATTGTCCGCCGTACATAAACGACTGGATTGCCAAAGAGCGGGGCCGAGACACATAGAGGTTCAGCACCGCTTCACCTCCGCCCGATCGCCTCTCACCGCTTGCAAGCTATATGGAGTTCCCGCCAAGCCCTCAGTCGTTAGCGCCCGGGTTCCAAGCCGATATTTCAGCACACGCTGAAGGAACGGCCCGTCCTCCATCTCTAAGATCCCGTGGATCATGACATTGCAATTGGCGCCGTCGTTGCAATCAGCTTTTTTCGCGTGACCATCAATCCAGTTCGAGGAGGACGCTCACGAAGGATCCCGTCGTGCGCAGAAGCGCTGCCTGGCGCCGTTGGCGGTTGCACATCGGGGCAATTCATCGGCCATTGCCGCCACTCGCGGCGCGGGCTACCCCAAGGCGTAGACCGTCCCCATCGACCGTATCAGCCTCGTGAGAGCGCGCACTCTGGAGGGGAGGTAGCCGTGGGATCGACGACTAGACAGCTCGCATCCACTAGACGAACGGCGACTCAAACTGGAGGAGGAAAGACATGGCCGACATCCTTCCCTTGAGAGCACTCGTGACCGGGGCGACGGCCGGTATCGGCCGTGCGGTCGCCCTGAAGCTGGCCGCCGACGGTTTCGAGGTGATCGTGCACGGACGCGACGCGGGGCGCGGAGCGCAAACCGTCAAGGAGATTGAACGGTCCGGCGGACAGGCGCGCTTTCTCCCCGCCGACCTTGGCAATCCGGGAGAGATCCGTCGGCTTGCCGAGCAGGCCGGGGACATCGACGTCCTCGTCAACAACGCCGGGTTCTCGGCGTGGGGACCCACTGCCGATCTCGACAGCGCCATCTTCGATGACATGTTTGCCGCCAACGTCCGCGCACCGTTCTATCTCGTCGCGGCGTTCGCGTCGGGGATGGCCGCCCGTGGCAAGGGCAGCATCATCAACATCAGCAGCATGGCGGGCCGTCTCGGCCTACCCGGCGGTGCGGCCTATGGGGCCACCAAGGCCGCCCTCGTATCGCTGACGCAGGCATGGACTGCCGAGTTCAGCCCCCGCGGGGTCAGAGTGAACGCCGTCGCTCCTGGCCCGGTGTATACGCGACCGGCGGCCCGCAAGCTGTTCGACACCCTCGGGGCCACCACGCCACTCAACCGTGCGGCCGAACCCGCGGAGATCGCCGAGGTCGTCGCATTCCTGGCCTCACCCCGCGCCAGCTACGTCACCGGGGCGATCGTCGCCGTCGATGGCGGCCGCACCGCGATCTGATTACGCGACTGGATCGGCACAAAGCGAGACTAAGAGGATAGGAGAAAAACAATGTCCAAGGCACTGGAAGGAAAGATTGCACTGATTACTGGCGGCTCGCGCGGCATTGGCGCGGCAATCGCCAAGCGTCTGGCCGCGGACGGAGCGAACGTGGCCATCACATATACGAAAGGTGCTGATGCGGCCGCGTCGGTCGTCAAGGAGATTGAACACGGTGGCCGCAAGGCGATCGCAATTCAGGCGGACGCCACTGATGCCGACGCCGTCAAAGCCGCGGTCGAAAGGAGCGTGGCGACATTCGGCCGGCTCGACGTCCTTGTGAACAATGCCGGCACGGCCATTCCCAAGACGTTCGAGGAGACCACACTGGAGGACCTGGACCGCCTGATTGACATCAACGTCCGCGGCACCTTCGTCGCGACGCAGGCGGCCCTGAAGCACATGAAGAGCGGCGGGCGCATCATCATGATCGGCTCCAGCGTGGGCGAGCGTGTCATGGTGCCCGGCCTGGTGCCCTACTCGGCCACGAAGGGAGCGGTCAAGATGTTCAGTCAGGGGTTGTCCAGAGAGGTTGGGAGCCGGGGCATTACGGTCAACAACATCCAGCCGGGTCCGATCGACACGGAGTTGAATCCCGCGGCGGGCGAGTGGGCGGTGCCGCAGAAGGCCATTACAGCGCTCGACCGCTATGGGCATGTTGAAGAGGTTGCCGCGCTGGTCGCGTTCGTGGCTGGGCCAGAGGCGTCATACATCACGGGCGCGAACCTGACGGTCGATGGCGGCACCAACGCTTAACCGCAAGTTTAATCGACGATGAAGCGGGAACGGCCATCTCGGCAAGGTGATTCTAGAGGACAGGGAGCGCCGCCTCGGGTGGGCGAAGTGCGGGAATGATCAACGCGCAATACATATCAAGTTGAGGAGGGAATCTAATGGCTAACGTAGTGAAGAAACACAGCATCTCTTCTGAGCTAGCACAGAACATGGTGGATGCAGCGGTAGCGAAAGCCAGAGAAATTGGCGTTAGCGAGAACGTAGCGATTCTCGATGATGGCGGCAATCTCAAGGCATTTAGCCGGATGGATGGGGCCTCGATCCCTACCATTGAGATCGCGCAGAATAAGGCGTATACAGCTCTGTTCGGCGTCTCCACACAGGACTTTTTCAACTTTATCCAGGGCGACCCGTCGCTTTTGGCCGGCATCCCCACGCTTGCGCGTGTGGCGGCGTGGGGTGGAGGGTTTCCCATTAAGGTGAACGGAGAAGTTGTCGGGGCGATCGGGGTGAGCGGGGCGCCCATGGTGCAGAACGACGTCGATTGCGCGAGAGCAGCCCTGGCGCTCGTATCCGATGCGGTGCCTAGTGGACTGAAACGGTAAGCCGAGTCGGCGGTGACATGGCGCGAAGAACCCGCCGTGGAAGATGCGCAGCCATCCCGATCACCGAGACGAACCGTTTTCTGGATGCAAGCGAGGAGATTGCTTCGACTATCAGGAGTACGGCTGCCGATTGAAGCCCAGAGCGACGGGCCGGACTTAGTACTGGCAAAAGGGGAGTTCGATGAAGAAGAAGGCAGAGAAGAACAACAGGAAACTCGTCTTGGAAGCGTTCGACACGTTGTTCAACAAGCGCGACTATGCGGCGGCCGAACGTTATTGGTCGCCTTACTACATTCAGCACAGCGCTCATATTGGGCCTGGCCGAGAGGGCCTGTTCAATCTGATCAAGAGCATTCCGCCCACGCTGAAGTATGAGCCAGAGGTGATCGTGGCTGACGGAGAGTTCGTCATCATCCACGGGCGGTTCTCGGGACTCGGCCGGCCAAAGAACTGGATCGCGGCGGACATCTTGCGCATCGTCGATGGAGTGCGTGTCGAGCACTGGGATGTGATCGAAGACGAGGCTCCGCGTACGGAGTCAAAGAGCGGTCGTCCCATGTTCGGCGCCGACTTCAGCGAGTGAGCGGCGATGCAGCTAATGCCGGCAAGCCTCGTCCCACAAAGCTCAAACCGGATCACGTCAACAGGAGGAACAACCACCACCGCCATGGAAACCAAATCAATCAAGCTGCCAGGACCCAACCACCCGATTACGATCGAGCCGAATCCGGCGCGAGTCACCGTGACGGTAGCGGGCCGCGTCATCGCGGACACCCGAAATGCGCTTACGTTGAGAGAGGCTGGTTACGCTGCGGTCCAGTACATCCCGCAAAAGGATGTCGACATGACGCTGCTGAAACGAACGGACCATCACACCTATTGCCCCTACAAGGGCGACTGCGCTTACTACAGCATTCGCCTCGGCGGCGACCGATCGGTGAATGCGGTGTGGACCTACGAGGTACCGTATGCAGCCGTCGCCGCGATCAAGGATCACGTCGCTTTCTATCCAGATCGTGTCGATGCGCTAGAGGAGCAGAAGGACAGCAAACAAGCGTAGTCGACATGACCGATCTTTTCAGTTCCGGTATCGCAGCACACGGCGGCGTCGACCGCTGGCGCACCGTTCGCGCGATCGATGCGACGTTCAACCTGTCCGGTGGGCTGCTGGATCTTAAGGGTTATCCGGGTCATCGCCCGCCTGCGGCTCCAGGTCCCGGTGGTTCAAGTGCCGGAGCCATTCGAAGCGCGAGATCAATTCTTCATCGAACACCGCCACCTCACCATCGAGAGCGAAGCTGGCCGGCTTGAGTTTTGTGAGTGCCTCGCCCAGGTCAGGGAATCGGGGGGTGTGGTCACGCTCGTTCCGGCTTATCAGGCAGACCCGACCCTTGTCCTTGAGCGCGAGCATGCGCCAGCCGTCCACCTTCTCCTCGTAGACCCATCCGCGAGTGTGGAAAGGGCGAGCGACTTGGGTCGCATGCATGAGGTCGGGGAGCTTCACGCTCCCGTGCTCTCGGCCAATCCCTCGGGTGGAGCTTCCGCCGCGTTGGCCTTCCGAATCCAATCGAAGAGCTTCTTTTCGCGAGCATCAAGGGTGAGATCAGGCTGCTCTTGGACGGCGAACGTCCGGTTCCGGGTTCCCTCAATAGCGCGGCTCAGCAGACCGCGGAAGCGAGGCTCCCGGCCGTAGAGGAACACGTAGAGCGCATGTGCCTGCTCCTCGTTCATGACGGAGAGCATGACATGTCCCGAGTCGAGCGCATCGCGTAGCTCCATGACGGTCAGGAACGGCGCTATTTCGGCGTCAGAGTAGCCAAGCGAACGGAGTCCTTCCTTTACGTCATCGCCCTGCTGACCAAAAAGAGCTTGGAGAGACTTCGTGAGATTGAGAACCGCCTCGCCCATGAACTCCCATGGCGAGTCACCAGCCGCACGTAGACGACAAGCCACGTGGAAGTAGTGCAGAGCAGCGGCGAGGCGTCGGTGTTGGCCCTCGGCGAAGAGCTCCGTCAGGCAGCCCCATGCGTCCCTGATCGCCTGCTCCTGCGTCTCGGCGTCGGTGATACGTAGGATGGCGCGCGTCTCCATCAACTCCCACCGGAACTTCGCTTGCCCAATCTCGCCTGTCACCTGGAGCGCGGTCGGAGGATCACCGAAGCTCACGTTGAGCAGAGCCGGGAACAGGTGATAGACGGACAAGATGAGCCCCTCAAGGTGGTTCGCGTTCTGGCAGCGGGCACTGAGCCTCAGAGTCGTGCCCTTCACTGTGAAGGTGAGATGCTCTTCTGGACCGTGCACGGTGACGTCTACAGGCGGGAACGGAACATCGGATGAAGCGATGTGACGATCCGTGCTGGCGTTCCAGATGGAGTGAGCGGGGCTCCCGCGCGTCACGGTGAGACCGCCTCCGACCGTCCCGCCGAATGGGGTCGGAGGCGCGAGGACCATCTCAACGCGGACGTCGTTCGGGAAGGTGGCGGTGCCTTCGGTGATCTTGAAGTGGCGTTTCTGGACCCGGTAGGTGAGCATCAGGGGAGGAGCATACCCGAAGAGGGTTTGACTCCGCTGTATCAGACTATGTACCAGGAGACTCTGGAGTGGTCCGCGTCGAGCTCCGGCGCACCGAGGAAGGGCAGCCTCGGGTGTTGACACTCATCAAGACGGCATACTCATCTCAGCCTGCTCCAGCCAGTACGTCATCCCCATCTCGCGATACATGGTCGTCACGGTCGTGAGGTGTTCTCGGGCCAGCTGGCGTTCACCAGTGCGCCGGTAGAGCTTGCCGAGGCCGAGGTGGCAGTGCGCGACGAGGGGGCGCATGCCGAGATCCTTGCCGATCGCTTTCGCGCTTTCGTAATGGCGGTGCGCCTGTTCAGCCCCGTGTACCGCGCCGGTCGCAAGCGCCACCGCCCCGAGAACGGAAAGAGCCGTCGCCTCAATACCGCGTTCGGCTGACCGGGCGGCGAGATCAAGGGCTTTTTCGACCACCTCTTTAGCCCGATCGATGTCTCCTGCCAGAAGAAGTCCCTCAGCCCAGTACACGTAGAACTGGGAGAGGTATACCTTCAGCCCGAGACTCTCGTGGACCATGACCCCTCGTTCGAGATAACTGAGTCCATCTGCAACGCGGCCCGACGCCGCTAATGCTCGTCCGAGATGGCAACAGGCGGATGAGAGCCAGGGGAAAATAGGAGTCGTCTCGCACAGGCGAACCGCTCGTTCGCCCCAAGAAACGGCCTCAGCCAGATGGCCTTGATCGGCCAACGCAAATGCTCGCATCAGATACGCGGTCGCTTGATCGTGCGGGCTGTCGGATGCATCAGCCAGATCGTTTGCCGCGTCACTGTACCTGCGCGCCCGTTCGAAGTCGCCGACAGGAACAAGAGATGCGACCAGCCAGAAGCAACCGCCGACAAAGACGGAGCCGATGTTAGAAGACAAATGTTTCGCCGCTTCTCGGTCGGGTCCCTCGAGCATCCCGGTCAGCAGCCGAGCCGCTATCCCGTATTCTGCAACGGCTACTTTGCCTGCCGCCAAGAGGAACGCCGAAAAGAGGCGCAATTCGGGGTTGTCGGTCACTTCGGCAACCGCCAGTGCCCGCTTGGCGTAGTCGATTCCCTCCGAGTATCGTGCTGCGACCCACGAGTTTCGTGAAAACTGTGTCCAGATCCGAGCGAGTCGGGGGCGATCTTCGATTTGCCGCGCGAGCGGTTCCGCCTCGGCAGAGAGTTGGATCACGCGAGGAATCTGGCCGAGCACAAACAGCGGGCGCTGGAGATCAAGCCGGACATCAATCGCTCGTCGTACGTTCTCGGTGCTCCCGGCCAGATGGGGCAGCAGAGCGAGCGCCCGCTCATGGAAAGTGAGACTCTCCTGCAGGGCGCCACGGGTGTAGGCGTTCGTGCCCGCCTTGCCCAAGTAGTCGATCGCCTTCTCCCAGAGTTCCCCTCGGACCGCGTGATGAGCCAGGAGTTCGACGTGTTCCGACACACGGATACCCTGGCGCCGCTCGACCGCCGCGACGATGCGCGCGTGGAGCTCCCTCCGCCGCTCCTGGAGTAGACTGCCGTAGGTCACTTCCTGGGTGAGCGCATGCTTGAAAGTGTATTCGAGGTCGGGGAACAGGCGCGACTCGTACAGGAACTCCGAGGCTTGGAGGTGGGCGAGGCAAGTCAGCAGGACGTGCTCTGGCAGCTCGGCTATCGACTGCAGAATCGGGACCGCGACATCCCTGCCTATCACGGCCGCGGACTGCAGCAGGGTTTTGTCGTCGGGAGCGAGCCGATCGATGCGCGTGGCGAGGACAGCTTGTACAGTCGGCGGCACGGGGAGAGCCGAGAGAGGCGCTGACAACCGGTAGTGTCCCGGAATCCCCACCAACACATGGGTTTCGAGCAATGTCCGGACACTTTCCTCCAGGAAGAACGGGTTGCCTTCTGTGCGTTCGATCAGCTGATCCGTAAGGAGGGCGAGCGATGCATCGCCGCCGAGCAGCGACGCGAGCAGTTCGTTGGCGTTGTCGGGCGAGAGTGAGTCGGTGCGGATTTGTTGGTAGTACGTTTTGCTACCCCATGCGTGTTGGTACTCGGGTCGGTAGTTCACCAGCAGGAGGAGCGGCGCCGTGGGGAGACTCTCAACGAACATCTCAAGAAATGCTTGCGTCTCGGCATCAATCCAGTGCAGGTCCTCGAAGATCAGGAGCAGCGGCTGCACTTGGGCCTCACGCAGCAGCAGGCGCTTGAGTGCGTCGAATGTCCGGTTGCGACGTACCTGGGGATCGAGGATCTCCCAGCGCGGGTCCTGAGTCGGAATGGCAAGGACACTCAGCAGGGCGGGCACGATGGGTGCGAGCGTGGGATCGAGGGCGTGAAGGGTGGCACGGAGCTGCTCTCGGACGGTTTGCGCCTCTGCTTGGTCGCCGCTTTGGAAATAGTCCTTCACCAGCTCCATTAGGGGCAGATACGACGTCGCCTTGCCGTAGGACACAGATCGGCCTTGCAGCAAACGCCACCCGGTCGGCAGATGCCCGTGGGTCAGCTCCCAGACCAAGCGCGACTTTCCAGCCCCGGCTTCCCCGACCACCGCAACGAGTTGACCATGGCCAGAGGCCGCTCGGCTCATCGCCTGGCGCAGTAGATCGAGATGCTCTTGACGACCCACGAACGGGGTGAGGCCGCGGGCCGCCGACGCGCTAAGCCGCGTGTGGAGGGCTGCGGCCCCCGTCAGGCGGTAGACCGGCACCGGGGCCGTCAAACCCTTCACTGGCGTCGGCCCGAGCGATTCGATCTGCACAGCACCCTCAGTGAGCCGGGCCGTGTCCGCAGAAATGAAGATCGCGTCGGGTAGGGCCATCTGCTCCATCCGGGCCGCGAGGTGGGTGGTCTGCCCCACGGCGGTATAGTCCATGTGGAGATCGCTCCCGATCGAGCGCACGACGACTTCCCCGGAGTTCAGGCCGACTCGGATGTGGATTGGTATCCCCCGGCGTTGCCGGACCTCCTTCGCGTATTGAGTGATCGCCTCTTGCATCCGGAGCGCCGCATAGCACGCCCTGACGGCGTGGTCCTCATGTGCCAGCGGAGCGCCGAAAAGAGCCATGATGCCATCGCCCATGACCTGGTTGACGGTGCCCTCGTAGCGGTGGACGGCCTCCATCATCCGTTCAAGGACAGGGTCCAGGATCTTCCTGGCGTCCTCGGGGTCACGGTCGGCGAGCAGTTCCATGGAGCCCTTGAGGTCGGCGAACAGGACGGTGACTTGCTTGCGTTCGCCTTCGAGGGCCGCCTTGGACGTCAGGATCTTCTCGGCCAGGTGCTTCGGTGTGTAGGACTCGGGAGATCGCGCCTGGATCTGCCCGGCGACTTGCTCACCACACTCCAGACAGAACTTCGCCGATCCGGGCAACTCAGCTCGGCACTTTGTGCAGGTCAATGGCAGACGCGCCCCGCATTCCAGGCAGAACTTGGCGTGCGTGGGATTGTCGTGCTGGCACCGGGGACACTGCATACAGCGGCCTCCCAGCGGATCTGAGCCGGCACCGGTCGGACAGGTTGGGCGAGCTTATGCTGGCGGGGCACCGAGCGTCAACATCGGTGGGATCAGTTGCTATATGCCGAGACTGTCGCGCGTCTTCCGGTCAAGGAGGCCAGTTTCTGGCAATCCCTGAGTCTTTTGAAATTCTTTGACGGCTGCGGAGGTCTTGGGACCGAAGTTCCCGTCTATTTGCCCCGGATCGTAACCCCTCCGTTTGAGCGCCTCTTGGGCTGCCCTGACAACGAGCGCAGGCACGGGTGTAACCTGCCACGACCGGACGCCACCACGCTTATTCGGATCAATCGGGCCCGCAGGCGCGGATGAGTCTGACGACTGCGCTGGGCATGTCATGGCCGTTCCAACGAGGGCAAATACACCCAAGACCCAGACCGACAATCTCGGTTGTCGTGACTGCATTCAGCGAACCTCAACGGTCTGGGTCTTGGTTTGTGCTGCCGTTCTCCATTCAAGTATCTGTTCGAACAGCGCGTGGCCTAAAAGGAAGAGGAACGGTAGGAAGACATCGAAGACCAGGCCAAGATTCTGGAACGCAATATATCCGATCAGAATTAAGCACAGAAGAAGGGCGCCCACTACTCGTGTTTTCCTGCCTGCTGAAAGCTCAAGTTCAAATGCGAGAAGGCAGAGTAGTAAGAGTGCGATCTCAAGTGATTCCATTGCCAATTCCGGCAGAGGTCGGTAGGTTCTGCCATCCAGCAGTGCCTCCACGTAGTTCGCGTGTAAGAGTACCCCAGGGATTTGGCCCACCGGGGTCGACCAGAGATCGACAGGCGTACCGCGGCCGAAGGCGAATTCCGACCAGCTGCCCCCCACCAGCACAATTTTATTTTCGAGCTTACGGCGCCGTGTCTCAGGCGACTCCTGCAGGATGTCGCGAGCCAAGAGGATGGCCCCATGTCGACGGAAGGTCTCGACTGGAATATAGCTTCCGTATTGGAGACGGTCGTGTCCGCTGTCAAGCGCGGAGGCGTGACGATTTCTGGCCTCTACAATCGCGAGGGCGAAGGACTGCATTCGCGTGCCGTCTTTCAGACGGAGGAGCGGAGGTAAGACGCGAATATCTGAAGGCAACTCCAAGTAACCGCAGTAGATCGACAGATGATTCTCACTGCCCTGATCTGTGCGACAAAAGTCAGCGGGATCGTAGATGTTGGCTTGAGGAATGTATTGGCCGCTGGCGTCGATTCCGAGGGCTTTGGATAGTACGATCCGTCGCTGCGCGGCGCTGGATGTACCTGAATCGAGGCAGGAGTGCGGTCCACCTGCCATTGTCCTGATCGCGGCGATGAACTTCGCGGTCTCACTCGCATAGTCCGGATGGTCGACTGGGCGCCCATCCGGATCGGGTGATCGAACATCGATATCGAGAGCAACTACGTCGGCTCCGGCACAGTCGAGTGCCGCGACAAGGCCGGCCAAGTAGTCTCTTTTGAGAGGAGAACGTCCGGCTAAGTCTCCGCGCCAGAAGGCCTCGTCCTCGATAAGGACGACTACGGTATGCCGAGGTTCAAGGGCACGCCAACTAAGCTCTGAAAGACGCTGGTAGAGGTAAAGATCAACCCAAAGCTTGTGCTCACGAGCGAGGTGGCTCGCATACAGGCCGACGACTACCACAGCACATACCGCGACCCAGTGAAGGCCGCTCTTGTGGCGGAGTCGAAGCCAGCCCTCGGCCAGCCAAGATGGCATATCGTTTCAGCGATTCCGGCCCTTCATTGTTCGCTGCAGCATAGTACTACGCAGAACGGGCGCCGACGTGTTACTCATCGCGGATATTTGACACGCGTTCGGCCACTATTCTAACCTTGGGACTCGCACGAGACCGTATCGGGGAGGCGCGGGAAATGGGGCCGCTCGGTAGGGATCGCTCGTACAACCGGCCCGCGATCGGGCAGTTTACAGAGCTTGGTCTAACTTTCGAGTCCCTCCGGCGCATATTCCCGAGCGGACCAATGCGACGTTCCCCCGCCGCGGAAGCTCTGCGCGATGTACTCGCGGCATCGATAGGATGTGTCTGGCTATTTTTTGCCGCTTCCACGGATGCAGGCTCCCCGGAGACAATGGCGGTAAGAACCTCTCAGCGTATCGGCGAGGTACTCGCAGATCGTCGTGTAGATGTATCCGCAAAGTGGCCGGGCGGGGCTTCTCGCGGTCTTAGAGAAACCTTCAAGGACACTGTGGGGGCGGTGCCGCTTGTTATAAGCACGGATGGTGTCGGTAGCTCGGTGGTTGTGCATGTTGACACAGAAAGGCGTGCCGGGCTGCTCGTGACGAACGAGCACTTTGTGGTGGCCCCGTTTTTTAGTGACGACAAGAAGACACGGTTCGTTGTCCTGCTGTTCTACGAGGCGTCTCTGGCGACGAACGTGTTTGATCGTCCACGTGTTGTTCGCTGCCTGAGCACATCGGATGCCTCGCCATGGTGTTCAGTTCTTCGAAGCGTGACCCGGGTTGGAGTCGTTGTCGCGAACGATCCGGGCCGGGATCTCGCGCTTGTGCGCGTTGAAGACCTGCCTCAATCTGTGAAATCCATCGCACTCGGAAGAGTGGATTCAATCAGCCCGGGCGACGAGGTTGTTGTCATCGGTCACCCGGTGGGATTGCTATGGAGCCTGACAACAGGAATCATCAGTGGCGTCAGATCGAACTTTCGGATTTCTGCTTTAGCGACTGAGAGTACGGTGGTGCAAACTCAAACGCCTGTAAACCCAGGCAATTCCGGAGGCCCACTGCTTACCTCAGACGGCCGCCTGATTGGAGTGATTTTCGGGTCTCGGACTGTCAGTGCGAGCCAGAGTGCGCACGGAGACGTGAAAGTTGTGGCACCCGGCCTTAACTTCGCAGTTGGAGTGAACGAGGTTCAGGGATTCCTTTCCCGAAACAGCGCGCGCTGAGTGGGATGGATGGAGACCGCATGACAGGTAGGAAGAATCTGCAAAGGGTAGGTTGGAATGAAGTGAGGACTTCGTTAGTCGTCGTCACTTTGATCACACTGATGTTAGGTGCCACTCAGTTGGCTGTCGCGCAGGGTCGCGAGTCTGGACCGAACGAGAAGCGGCTCGCCCTCGTGATCGGGAACGGTCGATATACTTCGGCCCCGCTTCGCAACCCTGTGAATGACGCCCGTGCCATGGCCGGGACTCTTCGATCATTTGGCTTCGAGGTGACTCTTCAAGAGAACGCTTCCTACAAGGATATGCGGCGCGCGATTCTGGAATTCGGCAACAAACTGCGCGATAGCGGCATAGGTGTCTTCTACTATGCCGGGCATGGTCTCCAGGTGAACGGAAGGAACTACATAGTACCCGTCGATGCTGTGATTCAGGGAGATGCAGAGGTTGCGGTCGAGGCGGTGGACGTCGAGTACGTACTCTCCCGGATGGACACGGCGCGGAATCGACTGAATATCGTCATTCTGGACGCGTGTCGTGACGATCCGTTCAGTCGTAGTTTTCGGAGTCCGGTTCATGGCCTCGCTTCCATTGATGCACCGATTGGGACGCTGATCGCGTACGCGACCGCGCCAGGGAGGGTGGCGCAGGATGGCGAGGGTCTTAACGGACTCTACACATCGGAACTGCTGAAGGCGATGAAAGTCCCGGGACTTAAGATCGAAGATGTGTTCAAGCGCGTACGTCAGTCAGTGTCCCAACAAACGAACGGCAAGCAAGTACCCTGGGAAGCGTCATCGCTGATTGGTGATTTTTCGTTTAGTGGATCCACGAGTGGCGCGTCGAGTGGCGCGGCGGGTGCGGGCCGAGGTGACTCCACTACTGTGCGCGCTGAAAAGCCTCAGGAACGGCAAAGCGGGAGCGGGTCAGAATCTGCGAGTGTGTCAAGTGGTGGGCTGGAACTGGCGAAGAAGTACACGCAGGCACGGGATTGGGCGTCAGCGTTGCCGCTTTTGCGGGATGCGGCGCGAAATGGGTCGGGCGAAGGGATGTGGCGTCTCGGCGATATGTATGCGTACGGGCTTGGTGTGCCGAGAGACCAAGCCGAGGCGGTGCGCTGGTACGTCAAGGGCGCTGAAGCCGGTAACAGCTCCGCAATGAGAAATCTTGGCGTGATGTACCAGAACGGATGGGGAGTCATGAAGGACTACGCCGAGGCGCTGAGGTGGTATCGGAAGGGCGCGGACGCCGGGAATGCTGAGGCAATGAACGACCTCGGGTATGCGTATGCGAACGGGCTCGGTGTCCCGAAGGATGCTGGTGAAGCCGCGCGATGGGTTCGCAAGAGCGCCGACGCAGGGAACAGTGGCGCACTCCGTAACGTTGGTCTGATGTACCTAAATGGACTGGGCGTAGCCAAGAATGAGGTGGAAGCGGCCCGCTGGTTTCGAAAGGCCGCCGATGCCGGGGATAACGTCGCAGCCCGGAATCTCGGATTGATGTACAAGACCGGCATGGGCGTGACGCAAGATTACAGTGAGGCTGTTCGGTGGGCCAAGAAGGCGGCCGATGGCGGTGAGAACCAGGCGATGAACGATGTTGGAATAGCCTATAACCTGGGCATCGGGGTAGCCAGGGACGACGCTGAGGCGGTGCGGTGGTACCGGAAGGCTGCCGATGCCGGGAACGGGCTCGCAATGCGCAATCTCGGCAGAATGTACCAGGACGGTGCGGGTGTAATAGTGGACCAGAGTCAGGCGGTGTACTGGTACAGCCGCGGCGCGGAGGCTGGCGACCCAGTAGCAATGAACGATCTCGGAGTGGCGTACCAAAAAGGGGACGGAGTCCCGAGAGACGAGGCCGAAGCTGTCAAGTGGTATCGAAAGAGCGCAGAAGCTGGCCAAAATATCGCGATGAGGAATCTTAGCTTAATGTACGCGAGTGGGTGGGGAGTCGAAAAGGATGAACCGGAGGCCGTCGTGTGGATGCGTAAGAGCGCGGAAGCTGGTGATACCACAGCAATGAGATTCTTGGGTACCATGTACCAAAACGGTGTAGGTGTTGCGCCGGATCAATCGGAAGCCATCAAATGGTACAAGAGGGCGGCATCGCTCGGCGACAGAGCCGCGGTGGAGCGCCTAAATGCCCTGTCGGAGAGCAAATGAGTAGGGACGTGATTCGCGGTCCAGGCTGATGCCGGTCGTGACACTCCGGGGTGTTGCGCGCCCGCGCACTTGGCGCTAAGGGTTGGAGCGATTTCGCCGATAGTTAATTTCTCGAGTCTCGCCTCCGGTCGAGGGGCGCGTCGGGACGCGCGGAAGCTGCGAGGACGGGTCCTGACGTCACGACGGTAGATCACGTCCGGGGGCACGGAACCCCGGTCGCTCGCCATAGATCACTTGATGACGACTCCCCGCATCCGGGAGCCGCGGCATGCACGGGCCAAGTGGCGATGTAGTTCTTGCGCTTCTCGCCCTCGGGCGGCCGAACACCCTATGACCATGACGGCCAGATCCCGGTGTGCGAGCGCCAGAGCCGCTTGACCAAGTCCATGGGCCAGGACGGATGCACTGCGCTTCTTCTTTCGATTGGCCTTTGAGAACCACTCGACTTCAATGCCGATGGAACCGCCGCCTGGCGGGCGTACCACAATGTCGACACGATTCTTACTGCCCAGAGCTGGGACATCTGGTCCGCGACGTTGGTCCTTGAACTTCTCCCAAAGTTCGCCGTTTCGTGCCCAGGGCTTGCGGTCGCGGCTGGTGTGCGAGGTCAGAAGGACGTCGGCAGCTCGGCCCGGCCAGCGTCGATTGGCCCAACGCCAGAGGACCTTCCACACCTCAGCCTCGAAGTGATCCTCGTTCCGGTAGGTCTTCGCGAACATCCGGGAACGCATGAGCGCCCGAGTGAGCTGATCTCTGGCCACCACGAGACGGCGGTTCATCGGGTCCATAGTGACTGCTTGTCACGGCCCGCGTATAATTTTTCTTTACTCCCGGTCCCATCGAGTCGGGGGGCGCGCCGGGACGCGAGTGGGCTGAGAGGGGCGGGCGGGGGCACGGGCGCGAGAGGGGTTTCAAGGAACTCGCGGGGAGGTCCGGGCGACCGTCAGCCCGAAAACGGGGAGGGGAGCCTGGTGCCGGGTAGGAACTGGCGTGCGGTTGCGCCTGGGTTGCGCGTGGTGCGCGTTCCTGCCGCGTTCTGCACAGCCGAGATGTCTAAGTGACGGACACTTGAAGGGGAATGGCACAACTCATAACCCAAAGGTCGCTGGTTCAAATCCAGGGCTATAGCCTCCTCGCGGCCGAGGTCGGTCGGAGGTGGACCCGGGGCGCCGGGCTGGCCGGTGAGCTGGCTCCGGCCGCGATCGCCTCAGAGTGCCGAGACTCGCTGGCGAGGGCCGGATG
>Ga0075423_10001006_pt1 | contig 24057 bp, 25 predicted proteins | sample SoiMethybrSBSTD2_FD_80114 | JGI IMG/M metagenome (GOLD analysis project Ga0075423, IMG submission 80114) | Bulk soil microbial communities from a Populus tree surrounding site in Tennessee, USA - Soil MetaG P. TD hybrid SBSTD2 | ecosystem: Environmental > Terrestrial > Soil > Tree plantation... | reverse complement strand
TTTCAATCCGAAAAAATTCGAGGATCACTACGAGCAGGCGCTGAAAGAACTGCTGCGTAAAAAGGACAGAGGCGAAAAGATCGAGGCCCCCCAGGATCGGGAACCGGCCAAGGTCATAAACCTCATGGACGCCTTGCGCCGGAGTGCCAAAGGGGAAAGTGCGATTGCGGCCCACTCGCACCGTCGACGGCGCGCCGACCATCGAAGAGAGACACGGAAAACACGATCGCCTTCGCGCCATCGAAAGGCAGGTTGAAGATGCCAAAAGCGCCGATCAGCACGGGCGGCAAACCAGGTACAATGGGAGGGGACGGACCCACCGGACCGGATCGGGAGCGCGGGACGCATGACAATGCCGGATCACAAGATCAGGTGAGGCGCGAACAGGGAAAAACTGATAGCGCTCAGCGAGCAGAGAAAAAATCCCCGAACGACTCCGCCGCGTGAAAGATCCCGACAGGATCGAAGATTAAAATCGCAATCCGTTCCGGAAACGAATGTCAGGCGCGATGCGATGTCTTCGCGACCGAGGCGGACTTAACTGACTCGGCCCCGGTTTCCTGTTCGGGGACGATGCTGACCCGCTCGCCGCAGCTGCAGGCCATTGCCTTCCTAGATGGCAGATTTATCTTTTTGCCATTCGGCAACTCGACGAACCGCCGGACGAGTGGTCCATCACTCTCGACGACGTACTTGGTGCCCTCAGGCAAATGCCTCGGCAGGCGGGACGCTTTACGCACTCGGTCAGCTCCGCTTCTGATCAATCTATCGCAGCCTACCAAGCGATACTATTTGTCCGGATCGTGGCCTAATTGCAGCTATCCCCAGGCCCGTTTATAGGACAGTATTCCCTTCGGCCGCGATACCGAGTTTCGGTACTGGAAGTTAACATGACGCTAACCAGCCCTCTCACCACCGACCTCTACGAACTCAACATGGTCCAGGCGTATCTGGACCGCGGCGAGGACAAGGAGGCCGTGTTTGAATTCTTCGTGCGGCGGCTGCCGGAGCGACGCAATTTTCTGGTTGCGGCGGGCCTCGAGGACGCCCTCGCCTTTCTCGAGACGCTGAGCTTTTCAGCGCACGAGATTGACTGGCTCAAAAGCACCGGTCGCTTTCGACGCAATCTCCTCGATTATCTCGCCGGACTCCGTTTCACCGGTGACGTCCATGCGATTCCGGAAGGCACGATATGCTTTCCGCACGAACCTCTTATCCGGATCACCGCGCCGCTGCCGATAGCACAACTGGTCGAGACCCGGCTGATCAATATTTTGCATTTCCAGACCATGATCGCCTCCAAGGCAGCGCGTATGGTGCTCGCAGCGCCGGGAAAAATTCTATCGGACTTTGGACTACGCACAGCGCACGGCGCCGAGGCCGGGCTCTTTTCAGCGCGTGCGAGCTACATCGCCGGGTTCTTCGGCGCGGCCAACGTGCTTGCCGGCGAGCGTTACGGAATTCCGATTGTCGGCACCATGGCGCACTCCTTTGTGCAGGTGCATAACGACGAGATGACCGCTTTCGAGAATTTCGCGCGCTCGCGGCCGGACGGCGTTATTCTTCTCATCGACACCTACGACACGGAAGCGGGCGCGCGCAAAGTCGTGCAGCTCGCGCCGAAACTGAAAGCCGATGGCATCGCTATCCGCGGTGTGCGCATCGACAGCGGTGATCTGGCCGCGATGGCCACAAAAGTGCGTGCCATCCTCGATGCCGGCGGACTGAACGATGTCATTATTCTCGTGAGCGGCGGCATTAACGAAGACGTACTGCAAACAATGACGGCGACCAAAGCGCCTATCGATGGCTATGGTATCGGCGTCAACCTTGATGCCTCGATCGACGCCCCGTCGCTCGATTGCGCGTACAAGCTTCAGGAATATGCCGGCCGGCCAAGGCGAAAGCTGTCCGAAGGCAAGGTCACCTGGCCCGGACGCAAACAGATCTGGCGCAGCTTCGGCGATGACGGGCGAATGTCCGGAGACACACTCTCGCTGGAGAATGACTCACATAAAGGCGATCTCCTGGTCGTGCCGGTGATGCGTGCGGGGAAACGCATTGTGCCAGCGCCAAAACTCTCCCAGATCCGCGAGCATGCAGCGCGCGAGCTCGCGCGTCTGCCCGAACCGCTCCGGCGGCTGGAAAAAAGCGACGATTATCCCGTTCAGTTTTCTGAAAAGCTCAAAGAGCTGGCGGCGGAAATAACTGCCAAGCAGGTTCGATAATTTTCCGTTCATTCCCGCGCAAGCGGGAATCCTGAGCTACTGTCGCTTTGCAGTCTTGCACTGGGTCCCCGTTTTCGCGGCGACGAACGGCGATACGCGCGCTACCGCACGCCTGCCCTGTTCCAGCCCCGCGCACCTTCGCCGTAGACCTCATGGCCGGCATCGTGGACAACCACGGTGTCCTCGAGCTTGATGAAGCCTCGTGACGGATGCATGAGCGTCGTCTCGACCGACACCACCATGCCCGCTTCAAGAGGCTGATCCGCATATTCGGCCGGATAAGGCACCGGCCCGCGGTCGGTCAGCCGCGGTGCCTCGTGGCTGACCATCCCCATGCCGTGGGCGAGAAATTCCATGTGGTTGTGATGCTTCGATTTCTGCACCAGCGGCTTGGCCGCAGCGTAGATCTCGCCACCGATGACGCCGGCGCGGATAGGCTTCATCGCGGCGCGCTGGATGGATTCGATCTCACCGAGCAGATCTTCCAGTTCGGCATCCGGCTCGCCCTGGATGGCCATGCGGCAAACATCGCCGATATAGCCCTCATAGTTTCCGCCGGAATCGATCGACAAAATGTCGCCCTTCTCCCACTTCTGATCGGAGGGCGCCCGGTTCATGCCGGTGCCGCACGTGATCAGGCAGTATTCGAAGGTCAGTCCGCGGTTTGTTTCCTCGCGTCGCAGCGCTTCAACCACATCAGCCTTCGTGACGCCAGGTTTGCTGCCGGCAATCACCGCCTTCATGGAATCGATCACGGCTTCGGAGGCGTATTTCAATAATTTCAGCTCTTCGGCCGACTTCTTCACGCGTTGCCGCTCGAGCACGTATAGCGCATCCACCCATTCAGCATCCGGAAAAGCGGCACGCAGCACCTGCGATGCGTCATAGGGCAAAAAGCCGAATTCGGCGGCAATGCGCTTCGGCTTGAGGCCGACTTTGCGCATGTGCTCGACCGCTTTCTGCATGGCATCAACAGAGCCCCAGGTATTGGTTTGCGTTTCCGGCGTCCACATCGGCTTCACCTCGCGCTGGAATTTCTCCAGGCGGTGGCCGATATAGGCGGCCTTCTCCGGCGCGCCCTTCGGATAGACGAAAACCGGCAGATAGCGGGTGACGCCGGTCGCGTCCATGTAATCGAAGAAATCTGCGCGGTGGCCGCCGAGCAGATACTGTACATTGTGCTTCGACGTGGCGATGACGACGTCAATGCCGGCTTCTTCCATCAGCCGGTCGAGGCGGTGATGGTCGAACGGAATTGCAAGACCACTCGATGGCTGAGCGTTGATATTCATGAGATCCGGTCTCCTGCTGATCCGTTCATTGCCGCGCAAGCGGGGCCCAGATGAAAACGTTTACGTAGTCGCTCTAGGTCCCTGCTTTCGCGGGGACGGCTAATTCAGTGCGAGACTATGACCAGAGTTCCTTGCTCGCAAGCCGTGCACCCCGCATAGCGGGCATGACGGCCGAGGTCGACTGTACCCGGCTCTACGCCTTCACCACGCCAATAAGTTGCTCAAGCTTCGCCGGATCGTTGCGCAGCGTTTCGCTCGGACCGTCATAGACCAGGCGGCCGCGATCCATCACCACGGCTCGCGGAGCGATATCAAGCGCGAGGCGGGAGTTCTGCTCTACCAATATCGTGGCGAGGCCGCTGGCTTGGGTAAGACGCTTCACTGCACGTGCCAGCTCCTCAACGATCACAGGTGCGAGCCCTTCGGACGGTTCGTCCATCAGCAGGACGGTTGGATTACTGACCAGCGCGCGGCCAATCGCGAGCATCTGCTGCTCGCCACCCGACAGCTGGTTGCCCCGATTGTCGGCCCGCTCGGCTAGCCGCGGAAAGAGCTCGAACACCGTTGCCATCGTCCAGGGGCCGGGGCGAACGGCAACTTCAAGATTTTCGCGTAGCGTCAGGGAAGGGAAAATTTCACGTTCCTGCGGTACATAACCAAGGCCTTCGGTGACGCGGCGATAGGTCGCGAGGCCGGAAATATTCTTGCCGTGAAGAGATATTCGCCCGCCATGCAGCGTGGTGTGGCCCATGATGGTCGCGAGCAATGTGGTCTTGCCGACGCCGTTGCGGCCGATGATCGATACGGTCTCGCTGGCGCCAAGCGCAAGGCGAATGTCCTCGAGCACGACAGTTTCGCCGTACCCCGCGCGAACTTTGTCGAGCTCGAGCGCACGCTCAGCCATGGTGTCCCCCTCGGCGCGCTCCACGGTGGCTTTCCTCGCCGAGATAGACCGCCCGTACCTGTTCATTGTTCATGATCTCTTCGGGCGTGCCTTGCGTGAACACCGCGCCTTGCACCAGAACCGTGATTTCCCTGGCAAAACGGAACACGACGTCCATGTCATGCTCGATGATCAGCACCGCGATGTCGGGGTCGAGCGCGGCCACCACATCGAGGATGAGATGGCTTTCCGATGACGGCACGCCCGCAGCCGGCTCGTCGAGCAGGAGGACCCGAGGCTTTTGCGCGAGCGCAATGGCGATCTCGACCAGGCGTTGTCGTCCATAGGGCAACTCGCGCACCTGCTTGAGCGCGTCGTCCGTCAGCCGCAGCGAATCAAGATGGCCAAGCGCCTCGTCGATCACCTCGCGCTTCGCCCCGGCCGAACGCCAGAGATTGTTGCAATGACCGTCGCGCTCGCCGATAGTCATGCACAGGTTTTCGAGCACGGTTAGACCGCGGAACAGCTGATTGATTTGAAAAGTGCGCGCGAGGCCTCGCCGCGCGCGGTCGGCCTGGCTTAGCGATGTAATCTCCTCACCATTGAGCACGACGCGGCCCGAATGCGGCTTGAGCGCTCCCGTGATCAGGTTGACGAGCGTGGTCTTGCCGGCGCCGTTAGGGCCAATCAGGGCACGGCGCGCTCCGCGATCAAGCGTCAGGTTGACGTCGCGCGTGACCGGCAATGCCCCAAAGGTGCGATTTAATCCTTCGACCTGCAGCGCGGCGGTCACGTCCGTTTCCTTTCGGCAAAGTATTTACCGATGTTCTCGAACACGCCCAGAATTCCGCGCGGCGCAAACAGCACCGCCAGCACCAGCATCAGGCCGATACCGAATTGCCAGAAGGTCGGACTGAGTTTCGAGAAGTAATCCTCCAGCACCATGTAAACGGTCGCGCCGATGAATGCACCGTAAAGCCGCCCCGTACCGCCGAGGATCAGCATCACCATCACCTTTGCGGAATTCTCGAAGTCGAAAACGGTCAAGGTGACGTAGGCATTGGTCTGGGTGAAAAGTGCGCCTGCAACGCCGGCAATCGCGGCCGCGATCGTATAAACAGTCACCAGCCGCCAATGTACGGGAGATCCGATCGCATGCATGCGCCGCACGTTTTCGCGAATCCCCGTGAGCGCCTGACCAAACGGCGAATAGACAATCCTGCGGACGAGATAAAACACGATGGCAAGTGCCGCGAGGGCATACAGGTAATAAGTGTGTCCGTAGAGGTCGTAATCGAATAGGCCCAATAGCGGCTTGAAGGTCAGCCCTGGCAATCCGTCATAGCCGCCGGAAATATCTGACCGCAGATTGCCGGTCTCCTGCAGCAGGATGGCGGTCGCAAGCGTGAGCATCAGCAGCGTGAGGCCGCGATAGCGCAGCAGAAACCACCCGGTAATAAACCCGACGAGACCGGCCGCCATCGCAGCGGCAAAGAGCCCGCTGATCGGCTCGGTCCACTGCAAGCGCGCCGCCGCAAGTCCAACCGTATAGGCGCCGATCCCGAAGAAAGCAGCATGGCCCAGCGTCACGATTCCGGCGTAGCCGAGAATCAGATCGAGCGAGAGCGCAAACATGATCATCACCAACACCTGGCTGCCGAAGGTCATGCGGGTCGGGAAAATGAAAAACACGGCGATGGCGATCAGCCAGGGCAACGCCTCGGCTAGGTGGAAACGATGCCGTTTCAGAAGATAGTCCGCCGCGCGTTCGCGCGTGCTGACGGCAGGGCCGGCTGCGCGGATGGTGTCACTCGCGGCCATAGAAGCCTGCCGGCTTGACGAGAAGAACAGCCACCGTCACCGCGTAGACAAAAAACCCGCCGGCATCGGCCAGCAGATATTTGCCCCCTGTATCGAAAATGCCGAGGACGAGCGCGGCGAGCAAGGTGCCCTTCAGGCTCCCGAGACCGCCCACCGCCACGACGATCAGGAACAGCACCAGGTAGATCACGGCAAAGCTCGGCGACAGGCCCAACAGCTGGATGGCAAGGCCGCCACCGAGCGCGGCAAGCCCGGATCCCACAGCAAAAGTCAGCGTAAACAGCCGATCGACATTGATGCCGACCGATTCCGCCATGCGCCGGTTATCGACTGCGGCACGGATCTTGGCGCCGATATTCGTGCGCTCGAAGACATACCAGAGGATGGCAATCAGCGCCGCGCCGAGCACGATCAGAAAGGCACGGTAGCTGGGGAAATAGCGGAAGCCGAGATTGACGTCGCCTTGCAGCCAGTCCGGCAGCGGCACCGACTTGGGTATTGGACCATAAAAATATGTAGCGGTCGCAATGGCCATGAAGGCGAGACCAATCGTCAGCAAGACCTGCTCGAGATCGGTGGACCTGTAGAGCCGGCGATAGAGGAAACGCTCGAACAACACGCTCACCGCGCCGACGACCACGGCGGCAATAATCAGGGAAGGCACAAAGCCGACCCCGAGCGTGCGCGTAAGCGTGACCACGAGATAGCCGCCCGCCATGGCAAAGGCACCATGCGCAAGATTGACAAAGCCCATCAACCCCATCGTGACCGAAAGGCCGACGGAGGTGATGAACAGAAACATGGCGTAGGCCAAGCCGTCGAAGAGAATGCTGACAGCAATATTGGCGACCTGCGGCACGAGCCCCACCTCGCGATTAATAAAACGCCGCCGCGCCTTTATGCGCGGCGGCGCAGTCAGGTGTCAATCAAGCCGCGAAGGATCACGAGCCGCAACGGCCGACCTTGAGCTCCTTGCACTCGTCCTTCACGCCCTTGGTGGTGTCGAGAACCTTGATGCCAAGTTTGCCGTCCGCCTTGCGAATGACTTCCATGGCGTGCTCATCCTGCACGATGTCGCGGGTCGCGGCGTCGATCGAGACTTTGCCGCGCGGACCATTGCCCGTCCAACCCTTCATCGCATCGATGACCTGCTGGCCGTCGGTAACTTTGCCATTGAGCTTTTTGATCGCATCGAAGATGGCGTGCATGGTGTCCCAGCCGGCGGCGGACATGAAATCCGGGTAAGAGTCTTTGCCGTATGCCTCGTGCCAGGCCTTGTTGAACTCCTTGTTGTCGGCATTATCGAGGTCAACCGCGTAGTTGCCCATCACGATCGTGCCGATCGCCGCATCGCCCATGTCCTGCAGCTTGTTGTCGGGGATCAAGTCCATCGGGCCGATCAGCTTGACGCCTGCCTTACGCATGCCGAGCTCGCCGTAGGCCTTTGTCACACCAGTCGCGTGGGCACCGGACGGAATGAACACGTACATACAATCGGGCTTGGCGTCCTTGATGCGCTGGAAGAATGGCGTGAAATCCGGCACCTGCACCGGGCTGCCCATCGGGATGGCCTCGGTGACCTTTCCGCCGGCCTTTTCGAAACCGGTCTTGAACGCCTCTGTGGAATCCTTTCCCGGCGGGAAGTCGGTGTAAGCCAGCGCCGCGGTCTTGCAACCGACCTTGCCGAAGGCATAGGCGCCCATCGGATAAGCGTGGTGCCACATGCTGAACGAGAGTCGCGCAATATAGGGTGACAGATTGGTGATCCAGGCCGTGCCGGCATTTGCGATGATCATCGGCACCTTCGCTTGCGTCACCACAGGGGCAAGTGCGATTGCAGATGGCGAAAACACGAAACCGGTCAGGATCTGCACTTTGTCATTGGTGATCAGCTCCGTCGCAACGGTTTTTGCCTGCGCGCCGGTCGGCGGGCCTTCGTCTCGCTTGACGATCTCGACCTTGTGCGGCGCGATGTCCTTGGCATGGAGCTTCACGTACAGGTCGAAGGCCTTGTCGATCTGATGACCAAGGTCGGCATTGGCGCCGCTGAACGGAAGAACCACGCCGATCTTGATGGTTTCGGCCTGGGCGGCGCCGCCCACCGTCAAAGCCAGGGCGGCTATTCCAAGCCAGCCAAATTTACGCATGTCTTCCTCCCTACGTCTTTGAATTGGTTTGGAATCCCACCAAACGGCAATGCCGCCCACTTGTCCTAAACTGGACTAAGTCGAAGCCATTGGTCAATTGGCATGGACGCGGCAGCGCGTCACGGCCCTGTGTCGCGCAGCATTGCACTAGTGTTGTTTTGATCAGGCGGCAGTTTTCGCTGTGGTCGCGACTGCGGATCTTGGCGAAGGCACCCCGCCCTGCCCGGCGTGCATCGGAATCGCCGCGATCTCGGTGCGATTCCGGCCGCGCTCCTTCGCGTAATAAAGGGCGTGGTCGGCCTGAGTCAGCAACTCGGCAATATTCAAGGTCCGTTCCAGGCAGTGCACGAGCCCGATGCTCACGGTCGCGTCGACACGATAGCCATCGACCTCCTGGGCTAGGTGCGCAAAGCTGGCGCGGATCCGCTCCGCTACTTCCAATGCCTTGTCGCGGCTGGTCTCGACCAGAATGGCAGCGAACTCCTCGCCGCCCATCCGGCCGATCAGATCCGATACGCGCATCGACTTGCGTGCGGCCTCTGCGAAAATGGCGAGCACCCTGTCGCCGACCGCGTGGCCAAAACGATCATTAATTGACTTGAAATGATCAAGGTCGATCAGCAGCACCGCGGTCGGCCGCGGATTGCCGATATGACGTTTGGCGATCAGTGCCGCATCCTGCAGAAACGAGCGGCGGTTGGCGACCCCGGTGAGCGGGTCGACCATCGCAGCGGTGCGGTGACGCAATTCGGTGCGCTCCTTCGCCATCGCAAGCAGGATGAAGGCGTCCGCGATGGTGAGGAGCAGGGCTTCGAAGCTCAGCACGGTCATCCACACGCTGCCGAACACGCTGTCGCTGGCCAGGCTTGGCAGCAGCGCCACCATCGGAGTGCGCAACAGGAACAGCGCGCCATGCACGAAAAACAGGAAAATGGCCGGCCAGCGCGATACGAGCGGTTCGTCGCGGCCGCGCCAGAACTCGTAGGCCGTCAGCCACGTATAGCCGGTGATGATCCCGGAGGCGATGAGTGCGCGGAGGTTGACGTCTTCTGCCAATATCGGAAGGCGGCAGATCAGGAGCCAGATCACGGCGCCGGTCACCAGATAGACCGGCTCGACCGGACGCCCGTCGAAGACGCGAGCGCCCGTCCAGGTCACGGCGAAGGCGGTGAACAGCAATGCATTGGCGAGATCGATGCTGACCAGATCGGGCACTGCCCCATACATTGAGAACAGGCCGATCGAGACAAGCCTCACCATATGGGCGAAGCCCCACCAGCAGACGGCGCGCAACGCCATGTTCTGCGCCCACACGAAAAGCACCAGCAAGCCCAGAATGGCCTCGACATAAATCGTCACCAGAAACAGGGTGTGGACGTCGAGCGTCATGGCTTGATCACCAGTCTTCCGGGGCCGGTTTTGCGAATTAGTCCCCCGTTGCCACATAGCCTGTGGCAGGAAAAGAACTGATGAATGCGCTTATTCCGACACCGCTATTGCACCGCTATGGTTGCGAAGACGTTGCCAAAGCCAATGCAATTGTCCTGAAGCGTCGTCTTAGTCGGTCTTGTGGGGCTATCGAGGCTCCACTAGGTTCGAATACTCTCACCAGTCCCGGAACCGGGCATGCAAGTCCGTAAAGACACTATCGACGCCATCGGCCATACGCCCCTGATCAAGCTCAAGCGCGCTTCCGAACAAACCGGATGCACGATTTTTGGCAAGGCCGAATTTATGAATCCGGGCGGCTCGGTCAAGGACCGGCCAGGCCGGCAAATGATCCTTGAGGCAGAGAAGCGCGGCGAACTTCGCCCCGGGGGGCTGGTGGTGGAAGCGACCGCCGGCAACACCGGCATCGGTCTTGCTCTTGTCGCCAATGCGCGAGGCTACCGCACGCTCATTGTTATCCCGCAGACGCAGAGCCAGGAAAAGAAAGACATGCTCCGCCTGTGCGGTGCAGAGCTGGTCGAGGTCCCTGCGGTTCCCTATTCGAACCCGAACAACTACCAGCATGTTGGTCGGCGGCTTGCCGAGCAACTGAAGACGACAGAGAAGAACGGCGTGATCTTCGCCGATCAATGGAACAACCTGGACAACCGCAAGGCCCATTACGTTTCCACGGGTCCGGAGATCTGGGAAGATTGCAACGGCCGCATCGACGGCTTTATCTGCTCGATCGGCACCGGCGGCACCGTAGCCGGAGTCTCGGCCTTTCTGCGCGAAAAAAATAAGGACGTCGTCATCGGCATCGCCGATCCGCGCGGCGCCGCGATGTACCATCTGTTCAAGGATGGACAGGCAAAAGCGACCGAAGGCGGCTCGATAACCGAAGGCATCGGGCTCGGGCGCGTGACGCCGATCATCGATGGATTAAAAGTCGACAAGGCCTATCTCATTCCCGATGAGGAAGCGCTGCCCGTCATTTTCGATCTGCTCGAACATGAGGGGCTCTGCCTCGGCGGCTCTTCAGGCATTAATGTCGCCGGCGCCATCCGGCTGGCGAAGGATCTTGGTCCGGGCAAGACGGTCGTTACGATTCTTGCCGACTACGGGACGCGCTATCAGTCGAAGCTCTTCAATCCAGACTTTCTGCGTTCAAAGAAGCTGCCTTTGCCGGAATGGCTTGAACGCAAATCTGACATCAAACCGCCGTTCGAAAAGACCTGACGATGCCGACGGACTGCCTGTTTCGCGAGGACTCATATCTCAAAAGCTGCGAAGCCCGCGTCGTCGCAGTGACCGAACAGGGCGGCATCGTGCTTGACCGCACAGTCTTTTATGCGACCTCCGGCGGACAGCCCGGTGACGGCGGCGAGCTGACGTCGGAAAATGGCGCGCGCGTAGCGATCGAGACCGCCATCTATACCGACACCGCGAAGAGCGAGATTGCCCATGTGCCGGCGGCCAATGCACAGGGGCTCAAGGTTGGCGATCGCGTCACTGCCGCCATCGACTGGGACAAGCGCTACGCGCGCATGCGCATGCACACCGCGCTGCACCTGCTTTCCGCGGTGCTGCCCTATGCAGTGACAGGAGGTTCGGTCGGAGACAGCGAAAGCCGTCTCGACTTCGACATTCCGGAAGCCGGCCTCGACAAGGATGCGATCGCCGCAAAGGTTGCCGAGATGATCGCGACCAATGCGCCGGTCACCAGCCGCTGGATCACCGATGCCGAGCTAGAGGCCAACCCGAGCCTTGTCAAAACCATGTCGGTGAAGCCACCGATGGGGACGGGCCGCGTGCGACTGATCGAGATTGCGGGTCTTGACCTACAACCGTGCGGGGGCACGCATGTGCGCGCGACGGGAGAAATCGGCGAGGTTCGCGTCACACAGATCGAAAAGAAGGGCAAGCAGAACCGCCGCGTGCGCCTTGCTCTCGCCTAGCGCGCGTCACGCTGCTCGCGCACTTCGTAGTGCCGCGAGCTTGCATCGAAACGGCTGAGCACTGCGCGCGCTTTCGGAGGGACTACTGCCGTTTCGTAATCCGGGCCGGCAAAAGCCTTCACGGCCTCGAGCGAGTCGAACCACATCACGGTCACGAACTCGACCTCTTCGCCGGCCGGCGCGCGCAAGAGTTCGATGCGCCGGAAGCCGGCGATAGTGCGCGCCAGAATGCCGGGAAAGATCCCGGTCTTGAGCAAAGCCTCATAGGCATCGGCGTTTTGCGGGCTAGTCCAGCCATGCCAAATTCGCGTAATCATTCATCATCCCCACTGTGCGGCATGCAACCTAATGGCAGCCTCAATCGTTGCACTCGGACGCAAGATCGACCAAGCTTGCGTTATACGGAGTTTGCAATGGGTGCATCAACATCGAGCCGCTGGCTGAAATCAACCGAATGGCTAGCGGGCCAGCTTGGCAAGAACAACGTCGCCATTGTCGACGGTTCTTATTATCTGCCCACGCAAAACCGGGATGCACACGCGGAATATGTGGCTGCGCATATTCCGGGCGCGGTATTTTTCGACATCAATACCATCGCCGATAAGTCAACCGACCTGCCTCACATGTTGCCGGGGCCGGATCAATTCGGCGAAGCAGCCGGCTCGCTCGGCATTTCAGACAAGGACACCATTATAGTGTACGACGGCAGCGGGTTTTATTCCGCGCCGCGAGTGTGGTGGACATTCCGTATTTTCGGCGCCCGTAATGTGTTCATCCTCGATGGCGGCTTGCCCGCGTGGAAGACGGAAGGCCGGCCGACAGAAGCCGGCGAAGTAAAGCGGCTTAAACGGACGTTCAACGCTAATATGGACACGAACGCCGTCGCTATGGTGGGCGACGTGCAGATGGCGATCAGCAGCGAGACTGCCCAGGTGGTCGACGCCCGCTCGGCCGGTCGCTTTGCCGGCAGCGAGCCGGAGCCGCGGGCCGGCCTGCGTTCCGGTCACATGCCGGGCGCCCACAGCGTGCCCTCGACGGAAATCGTGGAGAATGGACGGCTGGCCTCGCCCGATAAAATTGCCGCCGCGTTCAGGAAGGCAGGCGTAGATACCGACAAGCCGATCATCACGACGTGCGGCTCCGGCGTTACCGCGGTCATCCTCGCGATGGGACTCGATGCCATCGGCAAGAAGATGCCGCGCATCTATGACGGCTCGTGGTCGGAATGGGGCGCGCGTCCCGATCTTCCGGTCGCCAAGGACTAGACTTCAGCACTCGTTCTCAGTGCAGAATCTGGCTGAGGAAAAGCTTTGTGCGCTCGTGCTGCGGATGCGCGAAGAATTCCTGTGGGACATTGACCTCGACGATCTGCCCCTCGTCCATGAACACAATGCGATTTGCCACTTGCCGGGCAAAACCCATTTCGTGGGTTACCACCAACATCGTCATGCCGTCATGGGCAAGTTCGACCATCGTATCGAGGACCTCCTTGACCATCTCCGGATCGAGCGCCGACGTCGGCTCATCGAACAGCATGATTTTCGGGTTCATGCAGAGAGCGCGCGCGATCGCGACTCGTTGCTGCTGTCCGCCTGACAATTGGCCCGGATATTTGTTGGCCTGCTCGGGAATCTTCACGCGCTTGAGACAGTGCAACGCCACTTCGTCCGCCTGCTTCTTCGGCATCTTGCGTACCCAGATCGGTGCCAGCGTGCAGTTCTCCAGCACGGTCAGGTGCGGAAACAGGTTGAAGTGCTGAAACACCATGCCGACTTCGCGCCGCACCTCGTCGATCTTTTTCAGATCCGCCGTCAGCTCCACACCGTCGACGAGAATATGGCCAGTCTGGTGCTCTTCAAGCCGATTGATGCAGCGGATCATGGTCGACTTGCCCGATCCGGAAGGGCCGCAAACAACAATGCGTTCACCGCCCAACACCTTCAGATTGATGTCGCGGAGCACATGAAAATCGCCGTACCATTTGTTCATGCTGATAATTTCGACGGCGACCGGCGTGTTGAGCTTCGCCGGCTTGAGCAGCGACCCCTGTGCCGTGGCAGTGTTCATGCCCTCTCCTTAGCGCCGCTCGCTCCTTGCAAGCCGAGCCTCCATGGCACGCGCATACCGCGACATGCCGTAGCAAAAGACCACATAGAAGATCGCGGCGACGACGTAACCGGTCGTGCTGGTGACCGGCGTCGCCCATTTGGGGTCTATCCGCGCCACCTCGATCGTACGCAGGAGATCGAATATCCCGACGATAAAGACGAGCGTGGTGTCCTTGAACAGGCCGATATAGGTGTTCACGATATTCGGGATCGTCACCTTCAGCGCCTGGGGCAGGACTACCAGACGCATCATCTGCCAGTACCGTAACCCCACGGCCATGGCGCCCTCGAATTGACCTCTCGGGATCGCCTGCAGCCCTGCGCGGACAACCTCCGCCATATACGCCGATGCGAACAGCGCAATACCGACCAGGGCGCGCACCAGTTTGTCGGGCGATAATTGCTCCGGCACGAATAGCGGCAACATCACGCTGGCCATGAACAACACCGTCACCAGAGGTACGCCTCGCACGAATTCGATGAATATGACCGAGAGCGATCGCACGACCGGCATATGGGATCGTCGGCCAAGCGCAAGAAGTATCCCCAGCGGCAGCGAGACCACGATGCCGACGGCCGCAACCACGATCGTCACCAGCACGCCGCCCCACAGCACGGTGTCGACAGGACGAAGACCGATTGCCGACCACCCTGTAAGCAAAATGAAAGACGAGATGGGCAGCACCGCAAAGAAATAGATCGCGCCAAGATCGCGCCGCGGCGCGCTGAGCCACAGCAGCCAGACAATTCCCACGGCAAGCATCGCGAAGAATACGTCGACCCGCCAACGCTCGGAAATCGGATAGGAGCCGTAGATGAAGTATGGCAGGCGCTCCCAGACGAACGGCCAGCAGGCGCCGACCTCGCGATGCTGAACCGATTCGAGGCAGGCGTCGCGATCGGTGCCGCTCCATACCGCGTCGAGGAAAAGGAATTTGACCATCTCGGGGATGGCCCAGGCCAGTGGCAGGACGATCAGGATCGTGAGCGCAATGTTGAAAGGCGTCGATAGCAGATTGTCGCGCAGCCATCCTAGCGCGCCGGTCATTTTCGTCGGCGGCGGCTGCGGCGGGATCGTGGCGCGCCGTACGAACGCCATCTCGGCGGCGGCAAGATCGGCTTCGGCCATGGTCATAAGGGAGCCCTCACCGCTCTGTCAGCGTCACGCGTCTGTTGTAGATGTTCATCAGGAGCGAAGTCGTGAGGCTGATCACGAGATAGACCAGCATCGTGATCGCAACGACCTCGACCGCTTGTCCGGTCTGATTGAGCACCGTGCCGGTAAAAACCTGCACGAGATCGGGATAACCGATCGCGACCGCGAGCGAGGAGTTCTTGGTCAAGTTGAGATACTGGCTTGTGAGCGGCGGGATGATCACACGCATGGCCTGAGGCACCACAATCAGCCGAAGGGTCAACCCCGGCTGCAATCCCAGCGAATAGGCGGCATCGGTTTGGCCCCGTGCTACTGCCAGAATTCCGGCGCGAACGACCTCCGCAATGAACGCCGCGGTGTAAATCGAGAGGCCGAACAACAGGGCCACAAATTCGGGAAGCACCTCGGTGCCCCCGGCAATGTTGAAGCGTCCGGCCTGCGGAAATTCAAATCCCAGCGGAAGACCGGCGAGGAAAAATACCGCGAGAGGCAATCCGATCACCAACACGAGCGTAACCAGCAGGACCGGCGCTTGCCGGCCGGTGCGCTCCTGCCGCCTGCGTGACCAGATTCCAAACAAGATCGCGCCGACGATGCCCATAAGCAGTGCGACCTCCACCGCGCCGAAACCGCTTTTGAAAATCGGCGTAGGCAGAAATAAACCGCGATTGTTAATAAAGACGGCGCCGCCGAAGGCGATGCTCTCGCGAATATCAGGGAGGGTCTTGAGAACGGCGTTGTACCAGAAGAGCAGCTGCAGCAGCAGCGGGAGGTTGCGGATGATCTCGACATAGCAGCCGGCAATCTTCGCCAGCAGCCAATTGCTCGATAGCCGGGATATGCCAACAATGAAGCCCAGAATTGTCGCGAGGATAATGCCGATTCCGGCGACCAGCAGCGTATTGAGCAATCCGACCCAGAACGCCCGGCCGTATGTCGAGCCGCGCGACGAATACTCGATCAGCGTCTGGCTGATGTCGAAGCCCGCCACGTTGTTCCAGAATCCGAATCCGGAGGCGATACGTGCGCGGGCCAGGTTCTCGATCGCATTGCTGGCGGCGGCATAAACCAGAAACGCAACGACCGCGAACAGCGCAACTTGATATGTAATGCTCCGGACCCTTGGGTCGTTATAAAACACGACGGGCGCGGGGCGCGACGGCGCCGGCAGGTCAGTCGACATTTCCCCCTCGTCGCGCTTGCCGCGGCGGTTTCCTCCGACAGAACTGCCGCGGGCCTCGCACCCGCGGGCCGGCAGCCCCGGTCAGCGGATCGGTGGCGCGTACTGGATGCCGCCCTTGGTCCATAACTTGTTCAGGCCACGTTCGATCTTGAGCGGCGAGCTCTGGCCCACATTGCGCTCGAACGACTCGCCATAGTTGCCGACCAGTTTGACGATGCGGACGGCCCAATCCTTGGTCAGGCCGAGCTGTTCGCCGAAATTGCCTTCAGTTCCGACAAAGCGCTTGATCTCCGGATTTGTCGACTTCAACGCTTCGTCGAGAGTTTTCTGCGAAATGTTCAATTCTTCCGCGTCGATCATCGCAAACAGCGTCCACTTCACAATGTCGAACCATTGGTCGTCGCCGTGCCGAACGACCGGGCCGAGCGGCTCCTTGGAGATGATCTCTGGCAGAATAATGTGGTCATTTGGATTGGCGACGCGCAGCCGCTCCGCATAAAGGGCGGAGGCGTCGGTGGTGTAAGCATCGCATCGGCCGGCGTCATAGGCCTTCACCGCCTCGTTCGACGTCGCGAAGGTGACCGTCTTCAGTTGCATTTTGTGGGCGCCAAAATAGTCGGCGAGGTTGAGTTCGGTCGTGGTGCCCTGCTGCACGCACACGGCCGCGCCATTGAGCTCGAGCGCGGAATTCACCTTAAGCGCCTTGGGGACCATGAAGCCCTGGCCGTCGTAATAATTGACGCCGATGAAGTTGAGGCCGAGCGATGTGTCCCGCGACGATGTCCACGTCGTGTTTCGAGCAAGAACATCGACCTCTCCGGATTGCAACGCCGTGAAGCGATCCTTGGCCGACAGGGGTACGAACTTCACCTTCTCGGCATCATTGAGCACGGCGGCGGCGATCGCCCTGCAAAAATCGACGTCGAGCCCGGTCCATTTCCCCTGCGCGTCAGGCAGCCCGAAGCCGGCAAGTGATCCGTTTCTGCCGCAATTGAGCATTCCACGATCCTTCACCGCTTTTAGCGTCTGAGCAGATGCGCTCTGGGCGGCAATGGCGAGCAGCAATGCGAGTATCGTTGTAAATCGCTTCATGTGGCTGTTCCTTCAACAACTATCGAGCCGGTTCTTCGGAAATGCCCAAAATTTCCGTCGCAAGGACCTGCGACCGGCGGTCAAAACTATCGGCAGTGGCGTTTTCTAGCTATCCCGTTGAGATAATACGCGAAGCGTTTTACAGCGCAAACCCGGGAAAGCCTGTATTTGCACAGGGCGACCTGCCCAACTGTAAAACACTTTTCGTCATCGAGACCGAGCCAATAGGAGCCCCGCTGGCGCGTCTTGCTTGTCCGCCGCATCGATGACCGGCCAACGGCCAGCGGACGGGTGGGCGGCCACGGCTGGGCGATTTCTTCTTACTGAAAAACTACCTCGACCGTGCTAGCTACGCGGCTGACCCCTGCCGGGCGAGACCGAACGCGGCCAAGACGCACACGTCGGCGATGTCCTGATCGCTCCGTGGTCTGAACTGCATCATGGCGGCCACGCGCTGCAGAAAAATATCACGCCGCTCGGTCGGGATGGTTTCCGCCGCTGTTGTGACGATCTTCAGCTGCCGGTCGGAAAGGCTGATCATGATGCGGCCCGCCCTTTCGCCTCACGCTCGGCATCGAATGCGATCCAGACCTTGAGGGGAACGCCAGCCCATTTGCGATAGGCTTTGATGCCGCCGTCGTGGAGCGATGCAAAATCCGGGTCTAGCGTCTTCTCCCAATGCTCGCGCCACTGCGGCATGAGTGTCTCGATCTCGGCGCGTGTTAAGACGCCAGCCTCGAACAATAGAATCGTTTCCTCGGCTCTATCTTTTCCCTTCGGACATCGCAGGCCCATCGGGCCGCCTTCGTACACCCACCATGCCCATGGACGCCTGCCGGGCTGCTTGTAGATGATTTTGTCGCGATGCTTCTGCCAGCATGCGCGGAATTCATTCTCGTTTTTGAACACCGGGCCGAGATTGTGGAAGAAATTATTTCCGAACCACAACGCGTAGTACTGGGCGTAGGTGAGCGCCCCTTTGCGTTCCTTGCGCGGCAGTGGGGTGGCGTTAATTCCTCTCAGTCCCATGCCGGTTTATAGCGCTGATTTTTTTGTTTTGCTGAAAAATAAGTCTGAATTCGATTAAGCGGGCGGTCCGCGCTTTCTTCCTGCCATTAAAAAATGATCCCGCCCCCGGGCTTTGCGATTCATGGCCAGCGGGCGAGTGTGACCCGATGTCCGCTTTACCCCCGAAAGCGGACATGTGCAGTGGCTAGGGATGGCGGCTAAGGGCCAATAGCGGACATCGATGTCAAACTGTCCGAACGCGGTGGTTAATTATGCGGCCCGTTCGACGCGCGTGTCGATCTCGCTGCGCAGCGCCCCGAAATCGATCGGCTTGGTGAAAAGCGCCTCCGCGCCGCCCTCCAGTGCTTTGCGCCTAGTTTCTGCATCACCATAAGCGGTAATCATGATCACCGGCACGTCGGGCCGCGCAGACTTGGCCTTGGGCAGCAGTTCGAGACCGGTCATCCCTGGCATGTTGATGTCAGATAAAATCAGGATGATTGACACGTCTCGTGCGTCCACGATGCGCTGAAGTGCCGTTTCCCCGGATCGGGCAAATTCCATGGTAAAGCGGCCGGCGCGCAAATCATGCCGGGAATGCTGGCGAAACAGCATCTCAACGTCTGCCTCATCATCGACCACAAGAACGAGAAGTTTCACGTCGATGCTCCTGCTTTGGCAACAATGGCGACATTGCGGGGGAGAATGATGCGAAACTCGGTGAACTCACCTGGCATCGTCTCAACATCGATAGACCCGCCATGCTGTTTGACAATGATGTCGTGGCTGATCGACAAGCCAAGTCCCGTGCCCTCCCCGGCAGGCTTCGTTGTGAAGAACGGGTTGAACATCTTTTCTTTTACTTCAGGTGGAATACCCGTGCCGTTGTCCCGAATCCGGATTTCCACACGGTCGCCAAGGCTTCGTGTCGAAGCCACAAGGGTTGGCTCATAGCCATCGCCATCAGCCCCGGCTCTTCGCTTTGTTGCCGCATAAAAGCCGTTCGAGATCAGGTTCAGAAGTACCCGCGTGACATCCTGCGGAAATACATCGGCTTGCCCAGCGGCGGGGTCGAGTGACCGCTCCATGGTGATGTTGAAGCTTTGTTTCTCAGCTCGTGCACCGTGATAGGCGAGATTGAGGCTTTCTTCGACCAGGGCGTTGATATCGACAGGGCGGTGTTCACCTGAGCCTTCGCGTGAGTGCAGCAGCATGTTCTTAACGATGGCATCGGCGCGTTTGCCATGCTGAACGACCTTGTCGAGATTGCCCTGCAACGTATCCGCTATCTCGCCGATCTCTGCTTGCAATTTGCTATCGAGGTTGGTGCCAGCAAGCGCCTGCCGCAATTCATCAATCAATTCAACCGAGACGCCCGAGAAATTATTTACGAAATTGAGCGGGTTCTTGATCTCGTGCGCGATGCCCGCGGTTAGCTGACCGAGCGACGCGAGCTTTTGGGTCTGAACCAGGCGGTCCTGTGTGGTGCGCAGGTCCTCCAGCGACTTCGCCAGCTCGCGTGTGCGGGCTTCTACACTCTCGAACAAGCGTACGTTACAATGGCAATCGCCGCCTGGTCGGCAAATGTGGATACCAGTTCAATTTCCTTGTCAGTGAACGGCCTAACTTCAGAACGTGTCAGTGTCAAAACGCCTATCGGAACGCCTTCGCGCAACATGGGAATGCCAAGTATTGTGCGATAAACGTCGAGTCGCCGTCCCTCGAAGGTATATTCTAGATCGGCTTGCACGTCGGGAATGTGAACTGCCTTGCCTTCCAACAATGCGCGTCCGGCAGCTGTCGCTCGTTCAGGCTCGACCGGAATGTTTTTGACGTAATCCATAAATTCGGGAGAGAACCCGTAGGTCTCTGTACGGTAAAAGATACCGCCTTTCTGACGCGTAATGGTGGCTTTCTCGGCATCGCAGAGCCGAGCGGCCGATTCAACGAGGGTTTGCAATACCGTCCGCAGATCAAAGGCCGAGCGGCTGATAACCTTGAGCACATCGGCGGTCGCGGTTTGCTGCTGAAGCGATTCCCGCAGTTCGTTGAGCAGACGCGTGTTTTCGATGGCGATCACCGCTTGTGACGCGAAGTTCTTGACCAGTTCGATCTGTTTGTCGGAGAACGTACCAGTTTCTTGTCGGTAGATTATGATTGCACCAATAAGATTTGCATCTTTCAGCATCGGCACTGCAAGCATGGCTCGAAAACCGCCGAGCTCCACGGCCATGACAAACCTTGGCAGACGCGCAATGTCCTTCATCTGCAGTAACGTCTGGAATGTGAACCGTCCGTCTCGAACTGCTGAGACGATCAAGCGCACTTCCTGGTTCGGGGTGGGCCAAAGGATCACGCCGCCGCGCTTCGGCAAACGCCGGCGGCACATTGTACATTGCGGTTGAGCGGAATGCGTCGCCTTCACAGAGATAAAGATGGCCAAATTTCGCCGCGCAAAGTCGCGTCGCGTTTGCCAGCACGGCCTGAAATACTGGCTGTAGTTCGCCGGGCGAACGGGAGATGACCTGCAGCACTTCCGAGGTGGCGGTCTGTTGTTCAAGCGATTCACTCAATTCCTGAGTACGCCTCTGTACTTCGTCGAACAGCCGCACGTTCTCGATGGCGATGACAGCTTGGTCAGCAAACGTCGTGGCGAGCTCAATCTGCTTATCTGTGAACGGACGGACAGCGGACTGCACCAGCACAAGCACGCCGGTTGGATCGCCCTGGCGAAGCATGGGGACGCCGAGCATAGTACGATAGCCACCTAAGGCGACGAGACCGCTCAGCTTGTAATCCGAGTCGGCCTGAATATCGTGCATATGGACGGTCTTTCTCTCAAGCAGGACCCGGCCCACCATCGTGCCTCGGCCGGGCTCGATGGAAATAGTGTTCAAAAATTCCTTGTTCTCTAGGTACTCCTTGTATCGAGCAGTGACCCCATAGCTTGCCGTGAGGCGATAGGCACCGTCTTTAGGCCGCCAAATGTTCGCCATTTCCGCCCCGCAAAGTCGCGCTGCGGACTCGACCAGCGTGTCGAGCACTACCTGTAAATCAAAAGTCGATCTGCTAATGACCTTCAGTACGTCCGCGGTGGCTGTCTGTTGCTGGAGCGACTCGCGAAGCTCGCTCAGCAGCCGCGTGTTCTCGATTGCGATGACGGCTTGAGCAGCAAAATTCCTAACCAGTTCGATCTGCTTGTCGGTGAAGGGCCGCACCTCCTGGCGATAGATGACAATTGCACCAATTACCTCATTCTCCTTAAGCATCGGGACTCCGACCAGGGTCCGCGCACCGGCAAGGTTGATCGTAGCTTCGCGCAACTTGTCCCCGTGCGTCGGTAGCGCTGCTACATCAGCCAAGTGGAAAGTTTTCTTGGCCCTCATTAACTCTCCAAGTCCTGTTTTTGGTTTGGGCCGGTAAATCGGCTCGTTGCGCAGATAATCGACGAAGGCTGAAGGCGCGCCATGAGTTGCGCCGATGCGCAACGCATCTCCTTCGCGCAGCCAGAGATGGCCGAATTTGGCGTCGCAAATGCGTACTGCATTTTGCAGCATGGTGTTGAACACCGGCTCAAGCTCGCCGGGAGAGCTTGAGATGATCTGCAACACCTCCGACGTTGCAGTCTGCTGTTCCAGCGACTCTGAGAGATCATCGGTGCGCTGGCGCAACTCGTTGAGCAGCCGTGCGTTCTCAACTGCGATAACGGCTTGGGCGGCGAAGTTCTGCACCAGTTCAATCGGCCCATGGGGCTTCCAGCGGGGGAAATGAAAAACGGCTCCCGTGCGCGTTTCTCGGCGAACACACCGGGGACATCGTGCATGGCGACCGTACGGAAGCCGTCGCCCTCGGATAGGTGCAGCATTCCGAATTTTGCCCCGCAGATTCGTACCGCGTTTTCCAACATAGCCCTGAACACTGGCTCTAATTGGCCAGGCGAGCCGCTGACGACCTTGAGCACGTCGGCAGTCGCGGTTTGCTGCTGGAGGGATTCACGTAGCTCGCTCAACAGGCGGGTATTTTCGATGGCAATGACGGCCTGTGCGGCGAAGTTCTGTACCAACTCGATCTGCTTGTCGGTGAACGGTTGGACCTCCTCGCGATACATGTTAATCGCGCCGATGAGCTCGCCCTCCTTGAGCATTGGCACCGACACAAAAGTCCGCGTGCCCACGGCTTCGACGAGGCGAACGATGAAGCGATTTTTCCCGATGTAGGACTGATCGGTCCGAAGGTCGGGAATGTGAACAACCTGCTTGATGTTGGCGACGCGATCTAGCGGTGTCCCCGGATTCTCCCGCAGGTCGATCAGGGGATTTCGCCGCAAATAATCGTCGTAGCTTTGCTTACTGTGGATCGCGACGGTGCGAAAGAGAGGTGCCTCGTATAGGAACAATCCGCCGAACGTGGCCTCACAGATGCGGGTCGCATTCGCCAACATGGCATTGAAGACTGGTTCAAGCTCGCCGGGTGAACTTGAGATGATCTTCAGCACCTCCGATGTCGCGGTCTGCTGCTCCAGCGATTCGCTCAAGTCGTCGGTGCGCTGTCGCAGCTCATTAAGTAGCCGCGTGTTCTCGATGGCGATGACGGCCTGCGCGGCGAAGTTCTTAACCAACTCGATCTGCTTGTCGGTGAATGGCCGCACTTCGGTGCGATAGATAAAAAAGGCACCAACCAGCTCGTTCTCTTTGAGCATCGGCACCGCGATTGAAGACCGTGCGCCGCCGTATCTGACCGAGGGGCTGGGGTTTGGATCGGTTGCCCGGTCAACGACGTTTATCACCTTTTTTGACTGACAGAGGCGGCCAAACAGTTGACCGGGCTGGGGTGCAAACGCGCCTTGCTTGGTAATGAAATCAGCAAAAGCGGGTGGCATATCAAGGGATGCTACCGGTTGAAACAAGCCGCCTTCGTACCGGAATAGAATTCCAAACTTGGCGTCGCAAACGCGTGTGGCCTGCTCAAGCATCGCTTGGAACACTGGCTCCAGTTCGCCCGGCGAATTGGAGATGACACGCAGGACCTCCGAAGTCGCCGCCAGTTGCTCGAACGCCTCGTCGCGCTCGCGCTTTAGGCAATCAAGTTGTTCTGGCAAATGCTCGGTCGATACATTCCCGGTCGGCGATTTGCGAGTCTTGGGCCTAATCGCTCTTTGGCGTCGAACCTTTGCCGGCTGTTTGCTTCCACTGCGTCGCTGCATGTCGCCCCCTACGGCGGGTTCACGACGATGCTCAATCCTAGGCAAATGCTCGCTTTCGCGCCATGGCAGGAAATGTCCGCTCTGGGTCAAAAGCAGACATTTCGCAGTGCTATCGCGATGTCCGCTTTACCCCCGAAAGCGGACATGTGCGGTGCAGCTCCAGATGTCCGCTTTGGGCCAAAAGCGGACATTGATGGGGTTCGCGGTCCGTAGGCGTAGCGTGTTGGTCTTTGACAGGAACTATGTCGTATTCCAATCATTGTAAAACTCATGCCATTCAGATCTTTGGTTGGTTTGCCGATGTTTACCGTGCTTTTCGAGAGATATTTGGTTGCCCATGCTGACCGCTAAACGACTTCGCAAAGTCCTGAGTTACGCTCCTACAACTGGGATATTTCGGTGGAAGGTGAGCGCCGGCAGTCGCGCTCCTGTTGGCGCTAGAGCCGGTGCAAAAAATGGGAGGGGTTACCGTCAAATTCGCATTGATGGTCGGCCTTATTCGGCAAGTCGCCTTGCTTGGCTCTATATGACCGGCAAGTGGCCGAATTCT
>Ga0075423_10001005_pt1 | contig 24087 bp, 25 predicted proteins | sample SoiMethybrSBSTD2_FD_80114 | JGI IMG/M metagenome (GOLD analysis project Ga0075423, IMG submission 80114) | Bulk soil microbial communities from a Populus tree surrounding site in Tennessee, USA - Soil MetaG P. TD hybrid SBSTD2 | ecosystem: Environmental > Terrestrial > Soil > Tree plantation... | reverse complement strand
GTCTGCCGCGCCCACTCTTTCAACGCCGGAAGCGCCGAGGCGGCATCGCCGATCACCGCATGCTCCTCGCAGACGCGCTCGAAGGTCAACTCTCCGGTCGCCGTCTTTAAGAGACGCGGCGGGAGTGATTCGCCCCGGCTCCGAAGCCAGTCGATATAGCCCGCGCGCATTTCGGCGATCGTCCGATAGTAGCCCATGACGCCGTCGCGGGACCGCTCGCGCGCCTCGGCTGCATTCGCGGCGATGTGCATCGGCACGAGCAAGCCGAGCTCGCGCTCGGCCCGATTGTGGCCGGATTTCTCCAGCCCGCTCCAATACGCCTCCGCCAGTTCGACGACCTGCGTGTGCGTCCGCGTATGAATCGGGAGAAAAAGATTGACGCCCATGCGCGCCGCCAGCTCGACGCCTTCGGGGGAGCTCGCCGCGATATAAAACGGCGGCGGCGGCTGTTGCAGCGGCTTCGGGTTGACGACGACTCCGGGGATTTTGAAAAAGCGCCCGTGGAACGAGAGCGTCTCTTTGGTCCACGCCGCGTAAATGACTTGTAGCGCCTCCTCCACGACTTCGTGCGTGATCTTGTGATCGGCGCCGAAGCATTCGTAGACGCGGCTGTGCGGGTGGCCGCCGCCGGCCGCGAAGTCCATCCGCCCGTGCGACAGGAGATCGAGCGTCGCGGCCTGCTCGGCGATTGCGACCGGATGATGCGCCGGCAAAGTATTGACGGCGACGCCGAGGCGGAGCCGCTTGGTCCGCTGCGCCGCGGCCCCGAGAACCGTATAAGGCGCGGATAAGAGCGAAAACGCCGGCTGGCAGTGAATCTCGGCGATCCAAAAGCCGCGAAAGCCGAGCGTGTCGGCCAATTCCGCCTGCGCAAGAAATTCATCCAGGCGCTCGGCGGGTGCGCCGCCCGCGGAACATTGAATCTCGGTGAAGAGGCTGATTTTCACCTGAACAGCGCTCAGATCTTCCAGCCGAGCGATAGATCGACGCGCGTGCCGACCGGATCGCGGATGAAGCCTTCGGCGAAGCGGCCGTCGCGCGGCAGCGCCTCGGTTCCCTTAGAGGCGCCGGCCTCGATCGCATGCTGCGTCGCCGCTTCGACGTTCGCGACCTCGAAGCCGAAATGATAGATGCCTTCGGGCCGGCCCCGCGCGGGCAGGATGGCTAAATTGATGTGGCCGTCGGAGAGATAGATCGCGTCCCGCTTCTCGCCGCTCCGCGCGACCTCTTTCATCCCGAACGAGTTCCGGTAAAACTCCGCCAGTTTCGGCGGATTCTCGGTCAAAAGCGCGATATGACGGATTCTCGCCATGACTTTCCTCCTAGGATTTGCGTTTGGGTTTGGACAGGCGCTTCGCCGCCGCCGCGAGTTGCTTGATGATCGGCAGGCGAAGGCCCAGACTCTCAGCCAGCTCGCCGGCCAGCGGAATATCTTTCTGAAAGACGTTGTGGCCGAGACGCGGACTCGGCTTGTCGAGAGCGGGATCGAAGACCGTGCGCCAGCGGTCCACCAGCCGCTCCGATTCGACTTCCTGGAGCATTTCGAGGACCTGGGGAAATTTGATTCCGGCGGCCTCGCCCAACTGCAAGGCCTCGTGCATCATCAGCGTTTCCGCCCCGGAAGTCAGATTCTTGATCAGCTTCGCCGCATTGCCTGCGCCGACCGGCCCCATGTGAATCACCTGCCGCCCCATTCTCAAGAGATGGACGCGCGCCCGCTCCGCGAGATCGTCGGGACCGCCGACGAGAAATTTAAGCTGCCCGTCGCGCACGGCGCGCGGCACGCCGAGCATGCAGGCGTCGATGACGTGAACGTTTCGCTCGCCGGCGGCCCCGGCCACCTGCCGCGTGGTCCGCGGGAGAATCGTGCTGTGGAGAATCAAGAGCGTTCCCGGCGCGACGTTTTCGACGACGCCGTCGGCGCCGAGCGTGCAGCCGAGCATCTCATCGTCGCTGCGCACGACGATGTCGACGACCGTCGCGGCGCGCGCCAGCTCCGCGACGCTCTCGGCTATATCGGCGCCAAGTGCGCGCGCCCTGTCGACGGCGGCGGGATCGATGTCGTAAGCGATCGGCTGTACGCCGGCGAGCCTCAAGCGCTCTAACAGTGCCGTCCCCATCGCGCCGACGCCCAGCAACCCCACTCGTTCCATAGCCTTCCTCCGCCGCCTTCGCCGATCAGTCGACGAGTTTGCCTTCGTCGGCGCCGCCGCCGTGCTGGTAGACGATACGCTTGCCGGTCGCCTCGTCGATCTCGTTTCTCGCGCCGCCCGCCTTGGCGAGATCTTCCGCAGTCGGCTTATGGCTGTTGCCTAAAAGAATCATCGGCTCGTCGTAGGGGTTCGAGCCTTCGTAATACTCGTGCGCCGGAATGCTCAAGATCATTCCCGGCGAGAGCTCGTGCGTCTCGTTCAGCCCCTTCATGATGCCGTGTCCGGTGACGACATAGTAGGATCGGTCGGCCGGATGGTTGTGCATGCGCTGCACGTCGCCGGGAGGAAAAAACAGCAGCCAGGTGTTCAAATTGTCGCGGCGGAAGAGATCCAGCCTCCGCTGCCCTTTTTTGCGCTCCTTGGCGGCTTCATGGACATTCAAGAGTTTCATAAATCCTCCTTTGCCGATTACCGGCGTTTAGTAGAGTTTGTCGATGAATCCGGACTTGTCCAACTCGGTGAGAAACGAGTTGTCGATGAACTGCTCGGGCTTCGCCGATTTGGCCGCCGGCTGGTTGGCGAAATCGAGCAGCGTCTTTACGCCTGCGTCCGAGACGTAGGGGACTTTCTCCCACGCGGGGAGAAAAGTCTTGTACGTCTCTTCGAGGTCTTCATTGTCGGTGATCTTCGTATACTTACCGATCGCCTGCTTCGCCTGCTCGCGGTCGGTACGGACGGTCTTGAGCCCTTCGAGATAGGCTTGCAAGAAGCGGCGCACGCGGTCGGGATTTTCTTTCATATACTGGCGCGTGCTTGCGAACGCGACGTGGATCAGCGGAATATTTTTGTCCGTGATATTGACGAGCTCCTTGAGGCCCGCCTTGCGCGCGCGCACGGTCGTGGGCGCCGAGATTACGCCGGCGTCGATATTGCCTTGGGTCAGAGCGGCCATGATCGCGGGTATGCCGTCGAGATGCAGCACGCGCACGTCCTTTCCCGGCGTCATACCGCCCTCGCGCGCCAAAATGCGCGCGACGAAGTCGGTGGTCGAGCCGGGCTGCGTGACGCCGATAACTCTGCCCTTCAGATCGGCGAAGTTTTTGATATCGGGTTTGCTATAGAGCGAGAAAACCGCCCGGTTGAGAACGCCGAGCATGAAGACCACATCGTGCCCCGTGAGCCCGGCCTCGATCAGCTCGCCGCCGGGATTGCAGATGTCAAGGCTGCGGGCGATCAGCGCCTGCGTCGCCGTCGCGGGCAGAATGTATTTGAGATCGACGCTCACGCCGTATTTAGCGAAGAATCCCTTCTCCTGCGCGACCCAAATGGGCGCGAACGCGCCGCTCACGGCGGCGTAGCTCGAGCGAATTTGCGGCAGCTCCGCGGACTGGGCAGGCACGAGACAAGCGAAAGAAAGAGCGCACACGATTAGAGCAAGCAACCGACGCATCACTTCCTCCCCAGCTCGCTGACAACTTCCTTGACGAACCTCAAATCCATGTACTCCGACGCCTTCTTTTTCGGCTTGATGCCGAGAGAGATCGCCTGCCACTCCGCCATCAGCTCGACGCCCTGAATGGTCGGGATCGGATCGAGCGAGCCGCGCACGAGGTTGTAGGCGTCGGCGGCCGCTTCACGCTCCATGTGAAAATGCTTCACCATCGTCTGAATGGCGTCTTCGGGATGATCCCGCGTGTGGATCACCGACCGCACGATGGCGCGGACCATCTTTTTCACCTGCGCCGGGTTCTCGCGCGTCCATTTGCCCGTGGCGGCAAGGCCGGTAAAGGCCGTGTCCTTGAATACGTCGGCGAGATTGAGGAGCCGCTTGAAACCGGACTTGATCGCGATATAGTCCGCCGGGGGAGCGAGCAGCGCGGCGGCGATCAGCCCCTGTTGCATCGCCGCGATCTTCGGGGTGCTCCCGGGGATATTGATGTATTGCACTTCTTTCTCGTTGATCCTGTTGGTTTCGAGCAGGGCCCGGATGCCGGCGTAGGTCGAGCCTCCGAAGCTTACGCCGATCTTCTTGCCTCTGAGGTCGCCGACTTTCTGAATGTCGGGAGTCACGATGAGCGAAAACGTCGGCCGGCCGACCTGCTGCGCAAGCAGCACGATCTCCGCGCCCTCCCAGATCGCCGGCATCTGCGGGCCGATCGTGAGGATATATTGCATCTGCCCGCCGATCAGCGCCTGCACGGCGATGGTCGCCGAGCGCACCGAGATCAGCTCGACGTCGAGACCCTCGCTCTTGTAGATGCCCTTCTCCAAACCGACGAATGCCGGGAGAAATTGCACATTGGGCGATGGGTAGCCCGCGCGAATCAACTCGCTATTTGCCGGCGTGGAAAAAATTAGAAATATTAACGCGAGAAGAGCTGCGGCCGCCGCCCGTTGGAATCTACCAGCCGATCGCATAACCATCCCGCCGCGGGTCGGCGGCGCCCAGCCAAGTACCGGTCGCCGGATCGTGCACGATCACCTGCGAGGCGCCGAACGACCAGCGATCCACCACGACGACCTTGTGGCCCTTGGCCTCCAAAGCCTGCCTGACTTCGGCGGGGAAGCCTTCCTCCATCCGCAGCTCTTCCGGCAGGCGGTCGCGCGGCGGCGTCCCCGGCATGTGGCTCCAGCGGGGCGCCTCGACGGCCGACTGCGGATCGCTCTCGCGGTCGAGCAAGCGGTGGAGAATCTGGAGATTGCTTTGTGGCTGGTCGTCGTTACCCGGCGTGCCGCCGGCGGCATAGAAATCGTCGCCGTGGAATACCATGTAGGAATTGAGCGTGTGCGCGGGCCGCTTGCCGGGCTTGAGAGCGTTGGCCTTGGACGGATCGAGGCCGAAGCTGCACAGGCGGTTGTTCATCAGAATGCCCGTGTCGCCGGCGACCACGCGCGAGCCGAAGACGGCGAAGACGCTCTGGATGAGCGACACCACGTTGCCCTCGCGGTCGGCTGCGCAGAGATAGGTCGTGTCGCCGCCGGGCGCCGCGGGGCGCGCGACCGGCCGCGCGCGGTCGGACATCAGGCCCCGCCGGCTTTCCGCGTGCGCCTTGGAAATCAGCCGCTCGATCTGCGGATCGCCGAAGCGCGGATCGTCGAGATAGTTGATGCGGTCTTCGAAGGCGAGCTTCTTCGCCTCGACCATGATGTGAATAATATCCGCGGCGCTCATGCGCTCGAAGGGATAGCCTTCGATCAGGTTCAACATCTCCAGCACCATGAAGCCCTGCGACACCGGCGGCTGCTGGTAAACCGACGAGCCGTGATAGACGGTGCTCAACGGATCGAGCCATTCGGCGAATTTTCCCTGAAGGTCGTCTTGGTCGAGAATCGCCCCGGCCGATTTGAGCGCGCTGCACATCCGCTCCGCGAGCGCGCCGGTGTAAAAGGCATCGCGGCCCTTTTTCGCGATCGTTGCGATCGTCTCCGCCAGCCCTTTTTGCGTGAGGACGTGGCCGGGCGCGACACGGTCCAAGGCTTGCCGATAGTTGCGATCGATGTCGGGGAAAGTCGAGAGCTCCTCGATGCTTTTCGCCAGTCGAGCGGAGACGGGAAAGCCGTCGCGGGCGAAAGCGACCGCGTCGGCGGCGATGCGCTCGAATTCGAGCGTGCCGTAGCGCCGGTGCAATTCGTTCCAGCCGTCTACAGCGCCGGGAACCGCGATGCTGAGCGGCCCCTCGGTCGGAATTTTGCTGTGGCCGTGCTCGCGGTAATATTCGATGCTGGCCTTTTTCGGAGCCGGCCCGCTCGCGTTCAGCGCCTCGACGCGGCCGGTCTTTTTCATGTAGAGGAGGACGAAGATGTCGCCGCCGGGACCGGAGGTCTCCGGCGTCACAACGGAGAGGGCTAACGAGGCCGCGAGCGCGGCGTCGACGGCGTTGCCGCCTTCCTGCAGCATGCGCGCGCCGGCGAGCGATGCGAGATAGTGGCCGGAAGCGACCATGCCGCTCCGCCCCATGATCACCGGGCGCGCCGCCTTGCCGAATTTCATGACGAACCGAGCCGGAGGATTTTCTCGGCGTTGCCGCCGAGAATCTTTTCCCGCTCGTCCTTTCCGAGGTCGAGATCCGAAAGCGCCTTCAGGCTGTTCTTGACCAGCACGCAGCCGTCTTCGGGTCCATAGGGATAATTCGTGCCGAGCACCATGCGCTCGGCGCCGAAGAAATCGTAGACGCATTTGAGCGTTGAGGCGGGATGATCGGCGGTGTCGACGTAGAAGCGCCGGAACGAGTCGAGCGGGTTTTCCTTGAGGCCGTAGCGCTGGCGGATCTCTTCAGTGCGCCCGGTGTAGATGTTGATCGCGCGCTGGGCGAAGAAAGCGAGCACGCCGCCGACGTCGGCGACGACGAAATTGATTTCGGGAAAACGCTCGAGCACGCGGCCGTAGACGAGGCGCGTCATCGCGACGGTGGAATCGAATGCCCAGCCGAAGATCAGCGTCGGCATGATGTCGAGACCGACGGCTTCGGTCGCGAGCGGCGCGGTCGGGTGGAGGTAGACCGGCAGGCGCAGCCCTGCGAGCCGCTCGTAAATCGGAAATAGTTCTTCGCTGTCGAGCGACCGGCCGTTTAAATTGGTGAACGAGCCGAACCCGCGGAGCCCGAGCTCGTTGACGGCGCGGTCGATTTCGTCGAGCGCGGCGGGCGTCGAGGAAGTCGGCAAAGTGAACAGGCCGGCGAAGCGCCGCGGATGCTTCCTGCAGATCGCCGCGATGGCATCGTTGGCGACATGCGCGAGCGATACCGCCCGATCGCCTTCGAAGCGGTCCGCGCCCGGCGCCGGAATGCTCAAGACCTGGACGTCGATGCCAAGCCGGTCCATGTGCTCGATGCGCTTCTCGACATCGCGCCCCTGAAACGTCGCGGTATTGATGCGGCAGCCGAGCTTGCGGTCGAAGAAATAGCGCATGCCGCTGTGGGGGTCCGGCGCTTCCAGAATAACCTCGCCGTCGAGGCGATCCATCTCGGCGATGTAGCTCTCGGGGAAAACGTGCGCTTGAAAATCGATCACCATATTAAGTCAGTTTCTAGTTTCAGGTCTCAAGTTTCTGGTTCAAAACTAGGGGATCTTTCCTACGGTATCGTTCGATTCTTTTTAACCTGAAACTTGAAACTAGAAACCTGGAACTTTTTATAAACCGTACAGCGCTTTGGGATTGTTGCCCAGAATCTTGTCGATCACGCCTGCGCCCAGCTCGCCCGTCTGCTTCAAATTCCTCAACGCGTCGAGCTCACTCGCAGTGTCGGCGTGGCCGTAATCCGAGCCGATCACGATGTTGTCGTCGCCGGAGTACTTGAGGATGTAGGGCAAGTCGTCGTCGGTCTGGCACGCGACGTAGATGCGGTTTTCCCTGAGCGCGTCTTTGCCGATCGTCTTCTTTCTCCGCTGCAGACGGCGCGCGATGTCATGGAGCGCGTAGGGGACCCACTGCGCGCTCACCTCGATGAAGCCGAACTTAAGGCGGGGAAAGCGCTGCGTCACGCCGTCGAACAGCACCGTGTGGAAAGCGCCGACCACCGCGAGCTTGAAGCGATTGAAGCCGCACTCCCCCTCGAAGAAGTCGTGCATCATGAAATTACCGGTCGCCGAGTGAACGCAGACCGGTATGTCGAGCCGGCTTGCCTCCTCGTAGAGCGGAAAAAAATAGGGGTCGGACAGGCGCCGCTCGCCTTCCACGCCGCGGATGAAAATGCCGCAGGCGCCGTTCTCTTTCGACCAGCGGAGCTCTTCCAGCGCCTTATCCATGCTGAGCAGCGGCAGCGCCACGACCCAGCGCAAGCGCTCGGGCGCGCTTTTCCAGATGTCGGTGAGCCAGCGGTTGTAGCTCCGCACGAGACCGAGTTCGACTTCAGGCCGCCGCGTGAAGGGCCGGAGAAACATCGTCGGATAGAGCACCTGGACGTCAACTTCAAGTTCGTCCATGTGGCGGATGCGGGCGGCGATGTCGGCCATTTCCCGCGATTCGCGCGGCGTGTCGCCGCCGACGTTGCGCGCCTTGCCATGAAGTCGACCGTCGACCAGCCACGACTCGCCGCCGCTGTCGGCGTCGTTGGGCGTTGCGACGATTTTGGGTCGGAAGTCGCGCTCGGATTCGAGCATGTAGTCCCAGGTGTGCTCGCTCTCCAGAACGTGCGCGTCGGCATCGATGATCGCCATGTCAGCTTCGTCCTCCAGAACGCACCAAGCTTTCAACCGGCGTCCGCTCGGTCTTAGAGCCCACGGAGCCGCCGCACCCCTCGCAGATATATTCGTAGAGATCGCCGTCGGGGAGGACCAGCAGCAGCCGCTCGCGGACCGGCATCGCCTTCCGGCAGCGGTCGCAGTAAAGCAGCGAGGCCCTGAGATCTTCGAACTGCTTCGCCATCAGGACGCCTTGTGCGTCTCGTGCTCCGCCTTCGAGTCTTTCACGACCTTATCGACGAGATGCGGCGGCAGTTCCGCATAGTGCGAGAACTCCATCGTGAAACTGCCGCGGCCGCTCGTCATCGAGTTCAAATCCTGCGAGTATTTGAGCACCTCGGCCATCGGCACGCGCGCCTTGATGACCTCGGCATGGCCCTTGGTCTCCATCCCTTCGACCTTGCCGCGGCGGCTGTTCAAGTCGCCGATGACGTCGCCCATGTTCTCATCCGGAACGGTGATCTCCATGTGCATGATCGGCTCGAGGATGACCGGCTTCGCCTTCTCGACCGCCGCCTTGAAGCCCATCGACGCGGCGATCTTGAAAGCGATGTCGGAGGAATCGACGTCGTGGTATGAGCCGTCGTACAAGGTCGCGCGCACGTCGACCATCTGGTAGCCGGCGAGGTAACCTTCGACCATCGCCTCACGGATTCCTTTTTCGACGGCCGGGATATAGTTCCGCGGCACGGCTCCGCCGACAATGTTGTCGACGAACTCGAAGCCCTTGCCGCGCGGCAACGGCTCGACCTTGAGCCACGTATCGGCAAACTGACCCCGGCCGCCGGACTGCTTTTTGAGCCTCCCCTGCGCATTGGCGCTGCCCTTGATGGTTTCTTTGTAGGGTACTTTAGGCGCCTTTAGCTCTACGTTCGCTCCATACTTGCGATGCAACTTCTCAACTATTACTTCAATATGAAGCTGGCCCATGCCGGAGAGTATAAATTCGCGCGTCTGCGTGTCGCGATGCATGTCGATGGTCGGGTCTTCCTCCATGAGCTTGTGCAGGCCCTGCGGGACCTTTTCCTCGTCGGCCTTGGTTTTCGGCTCCAGCGCGAACGAGATCAGCGGTGTGAAATGCTCGAGCCCGTCGAACTGGACCGGCGCTTTCTCATCGCACAGAGTGTCGCCGGAAGAGATGTCCTTTGTTTTTGCTGCCGCGATGATCTCTCCCGCTACGGCTTCATGGACCGGCTCCTGCTTCTTGCCCTCCAGCCGGAAGAGATGGCCGATCCTTTCGCGCAACTGCTTGTTGGAATTATAGACGGTCATGTCCTGCGCGATTCTGCCGGAGATGACGCGCATGAGGGAGAGCTTTCCCGCGAACGGATCGATGAGCGTCTTAAACACATAGGCGGAAAGCGGCGCCGCGGGGTCGCACTTCCGCGTCTCGACCTCGTGCGTGACGGGGTTCTTGCCGGTAAATTCTCCTTCTTCGAGGGGCGAAGGAAGATAATCGACGACGGCGTCCAGGAGCTGCGGAATAGCGATCTGGTGCAGCGCCGAGCCGAAAAGAACCGGAACCAGCTTGCCTTCGACGACGGCGGCGCGGAGCGCCCGCTTGATATCTTCCGCCTCCATATTTTGCGCGTCGAGATACTTTTCCAGGAGCGCGTCGTCGGTTTCGGCCACGGACTCCATCAATTGAACGCGCATGTCCTGCACCTGCTGCGCCAGTTCGGCGGGAACGTCGGTCTCTTTGGACTTTCCGGTGTCCCCTTCGAAAACATAGGCCTTCATCGCGACGAGATCGACGACGCCTTTGAAATTTTCCTCCGTGCCGATCGGCACCTGGATGGGAACGCCTTTCGTTTCGAGTGAGCCGAAGATCGCGTCGAGACCTTCTTGAAAATTCGCTTTCTCGCGCTCCATCTTGCTTACGAACGCGATCCGGCTGACTTTCAAATCGTTGGCCCGCTGCCACAGCCGCTCGGCCTCGACCCTCACGCCGGTCGAAGGGCTCAGGAGGAAAATCGCCGCGCGAAACGCGCGCATGGTGTTCAGCGTATCGGGGAGGAACGGCGAATGGCCCGGCGTGTCGATCAGGCAGAGGCGATATTTCTTCCACGCGACCGAATGGAGCGCCGTGGAAAGCGAGATCTGGCGGCGCACCTCCTCCGGCTCGAAGTCGAGCGTGGAGCTGCCGTCGGCGACGCGGCCGAGCCGCTGCGTCGCCCCGGCGGAGAAAAGCATCGCCTCGCCGAGTGAGGTCTTGCCGGACCCGCCATGACCCAGGATGCCAACATTGCGCAGTTTGTCTATCTCAATCATCTGCTGCCGACCTCCTTCTTGAGCTCTTGCGGACGCTTTTTAACCTCTTGAAGCGCGTTGCGCTCGTGAATGATTCTGAGCCCCTCGAGCGTGAGAAATTCATCCACGTCGTCGATCGCCGCGCATTCGGGCGCGATTACGCGCGCCAGCCCTCCGGTCGCTACGACGCGCGCGCGGCAGCGGTTTTCCTTCTGCATGCGCTCGACGATGCCGTCGACGAGACCGACGTAGCCGTAGAAAACGCCCGACTGGATGGATTGGACCGGAGTCTTGCCGATGATGTCTTTGGGCTTGACGATCTCGACGCGTGGCAGTTTGGAGGCGCGCTGGAACAGCGCCTCGACCGAGATCTGCAGGCCGGGGGCGATCGCGCCGCCGACGTACTCGCCTTTTTTCGAGACGTAGTCGAAGGTCGTGGCGGTGCCGAAGTCGACGGCGATGCAGCAGTCGCGATAGCGGTCGTACGCCGCGACGCCGTTGCAGATGCGGTCGGCGCCGACCTCCTTGGGATTCTCGTAGAGGATCGGCATGCCGGTCTTGACGCCGGGACCGACGGCCAGCGGCGCTGCGCCGAAAAGGCGCTCGCCCAGCTCCTGAATCATCGTCATCATCGGCGGCACGACGCAGGAGACGACGACGGAGCTGACCTTATCGCAGCCGATGCCGCTCGCCGCGGCGAGCTGGGAGATGATGACGCCGTATTCGTCGGCGGTACGCTCAGGCTGGGTCTGGAGCCGCCAGTGGGTGACGAGCTTGCGGCCCTCGTAAATGCCGAGGACGATATTGGTGTTGCCGATGTCGATCGCTAGAAGCATATCAGGGTTGGATCGGGATCACGTCCCCCGCAATAACGCGCTCCAGCGCGCCGTCCGCTCGCTCGACGAGCAGCGCGCCGTCGCGGTCGATCCCTTTCGCCGTTCCCGAGAGCTGCCGGTCGCCCATTTCAACCTTGACCTTTCGCCCTTTGAGCTCGAAGAAGCTCTCCCAGCGGGCCGCGATATAGGGAAAGCCCCTTTGCTCTAGTTCCCCATAGCACCTGTCCAGGCTCCGAATCAATTCCCCGGCAAAGGCATCGCGATCGACCGGCCGCTGCGTCAGGATAAGGAGCGAGGTCGCCAAGCCGCGAAGCTCTTCCGGCAGCATGTGCTGCGCGATGTTCAGATTAACGCCAAGGCCGACGACCACGAAATGGAGCCGCTCGCGATCGACCGAGGATTCGGTCAGAATGCCCGCGAGCTTCTTGCCTCCGACGAGAATATCATTCGGCCATTTGATCGCCGGCGGGTAGCCGAGAAACGATTGCGCGCTCTCCGCGAGCGCGACTGCGGCCGTGAGCGTCAGCTGCGGCGCATCGGCGGGACGGAGGCGGGGCCTGAGGATGACCGACAGGTAGAGATTCAGATTCGGGGGCGAGAACCAGCCGCGGCCGAGACGCCCTTTGCCGCGCGTCTGGCGCTCGGCGAGAACGACCTCGCCCTCGTCGGCCCCTTCGGCGGCGAGCTTAAACGCGTAGCGATTGGTGGAGTCGAGCTCGGGAAAATAGTGGATTTTTTTGCCGAGACGCGCGGCTGCGAGATGCTTTCGGATCTCCTCAGGCGATAGCGCGTCGGGCATCCCGGCGACCGTTCAACTTTTGAAGCCCTTGACGGTTTTATTCTGCGTCGCCGGCTGGATCTTCATGTTGAAATCCAGCGATGCGGCGGAATGCGTGAGCGCCCCGACGGAGATGAAGTTGACTCCCGTCGCGGCCACCTGCCGCACCGTGTCCATGTTGATTCCGCCGGAAGCCTCGACGCTTGCGCGCTTGGCCACGACCCGCACCGCTTCGGCCATCTGCTCGACGTTCATGTTGTCGAGCATGATCACATCCGCAGCCGCCTCGATCGCCTCCCTTACCTGATCGAGGTTGCTGCATTCCACCTCGACCTTGGCCATGAATGGAGCGTGGCTCCGCACTTGCCGCACGGCCTCGATGATCGAGCCGGCGGCGGCGATGTGGTTGTCTTTGATCAGCGCGGCGTCGTAGAGGCCGAAGCGGTGATTGGTGGCGCCGCCCATGCGCACCGCGTATTTTTCCAGCGTGCGGAACCCCGGCGTTGTCTTCCTCGTGTCGATGATCTTGCAGGGAAACTCTTTTACCGCGTCGACATACCGGCGCGCGAGCGTCGCGGTGCCGGAGAGGCGCTGGAGAAAATTGAGCGCGGTCCGCTCGCCGAGGAGCAGCGAGCGCACTGGGCCGTCGGCCTCGGCCACGACCTGGCCTTTGGTCACGGCATCCCCATCTTTGGCGAGGCAGCGCACGCGGACAGCCGGATCGATAAAGGCGAATACCTTCTCGATCACGATAAGGCCGGCGACGACGCCGTCGCGCTTCGCGCGAAAGAGGCCTGTGGCTCTCGCCTCCGGCGCGATCGTGCTCATCGTCGTGATGTCGCCGGGGCCGATGTCCTCCTCCAGCGCCGTCTTGATGAGCTGCTCGACCGCGGCGGTGATGACGATATCCATGCTAGGCCTTGTCGCCTGGTTGGGCGATCTCGTCGATTCTCCCTAGGCTTAAGTTGAGCGTGCGGATCTTTTCTTCGAACTCCGCGGCCTTTTCTTTCTCGCGCCGCACGACTTCTTCCTTCGCCTTGGCGATGAAGTCGCTGTTGCCGAGCTTTTTCCTGACGCGCGCCAGCTCTTCCTCCATCTTGCCGAGCTCACGGCTGAGGCGCGTTCTTTCTTCTTCCAGGTTTATCATGTCGCCGAGCGGAACGTAGACCTCGGTCTCGCCGACCACCGCCGTGGCGGCGCCCTTCGGCCTTTCGCCCTCGGTCCGGTATTCGATGGCGCCGACGCGCGCCAGCGCCCTGAGATAGCGCTCGTGCGCTTTCAGCAGCGTAAGATTATCGCCGCTGCCGTACACCAGAACCTTGACCTCTTTTGACGGCGGGCAATTCATCTCGGCGCGCAGGTTGCGAACGGCGCGCGTGATTTCCATGAGATAACCGACGCGCTCTTCGATCTCGGGTCGAACATCGCCTTCGGCTGCACGCGGATACGGCTGGAGCATGATCGTGGCCTTCGGGTCATTTTGTCCGAGCTTTTCTTTCAGCGCATGCCAGATCTCTTCCGTGACGAAGGGCATAATCGGATGAAGCAGCAGTAAAATATTCTCCAGCACGGTCGCAAGAACGCGCTCCGTTTTTTGCCGCTCGTTGGCGTCTCCGCTGTTGAGCGCGAGCTTGCTCATCTCGATGTACCAGTCGCAGAACTCATGCCACGTGAACTGATAGAGATGGTGCGCGAACTCGTTGAAGCGATACGTGTCGAGCGCCTCGCGCGTCTTGCCGATCGTCGCCGACAGGCGCGAGAGAATCCATTGGTCGGCAAGATTGAGCTTGCCGTCCGAGGAGTCGACCGCTGCGTTTCCGGCGCTGAGATTCATCAAAACGAAGCGCGCCGCGTTCCAGAGCTTGTTGACGAAGTTCTGGTAGCCGGCGATGCGGTCCTCGGCGAGCTTGACGTCCCGCCCCATCGCCGCGAGCGCGGCGAGCGTGAAGCGGAACGCGTCGGTGCCGAACTTGTCCATGACGTCGAGGGGATCGATGACGTTCCCCTTCGACTTCGACATCTTCTGCCCTTCCTGATCGCGCACCAGGGCGTGGATGTACACGTCGCGGAACGGCACGTCGCCCATGAACTTGAGCCCCATCATGATCATGCGCGCGACCCAGAAAAACAGAATGTCGAAGCCGGTGACGAGGACCGAGGTCGGATAGAAACGCTTTAAATCTTCAGTCTGGTCAGGCCAGCCGAGCGTGGAGAACGGCCACAGACCGGAAGAAAACCAGGTGTCGAGCACGTCGGGGTCGCGAATGAATTGATCGCCGGCGCAGACCGGACACTTTGTCGGCTGCTCGCGCGCGACGATCGGCCGCGCCTCCTTGGTCAGCAGGAAATCGCCCTGCCCGGTCTTGACGATGTGCCCAGCCTCGCAAGCGGCGCAATACCACGCCGGTATCTGGTGCCCCCACCAGATCTGGCGCGAGATCGTCCAGTCCTTGATGTTCTCCATCCAGGCGAAGTAGGAGTTCGCCCAGCCTTCCGGCACGATCTTCACTCTGCCGTCGCGCACGACTTCCATCGCCGGCTCGGCGAGCGGCTTGATCTTCACGAACCACTGCGGCGTGAGATAAGGCTCGACGGGAGTCTGGCAGCGATAACAGCGGCCGAGCGCGAGGCGGTACGGTTCAACTTTTTCGAGCAGCCCTTCGTCTTTCAGCTGCTCGACGATGAGCTTGCGCGCCTCGAAGCGATCCTTGCCTTTGTAGCGCTGAAGCCACTCCGGCTCTTTGCCGTTCTCGGCGAACGCCGCGGCGCGAATTCTCGCGTCGTCATCGAAGATGCAGATGGTCGGGAGATCGTATTTCTGCCCGATCTCGAAGTCGTTGAAATCGTGGCCGGGCGTGATTTTCAAAGCGCCGGTGCCGAACGTCGGATCGACGTAGGCGTCGGCGATGACGGGAATCTCGCGCCCGGCGATCGGCAAGCGGACTTTTCTGCCGACCGCACGGCGATAGCGCGGGTCTTCGGGATTGACCGCGACTGCGGTGTCGCCGAGCATCGTTTCGGGGCGCGTCGTCGCGACAATCAAGCCGTTCGCCGGGTCGTCGACGAACGGGTAGCGGATGTGCCAGAGGTGGCCGTCGGTCTCCTCGTGCACGACCTCGATGTCGGCCAGCGCGGTCTTGCAGCGCGGGCACCAGTTGATCAGCCGCTCGGCGCGATAGAGCAGCCCGTCTTCCCACAAGCGCACGAACGCCTCGCGCACGGCGCGCGAGAGCCCCTCGTCCATCGTGAAGCGCTCGTGGCTCCAGTCGCACGAGACGCCGAGCGCCTTCAGCTGGTTCAGAATCGTATTTCCGGCTTCTTCCTTCCACTGCCACACGCGCTCGATGAACTTCGCGCGGCCGAGCTGAGCGCGGTTTTGCCCCTTCTCCGCCAATTGCCGCTCGACGACGTTTTGAGTCGCGATGCCGGCGTGATCCGTTCCCGGAACCCAGAGAACGCTGTAGCCGTCCATGCGCTTGTAGCGGCAGAGAATGTCCTGCAGCGTATTGTTGAGCGCGTGGCCCATATGCAGCGAGCCGGTCACGTTCGGCGGCGGGATGACCATGGAAAACGACGCGCCGCCGTCGCTCGGACGGAAGGCGCCGAGGTCGAGCCAATAGCGATACCACCTGGCCTCGATCTCGCCGTGCGCGTATGCCTTCGAGAGTTCCATGGTTATTTCGCTTTTCCGGGGACTTCTTCCACGACTTCGACGAGGTCGATCAATGGCGATTCCGCCGCTTCTTTCGCGGCGATCTTTTCAGTTTTCTGCTCGTCGCGCTGCTTAGACGGCGGTTTGGCGGCGGCGCCGGGCAACAGAGCGGCGACGACGCTTTGCAGCGTCGCGCTGTCGACGGGCCGGGCGATCGCCGCGAGCCGCTCGCGCTTGGGCGGGTCGCCGCTTTCGTCGATCCAGAGAACCGCGAGCTTCGATGCTTCCAGCGCGCGCCGGAGTTCGGCTGTGAACTGGTCTTTTTCCCGTAGGGCGGCAGCGTCGACGATCAAAAGTTCGACGTCGGCGAGGGCCGACACGGCGGAGCCGTCGATCGATTCCACGACTCTGACGTCGTGCTCTGGAAACAGCGACAGCGCGAGCGCCTGCTGCAAGACTTTATGCGGCTCGACGAGAAGCACTTTTGCCATTGTAATGTTATAAAGCTGCGCTTTAACTTGACAAGGCGGCACGCCGGAGTTACATAAAAAAGTTCCGGCGGTCGCCTGGATGCGAAAGTGGCGGAATTGGTAGACGCGCAGGATTCAGGATCCTGTGGGCTAACGCCCGTGGGGGTTCAATTCCCCCCTTTCGCACCATTCTAACAGCCTGAAAAAGTTATCATAGACTCGAAAATTTCTCTAACGATGCGGAGCTCCCGCGCTTTGCCGGGATATCTCAATCCTCTAACTTGACGTATGGCGAAATGGTTGGTGGTTGTGGGGCTGGCGGTGATGCTGCTCGCCGGCTGTGAAAGAAAATCCGATTCACCGGTCGCGAAGACGGGCGACGGCGATCCGAAACGCGGCCGCGCGACCTATCTCTCCAATTGCGCCGCCTGCCACAACACCGATCCGTCCCGCGACGGCGCGATCGGTCCGGCGATCAAGGGTTCTTCAAAAGAATTGATCGAGGCGCGGGTGCTGCGGGCGGGCTATCCTCCGGGCTACACGCCGAAGCGCAGGACCACGATGATGCCCGCCCAGCCGGATCTGCAACCGTCTATTCCGGACCTGGCCGCGTTTCTCCGTTAAGCGCTACCGGAACAGAATCCAGAACAGTACGATAAAAACCACCGCGAGTATAAAGCCGAACCAGAGCGCCCCGGATACCGTGTCGAGAGGCTTTTTGGTCTGCCCCTGCAAACCGGAAAGCGCATTCGCCTCGACGGCGGCGATGATCAGCCCCGCGATGACGATGAAAGCGGTCGCGTTGCCGCCCGTCGCCTCGCTGAAATACGGCGGCAAGTGACGCGCGCCCATGAAGAAAAGCATCGGAATGGAAAAAACCGTATTGGTGCGCGAAGCCAGCGCCGCGCGGCGGCCGCGATTCGCGGCGTCGGGAATCGGCTGGCCGCCCTGCGCCGTCTGCGCGGCGTTGGCGATGACGACCTGCTGATTGGGCCAGATCACGAGCCAGACGTTCAGGAACATGATCGTCCCGAGCGTGCCGCCGAGCGTGATCGCCCAGGCGTAGGGCGTGCTGTAAAATCCTTCGACGCCGGATTGCGCCAGGTAGTGGATGTACATCAGCAAACCGGCGAGGAACGTTCCCATCGCGCCCCAGCGGAACCACCAGAGAGCGCGCGGCACGAGCTTTTGAATCGCGCCGCTTCGGACGCCCGGCTCAGTCTCGGCGAAAAACGGCGTCTGCACGAAGTTGAAGTAATAAAGAAGACCGATCCAAGTGATGCCGGCGAAAAAATGAATCCACCGCAGCAGATACAGCCATGCTTCCATCGTTTCCCCTCCTTCTACCCTACTCGCCCGGGTACACCGCAATAGGAACTGGTAGGGTTATATTAACTGCACCTTTATTTTGTCAAGGCTAAACAGCAGCTTGCGCTTCCAGAAGCGCGAAACTTGTTGCGCAGCCGGAACCAAACCTCAATGCGGTAATTTTCCTTCCCCGAAACCCGGCGTGTCCAGCGCCTTCTTTTCAGCTGAAACGAAGCGCAGCACCTCGATCAGTCGAGCGGCCCGCTGTTCGAGCGATTCGGCCTCGAGAAGAGTCTGCTTCTCCATCGGCGCGAAATTCAGAGAAAAACAGCAAAGGTTCAGCCATGTCGCTCCGTCGATCGAGGCATCGGCGAGAATTTTGAGGAGCGGCGATTCCGCTTCGACAATGCCGCCGATGAGACCGAGGATCTCGCTTTTGAGCCGCGCGAAAAAAGCCGCTTCGAGAGGCTTCGGCTCTTCCCGGAGGCGGACTTTCGCCTGGCGATAAGAAGTCCGGTCCAAAATCTCCTCGCGAATCTCGTATTCGCTGACGCCGTGCAGGAGGATGTTGCAGCGACCGTCGGCGAACGGCGTGTGGCCAACGATCTTCCCCACGCAGCCGACCGAAAAAACCTCAGGATTGCCGTAATATTCCTTCTGCCAATCGCCCTTCAGCAAGGCCATGCCGATCAGCCGCTCGCCGTTTATCGCATCGCGCACCATCGCGCGGTAGCGGGGCTCGAAAATATGCAGCGGAAGTTGTACCTTGGAAAAGAGCACCACGTTGGGGAGTGGAAAGACCGGAATGATCGAGACAAGCTCGGGCGACATAGGCATGTCTTTGGTCGCGCCGGTGCGGCGCGCAGGTTCGCTCGGTCCTTAAATCTTAGTAACACATGCCTGCACGCCGATTCAATCCATGTCCGGCTTGACCTACTCTGGGTTCTATGCCATTTTTCCCGTACCGCGCGGCTGTTGAGGAACGTTCTTGTTGCAAAGAAAAAAAAAGTCGCCCGAGGCGGCCTATGTCTCGGAGCTGTTGAAAGCCAAGCCGCTCGCGGAAGCCGTCGATCCCTTCGCTTGCGTCGCCCAAGAGCTCGAACTCGTTGAGAAAAATCTCGTCCGCTCGATCCGCTCGGCGGAATCGACGCTGACCGATATCGCCGCCCATATCATTTGCGGCGGCGGCAAGCGGCTCCGGCCGATGATCGCCTTGCTCGCTTTCAAAGCGTTCGGCGGAAAAAAAGTCGAGGATATCGTCGACATCGCCACCGCTCTGGAACTCATTCACACCGCCACGCTTCTGCACGACGACATCATAGACGGCGCCGAGACCCGCCGCGGCAAAGAATCCGCTTTTAAAAAGTTCGGCTTGAAATCGACCCTGGTCGCGGGCGACTTCCTTTTCATCAAGGCCTTCGAGTTCGCCGGCAAGTTCGACGACACGGTGGTGCAGTGGACGGCGGACGCCTGCACGCGTTTGACCGAAGGAGAGATTCTCCAGGGCCATTTCAACCGCAACACCGAGGTTACGCTCGACGATTATCTCGAGATCGTCAAGCGTAAGACCGCATCGCTTTTTCAGACCGGGGCGAAGATAGGCATTTATCAGGCCGGGGGCGATCAGGCGCTCGTCGACGAAATGGATCGCTACGGCTTGAATCTCGGCATCGCTTTCCAGATGATCGACGACGTGCTCGATGTCGTCGGCCACAAAGAATTGCTGGGAAAGCCGACCGGCATCGATCTCCGCGACGGCAATCCTTCGCTGCCGATCATTCTCGCCCTGCGCGCCAAACAAGGCGAGGCGATCGAGGCGTTCAAGTCGAGCCGGCCCGGAGAAGCTGAGATTCAAAGCGCGCTGACGGCGATCGGACAAGGCCCTGCGATCGAAGAAGCCCGGGAGCTGTCGCGCGCTTACGCCCAGCGCGCCCTCGGTCCCGTTAAAAAGCTGCCTCCGTCGCTCTATCGCAACGCGCTGAAGACCTTGATTCAGTTGATCGTTGAGCGAAATTTTTAACCTCAGCGCCGACATGGCGCGGCATTTTCAGCCCAAGCCCCTTTGATGTCTTTGCCCGAGCGCCGGCGCGCAGAATACGTTCGCGGCACCTTCGACCGCATCGCGCGCCGATACGATCTCCTGAATCGCGTCATCAGCTTTCATCTCGATACGCATTGGCGCAAAAAGGCGATCCGCGCCGCTCTTCGCGACGGCGAGCGCCGCGTGCTGGACCTGGGGACGGGAACGGGCGACCTCGCGCTGGCCGTAGCGAAGAAAATCGGCGACGACGGGCGCGTCGTCGGGCTCGATTTCTCGCATGAGATGCTGCGCCTGGCGCTCGCGAAAACAAAGCACGCGAGGGCCGGCGCAAAGATTTCCTACTTGCAGGGGACCGCGCTTGCAGCGCCCTTCGCCGACGCAAGCTTCGATGTGGTCATGAGCGGCTTTGTGCTGAGAAACGTGACCGACCTGAGTCTTTTTTTTCGCGAAGCCCACCGCTTGCTCAAGCCCGGCGGGCGGCTGGTGACGCTCGACATGTTCCCGCCGTCGAGCTTTCCTTTTTCCTTTTTCTACTCGCTCTATTTTCACCGCGTCATGCCGTGGCTCGGCGCCTGCCTGGCGCGCGACGGCGAGGCCTATCGCTACCTTTCCAATTCGGTGCGGAAATTTCATTCTCCCGAGGCGGTCATGAATATGATCGCGGACGCCGGCTTCGCCGATCCGCGCGTAGAGAAATATCTTCGAGGCGCCGTCTGCCTGCATACGGGCGATAAGCGCTGAAACACTGATCGATGCAGGCTTTTCCGGCGAGTTTTCTTTTGCTGTTTCTCGAAGTCGCCCTGGGCGGACTTTTCGCGCTGGCGGCGACGCCCTTTCAGGAACTGTCCCGCGGATTTTACAAATCGACCGGAGGCGTTTTGTTCGTCGTCGGGGCGCTGGGGTTTGTCGGCAAAGTGGATCTTTACCGCAAGATGGTGCCGTCTGCCCCCCCCGGCGCCACGGTGGAGCTTTTGCTTTACGCGGCGTTTATCGTTTGCTTCGCCCTTTATCTTTATTCGCTCTGGGGCGAACGCGTCGTCTTCCGCGCGCGGCTCTTCACGCTGTCGCTGTTTACCGGATTGCTGGCGCTCGTGGTGAGCGCGCGCGAATTCTATCAAGCACCGTTTCCATCCGTCGAGGCGCTCGTCTATCCCGCAAGCTTCCTCTTTTCCGCGCTGCTTCTGGGCGGCGTCACCGTCGGGATGCTGATCGGCCACTGGTATCTGATCGACACGGGTCAGACGATCGAGCCGTTCGTGCGCATCTTCAGATTCTTTTTTGCCGCACTGCTGGCGCAGACGATCTTTTTTGTCTTGCTACCCGCACTGCTCTATTTTTTCGGCGCTCCCGAGACCGTCGGGCGCTTGTCGGACGTGTGGCAAAGCCACTCTGTGCTCCTGGTGGCGCGGTTGCTGACCACTCAGGTCGGCTCGCTCGTCCTCTCGTTCATGATATGGCGGACGCTTAAAATCCCCCATACCATGGCGGCGACGGGCCTGTTTTACATTGCGATGCTAGGTGTCTTTGTCGGAGAGATCCTTGGGAGGCAAATCCTCGCTCTGACTTTCCTGCCCTTTTAATGTGGCAGACGGCGCCAGGCCGACTTTGATCTTCGTGATGCGAAGACCTTTCGAAGTCCAGCCGAGATCGTATCCGACCTCCATCCCCTCTTTGAGACCCGCGGGACTCCGGGCATCGCCGGTGACGATGACGAGGTCGTAGGCGAACTGTACCTCGCGGCCGCTCTCCGTGCGCACGACGCCCATATTGTTGCTGGGAAAGAGCTTGGAGATGGTGCCGTGATGAAACAGATCGGGCGGCAGTTTTATTTCTTCTTCGTCGGACAAAACGACCTCTATGGGTTTGTTTTCCGTTTGGCTTCGAGCGAAGCGCGCGCCCCGGCGGCGACGGCGGCGATCAAGTGGCCCATCTTCGGGTGCTCCGGCTCGATATCGCTCTTGAGACCGTAATGCGCGAGCGCTTCGGTGCATACCGGTCCGATGGAGGCGACAACGGTGCGCGAAAGACCGGAGCGCACTTTCTCTTCGAGACCCTCATCGGCGGCCATCCGAAATAAATGTTCGATCTGCGTCGCGTTGGTGAACAGCGCCACGTCGGCGTTTCCGCCGGCGATGAGGCGCACCGCCGATTTCAGCGGAGCGGTGTCTTCGGGCATCGCCCAGCGATAGACCGGCACCAAAACGACCTCTGCGCCGAGCGCCCGCAGTCCCTCGATCAGCTCGGGCCTGGTGATGCCGTACTCTTGCACCGCCACGCGCCGGCCGCTCAAGCCCATCTTTTCGAGCGCGGCTAAAATCTCCCGCCAGGTATTCGGCTCGGGAATCGCGACGTCGACCCTGAGACCCATTTCCTTCAATACAGCGATCGGCTTAGGGCCGCGCGCGACCAGCTTGACGCTCTTGAGCGCTTGTATCAGATCCTCTCGCGCATAGCCGGTGGAGACCGCGTCGACGAGCGTGCGCGTGCCGACGCCGGTGAGAAAGATGACGAGATCGATTTTTCCGCCCTTCAATTCGCGCATGAAATCGAGCGCGGCGGCGTTCTGCTCGAGCGGCAGCTCGCGCATCGAAGGGGCCTGGATCGCCGCGCCGCCGTGGCGCTCGATCAGCGACGCCATCTCGCGCGCCCGGCGCGTCTCGAACGAGACGATCTTGAGCCCTTTAAGACCGGTTTGCGGATGGCTTTCCATTTTGATCCGATGTTTCAGATTTCAGAGCGGTTTCAAAGTCGCCGAGATCGATTCCCAGGCGGACCACCTCGCCGATGACGATCACGGCCGGCGGCGAAAACGCCGCCGCTTTTTCGGCGATGTCACGGAGCGTGCCGGTTACGACGCGCTGCTTTTCAGTCGTCCCGGAGCTGATGACCGCGACCGGCGTCTCCGGCGCGCGTCCGTGCGTCGCCAGCTCCGCGGCGATGCGCGGGAGATTTGTCAGCCCCATGAGAACGACGAGGGTATCGACGGCCGTCGCTAACCGCGTCCAGTCGACCTTCGCGCCGTCTTTGCACGCTTCATGTCCCGTGATCACGGCGAAAGAGGACGATAGCCTTCGATGCGTCAATGGAATGCCGGCGCAAGCCGGGACCGCTATGGCGGAGCTTACGCCGGGTACGATCTCGAACGGAACGCCGGCTTCCGCCAGCGCCTCGGCCTCTTCGCCGCCGCGGCCGAAGACGAACGGGTCGCCGCCCTTCAAACGCACGACCTTTCGCCCCGCGCGCGCATGATCGATCAACAGCGCGTTGATCTCTTCCTGCGGCAGGCTGTGGTAGCCGGCGGCCTTGCCGGCGAAGATCCTCTGCGCGCTATGCGGCGCCTCTTCGAGCAGCGCGGGGCTCACCAGGCGGTCGTAGACGATCACCTCGGCGGCGCGGATCAATTCGAGACCGCGCACGGTAAGGAGTCCGGGAGCGCCGGGACCGGCGCCGACCAGATAGACTGTTGCCGTCTGCATGCTACCGCCCCACCCGCTCGCGCAAGTAGCGCTTCGCGCCTTCGATGTCCCCGTCGCGCACCAGCCGGCGCACCTCGCCGTTAAGCGCCTGCCGCCAGCTCTCCGCATCGGCGGAGAGGCTCTTTTCTTTCAGCTCGCTGCGCAGCTCCGCCACGATCTCGGATAGAACCGAATAATCTTCAGTAAAATAACTTTCGAGCTCTTCTCGAACGGCGCGCGAAAGCGCCGGGCTCGACCCGCCGCTCGCCACCGCCACTTGAAGCTGGCCCCGGCGGAGCACGGAGGGAAGAATAAAGTCGCAATGCGCCGGATCGTCGGCCGCGTTGATAAAGACGTCCGCTTCCTCGGCTTCCTCGTAAACCGCGCGGTTCACTTGAGCATCGTCGGTCGCGACAAAGGCGAGACGGTACCCCGAGAGATCCCCTTTGCGGTAGTCGCGCATGAAATGGCGGATTTTCTTTTCCTTCGCCAGGCGCTGAAGCGCCGCGGTCAGCGTGGGGCTTACCACCGTAACGCTCGCCGACGCCGCGAGCAGGCCTTCGATCTTGCGCTCGGCGACCGGACCGCCGCCGACCACGAGACAACGCCGTCCGGAAAGGTTCAAGAAGATCGGATAATAGCCCATGGCGTCTTCAGGGTAAGACATTCGGGGCGCCAAGTCCACAAACGGGAGCGCCTCACGCATCCTTCAAAAACACGCGCAAATTGCGCGGCTTCACGAAGACCCGCTCGCCTTCGCGGAGATCCAGCTCGACATAGCGCTCGCGGGTGAGCTCCACTTCGATGATTTCGTCGCCGTCGATCCGGTCGAGCTCCAGGCGCACGAGCGATCCCACGGCCCGGACGTCCCGAACGACCGCTTCGATCATCGCCCCGTCGCGCACGCGGTCGAGCTCGATGTCGTGCGGCCGCACGTAAGCGAGCGCGGGAGCGTCCTGAGTGC
>Ga0075423_10001004_pt1 | contig 24098 bp, 14 predicted proteins | sample SoiMethybrSBSTD2_FD_80114 | JGI IMG/M metagenome (GOLD analysis project Ga0075423, IMG submission 80114) | Bulk soil microbial communities from a Populus tree surrounding site in Tennessee, USA - Soil MetaG P. TD hybrid SBSTD2 | ecosystem: Environmental > Terrestrial > Soil > Tree plantation... | reverse complement strand
CTTACGGCTGATTTGGAGGAGGATCGCCTTGAAGAAGCTTCTCAATAACCCTGACAACGTTGCCCGCGAAGCTGTGCACGGCCTGGCGTTGGCTTACCCCCAGTACGTTCGCCAACTCGAGGGTTTGCAGGCGGTCGCCCGCCGTACTGCCCCGACCCGCGGAAAAGTGGCCGTGGTCACTGGTGGAGGCAGCGGACACGAACCGATGTTCCTAGGTTACGTCGGAACCGGCATGGCCGATGCGAGCGTGGCCGGCAATATCTTCGCCTCACCTCCCCCTAAACCTATCTACGAGACTGCTAAGGCGGTTCATGGTGGGGCTGGAGTGCTGTTTCTATATGGCAACTATTCTGGCGATGCATTGAATTTCGATATCGCCGCAGAGATGCTCGAGGCAGACGACATCCCAGTCCGCACGGTGCGAGTGGCTGACGACGTCGCTTCCGCTCCTCCGGAGAAGAGAGAGGAGAGGAGAGGCATCGCAGGCGACCTTTTTGTGATCAAGATCGCTTCAGCCTGCGCGGAGGAAGGTGCGAGTTTGGAGGAGGTCGGTTCAGCCGCAATCAAGGCCAACGAAAGCACGCGGAGCATCGGCGTGGCTCTCAGTTCGTGTATTATTCCCGCTTCAGGCCGCCCCATTTTCGAGATTGGCGAGAACGAGATAGAAGTTGGAATGGGCGTTCACGGCGAGCCTGGAGTTTCACGTCGACCTCTTCCGACCGCGGCTGGGCTTGCCGGTGACATGGTCCAACGGTTGCTCGCCGATCTCCAGCCGCAAGGCGAAGATGAAGTCGCACTGCTAGTGAACGGCCTAGGAGCCACGCCGCTCATCGAGCTCTTCGTCATGTTTCATTCGATTCATCCGCTTCTTGCCGACGCGGGTGTCCAGATCTTCCGCTCGTACGTTGGAAACTACGTTAGCTCTCTCGACATGGCCGGATGCTCCATCACGCTGATGCGGCTAGATGTCCAATTGAAACGTTTGCTATTGGCCCCCGCTGAGTCTCCCGCCTTCGTTCAGGTGTAAGACATGAGCTGCGCGTCCATGAATGCGCGAATGCTTCGGCAGTGTTTGAAGGCGGCTGCCGCCTCGATTATTGCTGCGGAGCCCCGCTTGAATGCGCTGGATTCTGCCATCGGCGACGGAGACCACGGCATCACGATGCGACTTGGTTTTGAAGCCGTCAGGCAGAGGCTCGATGGATTGAACGAGTCCGCAGCGATTGACGAGCTGTTGAAGGAGAGCGGTTCGGCCTTCATGGAGGCAACTGGAGGAGCCATCGGCCCCTTGCTTGGAGGCATGTTCATCGCTTCGGGAAAGGCCTTGTCCCAAAAAACCGATATGGGACCCGTCGAATTGAAGCTCATGCTGCAAGCTATGGAAACCAGCATAACCCGCATGGGAAGAGCCAAGCCAGGTGATAAAACCATTCTGGACGCCGTGCATGCCGCCTGCCAGTCAGCCTTAGGAGATGAGGCTCAAAAGATTGGAGAAGTATGTGCCAACGCTGCAGTGGCCGCAGCCGAGGCCGCCCAAATGACTGCCTCAATGCTCAGCTCGAAAGGTAGATCCAGCAAGCTGGGAGACCGCACATTGGGGCATCCGGACCCGGGGGCCGTCTCATTTTCCTTGATTCTCGAGGCCTTTGCCAGTTGTCTGCGAGAACAGGTGGCTCTTTAAAACGACTGAGATTGCTAAATCTCTGACAACTCTCTGTAGGGCGGATGGTCACATATCCGCGGCGATCAATGCGGTGCATCGACCTTATCCTCCTGTCACATGGATTGATCCGTTTGCATGAAAACTCCCAAACGATGAGCGAGGAATATGCCTGAAACGCTGGCCGCAGACCTATTGGTGGAGGAACTGCAGGCCCGTGGAGTTCCTTTCGTCGCGACTTTGAACGGACACGGCCTCGACCCTTTTTATCTGGCCTGCTGTAAAGCAAGTATGCGCGTGATCGATGTCCGAAATGAGCAGAGCGCCGGCTATATGGCTGAGGTAACGGGCCGGTTGAGCCGCTCTGTCGGAGTCGCCGCAGTCAGCGGCGCAGTGGCTCATGCTAACGCGCTGACTGGAGTCTTGAACGCCTGGCTGGACGGCGCCCCCATGCTGTTGATTACAGGTGTCACCCCGCTGGCTGAAATCGGTTGGGGCAACTTTCAGGACTTTAATCCCATTCCGATGACGTCTCCCATCTGCAAATACGCCCGGCTAATCGATGTTCCTGAGCGGGTTCCCCAGTTAGTTCACGAGGCCTTCATGGCCGCCACTAGCGGCCGCCCGGGCCCAGTGAGTTTGGCGCTGCCGATGGACGTGGCTTCCAAGCCGGTCGACCCGAAACTATCGCCGCGCTCAGAGGCACGCTCCGGTGAGGTTCGCACCAACGGGGCGGCAAGTCTGAAGCTGGTCGGGGAGGCGGCAAGACTGATCAAGCACTCGAAGTGCCCCGTGTTGGTAGCTGGAAGCGGAGTCTACTATTCGCGCGGAGAACGAGAACTGGCAGAATTCGGTCTTCAACAACGGATCCCAACCGTGGTTCCAATTTGGGATCGCGGTGCCATTCTGGAACCCATGCCAACCTTCATGGGAGTGATTGGCGCCGCCTCGGGAGGTCCAAGACTGCTCGCGGACGCCGATCTCGTCCTGCTGGCTGGAGCCGAGTTCGATTACCGTATCGGACAGATTTCGCCGCCCAGCTTACGACGGGACGCAAAGGTGATTCGAATCCACGCAGATCCCGAGCGCTTGCGCACCGGGCTGGAGGCCCACCTCAGTATCGCGGGCTCTCCAGGCGAGATTCTTGGCCAACTGGCGCGTGCTTGCGCAGACTTGGAGTGCGCGCCAGTTACAGATTGGCTACAGGAGGCTGAAAAGCGCCGCGCCGAATTTCATCAGAGCTGTGTCGCAGCTGCCGAACGTTTGCCCACCGGAACTAGCGGACGTGATGTGGTCAGGGCGATTCAGGCCGTGTTGAGAGACGACACGGTGCTGCTGGTGGATGGAGGAAACATCGGCCAATGGTTCCACCAGCTCACCGATCGATATCCCGGCCATTGGGTAACCTGTGGTACGAGCGGTGTGGTCGGTTGGGGTCTGCCCGGAGCTCTGGCAGCGGCCTCTTTGTATCCGAGTCGTCCAGTGATCTTGCTGTCTGGTGACGGTTCGTTTACCTTCACCATAGCCGAACTGGAGTGTGCGGCACGTCAGGGTCTTAAGTTTGTAGCCGTCGTTGCTGACGATGAACAGTGGGGTATTTCCGTCACAGGGCATCTTCGAAATCACGGGCGCCCCCTGTACAGCCTGCTCGGGCCCATGCGTCTTGACTTGGTTGCGGAGGGTTTCGGCTGTTGCGGAATGCGAGTGGATCGGAAAGAGCAGTTGGTTCCTGCGCTTCGTTCTGCTTTGTCCGAGACGAGGCCCACGGTCATTCAGGTCCCAATTGTTCCGGGGAGCCCGGCGGGTTAGGTCCATTGCCGTCCCTCCCTCCTTCAAAGGGGGAATCTGCTCTTGTCAATTCAAGTCACCATCCAAATCCAAAATCCGCAATCTGCAATCGGAAATCGAAACGGTGGCCTCAGATCAATTGCCTTACAGGTTCGCCGGTGTGGTCGTCTTCCGAGTTGGCAATCTTAACTGGCCTTCCGATCGGGTGCATGTATTCCTTCTGCCAATCGATCCCAAATGCTTTATAAACCGTTGCAAAAAGATCTCCGATGGTGATCTTTTTCCCCTCGGCCAAATAGGCACCCCTCTCATCGCTCGCGCCTACGACCTGCCCGCCGCGGATTCCTCCTCCTCCCAAGGCCATGGACCAACAATGAGACCAATGGTCCCGACCGGCGTTTGGGTTGTGATGGGGAGTCCGGCCGAACTCTCCCATAGCTAGAACAAGGGTTGACTCCAGTAGGCCCCGCTGCTCCAAGTCTTCAAGAAGCACGGCCAGGGCCTGATCTAAGACCGGTACCAACTGATCTTTGTGGAGCTGATCGTTATCGCTGTGAGTGTCCCAGGCGTTGAACTTATAGCCGGCCGCGGTGACGAAGCGGCTGCCAGCCTCCACGAGGCGCCGGGCAAGAAGCGCGCTTTGGCCAAATCCGTTGCGTCCGTAAGCCTCCTTGATTTTGTCGCTTTCCTTGGACAAGTCGAAAGCATCCCGTACTGCTGGTGATAGGATCATGTTTTGTGCCTGCTGGGCGAAGGCATCTCCACCGCCCCGTTCGGCAATTCGAGCCTTCTGCTGGTAGTGCTGGTCCACAATCTGCAAGAAGGAACGACGGTCTTCCAGACGCGCCAGAGTGATTGATTTCGGGAGGCTCAGATCAGGAAGCTTGAAGTCTCGCTCGCTTGGATCGGGGACTACCATGGGATCATATTCCGGTCCCAGGAAAGCTGCCTTGAAGTACTCCTCGTACTGCCGTTGGCTGTCCCATTGGGGAGTCAGAATGTGAGGAGGGACCTCGTTGCGTGGGCCCACCTCTTTTGTGACGATCGACCCGAGGCTGGGAAACTCCATCGCCGGATTCGGGCGATGGCCGGTCATTGCGTAGTAAGTGGCCTGCGGGTGGTTATTCTCTTCCGTATACATCGACCGGATGATGGCCAGCTTGTCCATCTTCTTGGCCACGCGAGGCAGAAGCTCTGAAATCTGAATTCCAGAAACATTCGTAGAGATCGGCCTGAATGGACTGCTAGGCTTGGGGTCCCAGGTGTCCATCTGGCTCGGCCCGCCTTCCAGCCAGAGCAGGATACATGCTTGGGCTTTGGCCTTTGAAGACGCATTGCCAGGAGTTCCCGCCATCACTTGTCTCCATTTCAGGTATTGGCTCAGGTGAATGCCCAACAAGCTTAGGGAGCCAACGCGAAGAAAATCGCGCCGGCGTATGTTTGCTTCAGTACAAACCAGGCACCCGGATTTTCTCATGGGCCAAACACCCCTTCCTCGTCCTAATAGGGTCTCACTTTGTCGAATGACCTCATCCTTCTCACCTTTGAATGTGAGAAGGAGTTTGATCGTCTCCCCCCAAACGCCCTTGTAGAGGCTTCTCAAGCCTCCAATACCCCATCAATTCCCGTCAGGAGGCCAGGGCTGTCAATTCTAATGTTTTCTTCGCTTCGTGTCTCTGCAGTCGTATTTCAATGATTCACAAATTCCTGCGAATTGAGCAGAGCCCAAACGAAGTCCTCGATGGCTTCCCGGCGGGACCCCTTCTTCCCCTCGGCCGCCAAGGCCGCTTCCAGCGTCGCCAGCTCTTCCTCAGTTGGGAACCGCGAAAGTGCCGCCAGATAGAATTCTTCCACGATCTCGTGGTCTGAAGCACCGCTGGCAAGCAAACGGTCGATCCGGCCTCCCGCGCTCGACAACTTTTCAGTGTAAGTAGTACCGGCGAGACGATGAAGCGCCTGCCTGAGGCTCGGCTTGGGATTTCGCTCCGGCACCATCTGCCGGGTAGGTCTTCCGTAAACGTCAAGGAACTGGGAAGGATACATGTCCGGTTCCTTCAAATGGATGGCCCGTGTCCCGAATGGCGCTTGCCCGCCTGCAGGAGTTTTGAAGACCTCACGAATTTCTGTCACCTGAGAGATCGCATCCAAAAGAATTTCGGCATCGAGCGGCCTTTGAATTCTGCGTGAAAAATTCGTCTGGTCGTCTTTGTTCGTTTCATTTGGTTCGCCAGAAAGTTGGTAAGTTCGAGAATGAACAATCTCGCGAATCAGATGTTTCAGCTCGTATCCATGCTGTTTGAAGTCTTGAGCCAGAGCTTTAAGCAATTCCGGGTGCGTTGGTGGGTTAGTTGAACGGAAATCATCAACAGGATCGACGATTCCCCTGCTAAAGAACTGGCTCCAGGTTCGGTTCACGGCCGCCTCAGCGAAATCAGGATGCGACGTCATCCATCGCGCCAGCGCCATTCGCGGGTCCCCGCGCTCTTCCGGAGACAGGACCTTGCCATCGAGAAAAGTTGGCTCGACCTCTTTCTTGGTACGGGGATGAACCACTTTTCCCATGTTACCTCGCCGGCTATATCCGTCGGCGTCATCCAGCACGATCGCCTCGGTTCCTACATCTGCAAACCAGTAAAACGTCAACCGCTTGAAGAATGCCGCCATGCCCCAGAATTGGTCCTGCGACCAATTTTCAAAAGGATGGTTGTGGCACTGAGCGCAATCCAGCCGCCTCCCCAGGAAGACACGTACTTCCTCAGCCACCGCGTCCTGAGGAAGAGGCGGCTGGAGAATGGGAAGATAGTGTCGCGAAGCCCCATCATACCCCTGAGCGGCGATGCGCTCACGGGCAATCTGATCATAAGGCTTGTTTTCCTCGATGCTCCGCCTTAACCACTCCCCGTACGATTGGCTGAACTTGGGATTTCCTCCGCTGGGATGAAGCGCCACGCGGAAGAGATCGTCAAAACGGAACGTCCAATAATCGACATATTCGGGAGACTGGAGCAGAATCTCCAAAAGCTTTTCTCGCTTCTGTGGTTCTCGGTCTGCGAGAAACTCCCGAACCTTTCGTGGAGGAGGCAAAGTGCCGGTTACATCCAGACAGACACGTCTCAGAAACTCAGCATCACCCGATAATTCTGACGGTACGATCTGGAACTTGCGTAGCTTGGAGAAGATTTGCTCATCAATGAAATTCTTGGACTCAACTCTGGGGTAATGGACAATCGGCTGTGAGATAACGCCAAAGCGCGCGCTTAGGTTGTGTCCAGGCGTCCGAATCAGTACTGCCGTCTCACCGGAATTAATGGCTTCCACAAGGCCGTTGGAAGAAACTTTCACGACATCTGGATTATTCGAGACGTAGAGAGCTTCATCGGTAATATCGTGCAGACGCCCGTTCGCAAACCGTGCCGTGACCAGCAATTGCTGCCGGCCAGCTGAGTCCAGAACCACTTCCTGTGGGAATACGTCAACCTGCTCAACCCTTTCCGCGCTGTCGCTCTCATCGCCATAAGGCGCCCCGACGCGAAGCCAATTGAGCAGGATCTGGTAATCCCTGGAGTCCACTGCGAAGCGCTCTCCGCCCCCATGAGGAACCCGGAATGTTGGTTTGAGCACCAGCAGGCTCTTCTCAGGCTCCTTCAAATCGACACGAGGAATCTTGGGGCCTGAGGATTGGTCAGTAAGGACCTGGTAGGTCCCGCCCTCCATGATCCACGGGTAATCCTCGCGAGGGTAGACACCATTAAGTGAGAGCTTGAACCCGCCGCGCCCCTTTACGCCACCGTGGCAGTTGGTGCTGTTGCAACCGCGTCGCGTTAAGATGGCCTCAATGTCTCGGGCGAAGGTAGGCAACCTTTCCTTACTGGCATCTTGAACGCGTACTGTACTTTGTGCCACGTGGCCTTCGAGCTCGGCCCTCAGAAGCGTGGTTCCGTCAGTTTGCACTACGATTCGTGACAGTCCTTCCATTTTGGCAATTCCGGAATCGGCAACTACAAAATGGCTCAACGCGGTCACATCCCGTTCCAAACCATCTGAGTATTTTCCAAGCACGACAACGCGCTGTGCGCCTTGGAAGCCCCACAGCGTCACTGTGTCCGGAACCAGACGGACAGACACCAGGACCACGTTCTTGTCAGTGGCTCCCTCAGCGGCCTTCCGCAGTTTAGGAGTCGAGGCCTTGAGAGGGCTTTGACTCGCTTGGCCTGTGGCTCGCGGTTGCAAAGCGAGAAGTGCAACGCAGTGGAGAGTAATGCTAAGAAGTGTTGACCTGTAGACTATGCCGGAAATCCTCTGCATCTGGCAGGTGGCACTACAGTCAACAACCGACAGCCTGAGGCGCCGAGGACACCAAGAAGAAATGAGTCTGCTCAGAGCATTCGTTGGACTGCATTTACGATTCAGTAAGAAACTCACCATTTAATTCCTTAGGTCCCTGACCAACCCTTCTCCGCCTCCGGGTTTCTGCCGTAACTCAACACTAGGCGTCGTCGGGCCTCTCGGCTTTCACGACCATGATCGGAATAACCTGTACGGGCAGCAGCGGACCGAATTTACCATTCACAACAGGCCTCGCATTTACGTGCAAAAGGAACGGAGACCGCGAGACGGGTGCATCAGGTCTGGCGGCGAGAACAATCGTAACCCTCTGGCTGCCGGGACGAAACTGCTCCTTCTTGCCTTCGTCCAGTACTCCGGGTCTTGCCGGCTCGGCCTCTGCGGCAGGAAACGCTTGAACACCCTCCGGCAGTCCTTCAAAGTTCAGGGCGATCTGACCATCGAAGCCCTCTTCCTGTTCGGTAAGAACCGTGATCTTCTTCACCTCTCCAGGAGCCAGGTTAAGATGCTCAACTTCCGGTCCCTTTTTTAGAGATCCATCGAGGGACCTTCCCAATGAGAGCGCTACTTCAATGCTACCTACGTGCGGAATCTGGGGCCTGACCAGAATACGATAACGGAAATCTAGGCCGCAGTTTCGAGAAGTCAAATCCCGCACTTCCAGCAAGTATTCTCCTCCCCGCTCAAAAGTGTGAACGACCTTCGGCTCGACGACTTTCTCGATGAATTCACCGCTTCCCTGCACGAACCCATAGATGTTGTTCAGTATCTCCTGACCTGTTTGATCGAAAACTCCCAATCGCGGCGTGAAGAAGGGCGCGGGTTTGTCAGGAGTTTCGATTTCAAAGGCCAGCCGCATTCCATCGTTTATGCGGAACCTGAAGCGATCAATCTCTCCAGGCCGGGCGATCGTGCCCTCGATAAGAGCCGGCAGGGGAACCTCCTGTACCGGACTCCCCTTCTGCCTCAGTTCATCCTTGGTGATCAAAAGTGGTTCAGCAAACGACCTTGGGTTTGGGCCGTCTGTTTTGGCCGCTCCTTGGTCGGCGACTGCGCCTGCAGCGGAGTTCGAAATTCCGGACTGATAGCGAGAGGGTTTTCCTGCTGTTGCTTCGACTGTCCTGGCAGCGAGGGCAAGCAGCCGATCTGATCTGAGTTCGCGAGTAAAGCTGCGCTCCTGCCAGACGCCCTCAAGGGCGTGGGCCAGTCGGGGAGTGGTCATCGGGGCGCCCCGCAACGGCGCCGGCACGATTCGCAGTTGATAAGAACAGTCGGGGCCGCCGCGACCGAGAAATGAACTCACCGATGCTAAAAAGAGTCCTTTTCGACTAAACCGGTAAGCTAAAGAGGGGTTCAGATTCTTGGAGGCGGTGTTGGGTTCGTCGTTAAACGCCAGGCGCTTGAGCGCTCGCGGATCGAACCAGCTTCCGCCGGGTTCGTATAGCGAGATTTGCGGATCAAACTTGCCTCCACCGATGACCTCCAAAAACAGCTCCTCGCCAGGCTCAGCTTGAAAAGCAAAATAATCGGCCTCCCCTGCCCTGCTGATCTTTGCGCTCACGACCAGAGGTAGAACCGGCAGTCGGCGCGCTTCGGGTGCCAAATCACTACGGGGCAGATCGGCCTCACCTATGACAGGTTCTTCATAGACGACGAAGGGTGAGGCATTAGAAATACCGTCAGCGCTAATGACACGGATGAAATGAGTACCAATAGCTGTCTCAGGAGCCAAGGACAATTGCAGAGTGACGCGGGAGAGGATGGCATCTTTCGTGGATTTCTGGTTTTCTTCAGCGCTGATCTCTTCCACCGCCTTGATTTCAGCTGTAATCGATCTGCAGTCGGACCAAACGGCATACGCCTCTGCCAAGCCGTAGCCACGAAGTTCCACATAGGAAGGAGTGCGGCCACTACGCGATGCACCGAGGGAAAACAGTGAAAGGACCTGTGGCTCCGCTCTCGGCTTGCGCGTTGCACCATCAGCAATCAAGAGGAGCGCCTCGGTTGAAACGAGACGCTGGGCTTGCCACGCCATTAGCAAGCTGAATACAAAGATTCTGGCACTGCGAAGCTTCACGTTCCTCCAAATAGGCGGTTGGTGTCGCTTTGCGTAAGAACTACCCTTTTATTGAGTTCAAAGTAACTATGGAGAAGCAGGGATGTCAATGGATCTTTCCGGAACATTCAATATTGTGGACAAGAACTTTCGTGAGGTTCTCACCCCATTTGTTTAAGAACGGAGTAGCCGTGTTACCGATAACCAGTGATTTGAAACCAGGATTCAAGCTGATAAGCTGAACGCGACACGCTCTTGGCTCTTATCCCTAAGACTAGCGTGGGAATCGGCACACCTGAAATGAACATCCTGACTGCAAGACACTCGCGGCAACCTTTGAGGCAAATGGGGACTTGATGATAAGCCGCAGCAGTAAAGCTTGGATCAACCACGTCGCTCTTGTCTCTCTCGTTTCCTTCACATCGCTGGAGCTGCACCGGAGCTCGCCGACTTCTGCGGCGTCCCCGGCTCCTACCTTCTACCGCGACGTGCTTCCCCTACTTCAACAGCATTGCCACGCCTGCCATCGGCCCGGTCAAATTGCTCCGATGCCCCTGATGTCTTACGACCAAGTCCGTCCCTGGGCGCGTGCCGTTCAGAAAGTTGCACGCCTCAGGAAGATGCCTCCATGGTTTGCCGATGCGCGCTATGGGCACTTTTCAAACGACCCCTCTCTCACACTGCAGGAGATTGAATTGCTCTCATCCTGGGTTGACTCAGGTGCGCCGGCAGGTGATCTCAAGGATGCTCCATCTCCCCGCCAGTGGGCAGAAGGCTGGAACATTCCTCAGCCAGACCTGCTGATTCAGATGGCGAAACCAGTGGCCATTCCCGCTAAAGGAGATGTGGAGTACACCTATGAAATTGTCCCCACAGGTTTCTCTGAGGACAAATGGGTGCAAATGTCGGAGATACGCCCTTCGAGCCTGGCGCATGTACACCACGCAGTTGTCTACATTCGTCCGCCAGATTCCCGTTGGTTGCGGAACGCACCGCTGGGAACGCCGTTCACAACGTCGGCACTGGCCAGCGAACAGGAGAAGCAAGAAGCCCGTCGCACGGATAGTGATTTGCTCCTGGTGTACGCGCCAGGCAGCTCACCAGATGATTGGCCCAACGGAATGGCCAAGTTTGTTCCTCGCGGATCTGATCTCGTATTCCAGATGCATTACACAACGAACGGGAACCCGGAAACTGATCGAACCAGCATCGGTGTTGTCTTTGCCAAGGAGCCCCCGAAACAGCGGGTGCTGACCTTGCAATTGACGAACAGCCGCTTCGTGATACCGCCGGGTGCCGACGATTACCGCGTAGAAGTGCACGGCACTTTGCCAAACGACGCCACCCTGCTCAGCTTTTTTCCCCACATGCATCTGCGCGGCAAGCGCTTCGAATACAACATCATCAATCCGGACACTGGTGTCGAGACGTTGCTGCGGGTCAACTACGACTTTTACTGGCAACTGAGCTACCGGCTGGTCGAGCCAAGATTCCTGAAGGCACGCACCATCCTGCAGGCAGTAGCCTGGTATGACAACTCAGTGAACAATCCGCACAATCCAGACCCGACCAAAGCGGTGACGTGGGGAGACCAAACCTACGAGGAAATGATGGTCGGCTTTTTCGATGTCGCAGTACCGGCAGGCATGGATAAGTGGCGCTACTTCATCCGTCCCTCAGCTGCAGATTGAACATCGTCAACGGTGGCTGAAAACAACCATGGCGGCCAAACTCAGCCACTGTTTCCGGTTCGAGTTTAACAATCTAAAGCACTTAGAATTGGTATCGAACATGCCGTGTTGGAATTGTTCACCTGGGAGGTAGAGCAATGGACATTCGGGCCAAATGGATTTTAGCTTTCATTTTGTTGGTGGTGTCCTGTTCCGGTTCGCCGGCAGTGGCGCAAGAATCAGATTCTCGGGACGATCGGTCTTCACCTGGCTGGCATAAGTTCGGAGAACAGCCCATGGCAAATGTTCCGCCTTCGTCGACGTTGACTTTGCCAGCAGGAACCTGGATATCGGTACGTGCAGATCAGCCTCTGTCGAGCGATCACAACCAGCTTGGTGACAGATTTACGGCGACGCTTAGCCAACCGCTTATTGCCGACGGGTTCGTCGTCGCCCGCAGAGGGCAGACAGTCGGCGGAATAGTCGCCGCTGCAGAGAAGGCGGGCCGTGTCAAAGGCACTTCACGTCTTGGCTTGGAATTGACAGAGCTAGGCCTTGTTGATGGTCGGCAAATTCAGATCAGAACCTCTTTGATGCAAAGCGGTGGCGGTACTTCAATAGGTCGAGATGTCGGCGCCATCGGAACAACAACTGCCATCGGGGCGAGCATTGGAGCCGTGGCTGACGGTGGATTCGGCGCGGGCATTGGAGCCATGGCAGGGGCTGCCGCCTCCGCCATCGGTGTCCTTGTGACGCGTGGCAGGCCTACGATTGTCAATCCGGAAGACGTACTGACCTTCCGGCTCGAAGCTCCGTTAACAATTTCAATCGATTCGAGGGAAGACGCTTTTCAGCCTGTCAGGCAAGACGACTACGAACAAAGAGTGTTTTATCGGCAACCCACGGCTCCAGCTGCACCTCCGTACCCGTATTACGGCGGTTACTATCCGCCATACTTTTACGGCCCAAGTTTCTACTTCTATTCCGGCCCGCGCTACTTCTACCGCGGAGGCTATTACTACGGTGGACATCATCATGGCCGCTGGTAGAAACACGTCTCATGCGGCTAGACCCCTATGGCTTTGGGCATTCCGACTTTTTCAGCCTTCAATTGAAAGTCCGAAGCAGTAGCACCCGGCAGGAAAACTATCGGTCTTGCCAAGACCCCCTCATCCTTTTAGAAGAGAACAAGAAACTTCCTTGACTAAAAAGTCGAAAACTGGCACTCCAGTTTGTCGAGAATGCGATCCATAGCTAGCCTTGATCGGTCTTACGGCCCCGTTCGGCCAGACTGCTTGTTCTGCCGTCCCAGCAATTCGTCGAGGAATTCACAAAGCGGAAATCCCTGGCTACTGGATCAGAGGATTCCGAGAACGATTCGTAGGATTGTCATAGACGGACTTGCGACGGTCCTGTAGTGTGAGCACATTTCAGATCAGGAGAGGAATCATGCTTGGCAACACCTTATCAAAGTGTACCTCGCTGCTAGTCTTCTTGCTCGCACCGACGCTACTCGGAGCGCCGAAACGGGTCTCTTTCTCCCAACCCGTCGGAAGTGTTGAGGCTTACGATTTTGTTGAAGTGATCGCAAAGGTTGAAAGTCCCGACGCGTCCAATCCTTTCAATGACGCAACTCTCGGCGGGTCTTTCGGAAAGTCCGGCGGGACCGACCGCACGACCGTCGAAGGATTCTGTGATTCGGCGGATGGCAGCCTGTTCCGCATCCGTTTCATGCCCTCCTCACCCGGCAGCTACAGTTATTCAATTACTTACCGGCAAGGCAGCTTCGAAGCCGCGCACACCGGCACGTTCCAGGCTTCCGACGGCCATCGTCGAGGCCCGATCCGCGTCGATTCGAAGTACCCCTGGCACTTCGTATGGGAGGGAACCGGAGAACATTACTTTTTCAACGGCACGACCGCGTTTTGGCTGATGGGGTGGCGCGAAGATAGAGTCATCAATTCCATCGTTGAACGTCTCCACGGGCTTAAGATCAATAGGATCCGTGCCCTGGTTGCCGGAGCAACCAATATTCTTTGGGGTGAACCGGTAATGCCCGGTGAGAATTTCTCGCTTTTTCTGCGACCCTGGATTGCTGAAGCTCCAACAAGTCTCGACCATCCCGGCATCGACTTTTCGCGCTTCGATACCGCTTATTGGCAAAAATGGGAACGGATGCTGCGCTTTGCCCGGGACCGTAACGTCATTATCTCCGCGATCCTGGATATCTCAACGCACAAAGCGCAACCGGCCGCAGGTAGTGAAGACGAGCGGCGGTATGTGCGATACGCCGTTTCTCGGCTCAGCGCGTTTTCAAATGTCACTTGGGATCTGGGAGATGATCTCGATAGCTATCGGGACGAAAAGTGGGCCCATGAGATGGGCACTCTGATCCAAAACTGGGACCCTTATAAGCACTTGGCTTCCAGCCATCCCGTGCACCGCGAACACCAGGACCGGGCCTCAGACTGGTTCGGTTTCACTTCGATCCAGAACTGGTCGCGCCAGCAGCATGAATTGATGCTGGAAGAGCGGCAGATCCAAATCAAAACGGGTCGCATCATCCCACAGACCAACGAAGAGTATGGCTATGAGGACCATTACCCGCGCTGGGCGCCGGCGCCGGACGGGGACTCCGCCGAGACCTTGCGGCGTGTGGCATGGGATGTCGCAATGGCTGGGGCTTACGGGACCGCCGGGGAAAGCTGCCGCCGTGGCACTAACGTTTGGCCAGACACTGGCGGCGGTTGGATCAATGGGCGAGGCGACGACACCATGGTTATGCTAAAGGGTTATGGGCGTATGGTAGATTTCTTCACCAGCTTCGAATGGTGGAAGACGGAGCCGCACGATGAGCTTGTCGACAACGGAGCCTATTGCTTGGCCAAGCCCGGAGAAATCTATGCGATCTATGTACCAGTACGACCTATGTGCGGCAATTCGCAAGCGTTCGAACATCAGAAGGTTTGCGGTAACGTAACGGTCAAGCTTGAGCCCGGGACCTATGACGCGAAGTGGTTCAGTGCCTACACGGGGGAGATAGTAGCCTTGCCTCCTGTTGAAGGCCCAGCATGGACTTTGACAAAGACTCCAGGCTGGTTGGACTGGGCATTGCTGCTCCAGAAGAAGCGATAAGCTCTCTGGGCTCTGAATCGAACTCATTCCGACCTCGGCACTGTAAAGGCAAAGCGACAGACACGGGAATCCGCCCTAAATTACCTCCAATGATCCGCCAAGGGCGGACCTGAATGAAAGCTCCATAGACTTAGCGAGCTGAGAACCAAGCTGTTCCCTCCGCCAAAAGCGAGGAGGAGTGACAGTACAGGCTCAGAGTCCGATCCATCTCCCAAACCGTCTTCGACATTCTCAGAAATGCAAGCTCAACCCTCTCCTCCGGTTCCGGAAGGCGCGAAGAAACTCAAGGGTAACGATGCGTCGCATCGATCGCGACTCGCCACCAAGTGGAAAATTTGCGGCCTTCTCTTTCTAGCTACCACGCTCAACTATCTGGATCGCCAGACGCTCAGTATCCTCGCACCCATCCTTCAAAAGGAGATGCACCTCGACAACGCGGCCCTGGGGTGGCTTTTCGCGGTCTTTTATTATGCGTACACTTTGTCTCACTTTCTGGTGGGCCCGATTCTTGACCGCTCGCACCTGCGCTGGGCCTTTGGCATTGCCGTGCTCGCTTGGTCAACGGTATCCATGATGACGAGCCTTGCCCGCGGTTTCGCAAGTCTCATCATCTTTCGTCTCTTGCTGGGAATCATGGAATCAGCAAACTGGCCGGCGGCGACACGCATTGTGGCCCGTACTATGGAGCCCCGTGAGCGCGCGCTGGGCAATGGTATCTTCACCAGTGGGACCAGCGTAGGAGCGCTGATTGCCCCCTCTGTGATTCTCGGTATCTCCGCAGTCCTGGGCTGGCGATGGGCCTTCGTGGTGGTGGGCGCTTTGGGAGTCTTCTGGATCGGGGGCTGGCTTCTTGCTACCCGTGGTCAAGAGCTTGCCGCTGTCTGGCAAGAGACTCGAGGCTCGCGAATCGAAGCCTCCGGGTTTCAACTCCGCACCTTCGCACAAATTGTGAGGAGCCCTCGTTTTTTTCCGGTTCTAATCGTTTCAATTCTGGTTAATCCTTGCCTCTATTTTAGTGTCAACTGGCTTCCTACTTATTTCGCACAACAGCGCGGTTTGACGCCGGGACGTCAGCTTGGCTGGATTCTAACGATGATCTACCTGGGTCTTGACATTGGCAACCTGATCTGCGGCACCGTGATTTTAAGATTGGTCCGGCGTGGCTATCAGATTCTCGCCGCACGCCGGGTTGTATTCCTTCTGGCCACGGTGCCACTCCTGTTCTGCGCCGCCGTACCCTATCTTCCGTCTCTCTACCAGGCTGTTTGCGTGCTCGTGGGCGTCAACATCGGGCTCGGTATCTGGATTGCGATGTACCTCACGATGGCACAGGATATTTCCCAGACCCACATCTCAACCAGTATCGGAATTCTCAGCGGCTCAGGGTCCCTTGCGGGCGCTCTGGCGATGTGGGGTGTGGGAAGAGTCACAAAAGCCACGGCCAGCTTTGCCATTCCAATGACAGCGTTCGCGCTGGCCGCGGGAGTCGCAGCCTGTGCAGCCTGGATTGCCAGCCGTGAAGCGAAGGGAGACTAAACAAGACTTGAGGATGGTGGTAGCATTCTTGTGGTCGGTGCTTGGATTCTGGCCTGGCGAGCAGATGGGGAGGTTCAGGTGGAAAGCATTGTCAAGCCTCGGCTATTGATTTTGCGAGAACCACATGAGATCACCCTCCAGCGAATCCGCCAGCTGGAGCAGGTTATCGATGTGGAGATTGCCAAAACCTGCGACGAGGTTGCCGCTCTTCTGCCGGAAGCGGAAATCGTTTTTGTCTGGGAGTCAGCCGGTCCGTGGCTCAAACAGCACTGGAAGCAAGCCCGGCGGTTGAGGTGGGTCCACTTCAGTGGCGTTGGCATGGAGTCCCTGCTCTTTCCGGAGTTTGTGCAGAGCGACGTAGCACTCACCAATACCCGAGGCTACTATTCAAACTCTCTGGCTGAGTTTGTGATTGCAGCTATTTTCTACTTCGCCAAAGACTTTCCCCGCCTTGAGCAAAACAAACTGGATCGTGGTTGGGACCGTTTTCTGATGCGGGAAATTCAGGGCCAGACCGTTGGTATTCTTGGCCTGGGCAATATTGGCATAGCGGTCGCCCAAAAGGCAAAGGGCCTGGGAATGCGGGTCCTGGCCCATAAACGACAACTCGTTTTTGGGCTAAAACTACCCAACGTCGATCAGCTAATACCTCGCGACAAGCTCCATGAGCTGTTCGCCAGCTCCGATTATGTGGTGAACACCTTGCCGTTGACTCCTGCGACCCTCAAGATGGTCGGCAACACCGAATTTCAAGCGATGCCCCGGACTTCTTACTTTATTAATGTTGGGCGTGGCCAAACCACAGACGAGGAGGCGTTACTTCGGTTTTTGCGAGAACAAACGATCGGCGGAGCCGCACTGGATGTGTTTACTTCCGAGCCTTTGCCAACAGCCAGTGAATTCTACACGCTTCAAAACGTCCTGATTTCGCCCCATTGTTGCGACCTCACCCTCGCCTACTATGAAAAGACGGCCTTGTCGCTAATTGATAACGTCGAACGCTACCTTGCCCGGAACCCGCTCCTCAACATGGTAAACAAAGAACTCGGTTATTGAGCGGGCCACAACTGCCGTTCAAGCCAGCAGCTTGGTGACGATGTTTCCATGGACATCCGTCAAGCGGAATTCCCTGCCCTGGAATTTGTAGGTGAGCTTCGTATGGTCAAGGCCCATGAGGTGGAGAAGCGTGGCATGCAAATCGTGAACGTGAACAGGATCTTCAACGGCGTTGTAGCCAAGCTCGTCGCTCTGACCCAGTGTGATTCCGCCTCGGATCCCCCCGCCGGCCAACCACATGGAAAAGGCTTTGGGATGATGGTCCCGCCCCAAGAACTTGGAGCCTTCGGCAGCCTGGCTCATGGGAGTCCGTCCGAATTCCCCGCCCCAGACCACTAGCGTGCTATCCAAAAGACCTCGCTGCTTGAGATCAAGGAGAAGGGCGACGGCCGCCTGGTCTATTTCACGGCACATCTTAGGCAGATGAGTGATCAAATCCTGTCCAGCGCTGGTTCCGTGGTGGTCCCATCCCCGGTGGTAAAGCTGGACGAAACGAACTCCCCGTTCCACCAGGCGCCGTGCCAGCAGACAATTATTGGCAAACGAAGCCTTGCCAGGTTCCGTGCCGTACAACTCATGGATATATGGAGGCTCTTTGGAAATTTCCATCAATTCGGGAACGCTGCTTTGCATCCGGTAAGACATTTCATAAGATGCAATGCGCGTCGCTATTTCAGAATCTCCAAATTGGCCGAGGCTCATCTGGTTCAGATCTCTCAACGCATCCAGTGACTGACGCCGAGTTTCGATGCTCACTCCGTCAGGATTGGATAGAAATAAGACAGGATCTCCCTTCGAGCGAAACTCCACACCCTGGTACGTAGTGGGCAAGAAGCCGCTGCTCCAACATGACTTCCCTCCATCAGGATTGTTTTCTCCAGAAAGTAGCACCACAAATCCTGGCAGGTCGCTATTGTCGCTGCCGAGCCCGTAGGTTAACCACGATCCCATGCTCGGACGGCCCATGAGCTGAGAACCAGTATTCATGAAAATCTGGGCTGGGGCATGATTGAACTGATCGGTGTGCATAGAACGCACCACTGCGATATCGTCTGTCACCCTTGCAAGATTTGGCAGAAGATGGGAAACAAAGGTCCCAGCCTGGCCATACTGTTTGAACTCCTGCAGTGGCCCCATGATCTTGGCATCGCCTTTGATGAAAGCGAACCGCTCGCCCTTGGTAAACTCCTCCGGGATTTTTTGTCCATTGAGCTCCTTCAGTTTCGGTTTGTAGTCCAGCAACTCGAGCTGTGAGGGTCCCCCCGGCATGAAAAGGTAGATGATGCTTTTGGCTTTGGGGGGATAGTGCGGGGGCTTGGGAGCGAGGGGACTGAAGGAAAGGCTCCCAGTTCCAGTGGTGCCGGCAAACAGCTTCTCGTTCAGCAAAGCAGACAACGCCATTGCACCAATTCCCAGCCCGCTCTCCTTGAAAAAATGGCGGCGAGTGATCGATCGGAGCTTGTCTTCCCAGTTTCTTGAAGTGTCCATACTATTGTCCTTTCAGCCTCCCCGCGAAAAGCTTTCCGCCTGGAGCGTCCGGTCTCCCCTTTCCCTACCTGGCCAGGAAAACAGACTGCTGTCGTTGCATTTGCATGCTTGTTCCAGACAGTCCCACGATGAATTCATAAACGGAAATTCATCACGGCTGCCACACTTGAAACACTGTCAATCCGCGATCGGCAATATGCAATCGACAATTGCATTTTCACTCCTTGGTCAATGTTTGATCCATGTTCAGCAAGACGTTCGAGACCAAAGTCCAGGCCGCAAGTTCTGAAACATCGCACTGACTGGCGGTGATCGCAGATCCCTTGGTCACGTCCTCCGCGGCTTTGCGATCTTGCCTGAAGTGTTCTAGCTGTTGCTCGTAGAAAGCCGACAGCCGGCTCAGCTCTCCAGCCTCGGGGCGGCGCGCGAGGCACAATTGGAAGCCGTAGCTGAGGCGGCCCTGTTCGGGAGTGGGAGCCTCAGCAAGAATTCGCCGTGCGAATCCTTTAGCGGCGTCAAAAAATGCCGAATCGTTAAGTGTGGTCAAAGCTTGCAAAGGAGTGTTAGTGCGAATCCGCTTCAGCGTGCAAAACTCCCGACTCGTTGCGTCAAATGTCATGAAACTGGGATAAGGAGCGGAACGGCGCCAGAATGTGTAAAGCGCGCGGCGGTATCGGTCCTCGCCTTCACTCGTCACCCATTGTTCATGACTGTAGGGCACAGACCAAACACCGTCAGGTTGAAAGGGAAACACGCTCGGGCCTCCGGTTTTTTCGCTCAACAAACCACTGATCGCCAGGGTCACATCGCGAATCATTTCGGCCTCCATGCGAAAGCGAGGTCCACGAGCCAGGAACTTGTTGTTTGGGTCGCGTTCCATAAGAGCCGGAGTTACTCGTGAAGACTGACGGTACGTGGCCGACGTCACAATCAGGCGATGAATCGCCTTCATGTTCCATCCGTTCTGGGCAACCTCTGTGGCCAACCAGTCCAGCAGGTCAGGATGGGTCGGCCTCTCTCCCTTGAGGCCAAAATCTTCTGAAGTCTCCACGATTCCACGTCCAAAAATCTGTTCCCAAAATCGATTGACCATCACTCGCGCAACCAATGGGTTGTTTTGGTCGACAAGCCAATGAGCCAACCCGAGCCTGTTGGGCATCTGACTTTCCGGTAGTGGATGCAACGCTGCAGGCACTGAAGCATAGACTTTCTCGCCTTTGTTCAAATAGCTGCCGCGTACTCTCAAATAGGTAGACGGTTTTTCAACCAGCTGCTGTTCTCTCATCACCAGCGCCGTCGCAATAGGTATTTTCGCCAGTTCCTGATTGAGCTCAGCAAGCCGCTTGCGGAGGGGCTCCAGCGAAGGGGCTATGGAACGGTAATAAGCGGCCAGCTCCTCTTTCTGTTCTCCACTTCGCCGGTCGATCGAAGTGCCCAAAATGCTGCGAATCTTCTCGGGCAACGGGAAGGCGGGCGTCGAATCTCTGGAGCCGGTCACGGAGAGGCGAACGCGAACAGAGGGCTTCTTCTCCTCTTGGGGCGATTGCTGCTCCAACATGAATGCAAAGATAGTCCCGTCTTTCCCGCCCACAGGAGAATCCGCGTCAAACAGAGCCCAGTGGCGCTGGCCGACCTGTGGCGACACCACCCAACCGCTTTCAGAATTTGCGTCGATGGCGTTCGCGACCGGGAAGCCCTCCTGGGAGAAGTCAGCACGAGCGTTCTTCAAGCTCACGATCCGGACGTTCTTGTCATCGCTTTGAGGGGCCGACTGGACATTAAAGGAGGTGAGAGTCAACCTACCTGCTTCGGAGGGCTCAGGCGTCTTGGCCGGAGAAGCATCATCCGAGAATACTTCCAACTGAAAACCGGCAATTCCTTCAAGATTGGTACGAGCAACAATCGTGTAGGTGTCCCTTTCGACAGAGGGACGAATGCGCAACGACTTGTCCTCCAGCTTAGTAAAACCCGCGGCATTGGCAGAGGTGAACTTTTCGGGATCGAGCAGACTCCACTTGGCCTGGTTCGGAGCTTCCTCGCGTTCCCACAGCACCTGAGCTGTGTTCAGTTCAGATGTCGGGGTCTTGAGAGCGTTCTCCAGCTTCGAGACCTCCTCGCGAAGAGCTTGCCGTTGCTTCTCCTGTTCTGGTGTAGGAAGTTCCAAGGTAGGCTCGATCAAACTTCGGTATCCATATTCGCCCTCGATCCTGAACTCGGCATTGTCAAAAAATGCAAAGAACTGATAAAACTCCTTCTGCGTGAAAGGATCATACTTATGGTTATGGCACTGAGCGCAAGCCAGCGTGGTTCCCAGCCACACTGAGGCTGTGGTGCCCACTCGATCAATAATCGAAGTCCAGCGGGCCTCTTCCTGGTCGACACCACCCTCTTCGTTCAGCATGGTATTGCGGTGAAATCCCGTCGCGATCCTCTGTTCGAGACTTGCGCCAGGCAGCATGTCCCCGGCAATCTGATCGATGGTGAATTGATCGAAAGGTTCGTCCTGGTTGAAAGCATTAATGACCCAATCGCGGTACTTCCACATGGTTCTGCGGAGGTCCTTTTCGTACCCATTCGTGTCCGCATACCGGGCCAAGTCCAGCCAAAGACGAGCCCACTTTTCACCGTAGTGAGGTGACGCCAACAAACGATCGACGAGATGTTCGTAGGCGCTGGGATCCAAATCAGACACAAAGGCTTCCACTTCTGCCACGCTGGGTGGAAGTCCGATCAAATCGAGACTCACCCGACGAATGAGTCCTTCGCGGGAAAGCTCTTCAGAAGGCTTGAGTCCCTCCTGCTCCAGTCGGGACAACACGAAGTAGTCGATGGGATTGATGCCCCAAGAGGCTTGCCGGACTGACGGCAGCTTGGGTCTCACTGGCTTGACGTATGCCCAATGTCTGGCGAGCGTTGCCTCTCCAACCGAGGCCTCCTCGGGCCACACGGCTCCCTCTTCAATCCAGCGGCGAATCAATGCTATTTGCTCAGAACTCAGGGGACTGCCATCCAAAGGCATCCGAACTTTGTCTCCTTGACCGAGCACTCGCTGCAGAAGCAAACTCTCCGAAGGCTTGGCCGGAACGATGACCTTTCCCGAAAGACCTCCCTTGAAGGCCAGAGCCTTTGAATCCAGACGCAGCTGGCCCATCTGCATTTCAGGCCCATGGCAGCGATAACACGCAGTCTTAAAAATAGGTTGAACTTCCTTTACGAAATCAACCTTCGTCCCGCTGGAGTCAGACGATCGTAATAGGTCGTTCGACGCCCAGTTGACCCCGCCTGCCAAAAGGCAGGCCGTCGTCGCGCTAGCAAGGATCAGTGTTGACCGCAGCCAAAACCTCATTTTGATTTCCCGTTCCCCAAAGTCCTTTTCAGGAACTTCACTCCCTGTATAGCAATATCATTCTTGTTGGGTTCAATGGCCCTCCAGATCGACGCCGCCTTGGCGATGACTTTTACATCCGGAGTGAATGATTCAATCACCACGTCTTTATTGTATCCAATCCTTTTCAAGGCGGCAGCGATACCTTTCCAATCAATGTGATCGCTGCCAGGCGTGCCGCGATCGCAGCCGCAGGCATGAAAGTGGCCTAGCCTCGCCCCCGCGCGCCGAATTGCAGCCGCCGGATCTTTCTCTTCGATGTTCATATGAAACGTATCCAACAAAACAGAAAGGGCCGGACTGCCTACGTCTTGAATCATCTGCCGGGCCTGGTCACAGGTATTGATGAAGTCGGTCTCAAAACGGTTGAGGGGCTCCAAAGCGATCTTCCTACCCTTCTCCTCGGCGTAGCGACAAATCATCTTGAGATGTCTGACAACCAGCTTCCACTGGGCTCGCCGTTCCTTCTCAGGAACAAAGTCAGCCCGGCCTACTGCTGAATAGATGGGACCAACCAGTGTCGGAGTATCAAGAAGAACCGCTGTGTCCACCATTCGATGAAGGTACTCCAGGCAATCGTTCTGCTCGTCTACGGTACCCCGCAAATCGCGGCCAGGGCCCACGGCACACCCCACCGCGCTGCACACGAGACCGTGCCTGTCCAGCTCAGCTTTCACAAAGACCGGATCAATATCAGACTCGTGCTCGACGGGAATTTCGACGGAGCCAAATCCCCATGCCTTGAATTTCTTAAAGAACTCAGTGCTGTGATTCGTAAACGGCGAAGCAAATAGAAAGGTATTGATTCCGAATCGCATGGTCGCAACTCCCAAGTAAGAGAATGTAGGTCACAAGTGAAACGTGAAACTCCAGGGTAGGCCTGCGATGCCTCCTCACTTCTCGTTCGTTCCTCCATAACCTGGCAATGGCCTTCCATCGTCGCCGAGCTTACCGCAGGCCCAGAGGAGTCCGTAACTCAACAATCGGTGATAATCGGTCTGGCCAGCCGTCTTCAGGTTGTGACCCAAAGTAGTTCCGAAGACACGGCCTTGACCGTACTGATTTGTCCAGCAAACCATGTGCTCCTTTCCCGAAGACGGACTCTTCGCTTTGAGCAGCACTTTAGCCTGAGGACCCATCTCGATGGTTTGATACATTTCGTCGCCTGGTGTCTGCCAGTTTTCAGGAAAGTTCTTCGTCACCGGGTGATCTTTATCTACTCTAACCGTGCTGAAAGCTTGAAAGGGATCATGAACTCGGGAGACTTCGCCCAGGAGTCTTCTCCATTCGTCAGACACTTTGAAACTGTGAATGGCGCAATGAATGGCCACCGTCGGCTTGCCGCCGAATGTAAGTTTCAGAACGTTTTCTATCGTTGGATCAACATCGTCAAAGCACATGTTGTAGACAACCACGTCAAAGCCCTTGCCAAAATCAGGAAGCTTAAATGTCTCCGGTCCCCATTTGATCTGCCACTCCACACTGGCGAATTCACTGATCTTGCTGGTCAGAAGCGGCGCCAGGTTTTTGAAATCGTGATACGGACCTCCGGTTATGTATAGGGCCTGTAGCTTTGGCGTCGAGGTCTTATCTTGGGAGTTGGCATCAATGCCGAGTACTGAAAGCAACAGCCAAACCGCAAACCATAGCGCATGACGTGACATGAGCATCTCCATTCTTCCAAAATCGGCGACAAGCAATGATCTGAGCAGGGAATTCCCATTGGCGTTGAGTTTACGCAACCGCTGTCAGAACAAAAGGGCAAAACGGAGGTCAAATACACTCCAGAATTGCAGAAAACGTACACAAATCCAGGATTTAATACAAGCGGTACTTTTGAGTGGCGGCGTCGCCCGTTTCGTGCCACGTCCAAAAGAAAAAGCCCCGGGACTTTACCGGGGCTTTCCTGCATTCCTCGACTCGAAGCACAGCCTTTGCTCGAGCGTCTGTCGTTAATTTGTCAAACTAGTACCGAGTCTG
>Ga0075423_10001003_pt1 | contig 24118 bp, 16 predicted proteins | sample SoiMethybrSBSTD2_FD_80114 | JGI IMG/M metagenome (GOLD analysis project Ga0075423, IMG submission 80114) | Bulk soil microbial communities from a Populus tree surrounding site in Tennessee, USA - Soil MetaG P. TD hybrid SBSTD2 | ecosystem: Environmental > Terrestrial > Soil > Tree plantation... | reverse complement strand
GCGGCCTGATCCGGGAGATCGGCGAGTGGGTGATCCAGTCGACCGTCGAGCACGCGGCGCGCTGGCGCGCCGCTGCCTGGCCGGACGTGCGCCTCGCCGTCAACGTCTCGGCCCTGCAGCTGCTCGACACCCGCTTCGTCAAGGCGCTGCGCAGGTCGCTCGAGCGGCAGCGGGTCCCGGCCGAGTGCATCGAGGTCGAGCTCACCGAGAACGTGCTGCAGACCGGCCGGCAGACGACCGAGGCGCTGGCGCAGCTGCGCGAGCTTGGAGTCGGCGTCGCGCTCGATGATTTCGGCACGGGATACTCATCGCTCGTGTCGCTGCAGCAGCTTCCCCTCACCCGCGTCAAGCTCGACCGCAGCCTGATCGCGACGATCGACCGCAGCGCACGCTCGCAGGCGATCACGCGCGCGATCATCGCGCTGTGCCAGAGCCTCGGCCTCGAACTGACGGCCGAGGGCGTCGAGCGTCACGAGCAGCTCGCCTGGCTCCTCGGTTACCCGGCGATGCATGTGCAGGGTTACCTGCTGTCGCCCCCGGTGCCGGAGGCCGACCTGCTGACGGCGCTCACCGGCATGCCGGCGCGAATGGATGCTCTGCTGCTGGAAGCGCTGCCGTCGAACGCCGTCCCGCTCGCGCGGCTGCGCGCCACCAAGCTCCGGCAGCTGCGCTGAGCGCGCTACTCAGACCGTCCCGAGAATCGTCACCTGGATCCGTTGCGTCGGCCCGAGCTCGGTGCCCTTCGAGGCGCCGGTGAGCTCGACGTCGAAGCTGCGATCGAGCGTCGTGCGCCCATCCTGGAGGATGGGAACGTACAGGATCCGGAAGGTGTTGCCCTCGGCAAAATGCTCCACCCCCGTGGCGGGACCCCCGTAGTCGCGCCCCGCGCGCGCCGTGCCGTCGACGACGCGCCAGGTGACCTCCACCCCGCGCCGCTCCCGGCTGAAGTGCCTGAGCGGAATCGCCGCGACGACTGCGCGCTTGCTCACGACCATCATCGACGAGTCGAATGACACGAGCCCGGGCCGCGCCGCCTCCGCTGCCTTGGCCGCGGGCGTCCCAGGCACCGGCGCGGCCGACGCGGTCTTGGCAGCCGGCGGCCCGGAAAGCGCAGCAAGCGGCGCCTGCAGCATGGCCGGCACCGACGGCGCCACGCTGTCGATGTGCGCTGGCTCCACGGGAGCCGCATCCATCCGCTGTTCCGGTTCGCCGCGGCCGATCAGAAAACCGATCGCCAGCGCGCTTGCAAGCGCGACAGCAGCCCCGCTCCACCAGTAAACCCTGGAGCGGCGCGGCTCGGCCGGTACGGCGACCGGCGAAGGCGCCTCGACGCGCAGTTGAGTGGCAATCGGCTTCAGCACCGGCGCCACGGTGGCCCGCCTCTCGCCGCGAAGCGCCGCGACGAATTCCATCATGGTCGGCCGGGCGGCGCGACGAAGGTCGAGGGCCGATGCGAGAGCCGCGGCAGTCGACGCATCGAGCGCCGCAATGGCTGGCGGTGCGACCGCGATACGCGCAGCGACGTCCCGGCTCTGGCGCCCGAATGGATGGACGCCGGTCAGCATCTCGTACGTCACGCAGGCGAGGCTGAACACGTCGTCGCCCGGCAGCGGGTCCTCGCCGGCAAGCACTTCGGGACTGGCGTAGGCCCGCGTTGCCGCGGCCGAAGGCCGTGCCTCCTATGGCCGTGCCGCCTCTGCGAGCGGCAATTCCGGCGCCACGCCGAAGTCGAGGAGGCGCGGCGCACCCGAAGCCAGGAGGTAGACGTTGCCCGGCTTGACGTCGCCGTGGCTGATGCCGCGCGCGTGGGCCTGCGCGAGCGCCCCTGCGATCGCCAGCGCGATGGCGAGCGCCTCCGATTGCGGCAACCCCGAGGGCGCCATGCTCCGCAGTCGGGACCTGAGCGTCCCGCCCGAAAGGAGTTCCATGACGATGAACCAGGCGCCGCGGTCGCAGTCGAGGTCATGTAATCGTATGACGTTCGGGTGCGCGACCGCCTGCGTCTGGCGGAACTCGCGTTGCATCCGGGCGATGGCCTCCGGCCGGTCGCGCGAGTCGGGCCGCAGCATCTTGACCGCCACGCGCCGCCCTTCCGGGGCGCCGCCGTCGCGACGCAGGTCCACGGCGCGGTAGACCACGGCCGTGCCGCCAGAGCCGAGCTGTGACTCGAGCACGTAGCGATCACGCAGCACGTTGCCCGGCAGCGACCGGACGACCGGGACCGCCGCGCCGTTCCCCTCGGCCGCGAGCGGCGCAGAGCGCACGGAATGATTCAGCGCCGGTGCGAGCTCGCTCGTGACCTCCTCAGCGAGATCCTCGGTCAGCTCGTCGTCGTCCGCCACGGGCACGTCGATCTTCAGCAGCGTGCCGTTCAACTCCGAAAATGCGTCGTGGCCGGTAACGCTCATGCTTTTCCCGTCATCGCGCCTTGGCCATCGAGGCGGCCTGCGCTTTCGCACTAGTCTGTCGAAGCGCGCCTCGACTTTTCAAGACCAGCGATTTGCTCGCGCATTATGGTAAGCGTGGCGTCCCGCCTTCCTGCGGCGGCGCAGACTCCTCCGAAGGAAGGCGTCGCGCGTCGCGCCTGAGGATCCGGTCGTAGGCTTCGCCGAACAGGATCTCGAAGCCGATCGCGGCGCCGATGCAGGCGTTGCAGTGATCGGATGGCAGCGGCCCGTCCGCCCAGAAGAACTGCGCGCCGAACTCCAGGAAGAGCCAGTCGCGCCAGGCGGAGCGCCGATGCGTGACGGCGATGCCGTAGAGGTCCGGCTGCGTGCCGTCGGTCTCCCCGCGAACGTACGCCTCGTAGCGCATGGCGCGGCGGTAGTCGATCGCCTGGTAGAGCGCGGGCCGGATCCGCCAGCGCACGCCATCCGTCTTCTCGGACATGCGCACCGAGTTGCTGAGGCGGAACAGGTATTCCTCGCTCAGCACCTTGTCGAAGTCGACCGCCTGCGTCACCCCGAAGCCCTCGTCGTTCTCGACGAAGAAAGTCGTGCGGAGCGTCGTCAGGAGGCCCGACTTGCCATAAAGGTAGTGGCGATACCGGGCGTTGGCGTAAGGGTTGAGCGGCGACTCCAGCTTGATGCCCGCGCCGAGGTCGAAGCGGCTGTCCCGGCCCTGGTGCGCCCGGTAGCCGACGCCGGCGAACCATTCGGCCGGCTCGTCGTCGGTGAACTGGCTGACGGCCGGGTTGAAGATGCCGATTTCGTTGGCGACGTACTCGTCGCGGCTCGCGCGGCCGATCGTCGCGTTGAAGCGCTCGTTGATCTGCGGCAGGTTCGCGCTCGCGCGAAAGCGCGTGTCCACCTCGAACTCATCCTGCTGGTCCCAGCCCAGGGTGACGCTCCCCCGGCCGCTCGTTTCGTCCTCGTACTCGAAGTACTGGTTCTCCCGGCCGAAGATCCGGTCGACGAAGCGAGCCGTGCTGCAGACGCCGCGCTGGATGCCGGCGCGCACGGTGTCGATTTTTTCGGCGTCCGGCGATACCTCCCCCTCGCAGCCGCTGCCCGCGGACTCGCGCTGGCCCCGCACCTCCAGCTCGGGCGAGTCCTCGGCCAGCGCCGGAATCGGCAGCACGCACAGCAGCAGCAGGATGGGGAATGGCGACCTCGAAACGGCCGCCATCGTCAGGACGGACGCCTCCGCCCGCTCGCTTCGAAGTAGTGACGACGGCACAGCGAGACGTAGCGCTCGTTGCCGCCGATCTCGACCTGCTCGCCCTCGCGCTCAGGGCGCCCGTCGGCGCCGATGCGCACGACCATCGTCGCCTTGCGCCCGCAGTGGCAGATCGTCTTGAGCTCGGAGAGCTCGTCCGCGAGCGCGAGCAGCCGCGCGCTCCCCTCGAACAGCTCGCCGCGGAAGTCGGTGCGAAGCCCGTAGCACAGCACCGGTATCGAGAGCTGGTCCACGACCATGGCGAGATCATCCACTTGTTCGCGCTTCAGGAACTGCGCTTCGTCCAGTAGGACACAGCTGACCGGCTGTCGTCTGTGCTCCGATTCAACTTCCCGGAACAGGTCCGAGCCGGGCTCGAAGTGCAGGGCGTCGCTCGACAGCCCGATCCGGGAATGGACCCTGCCGCCGCCGCGCTGGTCCAGCACGGCCGTGTAGACCAGTGTGCGCATGCCGCGCTCGCGGTAGTTGTGGCTCGACTGCAGGAGCGCGGTCGATTTTCCCGCGTTCATGGTCGAGTAGTAGAAATAGAGCTTCGCCAAGCGGGTCAGTACAGCAGCTTGATCTCGCGCAGCCGCTGCTTCAGGTAGTCGTCCGCGAGGATCGGTTCCGGGTAGCGGTCCGGGTGCGCCGGGGAGACGCAGCCGGGCAACGTCGCGATCGGGAAGTCCGAATTGAAGTGCAGGAAGAACGGCATCGAGTAGCGCGCCCGGCGCGCGCGTTCGCCGGTCGGGTTCACTACCCGGTGGGTCGTCGACGGCAGCACGTGATTGGTGAGGCGCTGCAGCATGTCGCCGACGTTGCAGACGAGCGTGCCGGGCGGCGGGTTGACCGGGATCCAGCGGCCGCCGCGGTCGAGGAGCTCGAGTCCGCCCTCCTCGGCGCCGAGCAGCAGCGTGATCACGTTGATGTCCTCGTGCGCGCCCGCCCGCACGCCGGTCGCCCCTTCGGCGAGCGGCGGGTAATGGATCACGCGCAGCACGCTGTTGCCCTCGCCAACCTTGTCGTCGAACCAGTGCCGCTCGAGCTTCAGGTAAGCCGCAATCGATTCGAGCAGCTTGCGCCCCATGCGGTCGAACGCGTCCCACAGCTCGAGCACGGACTTGCGGAACCCGGGGTCGTCCTTGATCCAAACGTTGTCGGGCATCGACGAGCGGTATCGGTGACCCGGCGGCAGTTCGCGCCCGACCTGCCAGAACTCCTTGAGGTCGTGATGCGTCGCGCCCTTGGCGGTCTCGACGCCGAACGGCGTGTAGCCACGCGCGCCGCCGATCCCCGGCACGTGGTAACGCCGCTTGGCGGCGTCGTCCTGCGCAAAAAAGTGCTTGAAGCGGCCCAGGCAGTCGTCGATCAGGCCCTGCGGCAGCTCGTGGTCGGAGACGACGGCGAAGCCATAGCGCTCGAAGCTTCCTGCGAAATGTTCCACGAACGCCGCGGCGTCGCGCGTCGCGAGCCGGTAGCTGACGGGCACGATGGCGTCGGGCATGCGCGTTCATTATGGCCCATGATGGCGACGGTGATCGACCCGCGGGCCTGGTACATCGTCGTCAACCCGGCAAGCGGCGGCGGGCGCGCAGCGCGCTTTGCCCCTCGCCTGTCGGCGGCGCTCGAGCGGGCGCGTGTTCCATTTCGCTGCGTCGCGAGCGCAAAGCCGGCGGACGCCCGCGGCCTCGTCGCGCGCGCAGCCCGAGACGGCTGGCGGCGCCTGCTCGCCCTCGGCGGGGACGGGTCGCTCAACGAGCTCGTGAACGGCCTCCTCGACTCGGGCGTAGCGCCGGGCGATTGCCTCGTCGCCGCCGCGGCCGGCGGCACCGGCAATGACTGGTCGCGCGCGATGGAGATACCGGACGATCCCGACCAGCTCGCAGGCTGCATGGCGCGGGGCGCTGCCCGTGCTGCCGACATCGGAGTCGCGGGCGGCGCGGATGGTCGCCAGCAGGCATTCCACAACGTCGCAGGGGCCGGCATCGACGCCGAAGTCATCGGCCGGACGCCGCGGCGCGGGCCACGCTCTCTCGCGTACCTCGCCGGGCTCCTCGCCACGCTCGCCCGCTACCGCGCGCCCGAGTTCGAGCTCACCGCCGACGGCCGGACACTCCGCGGCCGCTTCCTGCTGGTGCTTGCTTCGATCGGGCCGCGCTGCGGCGGCGGGATGCGGCTGACGCCGGCCGCCGTCGCGGCCGATGGCTGGTTCGACCTTCTCACCATCGATCCGCTGACTCCCGCCGGCGCGCTCGCGCGCCTGCCGAAGCTCTTCGACGGCCGGCTCGCGGGAGACCCCGCCTTCCGCGTGCTGCGCTGCCGCGAGGCGACGATCAGCGCGGCACGACCCTGCGGCGTGGAGCTCGACGGGGAGCTTTTCGGGACGACGCCCGTTTCGATCGCGATTCGCGCGGGCGCGCTCGCGGCGCTCGACTGCCGCGGCTAGCGGAACGACCCGAGGATCTTGTCGAGCTTCGCGGCTCCGGGGCAGAGCCGCTCGTAGGGCACGGCGTTCAGGGCCTGCTCCGAGGTGCCGTGCTGCCCGTGGAAGTCGCGCCGCGAGGTGTCCACGTAGATGAGGCCGGTCACATATTCGTTCCGCATCCCGCGCTCCTGCACGTAGGCGGCGGCGTGCGCGCGATCGGTCGGGTCGTAGCCGGGGTCGAGCTTGCGCAGCACGACGTTGCTGCCGTCGTGCATCGGCACCGAGACGGTCTCGCCGGGCGCGTACTGCACGCGGATCTCCTGCTTCGGCGCGATGTAGTCCGCGGATACCGGCGTTTCGCTGTGCTCGCGCACGTAGGCGTAGCTCTTGGTCGAGCCCTCGTGGTCGTTGAACGTCACGCAGGGTGAGAGCACGTCGATGATCGCGAAGCCCTGGTGGGCGAGGCCCGCCTGGATCAGGGGTACGAGCTGTTCCTTGTCGCCGGAGAAGCTGCGCGCGACGAAGGAGGCGCCGAGCGACAGCGCGAACAGCACCGGGTCGACTGGCTGCTGCTCGTTCGCCTCGCCCTTCTTCGACTTCGAGCCGACGTCGGCCGAAGCCGAAAACTGTCCCTTGGTAAGGCCATAGACGCCGTTGTTCTCGAGGATGTAGACCATGTCGAGGTTGCGGCGGATCGCGTGGGCCAGCTGGCCGAGACCGATGGACAGCGAGTCGCCGTCGCCCGAGACGCCGACATAGCGCAGGTGCCGGTTCGCCGCGCTCGCGCCGGTCGCGATCGACGGCATGCGGCCGTGCACGGCGTTGAAGCCGTGCGCGCCCGCGACGAAGTAGGCCGTCGTCTTGGACGAGCAGCCGATGCCCGAGAGCTTGACGACACTCTGCGGCGGCAGCGCGAGCTCGAAGCAGGCCTGGACGATCGCGGCCGTGACCGAGTCGTGCCCGCAGCCGGCGCAGAGCGTCGACATGCTGCCCTCGTAGTCGCGCCGGTTGAGCCCGAGCTCGTTCCTCGGCAACCCGGGATTCGCGACCTTCGGCTTCGCCATGAAGCTCATGCGGCCACCTCCTTGTCGAGTGCCTTGTTGACGCCCTCGACGACGGTCGAGGACGACATCGGCAGGCCGTTGTAGTGCAGGATCGAGCGCAGCTTGCCCTTGTCCACCGCCGTCTCCAGGGTCAGGAGCGCGCGCAGCTGGGCATCGCGATTCTGCTCGACCACGAAGACCTCCTGGTGCGTCGCCAGGAACTCCTCGACCTCGGGCCCGAACGGGAAGCCGCGGATGCGCAGGTAATCGACCGCGACGCCGGACCTGCGGAGCGTGGCGAGCGCCTCTCGCACCGGCGCGTCGCAGGAACCGAAGCTCACGATCGCGGCTGCTGCGCCCCGACCGTCTGCGATCGCGGCGGGCACCAGCTTCGCGGCCGTGCGAAACTTGCGCGACAGCCGGTCGAGCACCTCCTGGTATTCGGCCGAGTCCTCCGTGTACGCCCCGAACTTGCTGTGGCCCGAGCCGCGCGTGAAATACGACGCCTTCGGGCTGATGCCAGGCAGTGTCCGGTACGGGATGCCGTCGCCGTCCGGGTCCATGTAGCGCTGGAACTTCTCGATGCCCGCGACCTGCTCCGGCGTCAGCATCTTGCCGCGGTCCGGGCGGAAGTCGTCATCCCACGAGAAGTCGGGCGACATCCAGTCGTTCGTGCCGATGTCGAGGTCGGAGAGCACGAAGACCGGCGTCTGCAGGCGCTCCGCGAGGTCGAAGGCCTTCACCGCCATCTCGAAGCATTCCTCCGGCGAGTCCGGGAACAGCATCACGTGGCGCGTGTCGCCGTGGCTCGCGTAGGCGCAGGCGAGCAGGTCACACTGCTGCGTGCGGGTCGGCATGCCGGTCGAGGGGCCGACGCGCTGCACGTCGAAGATGACCGCGGGCACCTCGGCGTAGTAGGCGAGCCCGATGAACTCCTCCATGAGCGAGATGCCCGGGCCGGAGGTCGGCGTGAAGGCGCGCGCGCCGTTCCACATCGCGCCGATCACGATGCCGATCGCGGCGAGCTCGTCCTCGGCCTGCACGATCATGTAGTCGCGCCGGCCCGTCCCCGGGTCGGTGCGGTGCCGTGCGCAGAACGAGCGGAAGGCGTCCATCAGCGACGTCGACGGCGTGATCGGATACCAGGCGCCGACGGTCGCGCCGGCGTACAGGCAGCCGAGCGCCGCGGCCGTGTTGCCGTCGATCATGACGTGGCCGCGGGTCGCGTCCATGCGCTCGATCCGGATCGGCAGCGGGCACTCGAAGTGCTCCTTTGCGTAGCGGTAGCCGATCTCGATCGCCTTCATGTTCGAATCGACTAGCTTCGGCTTCTTCGCGAAGGTCTCGGCGAGCAGCGCGCGGATCACCTCGAGGTCGATGTCGATGAGCGCCGCGACGGTGCCCACGTACATGATGTTCTTCATCAGGGTCCGCGCGCGCGCACCCTCGAAATTCTCGTTGCACAGCTGCGCGAGCGGCACTCCGAACGTGCGGACGTCGTCGCGCGAGGTGAGGGCCGGTCGCGGCCAGGTCGAGTCGTAGACGAGCCAGCCGCCCGGCGCGAGCTCGCGCAGGTCGCGCGAGTAAGTCTCGGCGTTCATCGCGACCATGAGGTCGACACGGCCGGAGCGGGCCCGCCAGCCTTCGCGCGTGACGCGGATCTCGTACCAGGTCGGCAGGCCCTGGATGTTCGAGGGGAAGAAATTCTTGCCGACGACGGGCACGCCCATGCGGAAGATCGCCTTCATGACAAGCGCATTCGCGCTCGCCGAGCCCGAACCGTTGACGTTGGCGAACTTGAGGGTGAAGTCGTTTACGCGCGGCGCAGCGCTTTTGCGCTCTGGCATCTTGCCTCGTCCTCGGCGTGGGGAATCTCGATCCACGATTTCTGCATGTCCCAGGCGTCCGTCGGGCAGCGCTCGGCGCAGAGCCCGCAGTGCACGCAGAGGTCCTCGTCCTTGACCATCACGCGTCCGGTCTGCACGAGCGGCTCGGACACGAACAGCGGCTGGTCCGGGTTCCTGCGCGGCGCCTTCATGCGCGCGATGACATCCGCCTCCTCCCCGTTTTCCACGATCGTCAGGCAGTCGGTCGGGCAGATGTCGATGCAGGCATCGCACTCGATGCAGAGCTTCGCGTGGAACACGGTCTGAATGTCACAATTCATGCAGCGCGAAACTTCCTCGGCGGCGCGCCCGGCGTCGAAGCCGAGTTCGACCTCGATGTTCAGGCGCTTAAATCGCTCCTTGAGGCTCACGTGAGGCATGAGCTTTCGCGCCGACGCATCGTAGTCGTTCTTGTACGACCACTCGTGCATCCCGACCTTGCGGCTCTGCAGGTTCACGCCGCGCGGCATGCGCTCGGAGAGCGGCTCGCCCTGGCAGTGCTTGTGGATCGAGATCGCGGCCTGGTGCCCGTGTTCGACGGCCCAGATGATGTTCTTCGGGCCGAACGCGGCATCGCCACCGAAGAACACGCCCTTGCGCGTCGATTCGAATGTGACCGCATCGAGCTTCGGCACGTCCCACTTGTCGAACTCGATGCCGAGGTCGCGCTCGACCCAGGGGAAGGCGTTTTCCTGCCCGATCGCGAGGATCACGTCGTCGCAGGGGATGAAGACTTCCTCGACGACGCGCTGGCTGCGGATGTCGGCGCCGTCCATCTCGTACTCGATCCGCTCGAACTTCATGCCCTTGAGCTTGCCGTCCTTGACGATGAAGGACTTCGGGGCGTGATTGACGATGATCTCGACCTGCTCCTCTTCCGCGTCCTCCAGCTCCCATTCGGACGCCTTGAAGAAGCCGCGGGGCTTGCGTGCCATCACCTTCACGCTCTTCGCGCCGATGCGGAGCGAAGTGCGGCAACAATCCATGGCCGTATTGCCGACGCCGATGATCAGCACGCGCTCGCCGATCGAGTCAATGTGCTCGAAGGCGACCGACTCGAGCCAGGCGATGCCGATGTGGATTCGGTCGGACTCCGCGCGACCGGGCAGGTTCAGTTCCTTTCCTTTCGGCGCGCCGGTCCCGACGAAGACGGCACCGAAGCCGCCCTCGGCCAGCAACTCGCGCATGCTGGCAACCGGCGTGCCGAGGCGCAGATCGGCGCCCATGTCGACGACATAGCCGATTTCCTCGTCGAGGACCTGGGCGGGCAGGCGGAACGCGGGGATGTTGGTTCGCATCAGGCCGCCCGCGGTCCCGTACTGCTCGAAGATCACGACTTCGTAGCCGAGTGGCAGGAGGTCGTTCGCGACGGTGAGCGACGCTGGCCCGGCTCCGACGCAGGCGACGCGCCGTCCGTTCCCGCGCGCGGGCGCCTTTGGCAGTCGAGCCGTGATGTCGTCACGCAGGTCGGATGCGACGCGCTTCAACCGGCAGATCGCGACCGGCTTGTCTTCGACGCGGCGACGGCGGCAGGCGGGCTCGCAGGGCCGGTCGCAGACGCGGCCGAGGATGCCCGGGAACACGTTCGACTCGCGGTTCACCATGTAGGCGTCCGAGTAGCGGCCTTGCGCGATCAGCCGAATGTACTCGGGGACGTCGGTGTGGCTGGGACACGCCCACTGGCAGTCCACCACCTTGTGGTAGTAATCGGGATCCGCCGTGTTGGTCGGTTGCATCAGCTGGCCAGTATACCGGCCGCCCGGACGGTCGACGCGGCGCTTTGGCCGGCGGTGCCGCGATTCACGAGTTCGGCGATGCGCGTCGCGGTCTCGAGCGCGCGCAATCCGTCCTCGCCGGAGACGACCGGCCGAGCGCCTCGGCGCACGGCGTCAACGAAGGAGCGGATCTCGTCCTGCAGCGCGTCGCCCTGCTCGAAGCTGCGCTCCTCGAGATCCACCTTCGGTACTGCGCCCTCCCCGAGCGAGGCGGGCTTGCGCACGATCGAGAGCAGTTTCTGCTGGAGATCGATGGACAGATAGGCGTCGGCCTGGAAGACCCGCAGCTTGCGCTCCGCCTTGAGGCTGATGCGGCTCGCCGTCACGTCCGCGACGCAGCCGTTCTCGAAGCGGATGCGCGCGTTTGCGATATCGATCTCGTCGGTGAACACCGGCGCGCCGATCGCGTCGATCGACGCGATCGGCGAGCGCACGACGTGCTCGATGAGGTCGATGTCGTGGATCATGAGGTCGAGCACGACGCTGACGTCGGTGCCGCGCGGCTTGAACGGCGCGAGCCGGTTCGATTCGATGAAGCGCGGGTTCGAGAGCTCGCCTTCAATCGCGAGGATGACCGGGTTGAAGCGCTCGAGGTGGCCGACCTGCAGCACAAGGCCTTTTGACGCGGCCAGCGCGATGAGTTCCCGGGCCTCGTCCGCCGTCGCCGTGATCGGCTTCTCGACCAGGGCGTGCGCGCCCGCCGCGAGGAAGTCGCGCGCGACCGCGTGGTGCAGCGAGGTGGGCGTCGCGATGCTGACGGCGTCGACGTGCCCGAGCAGCTCGCGGTGATCCGCGAAGGTAGGGACGCCGAGCTCGCCACTCAGCCGCTCGCGCGCTTCGGCAGACGGATCGGCGACTCCGACGAGCTTGCAGTCGGCGAGCGCGGCATATTTCTGGGCGTGGAAGCGGCCGAGGTAGCCGGCGCCGACGACGGCGCAGCGCAGGGGCGTCATGACGCGCACATTATAACGCGCGGTTCCCGGCGGCTTGCCCCGCTCCGGGCGCCGCGAGAGACTGTGCGGATGGCCTGGTATGACCCGGTCCGCAACTGGTACGCGGGGCTGACGCCCGTCTGGCGGCGTGAGCTGCGCATTGCGGGCTGGTGGCTCGCGTTCGGTCTCGTCGTCATGCCTTTTCTGATCTACCTGGCGGGCGTGATGACGCTCGGGCCGTACGACGGCGGCCTGCTGTCCTTCCTGGGCTCGCTCCTCGCCGCCTTCTTCACCTTGAAGCCGACGGCCTGGCTCCTCGTGTGCGGGCCCTACCTGCTCTTCACGGCGGTTCGTTTCCTGACCCGGCCCCTGCGCCGCGCCCGCGCCGGCTAGTCGTCGTCCTCGGCCTCGCGGCTCTTGGCGCTCTTCTCGCGGACGGCCCGGAATTCGTTCCCTTCCCGCCACTCCGGCCACGTCTTTTCGTTCGCGACGCGCGCGCCGACTTCGAACAGGAGCCGCAGGTCCTCCATCGATCCGCCAACGTCCCAGTCCTCGGAATATTCGTCGCCAGGCTTGTGGTAGCGGTTCGCGTCGTAGTCGTCGAGCAGCGCCTTGCCCGCCCCCGCCGGCTTGTCGCGCAGCGTCGTGCCTGACTTCACGTAGAGCGCCGGCACGCCGGCCTTGGCGAAGTTGTACTGGTCCGACCGGTAATAACGCCCGGCTTCGGACCGCCGGTCCGGCGTCAGCGTGCGACCCTGTCTCTTCGCAGCGTCGGCGAGCAGGTCCTCGAGGTCGGATGCGCCGAATCCCACGACTTCGAGGTCCTTGGCTCGCCCGAGCGGGTTAAGGGCATCGATGTTGATGACGGCCGCGGTCTTCGCGAGCGGTACAAGCGGGTGCTCGACGTAGTACTCCGAGCCGAGCAGGCCCGACTCCTCGGCGGTGACCGCCATGAAGACGACGGACCGTGAAGCGCCGGGCAGCATGTCGCGATAGGCGCGTGCGATCGACAGAATGCCGGCAACGCCGGTCGCGTTGTCGACGGCGCCGTTGTAGATCCGGTCCGGCGCCGGCTTGTCGTCGACGCCGAGGTGGTCCCAGTGCGCGACGTAGATGACGTACTCGTCCGGGCGGTCCTTGCCGGCCACCATGCCCACCAGGTTCGGCGAGCGCTTGTGGCGAATGGTGTTGCGGACGCTGCCGCTCGCGGTGACTCCGAGCGGCACGGCCTTGAAGCCGCGCTTCACGGCGGCGGCTTTCAGCGCGTCGAAGTCCTGGCCCGCGAGCTCCATGAGCTGGCGAGCGCGCGCCTCGGTGACCCAACCCTCGAGCGCGGTGCGGTCGGCATTTCCGTCCGCGCGGTCGAGGTAGAACTGCGGGCCGCTCCAGCTGTTGCGGACGACGCCCCAGTCGTAGGCCGCCGGTGCCGTCTCGTGGACGATGATCGCGGCGGCCGCGCCCTGGCGGGAGGCTTCCTCGAACTTGTAAGTCCAGCGGCCGTGGTAGGTCATCGCCTTTCCGCGGAAGAGCGACTCGTCGCCGGTCACGAATCCCGGGTCGTTGACGAGGATGAGCGCAGTCTTGCCGCGCATGTCGACGCCGGCGTAATCGTTCCAGCCGTACTCCGGCGCGACGATGCCGTAACCGACGAAAACCACTTCGCTTCCGGCGACCGAATCCGACGGTTGCACCCGTCGCGACACGAGCACCATGTCCTCGCCCGGGGCGAGCGCCATGCCGCCCGCCCCGCGACCGAACGACAGCTGCTGACTGTTGGCCGTGATCTCGACGAGCGCGACGTCCTGGCGGAAGTCGCCGCCAGCGACCGGCTGGAGCCCGAGCTCGAGATACTGCTTCTCGACGTACTCGGCGGTTTTGGTCTCGCCCTCGCCGCCCGGCTCGCGGCCCTGCATCTCATCGGACGACAGCGCCTCGACGTGCGCCCGGTAGTCGTTACCCTTGATCGCCTCGGACGCCTTGCGCAGCATCTTGTCGCTGGCGCCGAACGCTCCAACGAGGCCCGCGAGCGAGGCGATGAACAGGATCCGATACGGCTTGTCGAAGGTCATCATGTCATCTCCCGGGCCAGGCGCCCGCCGGCCAGTAGTACCAGGCGATCGCGGCGAGGACGAGCCACATGGCGGCCTGGGCGAGCCAGCGCCAGGGCCGTTCCTTTTGCAGTCCTACGAAGGCGGCGCCGGATGCCGCGGCGAGCACCGCGAAGAGGGCGGCAGCCGCCAGGAGCGCGGGGTATTCCGCGCCGACTAGGGCCTGGCTGCTGGCCGAAAACGCGAAAACGACGGCCACCATGAGGAGTACGAGCGCAATGGAAGCGGCGGAGCCCAGCACCACGCCTGTGAGGAAGCCCAGTGGCCGCATACAACAAAGTGCCCTCCCGGGCGTGACGCCGGTACTTGATACCGCGCCCGCCCGCCCATAGCCTGTCCCGACTGGGTAAGGCCCGTACAGGGCCGCGAGGAGCAGTTTAGCAGCCCATGGCACCCTGGCTCAGAGCCCCGACATCGTCCCGGCTTCGACTCGCGCTCGCCTGCGCCGCGGTCGCCGGCGTGCTGCTGCTCGCGGGCTCCGGCAACGAGGAGACTCCGCTCGCGCCTGCCATCACGCCGGCCGCCGCCTCCTCGGGCGAGCTCGTTCCGAGCGAGCGTCATCGCCGCGTGATGCGGCTCGTGTCCGAGGTCGTCGAGCGCCAGCATTACCGCCAGGCGCCACTCGACGACAACATGTCCTCGCAGATCTACGAGCGCTACCTCGAGGCGCTCGACCCGAGCAAGAGCTACCTGCTCGCCTCGGACATCGCCGAGTTCGAGCCGCTCCGCTACCAGCTCGACGACGCGATCCAACGAGCCGACGCCGGGCCGGCCTTCCAGATCTTCACGCGCTTCCAGCAGCGCAACCGCGAAGTCCTGCGCTTCGCCATCACCCTCCTCGACACCGAGCCCGACTTCAAGCTCGACGAGTCGTTCCGCTTCGACCGCACTGACGAGGGCTGGCCCGCCTCGGCGGACGAGCTGCACGAGCTGTGGCGCAAGCGCGTGAAGAACGACGCGCTCTCGCTGCTGCTCGCCGGCAAGGCCTGGCCGGAGGCGCGCGACACGCTCCGCAAACGCTACGAGCGCGTCTCGAAGCGCATCGAGCAGGTGACGGCGGACGACGTGTTCGAGACGTTCATGAATGCGTACGCGCACGTTTACGACCCGCACTCGAATTACCTGTCGCCGCGCAACTCCGAGGAATACAACATCGCGATGAGCCTCTCCTACGAGGGCATCGGCGCATCGCTGCAGCTCGTCGACGACTACGTGACCATCATGAACGTGCTGCCGGGCGGCTCGGCCGCCGCCTCCACCGAGATCCAGGTCGGCGACCGCATCACGGCGGTCGGCCAGGGCGAGACCGGCGCCATGACGGACGTGGTGGGCTGGCGCCTCGACGACGTCGTGCAGCTGATCCGCGGGGCGGAAAACACGTTCGTGCGGCTGCAGATCCTTCCGCAGTCCGCATCCCCCGGCACGCAGGAGACGCACCTGACGCTGAAGCGCGCCAAGATCACGCTCGAGTCGCAGGCGGCGAAGAAGGAAATCCACACGCTGAAGCGCGGCGACAAGGAGCTGAAGGTCGGCGTGATCTCCGTGCCGAGCTTCTACCAGGACTTCCAGGCGCGGATGAAGGGCGACGCCGACTACCGCAGCACGACGCGCGACGTCCACCGCCTGATCGACGAGCTGAAGGCCGAGCACATCGACTCGCTTGTCGTCGACCTGCGCGACAACGGCGGCGGACATTTATCTGAGGCGACGAGCCTCGTCGGCCTGTTCGTCGAGCGCGGGCCCGTCGTGCAGCTGCGCGAGACGAGCGGCCGCATCGAGGTCCTCGACGATCCCGAGCCGGGCGCGGCCTGGGACGGCCCGCTCGTCGTCCTCGTCAACCGCGCGAGCGCCTCCGCCTCGGAGATCTTCGCGGGCGCGATCCAGGACTACCAGCGCGGCCTCGTCGTGGGCCAGCAGACCTACGGCAAGGGCTCGGTGCAGAACCTCTACCCGCTCGACCGCTACGCGCTCGGCCCGAAGGCGGGGTTCGGGCAGCTGACCGTGACGATCGGCAAGTACTACCGCATCACCGGCGACAGCACGCAGCACCGCGGAGTCGACCCCGACATCACGCTGCCCTCGCTGCTCGACACCGACGAGATCGGCGAGAGCACGCGCGAGAGCGCGCTTCCCTGGGACCGCATTAACGCGGCGCGCTACACGCCGGAGCCGGCGGAGCTGCCCGTCGTCGCGATGGCCGAGCGCGAGCACGAGCAGCGCATCGCGCACAACCCGGACTTCGTCGCGCTCGAGGGCGACGTGCAGGCGATGCAGCAGCTGCGCAACCAGCGCGACGTATCGCTGAACCTCGAAAAAAGACGCGCGGAGCGCGACGCCATCGACGCCGAGCGCCTCAAGCGCGAAAATGCGCGCCGTGCGGCCCGAGGACTCGCGCCGCTCCCGAACGTCGCCGCCCTGGATGATGCCGAGGCACCGGATGCCGTCCTTGAAGAAGCTGTCGAGATCGCAGCGGACGCGGTCCAGCTGCCCAAGATCCAGGAACCGGCACGCCTTAGCTGAGCCGAGGGCGTTTTTCGCCCTTTTCCTTGTCAATTCCGTTACTTGCGCGTCGCTTGCTCCCTCTAGTGTTATACTTGACTACAACACTAAGGGACCGTAACATAGCGCCACCTGAACGCCTGGAGCGGACTGCGATGCGCACCAAATCCCTCGTTATCCACGCCCATGCGCGGCTGGACCGCTGGCTCCTCGCTGCGCTCGTCGTCGCGGCCGCCGTGGCGCTTTCCGCCTGCGACAACGCCAACGGAGACAGCGAGAAGGAAGCCAAGGACGCCGTGACCGCGGTGCCGGTCGAGGTCGCGGCCACACAGCGCGCCGAAATGGCCGCGCTCTACAGCGGCACCGCGCCCGTGGAGTCCGACCGCAAGGCGTTCGTGATGCCGAAGGTGCAAGGCGAGATTCGCCAGGTGCTCGCGGACGAAGGCGAGCGCGTGCGCGCGGGCCAGGTGCTCGCGCGCCTCGACGGCGACAAGCTGCGGCTCGAGGTCGCCCTCAACGAGGCGACGATGCGCAAGCTTGAGCGCGACTACAACCGCAACCTCGAGCTGCAGCAGAAGGGCCTCATCAGCGCGGTCTCCCTCGACAACCTGAAATACGAGCTCGAAGCCGCGAAGGCGAACTGGGAGCTCGCGCGGCTGCAGCTCTCCTACTGCGACATCCGCTCTCCGATCGACGGCACGGTGACCCAGCGCCTCGACGTCGTGAAGGTCGGAAACACCGTCACGCCGATGGGCGGCGTGATCGAGAGCGGCCAGAGCTCGCTGTTCGTCGTCGAGGACCTCGACACGCTGATGCTGCGCGTCAACGTGCCGGAGCGCGAGCTGGCCAAGCTCTCGGTCGGCCAGGTCGCGCAGCTCAGCTTCGACGCTGTGCCGAACCACGTGTTCGAGGGCAAGATCGAGCTGATCAGCCCCTACGTCAGCGCCGCCACCGCGACCTTCACGGTGCGCATCCGCGTGACCAAGACCGACGGCCTGCTGCGTCCCGGCATGTTCGCGCGCGTCGCCATCGTCTACGAGCGCAAGCCCGACGCGCTGCAGATCCCGCGCACGGCGCTGCTCGACGGCGACGGCCCGCCAAAGGTGTTCGTGGTCAAGGACGGCAAGGCGATGGAGCGCGCGGTCAAGCTCGGCCTCTCGAATGGCGCCTGGATCGAGGTCACGGACGGACTCAAGGACGGCGAGCAGGTCGTGGTCGTCGGCCAGGGCGCGGTCAAGCCCGGCGCCGCGGTGCGCGTCGTGAATTCCACCGCGCGCCCGGCCGCCGTGAAGCTGCCGTCCGCCGCCGCGGCGGGCTGAGCGCGGCCACGCGATGAAAGTCGTCGAGTTCGCCACGCGGCGCCGCGTCACCATCCTGATGGTGACGGTCGCCATCGTCCTGTTCGGCTTCGTGTCTCTTTCGCGGCTGAAGCTCAACCTGCTGCCCGACCTCTCCTACCCGACGCTCACGGTGCGCACCGACCTGCCCGGCGCTGCGCCGCTCGAGCTCGAGACGCTGATTACGCGCCCGATCGAGGAGTCCGTCGGCATCATCCGGAACGTGCGCTCGGTCCGCTCCGTCTCCCGCGCCGGCCAGTCGGACGTGATCCTGGAGTTCGCCTGGGGCACGGACATGGACCTCGCGGGCATCGACGTGCGCGAGAAGATCGACCTCCTGCAGCTGCCGCTCGAGGCGAGCCGGCCGATCCTCCTGCGCTTCGATCCCTCGACCGAGCCGGTGATGCGCTATGCATTCGTCGACACCGACGAGTTCGCGAAGGCGAACCCGGGCGAGTCTGGCGGCGTCGAGCGCCTCAAGAGCCTCCGCCGCTTCGCCGACGACCGCCTGAAGCCCGACCTCGAGTCGGTGGACGGCTCGGCCGCGGTCAAGGTCAGCGGCGGATACGAGGACGAGATCCAGATCTTCGTAGATCAGCAGAAGCTCGCGCAGCTCAACCTCTCGATCGACAAGATCGCGGACCGTCTCCGGGAGGAGAACGTCAACCTCTCGGGGGGCCGCCTCGAGCAGGGCACTCAGCGCTTCCTGGTGCGGACGCTGAACGAGTTCACCTCCGTACAAGCCATGGCGGACGCGATCATCGCGAACGTCGACGGCAAGCCCGTGTACCTGCGCGATGTCGCGACCGTGACGAGCGGCTACAAGGACCGCGAGGCCATCACGCGTGTGGACGGGCGCGAGTCCGTGGAGCTTGCCGTTTACAAGGAAGGCGACGCCAACACCGTGCAGCTCGCGGCCGGCATCCGCGCGCGCACCGAGGAGCTCGGCAAGTCGCTGCCCGCCGGCAGCGAGCTCAAGCTCGTCTACGACCAGTCGAGGTTCATCTCCTCGGCGATCGGCGAAGTGCGCGAGGCGGCCCTCATCGGCGGCCTGCTCGCGATCCTCGTCCTCTACCTCTTCCTGCGCGACGCGCGCGCGACCTTCATCACCGGCCTCGCCATCCCGGTCTCCGTGATCGGCACCTTCGTGCTGATGTACATGTTCGACCTTTCGCTCAACATCATGTCGCTCGGCGGAATCGCGCTCGCGGTCGGCATGCTGGTGGACAACGCGGTGGTCGTGCTCGAGAACATCGTGCGCCACCGCGAGGAAGGCCGCTCGCGGGTCGAGGCGGCAACCCGCGGCACGAGCGAGGTCGGCACCGCGATCACCGCGGCGACGCTGACCTCGATCGCCGTTTTCTTCCCGATGGTGTTCATCACCGGCATCGCCGGCCAGCTCTTCCGCGACCAGGCGCTCACCGTGAGCTTCTCGCTCCTCTTCTCGCTCGTCGTCGCGATGACGCTCGTCCCGATGCTCGCCGCCGGCAAGCCGGAGTACGCCGTGCCGGACCCGGAGCGCTCGCCCGGCAGGCTCGGCCGCGGCATCGCGCGCGCGCTTGCCTGGAAGCGGTGGCTGACGGCCAAGGTCGCCGGCTTCATGTCCTGGCTGCTCGGCTTCGCCGCGCGCCCGACGCAGGCCGGCTTCGCCGCGGTGCAGCGCGCCTACCTGCCGGCGCTGCGCTGGTCGCTCGAGCATCGCGGGCGCGTCATCGCGGTTTCGGCGGCGGTCTTCCTCGCGACCGCGGCCCTCGTGCCGCAGCTCGGCACCGAGCTGATCCCGCAGCTTTCGCAGGGCGAGTTCATCGCGGATCTCCGCCTCGCGCCGGGCACCCCGCTAGAGCGGACGGACCAGGCCATGGCAGCCGCCCAGGCGGACGCGATGGCCCTTTCCGATGTCGACCTTTCCTACGCGGTGACAGGCACCGGCAATCGCCTCGACGCGAGCCCGACGGACGCAGGCGAGAACACCGGTCGCCTCTCCGTGACACTGAAGCCGGGCTCCGGCCCCGCCGAGGAGCGCTCCGCCATCGAGGCACTGCGCGCCCGCTTCGAGGAGCTCGCCGGCGTGCAGTACCAGTTCAGCCGCCCCGCGCTCTTCAGCTTCTCCTCCCCGCTCGAAGTCACGATCACCGGCTACGACCTCGACCGCCTGCGGCAGGCCGCCGAGCAGGTGCGGCTCGGCATGCAGGCGAGCCCGACCTTCAGCGACATCAAGTCGACCGTCGAGGCCGGCAATCCGGAGATCCAGATCGTGTTCGACCAGGAGCGAGCGGCGCAGCTCCGCCTCACCGTGCGCGAGCTAGCCGACCGCGTCGTCGCGAGCGTGCGCGGCGACGTCGCGACGCGCTACAAGTTGCGCGAGAAGAAGATCGACGTGCTGGTCCGCAGCGTCGACACGCGCGCTTCCTCGGTCGAGGAGATCCGATCCCTGATCGTAAACCCCGGCAGCGAGCGCCCGCTGCCGCTGTCCGCGGTCGCGGACGTCAGCGTCGCGACCGGGCCGGCCGAGATTCGCCGCATCCGCCAGCAGCGCGTCGCCGTGGTATCGGCGAACCTCTCGTCCGGCGACCTCGGCTCGGCCGTCGCCGAGCTCAACCGGATCGTCTCCGCCGTCGAGATGCCGGTCGGCGTCACTGCGGCGGTCAGTGGGCAGAGCGACGACATGAAGGAGTCTTTCAAGTCGCTGCAGTTCACGATGCTGCTCGCCATTTTCCTCGTCTACCTCGTCATGGCGTCGCAGTTCGAGTCCCTGCTCCACCCCTTCGTGATCCTGCTCACCATCCCGCTCGCGCTCGTGGGCTCGGTGTGGGCCATGTTCCTGACCGGCACCACGGTGAATGTGGTCGCCTACATCGGCCTCATCATGCTGGCGGGCATCGTGGTCAACCAGTCGATCGTGCTGATCGACGCGGTGAACCAGGCGCGGGAACGCGGGCTCGCCAAGCACGAGGCGATCGTCGAGGCCGCGCGGCTGCGGCTCCGGCCCATCATCATCACGAAGCTGACGACGATCCTCGGCCTCCTGCCGATGGCGATCGGGATCGGCGAAGGCGCGGAGATCCGGAAGCCCATGGCGATCACCGTGATCGGCGGCGTCGCGGTCGCGAGCTTCTTCACGCTGCTCGTGATCCCGGTGGTCTATTCGCTGCTCGACCGCAAGCGCTTCCAGGGCGCGGGCAGCCGCGCGCTCGGACCGGCCGCGGCCGAGCACGGCGGGAGCTGAGCCGAGTCGGACGGGAGGCCCAGACATGATCCACACGCGGTTCGCGCTCCGCAGGCCCGTCACGACGCTGATGACCTTCGTCGCCGTCTCGCTGATCGGCGTGATCGCGCTACGGCTGCTGCCGCTCGAGCTCTTTCCCGACATCCGCTTCCCGGGGCTGCAGGTCACGATTCCTTACGCGGGGTCGACGCCCGAGGAGGTCGAGGAGCTCATCACGCGTCCTGCCGAGGAAGCGATCGCGACGCTGTCCGGAATCAAGGAGATCCGCTCGACTTCCTCCGAGACCGGGGCGGAGCTCGTCGTGCTGTTCCAGTGGGACCGGGACCCGTCGGCGGTCGGCTTCGCGGTGCGCACCAAGCTCGAGTCGATCAAGCACGAATTTCCGGCGAGCGCCAACCGCATCCTGACCCAGATGTTCGCGGCGGGCGACGACCGCGTCGTCGCGATCCGCATCGCGAGCCAGGAGGACCTCACTCGGCAGTACGACACGCTGGACCGCTACCTCAAGAAGCCGCTTGAGCGCCTCGACGGCGTCGCGCGCGTCTCGCTCGAGGGCGTCGAGCCGCTCGAGCTGCGCATCCTCGTCGACCCGGTGCGCCTCGCAGCCTACGGCGTCGACATCGCGCGGCTCCGGGACTCGCTCCAGGGCGCCAACTTCTCGGTCAGCGCGGGCGAAGTCACTGGCGGCCAGCAGCGCTTCCTGGTCCGCCCTATCGGCGAGTTCCGCACGATCGAGGACGTGCGCAACTTCATCGTGGCGGGCAACGTGCGCCTGCGCGACATCGCGGACGTCGCGATGGTCACGCCGGAGCTGACGGTCGGGCGCCACCTGAATGGAAGGCCCGGCGTCGGGCTCGACGTGTTCAAGTCGACGGGCGCCAACATCGTCGAAGTAGCCGAGCGCGTGATCAAGGTCGTCGAAGAGCAGCAGAAGCTCCCGCAGATGCAGGGCGTGCAGGTGATCGTCCTGCAGAACCAGTCGGAAAACATCAGGAGCTCCCTGACCGAGCTGCGCAATGCCGGCCTCATCGGAGCCGGCCTCGCGCTGGTCGTGCTGTTCCTGTTCCTGCGCGACTGGCCGACCACGCTGATCGTGGGGCTCGCCGTGCCATTCTCGCTGCTCATCACTGTCGCGGCGATGTACTTCCTCGGGTTCTCGCTCAACATCCTGACGATGATGGGAATGCTGCTCGCGATCGGCCTCCTCGTCGACAACGCGGTGGTCGTGACCGAGAGCATCTTCCGCCACCGCCAGGTTCCGGGCGCCGAGGCTGTCCCCTCGACGATCTCCGGCGTCACCGAGGTGGGCCTCGCCGTGCTCGCCGGCACCCTCTCGACCGTGATCGTGTTCCTGCCAATCATCTTCGGCCAGGAGAGCGAGATCTCGATCTTCATGGTGCACGTCGCCGTGCCGATCGTCGTCTCGATGCTCGCCTCGCTCCTCGTCGCGCAGACGATCATCCCGACGCTGACCGCGCGCTTCCCGCCGCCGCCCGCGATCCGAGCCGGCTCGTTCTTCGCGCGTATCCAGGACTGGTACCTGCGCCGGCTCGACTGGCTGTTCACGCACAAGTGGTGGGCGGCGCTTTTCGTCGTACTGATCGTGGCGTCGCCGATCCCGCTGTTCGCGACGGGGCTCGTCAAGATGGACATGTTCCCGCAGGCCGCCTCGGACCGGCTGTACCTGCCCTACCACCTCGACGGCACCTACCCGCTCGCCCGCACCGAGGAGGCCGTCAACCGCATCGAGCGCTACCTCGACGCGAACAAGGAGCGATTCGGCATCGACCTCGTTTACAGCTATTACCTGCCGAACGACGCGTCCAGCGTGATCAAGCTGAAGCCGCGCGACCAGCTGCCGATGGACCCGCGCGACATCATGACGGAGATCGAGAAAGGCCTGCCCGAGATCATCATCGGCAAGCCGAGCTTCAGATTCGACGAGGACCAGGGCCAGACGGGCGCCTTCAGCATGCGCCTCACGGGCGAGTCGACCGAGGAGCTCGTCGCGCTCTCGCACGACGTCGTGCAGCGCCTGCGCGAAGTCAAGGGGTTCGACACCGTGCGCACGACCGCAAAGGCCGGCGAGCACGAGGTGCAGGTAATGGTCGACCGCGACCGCGCGGCGCGGCTCGGCCTCACGCCCCAGGCGGTCGCGCAGACGATCGCGGTCGCGATGCGCGGCGACCCGCTCAAGGAGTTCCGTGCCGATGATCGCGAGATCCAGATGCGGCTCGCGTTCCGCGCCGACAACCGCCAGACGCTCGAGGACCTCGCCGCGACGCCGCTCTACCTGCCCGACGGCACGCGCAGCTCCCTCGGCGCCGTCGCCAGCTTCCGCATCGACCAGACCGCCCGCACGATCGAGCGCGTCGACCGCCTGACGTCGGTCGTGATCGAGGGAATCGTCTCCGAGAAGTCCTCGCTCGACGAGGTCAAGAAGGGCGTCGAGGCGATGATGGACCAGTTCCCGCTGCCGCCGGGCGTCGGCTGGAAGTACGGGCGCAGCGTCGAGGACAGCGACGACACCGCGCAGACGATGAAGAACAACATCCTGCTGGCGGTCGCACTGATCTTCCTCGTGATGGCGTCGCTGTTCGAGTCCCTGCTCTATCCGGTCTCGATCGTCACCTCGATCGTCTTCGCCGTGGTCGGCGTGTTCTGGGGGCTCGCGATCACGCAGACGCCGATGTCGTTCATGGCGATGCTCGGGATCATGATCCTGATCGGCGTGATCGTGAACATCGGGATCGTGCTGATCGCGCACGTGCTCGACCTGCGCAAGGAGGGCATGAACCGCCACGACGCGATCCTCGAGGCGGCGCGCCACCGCCTGCGGCCGATCCTGATGACCACCGTCGTGACCCTGCTCGCGATGTTCCCGCTCGCCGTCGGTCACACGCAGATCGGCGGGGACGGGCCCGCCTACTACCCGATGGCGCGGGCGCTGATGTCGGGGCTGTTCTTCGGGAGCGTCACTTCGCTCTTCTTCGTGCCGCTCTTCTATGTCTGGCTCGACGACCTGAACATCTGGCGGCAGCGCATCAAGCTGCATTCGCGCGGGGGCGCGGCGGCTTCGGTGGAAGGGGCCTGACCCCGCCTATCGCAGCAGGACCTTGTAGACGTCCCAGTAGTCGTCGACCAGCACGTTCGCGTCCGGCACGCCGCCGGTCGCGGCGGGCGGAATCGAGGCCGGCTGCGGCACGGTCTCGTTGGCGTTCCGCCAGGTC
>Ga0075423_10001002_pt1 | contig 24127 bp, 17 predicted proteins | sample SoiMethybrSBSTD2_FD_80114 | JGI IMG/M metagenome (GOLD analysis project Ga0075423, IMG submission 80114) | Bulk soil microbial communities from a Populus tree surrounding site in Tennessee, USA - Soil MetaG P. TD hybrid SBSTD2 | ecosystem: Environmental > Terrestrial > Soil > Tree plantation... | reverse complement strand
CGACGTCCTCGTCAACATGGCGTGGGGTGGCTACGAGCGAATGGTGGAAGACGGACGGTTCACGTGGATGTTGCCGTTCTGGGAGCAGCCGGCGTGGCGGTGGGACGCCATGATGACTACTGGTGTTCGCGCGGCCTACGTTGCCAGCCAGCACGCCGCGCGCCTGATGGTCTCGGCGCGACGGGGACTGATTGTTCATGTCTCGTCGTGGGCGGGAAAGAAGTACGGCGGCAACACCGTGTGCGGGCTCGCGAAGGCGGCGACCGATCGTATGGCGTCGGACATGGCGCATGAACTGACGTCGCATGGTGTGACGGTGGTCTCGCTGTATCCGGGTCTCGTGCGCACGGAAGGCGTCCTCGGCGCCGGTGTCTTCGATTTGAGCAACTCCGAAAGCCCCGAATTCATCGGCCGCGCGGTCGCTGCACTCGCAGGTGATCCCGATGTGGCGCGATGGAGCGGATCGGTCGTCGTGGCTGCTGCGCTGGCGACCGAGTACGGATTCACCGACATCGACGGCAAGACGCCCCGTCCACTCACCTGGGCCGAGGTGTAATCACGCCATGGCACGTCTCGGACGCACTGACCTCGACATCTTCCCGCTCTGCTTCGGCGGCAACGTTTTCGGCTGGACCGCAGATGAGCGCGAGTCCTTTGCCATCCTCGACGCGTACGCAGGGGCCGGCGGTAACTTCATCGACACCGCTGATTCCTACTCGGCGTGGGTGAAGGGGCATGTGGGTGGCGAGTCGGAAACGATCATCGGCCGGTGGATGGCTGCTCGCGGCGTCAGAAACAAGATGGTCATCGCCACCAAGGTCGGGAGGTGCCCTGGCCGCCTTGGTCTCGCCCCGAAGAACATCCGCGAAGGCGCCGAAGCGTCGTTGAAGCGGCTCGCGGTGGATCGGATCGATCTCTACTACGCGCATGCGGACGATCCGGCGACGCCGATCGAGGAATCAATGCGCGAATTCGACGCACTCGTTCGTGAAGGCAAGGTGCGCTACGTCGCGGCATCGAATTTCACTGCTTCGCGACTCGCCGAGGCTCTGGCCATCTCCAAACGCGAAGGGTTGACCCCTTATGTCGCCCTGCAGCCGCACTACAACCTCGTCGTGCGCGACGAGTACGAAGGAGCGCTGTCGGATCTGTGCGCGCGTGAGGGACTCGCGTGCCTGCCCTATTTCGCGCTTGCGAAGGGATTTCTCACCGGCAAATATCGCCCGGGGGCAGCGGTTCAAAGCGCCCGGGCGAAAGGCGCGCAGGAATATGTGAACGAACATGGGCAGCGTGTGCTGTCTGCGCTCGACGAGATCGCGGCCGCGCATGACGCGCCGGTTGCCGCCGTCTCCCTGGCGTGGCTCCTCGCCAAGCCGACAGTCGCTGCGCCTATCGCCAGCGCGAGGACGGTGGCGCAGCTCGACGAGCTGATACCTATGGCGACGCTGAAACTGAATGCCGAGGACATTCGTCGGCTCGACGCCGCGAGCCGTTCAACGTAGAGCGGCCTGCCAGGCCTCGAGATACTTGTAGCCGCTGCCGGTGTTGAACAGCACGACGGATTCATCGCGAGCGATCTTCCCCTGCCTGATCAGGGTCTGAATCGCGGCCAGGCCCGCGCCCCCCTCCGGCGCGGCAAAGATGCCCTCGAGTCGAGCCATGTCCCGGCATCCGTCGAGCAGCGCGTCTTCGCTCACCGCAACTGCCTCGCCACGGCTCGCATAGATATCCGCGAGGATCAGGAAGTCGCCGAGCGCCTTCGGAACGCGAAGCCCCGCCGCCAGCGTCGCCGCGTTCTCCCACCGCTCCGACGATTCAGCCCGCTGCTCGAACGCCTTGACAATCGGCGCGCATCCCTCGGCTTGCGCCGCGATCATCCGCGGACGATGGCTGCCGGTCAGGCGCATCTCCTCGAGTTCCTCGAACGCCTTCCACATCCCGATCAATCCGACCCCGCCACCCGTCGGATACACGATCACGTCGGGCAGCGTTCCTTCAAACTCCTCCCACAGCTCGTATCCCATCGTCTTCTTGCCTTCGATGCGATACGGTTCCTTCAACGTCGATACTTCATACCAGCCGCGACGTGCAGCCTCTTCGGCAATGAACGCCCCGCAGTGCGAGATCAGACCATCGATGAGCCTCACATCCGCACCGCACGCGCGCGTCTCGAGCACGATCGCGATCGGCGTATCCGACGGCATCGCCACGACACAGCGCAGTCCTGCCTGCGCGGCGTATGCGGCGGCTGCCCCACCTGCATTGCCGGCCGTGGGCAGGGCGATTGTCTCGACGCCAAGCGCCTTCGCCATGCTCACTGCGGCCGACAGCCCGCGCGCCTTGAAGGAACCCGTCGGATTTTGTCCCTCTTCCTTGATGTAGAGCTTCTCCAGCCCGAAGTGAGCGCCCAGGTGACGCGCGTGGATCAACGGTGTCATCCCTTCACCGAGCGTCACGGGAGCGGAATCGGGAAGCACTTCCTCGTACCGCCACATCGAATTCGGTCGATGCTGAAGCGCCGCGAGCGTCAGCGTCGCACGCGCCCCTGCGAGATCGTAGCGAGCCAGAAGCGGCGCCTGGCAGACCGGACACAGGTTGTGTCGGACGCGGTAGTCGACGGCATGTCTGCATGCCGGCCGTGAGCATTCCAGTCTTACCAGTGTCGAAGGCACGGAGCCGCAGTCTACCTTGGACCTCGAACCTTTGACCTTACTTTTGACTTTTGACCTTTGACCTTTAGTAGACTCTTGATCCTGTCTACCTTGCAGGTCTCTCACCGCTCGTCACAGCTTCGCCCCACTGCCGTCAATACTGTCCTCGCCGAGATCCGACAGGCGCAGGCCAGAGGCCAGACGGTGGTTTCACTCATGTGCGGCGAGCCCGACTTCGACACGCCGCCGCACATCATCGAAGCCGCAACGCGTGCCATGAAGGGTGGCCGCACGCGCTATCCCGATAACCGCGGCGAGATCGTGCTGCGTCAGGCCGTGGCCGATAAGTTGTCACGAGAGAATGGGGTCACTTACGATCCCGGCTCCGAAATTCTCGTCACGACGGGAGCGACGCTCGGCATCCATTCGGCGCTGCTCGCGCTGTTGAACGACGATGATGAGGTTCTCGTCCCGGATCCGATCTACGACGCGTATCACTCGCCGATTCTTCTGGCTGGTGGCCGGGTTGTGCCCGTGCGGACCTCCATCGAGGACGGGCGTTTCGTTCTGACCGCGCAGGCGATCGACGAGGCCGTCACGCCACGCTCACGCGTGTTGCTGCTCAACACGCCGTGGAATCCGGTCGGCACGGTGATTCGCGAGTCAGAGCTGCTGGCCATCGCGGATGTGTTATCGCGGCGAGATCTCATGCTGATCAGCGATGAGATCTACGAAGCGATCACGTACGACGGCTGCCGCCACGTATCTCCCTCGTCGCTCTCGGCGGGCCTGCGCGAACGCACGGTGCTGTTGAACAGCCTGTCCAAGACCTACGCGATGACGGGCTGGCGCGTCGGCTATTGCGCCGCTCCAGCGCCCATTATCCAGAGCATGTTCCTGGCCCTTCAGCAGGCGAGCCGCGGACCTGCCACGTTTATTCAGGATGCGGCCGCCGTCGCGCTGACCGGCCCGCAGGACGCGGTCAGCGACATGCGTACGGAATACACGCGTCGACGATCGCAGGTGATGCACGCGCTCGCCAGGATCCCACGCGTGCGTGTCCTGCCACCCGAAGGCGGCTTCTTTGCGATGGTGGATGCGCGAGAGACGGCCGTTCCCTCCGAGCAGATTCGACGACGGCTGCTGAACGAGGCCGGCGTTGCCGTCATCCATGGCGCTGCCTATGGTCCCGGCGGTGAAGGCACGCTGCGTGTCTCCTTCGCCAGCGGCGGCGACACGCTGACTCGTGGTCTCGAACGACTCCGCGCCGGGCTCGAGGCGCTGTGATCGCTCCGGCAGTCAGGGTCTCCGAACTTCAAGACGAGCTGGCGACTGCACTGCGCGGTGATATCCGCTTCGACGCGGTCTCCCGGGCGCTCTACTCGACCGACGCCAGCGTCTATCAGATCGAGCCGGCCGGCGTTGTGCTGCCTCGATCGCGGGACGACCTGCGTCGCATCGTGGAGATTTGCGCTCGACGCAACTGTCCGATCACGATGCGGGGCGGCGGCACGTCGCAAGCCGGTCAAGCCATCGGCGCTGGCCTCATCGTCGACACGTCGAAGTACTTGACGGCGATCCTCGAGTTGAACGTCGAGCAACAATGGGTTCGCGTCGAACCGGGCGTCGTCCTCGACGAATTGAATGCGCAGCTGCGGCCGCACGGCTTGCGCTTCGCGCCCGACGTCTCGACAGCGAGCCGCGCCACTGTCGGCGGCATGATGGCGAACAACTCGAGCGGCGCACGATCGGTCATCTACGGTAAGACGATCGATCACGTCATCGAGCAGGAAGTCGTGCTGGCCGACGGGTCGGTCGTGACCTTCGGCCCGCTCGCCGAGGGCGAACTCGCGGGCAAGTGTGCCGGCGATACGCTCGAGGCCAGGTGCTATCGGACAGTCGCGGAACTCGCCTCCTTGCACGCGCAGGAAATCGAGCGCCGGTTCCCGAAGGTGCTCCGCCGTGTGGGCGGCTACAACCTGGATGACTTCGTCCCGGGGCGCCCCTTCAACCTCGCGCGCCTGATGGTCGGTTCCGAGGGCACTCTCGGCGTCGTGTTGTCCGCGAAATTGAAGCTCGTGCCTCTGCCGCGAGCCAAAGCGGTCATGGCGATCCAGTTCGCACACCTACTCGAATCGCTGGCGGCGACGCCGGTCATCTTGCGGCACCGCCCGTCCGCGGTCGAGGTCATGGACAAGTCGATCCTCGACCACACTCGCAAGAGCGCGGCGCTCGAGGCCATGCGGCAAAGCTTCATCGAGGGCGATCCAGCGTCGCTCCTCTGCGTCGAGTTCTACGACGATCGCGCGGAGAACCTTCCGCCGCGGCTCGACGCGCTCGAGCGCGATCTGCGGGCGCATAATTTCGGCTATCGCTATCATCACGCCCTGGATCTGGCTGCGCAGGCGCGCGTCTGGAGCCTGCGCGAGGCCGGCCTCGGCCTGTCGATGGCGATGCGGGAGGATGCCAAGTCGCTCTCGTTCGTGGAAGACACGGCAGTTGCGCCAGAACGGCTCCGTGACTACATCGAGCGCTTCCTCGGTATCGTCGCCCGCCACGGCACCACGGCTGGCGTATACGCGCACGCCTCCGTTGGATGCCTGCATGTGCGGCCGGTCGTCAACATGAAGACCGATGCCGGGGTCCGCCAATTCGAGGCGATCGCCAACGACATCTCGGATCTGGTTCTCGAATTTGGCGGCGCGCTCTCTGGCGAACATGGTGACGGGCTCGTGCGCAGCCCGTTCATGGAGAAGATGTTCGGGCCGGTTCTGTACGGGGCATTCCGCACGATCAAACAGACCTTCGATCCCAAAGGGATCTTCAATCCCGGCAAGATCGTCGATGCTCCCCCGCTCGCAGCCAACCTTCGTTTCGGACCGAAGTATGCCGCGCGAAACCCGATCACATTTTTCGACTATGCGGCCGGCGGCGTCGCCGGCGCGATCGAGATGTGCAGCGGCCTGGGTGCCTGCCGCAAGACGCTCGAGGGGACGATGTGCCCGTCGTATATGGCGACGCGCGAGGAGCAGCATTCGACACGCGGCCGCGCCAATGTTCTGCGGTTGACCATCGCCGGGCGGCTTGGCGAATCAGGGCTCGGCGATCGCGGCGTGTACGAGACGCTGGACCTCTGCCTCGAGTGTCGCGCCTGCAAGGCGGAGTGCCCTGTCGGAGTCGACGTTGCGCGTTTCAAGAGCGAGTTTCTGTCGGATTACTGGCAGCGCCATGGCACCTCGCTCGAGGCGCGCGTGCTGGGCAACGTCTCGTCTCTCGCAGCCTGGGGCAGTCGCTTTGCGCCGTTGTCGAACTGGATCGCCGGAAGCGCTCCCGTGCGCCGACTCAATCAGCGGATGCTCGGTGTCGATCAGCGGCGACGCCTGCCGCAATTCAAACGACACACACTGCGTCACCTGGCGCGCGGTGATCGAGGTCAGGCCGACGCACTCCTGTTCAACGACACCTTCACCAACCACTACGACCCCGAGATCGGGCTTGCCGCGATTCGAGTGCTGCAACGCGCCGGTATTCGGACTGCGCTCGCACCGAACCATTGTTGCGGACGTCCCCAGATCTCGAAGGGGTTGCTCGCGAGCGCGCGCGAGATGGCCGAGCGAAATACGAATGCGTTACACGCGGATGCGGCGGCCGGACGCCCCATCGTATTCTGTGAGCCGAGTTGCCTCTCGGCAGTCCGCGAAGATGCGCCCGCGCTGCTGCGCGGTGAAACGCGCCGGCGCGCCGAGCAGGTCGCTGCCGTCAGCGTGTTGTTCGAGGAATACGCCGCGACGTTGAGGGGACGTCTGACGCTCAAGCCCGGCCCGACCTCGGTCTTGTTGCACGGCCACTGTCACCAGAAATCGATGGGCCTCGTTGGCGCCGCCAGGACGATGCTTTCGCACATCCCGGGGGCGAGCGTCGTCGACCTGGATGCCGGCTGTTGCGGAATGGCGGGATCGTTCGGCTACACGCACGCCCACTACGACGTGTCACGCGCGATCGGCGAGCGTAAGCTCTTTCCAGCAGTGCGCAAGAAGGCTGAGGGCTCGGTGGTGGTCGCGGCGGGCACATCGTGCCGCCATCAAATTGCCGATTTTACGGGCGAGAAGGCAATTCACCCTGCGGTACTTCTGGAGAGTTTGCTGCGGTGACGCACTTTCCACGGACTTAAACACTTTTGAACTTCAACCTTTCCACTGACCTATGACACTGGCCTGGCTGTCGCTCGGTGCCCTCGTAGTCGCCATGATCGTCAGCTGCTTCTCGACGCTCAATGTGGGCGTGCTGGCTCTGGCGCTCGCGTGGATCGTCGGCGTGTACCTCGGGAGCATGAGCCTCAACGACGTGTTGAGCGGCTTCCCGACGCAACTCTTTCTCACGCTGGCGGGTGTCACGCTGCTCTTCACCCAGGCACAACTGAACGGCACGCTCGATCGAGTCGCGCATGCTGCCGTCCGCATCTGCCGCGGCAATACCGGTCTCATCCCGGTGATGTTCTTCGTGCTCGGGTCGATCATCGCGTCGCTCGGGCCCGGGAATGTGGCAACGGCGGCGATGCTGGCGCCGATGGCGATGGCGATCGCGGCTCGCGCGTCGATCCCACCGTTCCTCATGGCCATCATGGTCGGCAACGGCGCGCAGTCCGGCGCGCTTTCACCGGTCGCGCCCACTGGCATCATCGTCACCGGCCTGATGGACAAGATCGGGCTGGGCGGTTACGAGCTCAGGACGTACATCGCCAATCTCCTCGCCCACGCCATCATTGCGTTCGGCGGCTATTTCCTGCTCGGCGGCCTTGGCCTGTTTCGTCGTCGTTATGCCGGTGGCGAGAAGGAGGGCGAGGCGACGCGCCTGGCAGGATCGCATTGGATCACGCTCGCGGTAATTGGCGTCGTCCTTGTGACGGTGCTCTTCATGAACGCCAACATCGGCATGGCGGCGTTTACGGGAGCCGTCATGCTTGCGGCGCTTCGGGTGGCGGATCACGAGCAAGCCATCCGCAGGATGCCGTGGATTCCGATCCTGATGGTCAGCGGCGTCAGCGTGCTCGTGGCACTCCTCGACAAGACTGGAGGCCTCGATCTGTTCACCGCCATCCTGGCTCGATTTGCCACACCGGGGACGTTGACCGGCGTGATCGCGTTCGTTACCGGCCTCATTTCGGTATACAGCAGCACCTCAGGTGTGGTGCTGCCGGCGTTTCTCCCGACTGTGCCTGGCTTGATCGCACGCCTCGGAGGCGATCCCTTCGGCGTCGCCTCGTCGATGAACATCGGGGCGCACCTGGTGGATATGTCGCCGCTCTCCACCACCGGCGCGATGTGCATCGCAGGAATCAGCGACGTCGAACAGGTGCGGCCGACTTACAACAAACTGCTGGCGTGGGGCCTGTCGATGACGGTCATCGGCGCAATCGGGTGCTGGCTGGCATTCTGAAGCATGGCGGGTCCGAAGAGCAGGACCCGCCCTACGCTCGTGCACGTCGGGTTTGACCCGCGCTACGTTCGTGTAGGCTGGCGGCAACGTAGTGTCCGGCTTGAGCCGGACTCGTGGACAGTGGTCAATCACGAGCGAATGGGCTATATTCCGGGCCGTATGAAAAGGCTATCCATATTCGCGCTTTCTGCCGGCCTGATCCTTGTGTCCGTTCTCAGCTTCTCGAGCTTTGTCGGGCAAGCGCAGGCGCCCGCCGGTCAGGGCCGAGGCCAGGCGGCTCAGCAGCCCGCTCCTCCTCCACCGCCTCAAGCCGGACACCCGTCCGGAAAGCTGGTGATATGGGGCGACACTGCGATCTTCATCAACCCAACCGACCCTGACAATTGCCTCCTGACCAATCGCTTCAAACGAGGACAGCGCGTCGGCTTCCGTATGACAGCACTTGACGGCGGCACGGGCGAAGTCGAGCAAACGGCAGCGCTCGTCGCGCACGTCACGTATGCAGGAAAGACCGTCGATGTACCGATGCGGTGGCGTGGCGACGCGGGTCCGAAGGCACCCGCGCCGCGTGGTTATATCCGCTCGCCATACGAGCTCTGGACCGGATCCTGGACGGTCCCGAACGATGCGCCGGTGGGTCGAATCAGTTACACCGTTACGGCGACCGACAAATTCGGGCGCAAGGCCGAGTTCACGCCGTTTTCTGCCGAGGCCTCACAATTGGTGATCGTCCAATAGCGTTCATGAAGATCCTCGCTCGATCGGGTGTTCCACTCCTCACGCTGATCGCGCTGGTCGGTTGCTCGGGTACGGCGGCATCTCCATCCGAATCGCCATCGACATCGGAGGCGCCGGCGGCAGCTTCGTCGTCGCCCCGCCAGACGCTGTCCCTCATGTACAAGACACCGACCGTCGGCGCCGACGTGGCGGTACATGCGGCCGGACTCCCCGCCGGCAAGGCGGTCGATCTAACGTGGGGCACCGTCACTGGCGGATGGGTGGTCGAGGACTACTACCGTTTCCGCGGCAAAAAGTACACAGAAACCACTGTTTCGCTCGGGAAGTTCACTGTTGACACCAGCGGGACGCTCGACGCGCGGTTCACGATCCCTGAGGATTTCGGCGGCGTGCACGAGGTGATCGCGCTGATCAACGGAAAACCCGTGGCGCAAAATGGCATCGAGGTCACGCAAAGCTTCGAGCTGAGCCCGGTCTCCGGTCCGCTCGGAACGCCAATCGAGCTGAAAGTGAAAGGGCTCGGCTGGCGGACCATGGAGAGCACGTGGGTCGTCAACTGGGACAACAAGCTGGTCGGCTTTGTGTCGGCCGCCGGCACCAAGGGATCCGCGGTGGCGAGGCTGCGCGCCGCAGGCCCCGTGGGCGATCACATCGTCCGTGTGCTGACGGGCTACCAGGGCCAAGGCTATCTGAATTACGAGCAGTCACCCGTCGCGCATCTTCCGCGGCCGCAGTTCACGTTCCGCACGACGCCAGGTCGAGCCTCAACGCCTCTTGCCTACGCAGAGCCGTATCAGCGACAGCCAGTTCCGAAGACTGAGGTCTTCGTGGAAGACGCAACGTTGTCGCTCGATGCGACGCAAGGACCTGTAGGATCGCGCACGACCTTGCGCGGCGAAGGATTCCCCGCGAATGCCACGCTACAACTCGCGTGGCAAACGTCGGTAGGCAGCCGCGTCAGCGGCAATGGATTCGAGTCGCAGGAACAAGAATTCGGCACTGTCAAGGTCGGCGCTGACGGCCGGATCAATCTGCCGGTCACGGTCCCTGACGATCTCGGCGGCCTCCACGGTCTCGCGGTCCGCAATGGCGACAAGACTCTCGGGCGCGTCTTCTTCGTCATCGAGACCAGCATCGCCAGCATCTCGCCAACGTCAGGCCCCATCGGCACACCCGTCACAATTCATCTGAAGGGTGTCGGCTGGACCGAGTACGACAACATCTACGTCGCGACCTACGACAACGCCTACATGGGTTACGCGTGCGGCTTCAACAGCCAGGGCGACGTCGTGATCAATTTTCACGCATCGGGGACCCCGGGCCAGCACATCATCGATCTGTATCCGGGCATCTACCAGGGTCCGCCGACCGAAACGCAGCTGCTCTATCGCCAGCCGCAGCTCACGTACGCTGACGATCATCCCGGAAACAAGATCCCCGCGCTCCGCTTCACATTCGAAGTGACACCGTAGAGACATCGCAGCTGTCACCGTAGGGCGGGTCCTGATTTGTGGACGCGCCGCCTCTTGATACCGCGTGACTGTGCCGGGTCTCCAAAGCAAGACCCGGCCTACGCTGCCTACGATGCGCGTGCGATGCGCCGCAGTTCGCCCGGATCCAGCCAGTTCACGTCACAGCTCTCGCAGGTGTCGATCACCAGGTTGCCAGGGCCGCCGTAGAAGTGGCTCACCATAGGCTGCCGACATGCCGGGCATGCGATCGTGCGGTCGCCAGGTGATTGACGACGTGGTGGAATTCCTCGAGACGGTTCTTCGTACGCACGCGCGGCGTCGATGATCGAAACGAAGTGCGGCATCTCGATCAGCATGCCTTCGCAGCGCTCGCACAGCAGCAGTGGAAACCCATCAAGTCTGGCCTGGGAGAGCGGCATGGCGCATGACGGACAGGTTTTCTCGCTGGCGGATCCGATGTCGAGTTGACGAATGATCTCTGCCTGCTCTTCGATCGAGCCGCAATGGCGGCACGTGAGCGCACCTTCCGTCGCATCGACCTGCATCGGCGCGCCGCAGTTCACACAATTGGCCACGAGGATCTTATCGGCGCTCGTCGGCCCCTTCTGGAGTCACATTGAATTGTTGGCTGGGAGTCAGGACTTGAGGGTGGACCTTCGTGTTTCCAGGACCGGCCGGCTCCCGAAGGAGACCGGCCGGCTTGGACGGTGGGTCTGAGACCCGCCGCTACTCAGAAGGTGAAGTCCACGCTGATACGAGCCAGTCGCCCGGTCAGCACGGAGTTGGCCTGCAACCATGTCCCGTTCGGAACGAAGTTCGTGTTGTAGGTCAGGATGGCACTCGCATTCATCACGTTGTAGAGATCGACTGACACCATCGAGCGCGTCGCGCCGAATCTGAAATTCTTCGCCATGCGGAGGTCGAGCTGATTGATCCGGTCTCCGTACATCGACCCTGGCTCGATCAGGTTGAACGTGACATTGGAGACGTTCCCCGAGGGAGGCCGCCCCAGGAACCGCGCGACGTCGGACGCCGGCATCGCGTAGTTGGCAGAGAGAAGCGCTCCGGGCTTGCTCTGGAATACGGCGCTCACCTGTGCGTCAATCTTCGGGATGACATAGGAACCGAGGCCCCGAAGCTGAGTGAGCCACCCGTACGCCACATGGCAGTAAGGACTGGTCATGCTGACGTTCGAGCCAACGAGCCCTGCTCCGATTCCGACGCTGACTTCGGGCAGGTTGTTTCGGACGTCACAGTTGTCTGCGACGTTCTGACCCGTGCTCGTTCCTCCCTGTAACGTCAGGCCGCTCTGCGTTCGAAGATTGAGCGTGATGTCGACGCCGTTGAAGTACTGATACCAGTCGCCATACTTGTTGGCGAGCGTCGCCAGGTTATTGACCTGCCCCGACTTCGCCGGGACAGTGTTGTAAAGGCCGTCGATCGTGTACCCACCACCGTTCGGCAGTCGCGGATCGAGCGGCGCGACGATGCTGTAGGGGGTGAGGTCCGCCGGCGTCAACGCAAGATTGTCGTTGAGAGTGAAACCGTCGAACCAGCGACGGTAGTAACCGACTTCAATCGAAATGCGCGCCATGAGCTGCTGCTGAACGGAGACGCCGAGACTCCAGTCCGACGCCCTGACACCCCAGCCGTTGAGGAGGTCGGAATCGTAGTTTCCCGTCAGCACTGGCTGGCCGAAGCTCACGTTGGACAACTGCCCGCAGAAATCCGCCCCGCCACCGCCGTTGACTGCGGCAGGATTTCCGTTGGCCAACGGGTTCGACAGATCGCAGTTGGGAACGAGGTCGCCATTCGCATCGATCCAGGTCCTGGACGCACCCACGACGCCGAAGGGACCTGTCGTCGTCGGCACCCGCAGAGTCGGATTCGAGTTGGCGTAGGTCAACTGAACGCCGACACCTTCGAGATACTTGCCGATGTTGGCTTTGACCGCGGTCTTGCCGTTGCCGAACACGTCTATCGCGGCGCCCGCCCGTGGCGTGATGTCCTTATAGCTGTTGACACCCTTCGTTTCCGGGAAGTGGTACGCGATCGGAAGGAATTTGTCCGGACCGATATTCTGCTCGGGGAACCAGCTCCGCGCGACGTCGAATCGCAGCGCGCCCTGCAACGTCAGCCGGCCCATCGTGAACTGTTCCTGGCCGTAGACGGCGTCCCATCCCGCCCGCGCGTTGTTGACCCACGGTGAGATCGTCTGAGTCAGCTGGTTCGGGATGCCGTTGTTGAAGCGATACCACAGATCGTTGTTGTTCGAGTACCACGTCCGGTCGTCGGTCATCAGCGTCCCTTGGTAACCAACCTTCAAGCTATGACGGCCGGTCACGTACGACATCGATCCTTTCCACGTGTACGATCCGGTGCGGTTGTCACCCCAGTCCTGCGAACGGTAGACGAGGTCCGGACGACCTCCATTGTTGGGGCATCCGGCCGCGCACTGTTCGGTGACGCGAATGAGATCGCGCGTGTTGTTATCTACGCGCTCGAAGTTCCCCCATCCGTAGTACGTCCCGCCGAATCCGGCATCGAAGAGCAGCCGATTCGTGACGGGTGAGTTCCAGGTGACCTGCGGCACGCGCAGCGGCAGTGTCTGTCCGGGGCCGATGGCTTCAGGCGAGGCGACTGGCGGAGTCGTAATACCGATCGTCGCGCCCTCACACTTCCGGCACACCCACTGCTCGTCCCAGTACGCACCGAACTTGTTACGCGGTGTGACCTGCCACGTGACGCGTCCGCTGATATTTTCCCACGTGCGGTCGGAGAAGCCGGGATCGCTGATGCCAGGTCCTCCGACGTAGAGCCATTTCGTCGGATCACCGGCGTTGAGGTTGTAGAACATGTTCGCGTTTACGCGCGTGCTTCCCTGAGTTCGCGCGGTCGCGAAGTACCACAACTTGTCCCTGAGGATCGGGCCGCCAATGGCGCCGTTCACGTCGTAAATCTTCGTTAGGGGCGTCGGCGCCGCCACTCCCGGTATTCCTTCCGTGTTGTCGGCCTGCAGGTTCTTGCCGCTGCCACTGTAGAAGGCAGATCCGTGGACGGTATTCCCACCGGTCTTGGGCACGACGTTCATGACCAGGCCAGCCGTCTCCGACTCACCAAGTCCGCCGGAAGTAGTGAACGAAATCTCTTCCGAGTTGCCGACATCGACGGAGAAGCCTGGTGGCTGATTGCCACCGGGAGGATTCCCGACATTGAGGCCGTCAATCGTCATGCGGCCCTCGTTGTTGCGGCCGCCATGAATCGGAAACTGTGTCGTGGCGGTCCCGGTCGCGACGTCGTTCGTGTTGGTAACGACGCCCGGAACCACGACAACGAGCGCGTTATAGCTGCGGACGGTCGGAATCGCCTTGAGCACCTCGTTGCTCAGCACCTGCTGCCGTCGAGCGCTTTGCACGTCGACGATTGGGCTTTCTCCTGTGACCGTGACTGTTTCTTGAAGATTGCCAACGCGCATATCGGCGTTGATGGTTGCGGTAAATGAACCGGTCAGCTCGATGCCTTCGCGCTCGAAAGTACTGAATCCCGGCAATGTGAACGTAACTTTGTAGACGCCCGGCCGGAGATCTTCGATGCGGTACTGTCCGTTGCTGTCACTGATGGTTGTGCGAACTTTTTCGATCAGCGCTGGACTGCTGGCTTCTACGGTTACACCGGGAAGCACGGCCCCTGAGGTATCCCGAACCGACCCTGCGATGACTGCCTGTGCACGGGCCATGGTTGGGATGAGGATGATCAACGCCACTATCGCCAGCGCTTTCACGCCTAAGCGCATATGCCACCTCTCATTTGGTTGGGTTCCGTCCCGACTAGGTCACGCCGATGCTGATTCCTCCGCTACCCTGAAATTGGTATTTCCAGGCTGCTCAATGGATTCGCACCACTGGAAAGGGCGCACTTATCGCCGATGGGTTGGCACACTACCCCGGTAGTCTTCCCGAATCAAGCGTTATATACGAACGGGAGTAACGCGCACGGCCCGGCAGTCGTAATTGCTAGATTTCGCCTTCGCTGGGATCTTGCACATAGCGGCGAGGTCGGATGACGACGGCATCGTTGAATGCGAGTTGACAAGCGCGACGCGCTGGTGCTAATTTTTTGGCACCGATGGTCAAGAACCTCGCGCCACCCGATTTGAGCCGCCGCGAGCGACAGATTCTCGACGTGCTTTACAAAGCCGGGCGTGCTACCGCCGCCGAAGTGCAGGAGGCCATGCCCGCCGCGCCAAGCTACTCGGCCGTCCGCACGTTGCTCCGCATTCTGGAGAACAAAGGACACGTGCGTCACGAACAGGACGGGGCACGTTACGTCTATCTCCCGACCGTGGCCCACGACGCCGCCAAGCGATCCGCCTTGCGGCATCTGCTCAACACCTTTTTCGAGGGGTCCACGACACAGGCCATCGCGGCCCTGCTGGACGATGACGCAAGCCGCATTTCAAATGCGGATCTGGACCGTCTCTCCGTTGCGATCAAGCGCGCACGCAAAGAAGGAGCCTGAGATGTTTGCCGATGTGATGGCCGCCCTCGTCGAATCCTGTATCCGCGCGAGCGTCGTGTTGTGCGCCGCGTGGGCGATCACGACAGCGATGCGGCGTGCCTCTGCCTCCACTCGACACTTCGTCTGGATCTGCGCACTTGCCGGCTCGATCGTCGCCTCCGCGATGAGCTTCGCTGGTCCGACCTGGATCGTGCCGGTACCGTCGTCGTTCATCTCGACAAGCGCCGCGATCGTGCCGCCGGCGAGTCCGGAGATCGCGCCCTCGACCGCTGTCGCATCTCCCATCGCACCCGCTTCGGGGACCTCACCGTCGCAGACATCCAGCTCGCCGGCACCAGCCCACTCCCGTGCGATGGATCTGACGCTTGTCGGAGTCTTCTTGTGGGGTGCGGGTGCGCTGGCTGTCCTCGCCTTTGTGATAAGTGGCCTGATCGGCACCTGGTGGATCCGTCGCTCCGCGGCGCCCTTGAAGGCGACGTGGGTCGACGAGGCGCATGTGCTTGCCGAGGCTTTCGAGATCGGCGGATCGATTGCGGTCGTGGAGTCGCACGCCGTGACAATGCCGATGGTGTGTGGAGTGTGGCGCCCGCTGATCGTGATGCCGCAAAGCGCAACGGAATGGACCGAAGAACGGCGGCGCGTGGTGGTGCTTCATGAGCTGGCCCACATCAAGCGCCGCGATTGCCTCACGCAGGTACTGGCACACATCGTCTGCGCGGTCTACTGGTTCAACCCGATTGTCTGGGTGGCCGCACGCCGCCTTCGCGCGGAACGCGAGCGCGCGTGCGACGATTTCGTGCTGGCCGCAGGCGAGAAGGGCTCGGACTACGCCGCCCATCTGCTCGACATCGCTCGAGCGATGCGACTTCGTCGCGCGCCGCTCGTGGGGTTGGCCATGGCGCGACCCTCACAGCTCGAGGGGCGCCTGCTTGCGATTCTCGATCCGGCGATCCGGCGCTCGTCAACGATTCGCACTCGCCTGGCACTCCTCGGCTTGGTGGCGTTGATTACGTTGCCGGTTGGAGGTGTCCGTCTGCAGGGTTCTCAACCGCCAGCGGAGGTTGCGGAATCCGCGGTCGTCGTGGACCCGGTGGTTCCGGCGCCTCCAGCGCCACCCTCGGCGCCGAAGGCCGCGCCGATTCAGAAGCCAGCGTCGACGCCGATCGCGCGTGCAGAGACTTCTCCGGGGGCTCAGGCATCGACTGAACCTGTATCAAACGCCATTTCCGAGCGTGTCAGTGGCGAGATCGGTCAGGCTCTCGGTGCTCAGCTAGGGCAGCAGATTGCGGCGGCCCTTTCTGCACAAGGCGCTGTCGCGGCGGATCCGAAGACGGTTGAAGCGCTGATAGGGGCACTCAATGATGCCGACCCCGATGTTCGAAAAACGGTGATCATGACGCTGGGACGGATGCGCGATCCGCGCGTCGTCACGGCACTCCTGCCGCTGTTGAAAGATAGCAACGCGGACGTCCGCGAACAGGCGGTGTTCGCGCTCGCGCGCACCGGCGACGCGCGTGCAACGGCCGCGGTCGCGACGCTGATCGATGACACCTCACCCGACGTGCGCGAGCAAGCGGTACATCTGCTGGGCCAGTCACGTAACCGCGACGCCGCGCCGGTCTTGATCAAGGCGCTCAAAGATTCATCGCCGGACGTGCGCGAGCAGGCGGCGTTTGCGCTCGGTCAGCTGCGCGACCCTAGCGCTGTCGATCCGTTGCTCGGGATGTTGACGGACTCCTCGCCGGATGTGCGCGAGCAGACGGTTTTCGCGCTGGGTCAGCTTCGAAGCGGCAAAGCCGTGGACGGGTTGATCGGTGCGCTCATGGATTCCAACGCCGACGTGCGCGAGCAGGCGGCGTTTGCGCTCGGCCAACTTCGCGATCCCAAAGCACTCCCCTCGCTGACCGCGGCACTGCGTGACTCGGTCGCCGATGTACGCGAGCAGGCCGCATTCGCGATCGGTCAAATCTCCGGCCACGAATAGTTCAATCGGACGTGCTCTCCGCAGGAAGGGACAGCCATGCTCACAAGTGCCAAAATATTAGCAGCTGGTTTACTCGTCACGCTTTTCGCCGCTGCGCCGGCTGAGGCCCAGACGGCGTCGGCTGCGACCGTTACGGCCCTCGGCGATGCCCTCAAAGACAGCGACGCCGGCGTTCGTCGTCAGGCGGCGTGGGCGCTCGGCCGCATCCAATCGGAACAATCCATAGATGCACTCATCGCCGCGATGCGCGACAGCGATCAGCAGGTTCGACGGCAAGCCATCTGGGCTCTTGGGCAGATCGGGAGCGCCAAGGCCGTGGATTCGCTCACCGCCGCCTTGAAAGACGGCAGCAACGAAGTTCGCCGGTCAGCCGCACAGGCACTCGCGCACATCTATGGCAGGGGCGGCCCCAATCCGAACCCGAATCCGAATCCCAATCCCAACCCGAGACCGCGTCCATTCTGATGGAGGGCCCAATGAAAGTAACCGCGCGGTGCCGATATCTGAATGCTGTCGCGGCCTGTCTGGCAGTGGTATCTGTCGGGGCGCCGGCCACTCGCGCACAGCAGCAACCTCCAACAGCGAAGGATCTGTCCGCCGTGATCGAGATGCTGCGGAGCCCGGATCCGGTTGTGCGCGTCAGCGTGGCGTGCGCGCGCGATGTGTTCAATTCGAGTGCGACCGCCGCCATTCCATCCCTCATCGACCTGCTCAACGATGCCGAACCGGTGTCGCCCGAGGTCTGCCGGGAAGATCATCGGCGCTGGTGGGGTGATGAGCACCCGATTACGCCCGGCCAGGAGGCTGCCCGGGCACTGGTTCGCATCGGCACGGCATCGTTCGACCCGCTCGTCAAGGCTCTCGGAAACGGGGGAGCAACCGCTCGACGAAATGCCGCGTGGGCGCTCGGAGCGCTCGACGATCAACGCGCGGTCACGCCATTGACAGGCTCGTTGCGCGACACGGACGAACGCGTCCGCGAACAGGCCGCGTGGGCGCTGGGCGCGCTCGACGATCCGAAGGCAGTGCAACCGCTCATCGGCGCGCTGCGCGACCCGGCAGCCATCGTGCGGCGGCAAACCGCATGGGCGCTCGGAGCTCTCGACGACAGCGCAGCGGTGGACGCTCTCGTTGCGACGTTGAAGGATATCGACGCGGACGTACGAGAACAGGCCGCGTGGGCCCTTGGCGCGATCGGCGACGCCCGTGCACTGGCAGGATTGACGTCGGCGCTCAAAGACAGCGCATCGAGCGTGCGCCGTCAGGCCGCTTGGGCGCTCGGAGCCATCCAATGACCACCTTGCTCGGTGACATCCGTTTCGCCGCGCGATCGTTTCTAAGAGCGCCACGCTTTACGATTCCCGCTGTGCTCGCGCTTGCGCTCGGCATCGGCGCGACATCCGCGATCTTCAGTGTCATTCGCGGCGTGGTGCTCCGGCCGTTGCCATACTCCCAGCCGGACCGCATCGTCGCGGTGTTTGAAAGCAACGCGCGACGGAATCGCAACGTGATCGCCTCTGGCAACTTCGTCGAGTGGCGCGCGCGAAACCGATCCTTCAGTTACCTGGGCATGACCGGTCCCATGCGTCTCAACCTCGTAGTCGGTGACCAACCGGAAGAAGTGGCCGGAATGATGGCATCGTCCGACGTGTTTCCCGCGCTTGGTGTCCAGCCCGCGATCGGCCGCGCGTATGGTCCGGCGGAGGACGAAGAGGGCAACGACCGCGTCATCGTTGTCAGTCACGACTTCTGGCGTACTCGTTTGGGATCCAGGTCCGACGCCATCGGCGCCACGATTACGACCAACGGTATCCCGCGAACGCTCGTCGGCGTGATGCCGCCGGACTTCACGATGCTCGGGCAGAGAGCCGATTTCCTCATTCCGTACGGCTGGACGACGGCAGCTCTGCGTTCGGCACCGGGACGCGGATTTTCGTACGGACTCGCACGGCTGCGTGACGGCGTCTCTTTCGACCAGGCCTCGAGCGACATGAAGGCAATCGCCGCGCAACTCGAGAAGGAGTTCCCGCAGCGTAATGCGCGATGGTCAGTCACCCTGGTGCCCGTGCACGAGCAGACAGTCGATCAGATTCGGCCCGCATTGCAGGTCCTCGGTGGCGCCGTCCTCCTCGTATTGCTCGTGTCGTGTGTCAACGTCGCCAACCTTCTGCTCGCGCGCAGCGCGGTACGTCAACGCGAACTGGGTGTGCGCACCGCTCTGGGTGCCCGGCGAAGGCGCCTCATGTCGCAGATGATCACTGAAAGCGTGCTGCTTGGAGGCATGGGCGGTATCGCAGGACTCGCCCTCGCGTTCTTGTTCCATAGAGGGCTGCTCGCATTGGTCGCGAACCGGTTGCCTGTGCCGAGGCTGGATCAAGTAAGCCTCGACTTTACCGTCGTGGCGATGACGATGGGCCTCTCGCTCGCGACAGGACTGCTCTTCGGGCTTGTGCCGGCAATCGTGTCTTCACGTGCGGTGAACGAAGCGTTGCGAGAAGGCGGCAGGCATGGAGGAGGTCCGAGAGCACGCCGTGTGCTGGGCGCGCTCGTCGCTGCGGAAGTCGCGCTCTCCCTCGTCCTCCTGACCGGCGCGGGCCTGTTGATACGGAGCTTCGCCCGTCTGAGCAGCATCAATCCCGGGTTTCGCGCCGAAGGACTTCTCACAGTGCGTGTTCAGGTCCCCGGCGTTCGCTACGACTCGCCCGAGCGATCGTCGGGTTTCTACTCCGACGTCCTGACGCGGATTGCCGCACTGCCAGGTGTCGAGAGCGCAGCGGGCGTCACGTTCTTACCCATGGGGGGCGGTGGCATCGGAACGAGCTTCTGGCGAACCGATCGACCAACTCCCGGGCCGGGACAGGCACCGTCGACTGACGTCAGGCCGATCACGCCAGGTTTCTTTCGCACGATGGGCATTCGGCAGGTGATGGGCCGTGATTTCGCCGCATTCGATCGCACCGATTCCCCCGCCGTGGCCATCGTCAACGAAACGCTGGTGCGACAGTACCTTTCCGATGGCGACCCGATTGGAAAGCGTCTGCACGTCAACGCCGGCCAGACGCCCGATCGCTTGGACTACGAAGTCGTCGGCGTCGTTGGAGATATAAAGCTCTCCGCGCTGGACACTGAAGTGCGACCAACAGTCTATGTTCCGCACACGCAGCTCGCGATGGGCGTCATGACCTTCGTCGCTCGCACCACGATGGACCCTCTGTCACTCGTCAGGGGCGTCGGCGACGAGGTTCATGCGGTGGACCCGCAACTTCCTCTCGCTGGAGTTCAAACGATGGACCAGGTCGTGGACTCCACGCTCGCCAGGCCACGCATTGTCACGGTTCTGCTCGCAACCTTCGCAGTCATGGCGCTCGCTCTGGCGGCCGTCGGCGTGTACGGAGTGATGGCGTATTCAGTCGCGCAACGCACCCAGGAAATCGGCGTCCGAATGGCGCTCGGCGCGACACCGGAGTCGCTGTTCGAGCTCATTCTCGGGCAGGCGTTGCGCCTGGTCGGCGTTGGCGTTGTCGCCGGTCTGGCTGTTGCCGCGGCAGTAACGCGCGTCCTGTCGACGATGTTGTACGAGACGACACCGCTGGATCCCGCGACGTTTGCCGTGACGGCGATTGTGCTCACGGTGGTCGCGACGCTCGCGTCGTTCATCCCGGCCCGCCGGGGAACGAGGATCACGCCGGTCGAAGCGTTGCGGGCTGAATAGAAGCGTCAAATCCCAAATCCCAACTCCCGATAGCCAGGTACTTGGGAGTTGGGAGTTGGAATTTGGGCGTTGTTACGTTTTCAGCGTTCCATCAAGCGCGCCGTGAATCAAGCGCCGCAATCATCCGCTTCTGGGCGACCAGGCGATAGCTGCGATCGACGAGGTCCGTCACAGCCTTCCAGTCGAGCGCGCCGTCCGCCCATAGGCTGACCCACTGCCCGCGCCCATATGGCGTGACGAAGAACTGTTTTCGTGTCAGCAAACGCTCAACGTCCGACGGCTCGAGACGAAAGGCAATCGACGGTCGTCCCTTGAGAGGCTCGAAGGCGACGAACACCTTTTTGCCAGCCTTGAAGTTCGGATGTCCCCAGGACGCTGTCTCGCTCGTCGCGGGATACGCCAGACACATCTTGCGAAGTTTCTCCAGCGCCGCCCCGGTCTTGTTCGCCACGTCAGAACGTCGCGATCGGATTGAGCGGCGATCCCGTACCGCCTGGAATGGGCAGCGGCGCGGCTGTCAGCAGGAATTCCCATCGCTTGCGTGATGCGGCGGCCTGGGCGAGCGCCTCGAGATCGCAGTTGTCGAAGAGATGCACACCCAGATAGACCAGGGCGAAGTCATGGACCGCGCCTCTCGGCGCTCCGGCTGTTCCAGGCGCCACGTACTGGGGATGGTCACTGCCAAGCAGCGCGATGTCGCGCGCCTTCAGCCACGGAAGCACTGATGGGTGGAGCCCGGCCGATTGTCCACCCTCGGCACGACCGCGCAGCCAGGGGCCGATCGCTTTGCGTCGCGCCCACACGCCCGTCCGGACGAACAACGCGTCGCCGGCGGAGACTTTCACGCCGGCCTGTTTCTCCCACGCCTCGAGATCCTCGACGTAAATCGGCGTCCCCGGCTCGAGGTACGGCACGCCCTTCAATCGCGGGATGTCGATGAGTATTCCGCGCGTGAACACGCCATTCTTCACGTTGTGGATCGAGTTCCTGGTGTGCCGATCCTTGACGACGGCGTCCGCGTCTGGTTTGTAACCGTTGTAGAACACTCCCTGCTCGTTGATGTGGGCGAGCGAGTCGAGATGGGTGTGGGCGATGCCGTGATAATTAATCGCAATCCGATCAGACCCGATTCCCTGCATCGTGACCTCGTAGGGATTCGGGTTGTCCACCGCCTTGACCGTGTCCGCGTCCGCCGCCAGCGACACGGAGACGCCTTCTTTCACGAGTGCAGCCGCCTGACGGCGCTTGGCGGGCGTGATGAGATTCAAGGCTCCGATCTGATCGTCCTTGCCCCATCGTCCCCAATTCGAGAGCTCCGTCTTCCAGCGCTGGTACTGCTCAGCGCTGACCGGGTGCTTCTCCTCGCTCTGTGCGCGCATCGGTCCAACCGATGCCGTGACGGTGAGCGCGATCGAAACGCCGAGATATACGAGTCGCTGCGCCTTCATGAGAGCTCCTTCATCATGTTTCGATGTTCGACGTATCCACGTGCCGCAATCGGCCAGAGGTCGACGACCTTCCCTTCCTCGACGACGTAGAAGACGTCGTGGAGGTTAATCGTCGGATCGATGTGCGACGGCAGCAGCTCGAGGAGGTCGCCGATGGCCACGGTCGATTCTGGCGGAAGCGCGATCGTGGCGTGTTCGTCGTTGAGCGATGTCACGTGCGCGCCGATGATCCCTCGCACACCCGGGAGGCCATGGTCCTTGGTCATCGACTTGTGACCACAGTCGACCACGCAGCGGTCGCGGGTCGGACGACTCACCACCGTCCCGATTACCCAGAACGCGTGCTCGAAGGGAACCCCGACATCGGCATAGTCGGTATCCATGAGCGCGTAGGAGCCTGCCTGAATCTCTGTGATGCCTTCGATGCGTCCGCTGATGTCATAGGTTCCCGTTCCGCCAGCGGACACGATCTCGCACGGCAGACCGGAGTCTCGAATCTGCCTGGCTGCGTTCACGAGTCCGTTCATCGCCTGCCGCGTACGAGACTCGCGCTCGGCGCGATTGCGGACCGGTTGCAGATGACCTTCGTAGCCCATCACCCCACGAAGCGCGATGCCGTCCGACTGAGCCGCCTGCCGGGCGAGCGTCACGACCGCTTCACCCGGCTCTACACCACAGCGCCCCTGTCCGACGTTGAGATCCACCAGCACACCCACCTGCGCACCTGCCGCACGCGCCGCGCGGGTCAGCGCATCAAGCCCCGCCAGGGAATCAATCGCCGTTGTGACGCGAATCCGCCGCCCGAGCGCCGCGATGCGGGCGCACTTCGAAGGCGTCACGACCTCATTGGCGACCAACAGATCGTCACAGAAGCTCGAAGCGATCTCGGCCTCTCCAACGGTCGCACACGTCAGCCCGGTACACGAACCGGCGGCAAGTTGACGCCTGGCGATTTCGGGGGTCTTGTGCGCCTTGAAGTGAGGCCGCAGCCGACACGGCCCCCCGGCAAAGAATGCCGCCATCCGCGCGATGTTCCGATCGAGCACGGCGCGGTCGAGGACAAGTGCCGGAGTTTCGATCTCGTGACGGGTGCGCTCAGGCGACATCTTCATCGTCACCTCGTCGAGTCGGCGCAATGCCGAACGCCCGCATCTTCTTATACAGGTTGCTGCGCTCGACGCCGAGAACCTCCGCGGTGCGAGACATGTTCCCGTGCTGGGCGGCCAACGCTCGAAGGATGTACTGCTTCTCGAATTCGTCGCGCGCGTGGTGAAGCGGCGCCAGCGCCGCCGAGCGCGCCACGGGCTGCGACTCGTGCAGGAAGCCGTGCTCGAGAAAGACAAGATCGCGCGACGAGACGCGATCGCCCGGCACCATGATCATCAGACGCTCGATCAGATTCCTGAGCTCGCGTACATTGCCGGGCCACTTGTGGCGCTGCAAGGCTGACATCGCATCAGCGTCGAAGGTCTTCGGTAACCGGCCGTATTCCCGGGCCAGCACTGCCATGAAGTGGTCCGCCAGCAGCGGCACATCCTCGATGCGCTCGCGCAGCGGCGGCACGGAGATCGGCACCACATTGAGCCGGAAGTACAGGTCTTCGCGGAATCGTCCGGCGCGAATCTCTCTCGGCAGATCCTTGTTGGTCGCGGCCAGCACGCGCACGTCGACGCGGATCTGCGTCGAGCCTCCAACCGCTTCCATCACCTGCTCCTGAAGCACACGCAGGACCTTTGCCTGTGTCTTCAAGCTCATGTCACCGATCTCGTCGAGGAAGATCGTCCCGCCGTGAGCGACCTCGAACTTGCCTCGCCGATCGGCGAGCGCACCCGTGAACGCGCCGCGGACGTGGCCGAACAATTCGCTCTCGATCAATTCCTCCGGGATGGCAGCGCAGTTGACCTCGACAAATGGGGCCGTGCGCCGGCGGCTCATCGCGTGGATGTTCCGTGCGACCAGCTCTTTGCCGGTGCCGTTCTCGCCGAAGATCAGCACGCGTCCGTTGGTCGGAGCCGCGGTGGCCACCTGGTCGCGCAGCTTCACCATGAGGTAGCTCTCGCCAATCATCAGGTGCTGCGCGTCAACCTTCGCCCGCAGCGCCAGATTCTCAGCTTCGAGGCTGCGCTGACGAAGCGCATTCCGGACGACGAGCATCGTCTTTTCGAGGG
>Ga0075423_10001001_pt1 | contig 24130 bp, 21 predicted proteins | sample SoiMethybrSBSTD2_FD_80114 | JGI IMG/M metagenome (GOLD analysis project Ga0075423, IMG submission 80114) | Bulk soil microbial communities from a Populus tree surrounding site in Tennessee, USA - Soil MetaG P. TD hybrid SBSTD2 | ecosystem: Environmental > Terrestrial > Soil > Tree plantation... | reverse complement strand
CCCATCGTCGCGAAGATCACGAAGATCCCCCAGAACGCGACGAGCCGCAGCACCTGAGACGGGGGCCGGTAGACGCCGGCGCGCGCGAAGGCGGACGTGAGGCCCCACGTGCGGCTGCGCTGGTCGAGATCGGTCGCCTGGGCCAGACGCGCCACCAGGGATCCGGCGATCCAGCCGAGCAGGGCGCCGATCGCCACGAGGGTCAGCATGGCCAGGATGCTCGGCAGCACCGTACCGAGGGTCACGCTCATGTTGTGCATCGCGGTCAGGACGAGGTCGCGCCAGAAATCCGCCATGGACGTTCCCTCCTAATAGTAGCTCACTCCTTCACCGCGCCGGCGACGAGGCCCCGCACCAGGAAACGCTGCAGCGCGATCACGATCACGACCGGCGGGAGGCTCGCCAGCATCGCGGCCGCGGCGATGTCGCCCCACGGCACCTCGAAGACCCCTGGGAACAGCGCGAGCGCCACCGGGATCGTGCGGCTGGCCTCGGACACGGTGAAGGTGTAGGCGAACAGAAACTCGTTCCAGCTGAAGAGAAACGTCAGGAGCGCCGTGGAGGCCAGGCCGGGCGCCAGCAGCGGGATGATCACCCACCGAAAGGTCGCGATGAGCCCGGCGCCGTCAACGGAGGCGGCCTCCTCGGCCTCGATCGGGATCTCGCGGACGAACCCCGCGAGGAGCCAGATGGTGAGCGGCAGCGCGAACGAGGCGTGCACCAGGATCAGGCCCGCCCAGGTGTCGCGCAGCGCGAGCGCGCGCATCAGGAGATAGAGCGGGCTCACGGTCGCGATCTGCGGAAACGCCGTGCTGGCGACGATCGCCAGGAGCAGGAAGCGCTTGCCCGGCAACGGAAGCCGGGCGACGGCGTACGCCGCCGGCACGCCGGCCGCGAGCGAGAGCAAGGTGGTGATGCTGGCGATGCCGAGGCTGTTGCCGAGCGCCTGCGGCATCAGGCTCTGGGTGAGTACCACGTTGTAGTGCGAGAGCGTCAACCGGCTCGGCAGGAGCGGCGGCACGCGCAGCAGCTCCGCCTCGGGCTTGAACGAGGTCAGGAGCTGCCAGAAGAACGGGATCGCGTACGCCGCGAGCGCCAGCACCACGGCGAGGTCGGCGAGCGAGCGCGCCCGGTCCCTCACGCCGTCACCGTGCCCGCGCGCAGGAGCCTCAGGTACGCCCACGCGACGGCCATGACCAGGGCGAACACCACGACGCTCACCGCCGAGCCGAAGCCGAGCTGCAGCGTCTGGAAGAGCGCGCGGTACGCGTACACCGTGAGCGTCTCAGTCGTGCCGGCGGGCCCGCCGCCCGTCAGCACGAACATGATGTCGAAGGCCCGCAGCGCGTCGAGCGTGCGGAAGAGCGTGGCCAGCAACAGAATGCGGCCGAGCAGCGGAAGGGTGATCCGCGTCAAGGTCGCCACGCGGCCGGCGCCGTCGACCTGCGCCGCTTCGTACACGTCGGGCGGGATCGCCAGGAGGCGCGCGTAGCAGAGGATCGCGACGAAGGGCATCGTGCGCCACACGTCGGCGACGATGACGGCGGGCAGCGCGACCAGCGGGTCGCCGAGCCAGTTGACGGCGTACCGGCCGAGCGCCACGTTGATCAGTCCCGCCGAGGGGTGGTAGAGCCACTCGAAGAGCTTGGCGCCCACGACCGCCGGCATCGCCCACGCCAGCAGCAGAAGCGAGATCGACAGCCGCCGCGCGCGCCGCTGCGTGTGGATCGCGAGCGCCACCGCGACGCCCAGGACCACCTCGAGCGCGACCGATCCGAGCGTGAACACCGCGGTGGTCTGCCCCGCGCTCCAGAACCGCGAGTCGACGGCGAGGAAGGCGTAGTTCTCGAACCCCGCAAAGCGCGACACGTCGAAGATCGGGATGCGGCGCTGCAACGAAAGCCAGAGCACCCAGACGCCGGGGTAGACGGTCAGCGCGCCCAGCGCCACCACCGTCGGCGCGACGCAGACCAGCGCGCGCCGGCGATCGGCGGCCTCGCGGCCGGTCATCGGACCGCCTCCAGGAAGTAGCGCAGGCGCGTACCCGCCTCAGCGATCGCGCGCGCGGGAGTCTTCACGCCGACAAGCGCGGCCGAGAACTCGGGCTGGACCGTCGCCGAGAGCAGGAGATAGTACGGCGTCACCGGACGCGGGCGCCCGGCCAGCGCCAGGGCCAAGAGGCGCGGCATCGCCGGGTGCTCGCGCATCACCTCGGGATCGCGATAGAGCGACTGGCGCGTGGGCGAGAGCGCGGCCCCGAGCGCGATCGCACGCTGAGCGCGCTCGCTGGTGAGATGCCGCGCCAGCGCCAGCGCGAGATCCGGATGGCGGCTCCGGCTCGAGATGCCGAGGTGCGCCCCGCCCGTCGAGCCCACGCCCGGCGCGCCGCGCGCGCGACCGGGCAGCGCCGCGAACGCCACCTTGCCGCGCACGGCCGAGTCCTTGCCCTCGAATAGATCCATCGCGTACGGCCAGTTGCGCAAAAAGATCGCGTGGCCGTCGCCGAAGGCGCGCCGCGAAAGCTCCTCGTCGGCGGCCGTCGTCCAGGCCGGGCTCACGCCGCTCACGATGAGCCCGCGCAGGAAGGCGAGCGCGTCGGCCGCGCGCTGCGGCTCGGGGAAGACGGCGCCGTCCTCGGCGAGCAACCGCGCGCCGTTGGCCCAGAACGCCTCGAGCACGTTGACGACGAGCCCTTCGTACTGCTTGCCCTGCCAGACGTAGCCGTCGAGGGCCGGATCGCGCTCGCCGGCGCGGATGCGGCGCACCTGCTCGACGAGCTCCTCGAAAGTCTCTGGGGGCCTGAGACCGTACTTGGCGAGCAGATCGGCACGATAGTAGAGAAGACCGACGTTGAAGTTCCACGGTAGCGCCCACACGCGCTTGTCGTAGGTGGCCGAGGCGACCGCGCTCTCGAAGAACGGCGCGAGCTCGTTCGGCTCTAGACGCTCCGTCAGGTCGAGCAGCCATCCCGCGCGCGCGAACTCGGGGGCCCAGATGCAGTCGAGCATCATCACGTCGAACCCGGGGCTCCGGCCCTCGAGGTTGATGATGTAGAACTGGTGCTGATCGTCCGACGTCCACGGCAGCGCCTCGCCCTTGACGCGCACGCCCGGGTGCGCGGCCTCGAACTGGCGCAGGAGATCGGGCAGCGGGTCGGCGTTGCCGAGGATCCGCGCGTACTTGAAGACGAGCGTGACGGGCCCGCGCTCCTGACCGGCCTGGCACCCGCTCAGCGCGGCAAGCCCGACCAGGAGCATGACGAGGCGCGCGGCGCGGCGGAGCGCGGAGCTCACGACGCGCGCTCGCGCGCCAGGAGCCGCGCCAGCCCGCGTAACGGGATCCCGAGCCACGCCGGCCGGTTGTCGAGCTCGTAGCGCACTTCGTAGAGCGCGCGATCGAGCTCGAAGACCGCCAGCGCCCGGCCGAACCCCTCCGGCGACGCGGGCAAGAGGCGCGTGGGCACCCGCGCGATCTCGTCGCGATAGCCCTCGAGGAACGCGGCGCTCGCCCGCCGCACCCAGCGCTCGCCCGCCGCGGACGGCGACCCCGTCGGCGACAGCGCGGTGTGCACGGCGTAGTCGAGCGAGCGGAGCATGCCGGCGACATCGACCAGCGCGCATTGCTTGCGCCGGCGCTCGGCCACGGGGCGCGCCGGCTCGCCCTCGAAATCCAGGATCACGAAGCCGGTGTCGGTGCGGAGCGTCTGGCCGAGATGGTAATCGCCGTGGATGCGGATCTTCGCGCACCGCTCGTCGCCGAGCACGCCGAGGTCGCGCGCCCGCTCGCCGAGCGTCGCCTCGCCGGCCAGCAGGGCTCGCGCGTCGTCCGCTACGCCGGGCGGCAGCGCGCTCAGGCGCACGCGGAGCGCGGCGCACGTGCGCCGCACATCGGCGGACACACGCTCTCTCCAGGCGGCCGCGTCATCCGCGGTGAACGGCTCGGGCGCGAAGGCCGCGTCCCGCGGATCGGAAGCGAGCGCACCGTGCAGGGCCGCGGTCACGACGCCGAGCCGGGACAGCGCACCGAACACGGGCTCCGACGCGTCGTCGGCCCGGTCGGGCTCGAGCTTTCTCAGCTGGTCGAGCACCCAGGTCCAGCCGTCGCCGCGGCTCGGGACGAACCGCTGCAGCATCCCCAGCATGGTCCCCTCGCCCGAGGCCGGCACGTACTCGATCGAGCCGGCCAGCGGCGGCACGTGGGGAAACCCGGCGCGCACGGTCAGGAACTCGCCGATCTCGTAATCGAGATTGGGTCCGGGCTGCACCTTGCGGAGCGCCTTCATGATGAGGGCGCCGCCGAAGACGACCGAGGTGTTGGACTGCTCGCCGGTCAGCCGTTTGGGCGTACGCGACGCGGCTGGATCGAGCCGCGGGAATCCCTCGGTCCGTGCGAAGCGGATCGATCCGCCGCGCACGGTCGGCACCGTCGACTCGCGCTCGAACGCCGTCAGGAGCTCGAGGCAGAACGCGGGATGATCGAACGCGTCGATGGCGCGGATCGCGCGGCCGTCGAGCTCCAGCGCGAGCGAGAGGCCGCTCGGCGATTCGGCCTCGCCGAGGACGAGGGCGATCGCATACGTCTCGTCGGCACCCTCCGCGAACGTCACGTCGACCAGGGTGATCCAGGCTTGGGTGCCGACGGCGCCGCAGTCCCGCAGGCGGGCACCCGTGATGGCTCGGCCCTTGGCGCCGAACCACCGCTGGCGCGGCAGCGCCGGCGGAAGCTCGGTGGCGACCGCCCGCTCCAGCGCGCCGGCAATCCGCGAGGGATCGCCGGGGCGCGCCCATTCAGATCGCGGTCCGCTCGATCCCAAACGGCTCGTCGCCGTCGCCGGGCCGCTCGAGGCGGAACCAGTAGAAGCCGTGAGGGCCCAGGCTCAGGAAGTAAGGCTCTTTGCGGATGGTCGGAAACGACGTCGCGCCGAGCATCTCGAGCGGCGTGGCCCCCGCGAAGGCCGCGAGGTCGAGCTCGACCGGCTGCGGCGCCGCCGAAAGGTTCGCGACGATCAGGAGCGTCTCGCGCGCGTGCCGGCGCAGGTAGGCGAGCACCTTGGCGTTGCGCGGCCGCAGGAACTCGATACTGCCGCGCCCGAACACCGACGAGGTCTTCCGCGCGGCCAGCAGGCGCCGCATCGTGTTCAGCAACGACGACGGCTGGCGCGTCTGCGCCGCGACGTTCACCGCCTCGTAGCCGTAGACCGGATCGGCGATGACCGGCAGGTAGAGCTGACCCGACTCGACGCTGGAAAAGCCGGCGTTGCGGTCGCGCGACCACTGCATCGGCGTGCGGACCCCGTTGCGATCGCCGAGATAGACGTTGTCGCCCATGCCGATCTCGTCGCCGTAGTAGATGATCGGGCTGCCCGGCAGGGTCAGCAACAGGCAGTTCAGAAGCTCGACGCGGCGGCGGTCGCCGTCGAGCAGCGGCGCCAGCCGACGGCGGATCCCGAGGTTGAGCTTCATGTCGGGCTCGTACGCGTATGCGTAGTACATGAACGCGCGCTCTTCGTTGGTCACCATCTCGAGCGTGAGCTCGTCGTGGTTGCGCAGGAAGAGCCCCCACTGGCAGGCGGCCGGGATCGCCGGCGTCTGCGTGAAGATGTCCGTGATCGGACGCGTGTCCTCGAGGCGCAGCCCGAGGTAGAGGCGCGGCATCAGCGGGAAGTGGAACGCCATGTGGAACTCGTCGCCGTTGCCGAAGTAGTGGCGGACGTCCTCCGGCCACTGGTTGGCTTCCGCCAGCAAGATGCGATCGCCGCCGTACTCGTGGTCGATCACCGCGCGGAACTCCTTGAGGATCGCGTGGGTCTCCGGGAGATTCTCGCAGCTCGTCCCCTCGCGCTCGACCAGGTACGGCACCGCGTCGCAGCGGAATCCGTCGAGGCCGCGGTCGAGCCAGAACCGCATCACGTCGAGCATCGCCCGGCGCACGGTCGGGTTGTCGTAGTTGAGATCGGGCTGGTGGCTGAAGAAGCGGTGCCAGTAGTACTCGCGGCGGACGGGATCGAGCGTCCAGTTGGACTTCTCGGTGTCGACGAAGATGATCCGCGCGTCCGTGAAGCGGCGGTCGGTCGTGCTCCACACGTAGTAGTCGCCATACCGCGACGTGGGATCCGAGCGCGAGGCCTGGAACCACGGATGCTGATCCGAGGTGTGGTTCATCACGAGATCCGTGATGACCCTGAGATCGCGCGCGTGCGCGGCGTCGAGGAACTTCTGGAAGTCCTCGACGGTGCCGTACGAGGGATGGATCGCGTTGAAGTCGGCGATGTCGTAGCCGTCGTCGCGCAGCGGCGAGGGATACATCGGCAGGATCCACAGACAGTCGACGCCGAGCTCCTGGATGTAGTCGAGGCTCTCGGTCAATCCGGCGAAGTCGCCGATGCCGTCGCCGTTGGCGTCCTTGAAGGCCTTGACGTGCACCTCGTAGAAGACGGCGTCCTTGTACCAGTCCCGCGGGCCGCGGCTCGTCATCGCCAGCGATCCACCAGATAGGGCTTCTGGCGCTCGAACGACTGGTCGACCGCCGCCACCGCGCTCTCGACGCCCGCCGCGTCGCGCCCGCGCGTGGCCAGCACGAAGGCGGCCGTCCGGCCCAGATAGAGCGGCACCAGCGAGCGCAGCAGGTGATCGCGGTACACGACGCTCCAGTGGTAGCCGAGCGCGAAGTCGTACACGACGCGCGCCCACAGATCGTCCGGGAAGCGGAAGCGCTCGGGATCGCCGGTCTCGAGGCTCAGCACGTCGCCGAGCGTATCGGGCGCCAGCACATGTTCCCAGATCGTGCCGAGATCGCGCAGGCCGCGGCCGAAGGCGCCCACCATGCGGTCGACGTCGATCTGTACCGGCTCGTCCGATGGCACGACCGGCGGCCCCTCGGCCGGGACCGGCGACCCGCTCCCGACGCCGAGCCAGAGATCCTCGTATTCCTCCATCATCGCGAAGACCGCGCCGAGCGTCTGCGCCACCATCGTGGGCAGGTCGGTCGTGCGCGTGTTCGACTCGACCCGCCAGCGCCCCAGCCGCGCCTCGTGGATCGTGAGGCCCCCGCCGGCGGCGGTGCCGGCGATCCAGAGGTCGGTCATGCTCCGGCCCGATTCCGGCCACCGCGCCTCGCCGACCAATCGCTCCAGCAACCGCGCCGAGAACGCGCGCGGGCCGGACAGCGGCTGATGGAGCCGCCGGCCGAGCAACGCGCTGACCAGCGGGGCCAGCACCAGGTTCGTGATGGTGCCGTCGTATCGATGGCGCGCGTGCACGGGCATCACGAGATCGGCACCCTGCTCGAGCACCGGGCGCGCCAGCCGCTCGAGCCATTCGCCGGTGATGGAGGTGACGTCGGCCTCCAGCACCAGGAGCGCACGCACGCCGAGGCGGCGCGCGACGGTCACCGCCAGCCGCATCGCGGCGCCGCGGCCCGGCACGCCGTGGAACGGCACCGCGCCGAGCTGCACCGCCGGCGCATCGTGGTGCGCGCGGACGAGCGGCAGACCCGCCTCGGCCAGTCGATCGACGGTCGCGTCGGACGAGCCGGCGTCGGCGTTGATCAGGACGGCCGGCGCGGCGGCGAAGTGCTTCTCGAAGCCCTTGCGGACGGCGTCCATCACGGAGGGCACGGTCGCGGCGTTGTTGTACGTCAGAACGCCCACCGCGAGCTCGGCCGCCGGCAGGCCTTCGAGCTGCCGATCGACGTCGGACGGAAGCTCCGGGCCGACGGCGACGGCGCTCATCGCGTCAGGTGCACCCCGAGCGCCAGCCCGTCCACGAGCTCGCGCGTGAGCAGGAACGACCGCCGCACGTGCTCGCGTCCCGCGGCGCCCATGCGCGGGATCAGCTCCGGGTTGTTGAGGAGATGGCGAATCCTGAACGCGGCGCCCTCCACCGAGTGCACGGTGTAGCCAGTGACATTCGCGATGATCTGCTGCGAGAGCCCGCCGGCGTAGCCGCCGACGACCGGCTTGCCCTTCCACATCGCCTCGGCGGCGCCGAGGTCGAAGCCGGCGCGCACCGATTTCTGGAGCACGATCGTGGCCGCACGCTGGAGCGCGTTCACCTGGCGGTGCGCCTCGGGCGGCAGCTCGAGCACGACGACGTCGCGGTCCTCGTGGGCGGCCTCGAGCAGGTGGGACAGAAGCTCGAGTCGCTCCGGCTCGCCGTCGGCGGTGCCGGCCAGCACCAGGCGGACGTCGTGGTGCTTCTTGACGAGCCGGTACGCGTTGACGACACCGAGCGGGTCGTGCGCGCGCGCGAATCGGCCGATCTGCACCAGCAAGGGCTTGTCGCGGGCCACGCCGAGCCCCGTCAGCGTCTCGCTGATCTCCCGCGGGCTCAGATCTCGGTTGCGGTCCGAGAGCGGATCGATGGACGGCGGCAGGACGTACATCGGGATGCCGAGCCGGCCCTCGAACCCGGGCAGCGCGAAGACCGCCGCGTCGTACTGCTCCGCGAAGCGGCGGAAGAACGTCCATGCGCCCGGCTGCGCCGACGAGCAGTCGAAGTGACAGTGCCACACCCACCGGCCCGCGCTGCGCGCGCTCACGAGGCTCGCCGGCTGGCTGTCGTGGATCACGGTCAGATCCGCGTCGAGGTCGAGCTTCTTGGCGTTGAGCTGGTTCATGTCGGCCCAGCGCGCGAGCCCCTCGTCGCTGAGCACGCGCTCGGCGCCTTCGAGGGCCGCCTGGAGCGAGCGCGCGGTCGTGTAGTAGGTATTGTCGCCGCCGGTCACTTCCCAGCGCGTGTCCACGCCGAGCTCGCTCAGGATCGGCACCGCGGAGCGCAGGGTCTCGGTCGCGCCGCCGCCCAGCCGGCCGCCCGTCAGGTGAAGGAAGCGCCGGCCCTTCACCTGCTCGGCGAGCTTGAGGATGAAGTCGACCGCGCCGGGCGGCGCGACGCGTCGGTAGTCGTCGATCCGGCTCATCGCCGTGTCTCGTCGAGCGCGGTGTCGACCAGCGCGAGCAGCCGGCCGCGGATGCGCTCGAGGCTCGTCAGATAGGGATCGGTCCGCTCGAACCGCTCGGCCAGCTCCGGCATCTCGAGCGAATCGCGCAGCCACTCGCTGAACGCCTCGGCGCGGCGCTGGCGGGCGCGCGTCTCGACGGTGTGCAGGTAGATCGCGCTCTCGTCCACCGTCGCCAGGCCGGCGCGAAACTCCACCAGCGTCTCGGCGGAGACGCCGAGCGGGACCTCGACGATCTGCGACTGCTGGAAGTGAAACCCGCGGTCGAACTGGACGCGGCCCTCCGCCTCGCGGCCCCGCAGATGGTCTTTCAGGATCGTCACCAGATGCTCGCGCAGCTCCTCGACGCTCGAGAACGCGAACGGGTCGACGACGGCCAGGCGTTCGGCGAGCGCGTGATCGCCGATCTCGACCGCGGCCCAGCGCGCGAAGTCGTTGCCGTAGGCCGTCGTGAACGCGCGATGCCGGAGGAAGTAGCCGAAGGTGTGGAAGAAGATCGCGCCCGGCGGCACCTCGGCGATCCGGTTCATCAGCTCGCGCTCGTCGAGCGCGTGCACGTCGAGGGTCTGGCGCAGCTCGACGCACCCAGCGAAGCGGAACGGGCGCCCGGCGGTGCGCGGCGTCATCGCCTTCAGGAGGCCAGGGCCGACGTCATGCGGCGCAAGATCGCCTGGACGTCGCGCACGCCGCTGACGCGATACTCCGCGACGGTCGGCTTGGTTCCGACGTGAATCGTGACCGCGCGTCGGCGGAGCGCCGCGAACGCCATCTCGTCCGACGTGTCATCGCCCGCGTAGACGACGACGGCGCGGCGCGCCGGCAATGTGCGGACGAGCTGGCTCACCATCCAGCGCGCCGCGGTGCCCTTGTGCCAGCCGATTCGCGGCATGAAGTCGTACACGAGGTGGCCGGCGATCATCGTCAGGTCGGGCCGGCGGCTCAGCACCTCCTCGGCGATCCGGCGCACGGCCGGCCGATGCGCCGGGGCCACATGGCGATAATGCAGGCTCACGATCAGCCCCTTGCACTCCAGGAGCGCACCCGGCACGGCGGGCAGCGCCGCGGCCAGCGCGCGCTCCGTCGCCGCCACGCCGGCTCGATGGGCGCGCGGATGGCGGAAGCGGAGCTCGCGGCCGGCGATCTCGAGCCCGTGGCAGCCGCCGTAGAGCACGCCGTCGAGCGCGACGCGGGCGCGCAGGTCGGCCAGGCCGCGGCCGGAGAGGATGGCCAGCCGCGCCCGCTCGCAGCCGGCCAGGCGGGCGAGGTTCGCGCGGACCGACGGGGCCAGGAAGGCGGCGCCGGGCGAGGAGACCAGCGGGGTCAGGGTGCCGTCGTAGTCGAAGATCACGACGAGGCCGGCGCCATCCCCGAGCTCCCGGTCGAGACGGTCGAGGAGGCGCACCGGAGGACTCAGGACGCCTTCGCGCCCGTGGTCTCGACCGGGATTCTCGCCAGCTCGCTCAGCAAGAGCCCCGCCCACCGATAAATGTTGTGATCGACGACCGAGTGGCGCATCCGGATCATGCGGGCGCGCCGCTCCTCGGGCGACATCTCGAGCGCGGCGCGGATCGACTCGGCCATGCCGGCCAGGTCGTACGGGTTCACGATCAGCGCGTCGCGCAGCTCGTGCGAGGCGCCGGCGAACCGGCTCAGGATCAGCGCACCGTCCTCGTCGTCCCGCACCGACACGAACTCCTTCGCCACTAGGTTCATGCCGTCGTGGAGCGAGGTCACCATGCAGAAGTCGGCGTGACGGTAGTAGGCCCAGATGTCGCGGTGCTCGTGGTGCGCCTTCAGATACAGGATGGGCCGCCACGTCTTGGTCTGAAAGGCCTGGTTCAACTCGCGCACGCGCTCCTCGACCTCACGCTGGATCTCCTGATAGCGATCGATCATGCCGCGACTCGGCGCCGCGAGCTGCACGAAAACGAGCCGCTCCCGGTACTCCGGATAGGTCTCGAAGAAGAACCGAAGCGCGCGGATCCGCTCGGGCAGGCCCTTGGTGTAGTCGATGCGCTCCACGCCCACGCCGAGGAACTCGGCCTGGATACCGAGCTTGCGCAGGAGCTCGGCGCGCGACACGCGCGGCGGATCGTCGACGAACTCGGGCGCGACGCTGATCGGGAACGGCTTCACGTACGTGGTGTGCTCGCCGCGCGTGACGGCGAACCGCTCCCAGTCGATGCGCGCCTCGAGCGCGCGGTCGACCGTCTCCAGGAAGTTGTTGCAGTAGTACTGCGTGTGGAAGCCGATCAGGTCGGCGCCGAGCATGCCGAGCAGGAGCTCGCGCTGCCAGGGACAGATCCCGAAGGCCTCGAAGTTCGGCCACGGGATGTGCCAGAAGATCGCCACGCGCGCGTCGGGCCGCTCGGCCTTGATCAAGGCCGACAGCGGCGCGAAATGGTAGTCCTGGATGAGCACCAGCGGCGACTCGGCGTCCTTGATCTGGTCGAGCACCGTGTCGGCGAACTTCTGGTTCACCTCGAGGTAGTAGGACCAGTCGTCGGGCCGGAACACCGGCCGGGTGTGCACGATGTGGCACAGCGGCCAGAGCCCCTCGTTCGAGAAGCCCGAGTAGTAGCCCTGCTCTTCTTCCTTCGAGAGCCACACGCGCCGCAAGGTGTACCGGGGGTCGTCGACCGGCACGCCGATGCGCCCGCGCCCGTCGGCCGTCTCGCGGTCGGCGTCACCACTGGCGTGCGCGACCCAGACGCCCCCGCAGGCGCGCATGACCGGGTCCATCGCGGTGACCAGGCCGCTGGCCGGCGCCTGCGCGTGGATCTGACCGCCGCGCCAGACGTGACTGACCGGCTCGCGGTTGGAGACCACGATCAATAGGCGCCCGTTGAGCTGCATCTGCACGAACTGCTTCAGGCGCTCCTCGGTCCAGATGCTCTCGCCGGCCAGCCGCAGCGCGGCCTCCTGCTCGGCGGCGGCCTGCGCGCGCTGCATGCTGCGCGCGAGCCGGGAGACCTCGAGGGCGAGCGGCCCGAACATGTTGGCGTCGGCGACGTTGCGCGGCGGCGGAACCGGCCGGCCGCTGCGGAGCGCGCGCGTCCACTGCGAGATCTCGGCCATGGGTCGCGTGATGCTGAACTTCACGATCAACGCGATGATGACCGAGATGACCAGGGCCAGTACCAGGAACCGCACCGCGTTGTAGCTCCAGCGATCCCACTCGGCGCGCTCCAGGTGTGAGGCGTCCTGCAGAACGGCGATGGCGCCGACCGGCTGGTCATCGGCCGTCAGCGGCGTCGCGTAGATGAAGCGCGTGCGATCGCCGAGCGTCCGGAACCCCTGGACCGGCGCGTTACGCGAGATCGCTTCGGTCACCTCGGGCAGCGACGGCGGCAGGATCGGCGCGACGTCGGGGGTGGCGAACCGCTGGGTGGCGAACCGGTCGTAGACCGCGATACCGCGCTGCGACTGGCCGAACTTCTTTACGATCCGCTCGATGGCCGCCGGCGATTGCTTGGCCGACGACGCTTCGATCGCGTCGCTCAGACCTTCGGCGATCAGCATCGCGCGGCGCTGCAGGTCGCCGAGCAGGCGGCCGCGCTCCTCGCGGATCTGAAGATACGCGAACACCCCGATGACCAGCATCACCGAGAGCCAGATCGCGCTGACGAGCCGCAGGGTGAATTTCATGTCCGGTCAATCGGTCTCGCGACGGCGATGGTCTCAGTGTAACGCATCCCCCCAGCGCGCGCAGCGTTGGGGCCGCTACAGACGGTGGATCGGGAAGATGCTGCGGCGGATCGCGTCAACCTGCCGCTGCGCGTATTCCTGCGCGCGCACGCGGCGGTGATCGGGCAGCGGCTCGTCCGGATCCCAGAGCGTGTCGGTCAGGAATCCGTAACGGCGCATGTCCGGGGCGAACGAGGCGGGAAGCGCGGCCGGCAGCTCGACGCCGTTCAGCACCGCCCATGACGCCGTCCACGCGCGCGCGACGTTCGGCAGATCGTAGCCGCCGCCGCCGAGGCAGACGAGCTTGGGCGAGAGCTCGGTGATGCGCGAGACCGCGCGGGTGAATCCCTGGACGTCGAGCGCCAGATGCGTCAGGGGATCGGTGCGATGGGAGTCGATCCCGAGCTGGGCGACGACGGCGTCCGGCCGGAAGGCGCCGAACAGCGGCGGCACCACCTGCTCGAACGCCGGCAGATAGACCGACGAGTCGGTGAACGGCTCGAGCGGCAGGTTGACCGAGTAACCAACACCGGCGCCGGTCCCGGCTTCCTCGACGAAGCCGGTGCCCGGAAAGAGATAGTCTCCGCGCTCGTGGGTCGAGATCGTCAGCACGTTCGGATCGCCGTAGAAGCCGTGCTGCACGCCGTCGCCGTGATGCGCGTCGATGTCGACGTAGAGCACGCGCAGCCCGCGCTCGCGCAATCGCCGGATGGCCAGGACGGCGTCGTTGACGTAACAGAAGCCGGACGCGCGCGAGGGCATGGCGTGATGCAGGCCGCCCGCGAAGTGGAACACGCGATCCGCTCCGCCGCTCAGCACGAGATCGGCCGCGAGAATCGAGCCGGCCGCGCAGAGCCGCGCTGCATCCCAGAGCCCGGGGAACACCGGATTGTCGCCGGGTCCGAGACCGAAGCGCTCGGCTCCCATCGGCGCCTGGCCGCCGTTGCACGCCTTCAGCATCTCGAGATACTCGCCGTCGTGATAGCTGGCCAGCGCGCTCTCGGGCGCTGGCTCCGGCGCCCGCACGGTCGCGCCCGGCAGCGTGCTGAGCCCGTAGGCCTGCATCAGGCGCCAGGTGAGGCCCAGACGCTCCATCCGCAGCGGATGCTGTGGGCCGTAGTCGAAGCGCGTCCAGGCGTCCGAGTGGATGAGGGCGGTCTTGGCGGCAGTCATTCTAGCGGGGTCCTCGAGGCCGGCTTGGATCGGGGTGGCCTGAGACAGGTGCGACCCGGCTCCGCATGGCGATGTTTATCGTTGGGTCGTCGACGAGCCCGGCGTGGCGTGGATCATCGGGCCCCGCCTTGGTGGCGACGCCAGTGGCCGGATTTGCCGCCGGACTTCTCGACCAGCTGGACCTTGGCGATCGTCACGCCGCGCTCCACCGCCTTCACCATGTCGTAGACGGTCAGCGCCGCCACCGAGGCGGCGGTGAGCGCTTCCATCTCGACGCCGGTCTTGTCGACGGTGCGCACCCTGGCCTCGACCTCGAGCTCGCCGCGGCTCAAGTTGTCGCTGAACGTGACGTCGACGCCCGTGATGCGCAGCGGATGGCAGAGCGGGATGAGCTGGGGGGTGCGCTTGGCGGCCAGAATGCCCGCGGTGCGCGCGACGCCGAGGACGTCGCCCTTGGGCGCGTTGCCTTGCCGGACGATACGCAGGGTCGCCGGCTTCATGCGGAGGACCGCGCGCGCCACCGCCTCCCGCACCGTCTCGCGCTTGTCGGAGACGTCCACCATGCGGGCGTCGCCCTTCGGCGAAAGGTGCGAGAGGCCGCGGTACGACTTCGACGGCCGAGCCCGTGTCAGGCCGTGACGCCGGATCGAGCGTGCCGGATGATCGCCTCCATCCGGTCTTTGGTCATCAGCTTGAGCTTCTTCAGCTCGCTGATACGCCACTGACTCTCCGCCGAGAGCGGGATCGTTCCGGACTTGATCGCCTCGAGCTCCTGGTCGTGGGCGCGATGCTCACCACGGAGGCGCCGGAACTCCTCGTTCTCGGCCGTGAGTCGTTCGATGAGGGACTCCTGATTCATGCGAGGCCTCCTTGCGCGGTGGAGGAACCGTCACTGCTAGATCTGGACGCCCCGTTATAGCCTCGGACCCCGCGGGGTGTCAAGCTTGGGCCAGCCGGGTAGTGACTCGATTGGGCGGGACCCCCGTATTTCCGGCATCTCGGGCGGTTGCCGGGCACGCGGGGCGGCGGCTCAGGCCCCGGAAAACCCGCGATCCGCCTTCGGCGAGGGCTAGCCGGGGCCCACCACGTGCGCGGCGCTGGCCTTGAACGCGGCCACGACGCGGCCGCCCTCGGCGAGCCCGAGCTCGGCCGCCGAGCGCGCGGTCACCGCCGCGACCAGCGGAAAGCCTACGTCCACGATGACGCGGACGGCCGGCGTCGCGGGCGTGATGCGCACGATGATCCCCGGCAACTGATTACGGGCGCTCGAGCGCGGCGCGATGTCGTCGGCGAGCAGCAGGGTGACGTCTTCGGGCCTCAGACCGATGCGCACGGCCTGGCCGGTATCCGCGGGTGCGGCGACCTCGAGGGTGCGCCCGCCGACGTCGACCACGATGACGCCGGACTCGCGCGCGATCACCCGGCCGCTCACCAGCGTCTCGACGCCGATGAAGCGCGCGACGGTCTCGGAGATCGGCGAGTTGAAGACGCGCGCGGTCTCGTCGAGCTGAGCGATGCGTCCGCCCATCAGGACCGCGACGCGGTCGCCGAGGGCCTGCGCCTCGCCGCGGTCGTGCGTCACCAGCATCGTGGTGACGCGGTCGCGGCGCAGGATCGTCGCGACGTCCGGCAGGAGCTCGGCGCGCGAGGGCGCGTCGAGCCCGGAGAACGGCTCATCGAGCAGCAGCACCTCGGGCTCGAGCACGAGCGCGCGCGCCAGTGCCACGCGCTGGGCCTGGCCTCCCGAGAGCGTGCGTGCCCGCTGACGCGCCAGCGGCGCGATGCCGAGCCGCTCGAGCCAGCGCTCGACGCGCGCGCCGTTCGCATCCGGGCGGCCGCGAAAGCGCAGGCCGAGCGTGACATTCTCGGCAACGGTCATGTCGGCCAGGAGCGGGTGCTGGAACACGGTCGCCATCTGCCGCCGCTCGGCCAGCGAGTGGCGCGCATCCGCGGGGAGCCCGCGAAATCGTATCGCGCCCTCGGCCGGGCGTTCGAGAAGTCCCACCACCCGCAGCAACGTCGACTTGCCGCTGCCGTTGGGGCCGACGACCGCGAGAATCTCGCCCTGGTAGACCTCGAGCGCCGGCACGTCGAGCACCGTCGCGCCGTCGTACGTGACGCGCACGCCGGCCAGCTCGACAACCGCCGGCGCGCTCACGCCGGCAAGACGTGGATCGAGCCGCGGTGGATCGAGAACTCCCAGTGCCGGTCGCGCTCGATCTCGAGGATCTCGTACACCAGCCGCGGCACCTCGACCTCGAGGTCGAATTCGCCCTGCGCCGGGACGCCGGGCGTGTCTAGGCGAAGCCGCAACGACCAGACGGTCCCGAAGTCGGTCTCGCCCACCACGGTGCCGCGCATCAGGTTCATGTGGTGCGCCGCGTCGGGCACGCCGGTCTTCTTGCGGACCAGCCGGACGTACTCCGGACGGATGAAGAAGGCGACCGGGCTTTCCGCCGTTGGCACGTAGGAGCGCGCCGGTGAATTCACCGCCTCCAGTGTGTGGCCGCGCCAGCGGATCTGGATGCGGTCGGGCATTGCCCCCACCACGACACCGTGGAGCACGTTGCGTAGTCCCATTACCCGCGCGACGGCTTCCGAAGCCGCCCGCCACAGGAGCTCCGGGCTGGCCGCGGTGTGGATCGCGCGGCCGCCTTCGTAGACGACGACCCGGTCGGCGAGGCGGTAGGCCTCGGTAAAGTCGTGGGTCGCTACGACGGCGGGGATGCCCCACGCGCTCACGATCTGGCGCAGCTCGTCGCGCAGCGCGTGGCGCAAGGCCGAATCGAACGCCGCCAGCGGCTCGTCCAGCAGCAGCAGCGCCGGATCGCCGGCGAGCACGCGCCCGAGCGCCGCGCGCTGGCGCTCCGCGGCCGAGAGCTCGGACGGATACCGATGCGCGAGATCCGTGAGCTCGAGCCGCGCCAGTACCTCGGCCACGCGCCGGGCGCGATCGGGCGCCGGTCGGTCGCCGACCTCGAGGCCGACGTGCTCGCCGACCGTCATCGCCGGCGGGAGCGCATAACCGTCGAACACGCAGCCGAGCCGCCGCCGCTCGCGCGGGACGCTCACGCCGGCGGCGGCGTCGAACAGCACGCGGTCGTCCAGCACGATACGTCCGGCGTCTGGCTCGATCGACCCGGCCAGACACTGCAACGTCAGGGTCTTGCCGGCGAACGAGCGCCCGAACAACGCAGTGATGCCGTCCGACGCCGTCCACGCGACGTCGAGCGTGAAGCCCGGCAATCGTCTGGTGATCTGGACCGAGAGGCGAGGCGTCACGCGGCGGTCGACGTGCAGCTCGTCAGCGGGCGTGGCGCTGCTGGATCGAGGTGAGCATCCAGTTCACGAGGAAGATCAGCACGAGGAGCAGGAGCGCCAGCGCGATGGCGATCTCGAAGTTGCCCTTGCCCGTCTCGAGCACCATCGCGGTCGTCAGGGTCCGCGTCTGGCCCTTGATGTTGCCGCCGACCATCATCGAGGCGCCGATCTCGGAGATGATGCCACCGAAGCCAGCCATGACGGCGGCGAGCATCGGCAGCCGCGCCTCGCGCACCACCAGCCACACCATCTGCGCGCGCGACGCGCCGAGCGCCAGGAGCTGCAGCCGGAACTCGCGCGGGACCTGGCCGACGGCGGCGAGCGTGATCCCGGTCACGATCGGCGCGGCGATCACCGCCTGGGCCACGACGATCGCGGCCGGCGTGTAGAGGATCTCGAGAGCGCCGAGGGGCCCGCTGCGCCAGAAGAGGAGCGTCACGAAGAGTCCCACCACGACCGGCGGGAGCCCCATGCCGGTGTTCACCGCGCTCACCACGAACCCGCGCCCGGGAAATCGCGCCAGCGCGAGGGCCGCGCCGGCCGGCACGCCGAGCGCCAGCGAGATCAATGTGGCCGCGCCCGAGACCTGGAGCGAGAGCCAGAGGATCCCCCAGATCTCGCGGTCGGCGCCGGCGAGCAGCGCGAGCGCCTGACGCGAGCCGCTCCACACGAGATCCATGGCTCGACGAGTGTACTAGAATCACCCCGGGAGGATTACCCATGGCTCAAGTCACGCTGCGAGGCAATCCGATCACGCTCGGCGGATCCGAAGTGAAGGCCGGGCAGAACGCGCCCGATTTCACCGCGCTCGACAACGGGCTCAAGCCCGTCAAGCTGAGCGAGGCGAAGGGCAAGGTGGTCATCCTGAGCTCGGTGCCGTCGCTCGACACTCCGACCTGCGACACCGAGACCCGGCGCTTCAACCAGGAAGCGGCGAAGCTCGGCGGCGACGTCGAGATCTGGACGATCAGCCGCGACCTGCCGTTCGCGCAGAAGCGCTGGTGCGGGGCCGCGGGCGTCACGGCCGTCAAGACCCTCTCCGACTTCCGCGAGCGCGCCTTCGGCCCGGCGTACGGCGTCGAGATCAAGGACGGTCCGATCGCGGGGCTGACCGCTCGCGCGGTGTTCGTGGTCGGCAAGGACGGCAAGGTGAAGCACGTCGAGTACGTGAAGGAGATCGGGTCCGAGCCGAACTACGACGCGGCGCTCGCGGCGGCAAAATCGGCGGCCAGCTGAGCGGATTGACCCAACGAACGTCCTGATCGATGCGTGAGACGCCGCGGAGCGTCGCGGCGTCTCACGCGGCTCTCCCTACGCTCCCCGCTCGAAGACCACCGTCGCCGGCTTCGCGAAGCGGCCCCTGACCGCTGCCATCGTCGGCACCGCGACGGGTCCGATCGTCACCGTGACCGTGTGCGCGCCCTCCGGCAAGGTCACGTTGACGCCGTAGTGAAAGCCCTGGCCGCCGACCATTGGACTGAGGGTGACCCGGCGCACGGGCTTATCGGCCGCGCGAATCGTCACCGACACCGGCAGGTACGGAACCGACTCGCCGGTCGCGCGATCGGCGACGAAGACCATCAGGTGTCCCGGCGATGCGCCGGTGCCATGCCCGGCGTGTCCCTCGTGGCCGGCGTGGCCGCCGCCCCCGCGATAATCGAGGCGCACCGTGTAGACTTCGGTCGTCTTCTCGGCCGGCGCCATCGCGTGCATGTGCCCGCCGCCGGTGAGGCTCTGGAGGAAGGCCACGAGATCGACGAGCTGGGTGACGCTCAGGCTGTCCGCGTAGCTCGGCATGATCGACTTGCCGTCGGGCCCGGTGTAGCCGGGGGCTTCGACGATGACGGCGTTCGGCGACAGGATCGACTCGGCGAAATACTCGGCAGGATGCTGGCCACCCATGCCCGAGAGCTCGGGGCCGACGTTCTTGGCGTCGCCGCTCGATGGCGGAAAGCTCTCGCCCTGGATCGCGTGGCACTTGTAGCATTCGAGATCGACGAAGACCTGCCGGCCCTTCCCGCGATCGCCGCTCGGTAGCGCGAACTTCCAGCCGCGCGGGACGCCGCCCGACTGGTGCAGCTCCTCCATCGTCACCTTGCGCGACGCTGGCGCGGCCTGGGCCGCGGACGGCGGCGTCATCCGGTGCTGATCGTGCCCCTGATGCTGCGCGAGCGCGGACGGAGCGAGCGCGACGAGCCCGATCACCGCGAAGCCGAGCGCCGTTGTCGATCGTGACGTCATGGTCACCGCTCCTGCTCGATGAGTTACGAGAGGTCGACCCAGACGGTCTTGGTCTCGGTGTAGTGCTCGAGCCCGGCCGATCCCAGTTCGCGGCCGAAGCCGGATTCCTTGAACCCGCCGAACGGCAGCGCCGCGTCGAACAGGTTGTAGGCGTTGACCCACACCGTGCCCGCGCGGATCGCGCGTGCCGCCTTGAGCGCCTTGGTCACGTCGCGCGTCCACACGGCGGCCGCCAGACCGTACGTGGTCGAGTTGCCCTCGGCGAGCCCCTCGTCGATCGACTTGAACGGGATCACGGACAGCACCGGCCCGAAGATCTCCTCGCGCGCGATCTTCATCGTGTTCGTGACGCCGTCGAAGATCGTGGGCTCGATGAAGTAGCCCTTGCCGGAGCCCACGCTCGCCCGGCCGCCGCCCGCGACGACGCGCGCGCCCTCCTTCTTGCCCGCGTCGATGTAGCCGAGCACCGTCTCCATCTGCGCCTTGGAGACGACCGGGCCCATCCGGGTGGCCTTGTCCATCGGGTCGCCGACCTTGAGCGTCTTCACGCGATCGGTCAGCTTGCCCATGAAGTCGTCGTGGATCTTGTCCTCGAGGAACAGACGCGAGCCGGCGGCACACACCTCGCCCTTGTTGTAGAAGATGCCGGTGAGCGCCCCCTTCACCGCCGCCTCCATATCGGCGTCGGCGAAGACGATGTTCGGCGACTTGCCCCCGAGCTCGAGCGAGATCCGCTTGAGCGTGCCGGCCGCCTCGCGCATGATCCCCTTGCCCACCTCGGTCGAGCCCGTGAAGGCGATCTTGTCCACACGCGGATCGCGCACCATCGCCATGCCGACCTGGCCGCCCGGCCCGGTCACGACGTTGAACACGCCCTCGGGCAGCCCGGCCTCCTGGGTGAGCTCGGCGAACTTGAGCGCGGTCAGCGGCGTCAAGGACGCGGGCTTGAGCACGATCGTGTTGCCCGCGGCCAGGGCCGGGGCGATCTTCCACGACGCGAGCAGGAACGGAAAATTCCACGGCACGATCGCGCCGATCACCCCGAGCGGCTGGCGCAGCGTGAAGGTGAACGCGTTCTCGCGCAGGCCGAGGGTCTCGCCGTGGATCTTGGTGGCCCACCCGGCGTAGTAGCGGAAGACCTCGGCGGCGAACGGGATCTCGACCTTGCCGGAGTCGAAGAGTGTCTTGCCGGTGTTGAGGCTCTCGAGCTTCGCCATCTCGTCGAGGTTCTTCATGATCAGGTCGCCGAGCTGCCACACGATGCGTCCGCGCTCGGCGGCGCTCATCCGCGGCCACGGACCCGAGTCGAAGGCGCGGCGCGCGGCGGCGACGGCCTGGTCGACGTCGCGCTCGTCGCCGCGGCCCACCTGGGCGCTCGTCTCCTCGGTCGCGGGGTTGATCGTGTCGTAGGTGGACCCGGAGGCGGGGGCGCGCCAGCTGCCGGCGATGAAGAGCTGTCCGGTGTTCATGATGTCACTCCTCGGAGTTCAGCGACGGGTTGGAGACGGGGCGGTGCGATAGACGACGACGACGATCGGCCGCTGCGCGAGGCGATCGTGCAACAGCACGGTGAAGCCATCGCTGTCCTGCAACGACGGAAGCGCGCGGTCGGTGACGATGGCGACCGCCTGCGAGTCGGCGCCGACGACCTCACGGAGATTGCGCGCGGTTCCGGCCGCGACGACCGGCCGGCGCAGATAGAACGCGAGCGGCATGTCGGCCAATCCCAGGGTGGCCACCACCGGCGATGTGATCAAGATCGGCTTCATCCGCTCCTGCAGACCGGCGTAGTCGTAGGCGGCGTTGCGGCGTTCGAGCTCCCAGTGATAACTCGAGACGACCAGCAGGGCGCAGCCGACCCACGCCGCCGTGAACGCGCGGAGCAGGCGCTTGTCGCGCGCGCCGACGAGGAGCGCGGCGGCGATGGCGCCGACCGTCACGACCAGCACAATCGCCTGCGCGACGTACGCCGGCCATACCAGCGTGAGCTCGTTGAGCGCGTTGCGCCGGTAGAACGCGCCGGCGAGGCCCGCGGCGAGGAGCAGCACACCGACGGCGGCGCACACGCGCCATGGGACCTTGAGCGCGACGCGCCCGCGCAGCGCGCTCTCGGCCCACCAGCCGCTCAGCAGGGCAACCGGGGACACCAGCGGCAGGTAGTACCGGAAGCGCTGCTGCTGCGAGAGCGCGATGACGACGAACATCGTCGCCAGCGACACGACGAGCAGGAAGATCGCGGCGGACTCGGCGCCGGCGCGGTCGGTGCCGCGCCGCCGGAGGAGCCGGACGGCCTCGACGAGCACGATCGGCACGATGAACACCCAGGGGAACAGGATTCCGAAGGCGTTCTGGATCGGCTCGGCCACCATGCCGGGGCGCAGCTCCTGGGGCAGATACCAGAAGAACTGGTTGTGGACGACCGCCTGGCGCAGGCCCGCGGCGTGATGGAACAACCGGAACAGCGGCCAGGGCGCGACGATGACCATTAACAAGATCAGACCGCGCGGCAGGCTCAGCGCGGCCCAGGCGGCCGAGCTCCGGCTCGCCGCCGCCCAGGCGAAGGCGATGATCAGCGGGAGAAAGCCGCCGGGGCCCTTGGCCCAGAACGCGAGCGCGACGAAGGCGTAAAAGCCGATCCACGCACGGGGCGCGCCGCGCGCCATGCGCCAGAGCATCCACAGGCTCGCGGTGATGAACGCCGTCATCAGCATGTCCGGCATCGGGATACGACCGTGCAGGAAGACGCCCTGCGTGGTGACGGCGATCAGTGCCGCGTACGATCCGGCGCGCGCGCCGAACATCTCGCGGCCGAGACCGAAGATCATGAGCGCCAGGGCGAATGACGCGAGGGCCGAGGGGATCACCGCGGTGAACTGGGTCACGTGGCCGAGTGGCCACGATACCAGCGTGATGAGCCACGCCAACAAGATAGGCTTGTTGTGGTAGACGCTGCCGTTCAGGACCGGGAACAGCCAGTCGCCGCGCGTGAGGATGTCCTGTGCCAGCAGCGGAAACCGGGCCTCGTCGTTGGTGGTGAGGATGCGACGACCCAGGTCGACTCCGACCATCACCGCCGCGCTCCCCACGACCCAGAGCAGCGCGCGCCGGTCCTCCCGCGTCACGGCGTGAGGACGCGCCCTGTGCCGAGCGGGTTCATACGGCCACCGTCGACGACGACGGCGCCGTTGACGACGACGTGGGGAAGGCCGCTCGGATAGCGGTGGGGCTCGGCGAAGGTCGACTCGTCGCGCACGACGGCCGGGTCGAAGATCGTCAGGTCGGCGGCGTAGCCTTCGCGCACGAGGCCGCGATCGCGCAAGCGTAGCCGCGCCGCGGACATGCCGGTCATCTTGTGTACGGCGGTCTCGAGCGGGAACAGCTTCTGCTGGCGCGTGTACTCGCCGAGCACGCGCGGGAACGTGCCGTAGGTGCGTGGGTGCGGCTTGCCCGGACGATCGCCGTCGCCCGCGTAGAGCGGGATCGAGTCCGAGCCGATCATCAAGAGCGGGTGCGCCAGCACCTTGGCCACGTTCTCGATGCTCTGCGAGAAGCTCACCATCCCGACCGTGCACTTCTCCTCGAACAGGAGGTTCATCAGGGTCTCGGCCGGCGACATCCCGGACTGCCGCGCGATCTGGGCGAGGTTCAGGCCCTCGAGCTCGCGCCGCCGGCAGGTGGCGATGAAGACCTGGTCGAATCCGATGCCGCCCTGGGAGACGGTGCCCCAGCGCTCGCCGTCGATCAGGCACTCCTCGACGATGCGACGCCGGGTCGCGCGATCGGACAGCCGCTCGAGCAGTTTGGCGAGGCCGCCGTCGTGCGCCCACGCCGGCATCATGTTGTCGAGCTTCGTGCTGCCGGCGTTGTAAGGATAGACGTCGCCCAGCACGTCGACGCCGCGCGCCCGCGCCGACTCGAACAGGCGCAGCGCCGCGTCGATCTTCGGCCAGTTCTCGCGGCCGGAGGCCTTCACGTGCGAGACCTGCACCCCGACGCCGGCCTCCTCGCCGATGCGGATCGCCTCGTTGATCGAGTCGAGGAGCATCGAGGACTCGCCACGAATGTGCGAGAAGTAGTAGCCGCCGCGCCGGGCCATCGACTTGGCCAGCGCGATCAGCTCGGTGGTCTCCGAGTACGCGCTCGGCGCGTACACGAGCCCGGTCGAGAAGCCGAACGCGCCGGCGTCCATCGCCTCGCCGAGCAGCCGCTCCATGCCCTTGAGGTCATCCGCGCCGGCCGGCCGCGCCTCGAACCCCATCGCCGCGATCCGGAGCGCGCCGTGGCCGACGAAGTGCGCGATGTTGACCGACGGCCGGATCGCGCGCAACGCGTCGAGGTACTGCGCGAACGACTCCCAGCGCAGGTCGAGGCTGGCGCCGATGCCGCCGGCCCAGCCCTGCACGATCTCGCGCTGGTCGGCTCGCAGCGGCGCCTGGGAGAACGAGCACATCCCGACGACCTCGGTCGTCACGCCCTGCCGTACCTTCGACTCGGCCGACGGGCAGGCGAAATAGAAGAGGTCGGAATGCGAGTGCATGTCGATGAAGCCGGGCGTCACCGCATGGCCGGTAGCATCGATCACGCGCGTCGCCTCGCCGCCGAGCTTGGGTCCGATGGCGACGATGCGATCGCCGTCGATCGCGACGTCGGCGGGGCGCGCGGGCGCGCCGCTGCCGTCGATCAGCGAGCCGTTCTTGACGAGGAGCGACCAGGCCAACGGTTACTCTTCGACGATCGTGACCGAGGTCATCTT
>Ga0075423_10001000_pt1 | contig 24130 bp, 22 predicted proteins | sample SoiMethybrSBSTD2_FD_80114 | JGI IMG/M metagenome (GOLD analysis project Ga0075423, IMG submission 80114) | Bulk soil microbial communities from a Populus tree surrounding site in Tennessee, USA - Soil MetaG P. TD hybrid SBSTD2 | ecosystem: Environmental > Terrestrial > Soil > Tree plantation... | reverse complement strand
CTCCTCGTCTTCCTGTTCTTCGTGGTGCTCGTCGTCGGCATCTGGTGGGTCTCCCAGACTCACCGGACCGTCCGCGAGCGCCTCAAGCAGGGTGGAACACCGAGCTCACGACCCGACATTCTCCTCCCCGAGCCGGAGACCCTACGAGGGCTGGCCGGCGTCCTTCGCGATACCGGACTTCCTCAGCGGCTGGGCAGGCTCGCGTCCGAAGCGGGCTACAAGGCGACTGCCAGCGACCTCACCCTCGTGACGCTCGCCTGCGCCGCGGTCGGAGGGGCTGCCGCTTGGCTGCGGACGGGCGGTCTCTTCTGGGGCCTCCTGACCGCGGTGGCGACGGGCTCCATCCCGACGGTCTACCTGCTCTACAAGCGGGCGCGCCGCATTGTCCGCTTCCAGGCCCAGTTCCCCGATGCCCTCGACATGGTCACCCGCGCCATCCGGGCGGGCAACGCCCTCAGCGGCGCCATCAAGCTCGTCGGGGAGGAGATGCCGGATCCTCTCGGCGCGGAGTTCCGGCAGGTGGACGACGAGATCCGGCTGGGCACCGACCCGGGAGAAGCCCTCTACGGGCTGGAAGCGAGGATGCCGACCGAGGACGTGCGCTTCTTCTGCACGGCCATCCGCATCCAGCGCAGCGCGGGCGGGAACCTCGCGGAGATCCTCGACCGACTCGCCGAGGTCATCCGGGAGCGCTTCAAGATCCTGAGCTACGCGCGAGTCCTCTCGTCGCAGCACAAGTGGTCCGCGGTCTGCGTGGGGTTGAGCCCCGCCATCTTCGGGGTGATGTTCCAGCTCCTCAACCCGGGGTATTTCGACGCCATGCTGACCGACCCGATCGGCCCCACGCTGATCGCCGCCGGTCTCGTCCTGGAAGCGGTCGGCTTCTTCGCGATCTGGCGGATCGCCCAGATCAAGGTATGAGACAGCCATGAGCACCCTCACCGTCGTCGTCGCGTCCTTCGGCCTGGTGGCCGGCGTGACCTTGCTGGCCGGACTGACCCTGATGCGCTTCTGGCCTGCGCTTCAGCGCGAGCGGTTCGGCGGGACCAGGGCGGCGCCCGCCGGCGCCACGTCCATCCTGCGCTGGAGCGAGGCCCCCTCGTCCGGCTGGGAACAGACGATCGAGAGGATCGGGCGCGCGGTCGGCGGTTCAGAAGAGAGCGCTCCGACGAAATACCGCCAGCGGCTCATCCGGGCCGGCTACTACGAGCCGCGGGCGGTCCTGCTCTTCCTCGGAGCCAAGGTCGCCCTCGGCGCCGGGCTCGGCTCCCTGTATTTCCTCTACAGCCTCGTGGCTCTCAAGGCGGTTGCCTTCCCGCGCTTGCTCGCCATCTCGCTCATCCTAGCCGTGGTCGGCTTCTTTCTCCCCGACTTCTGGCTCTACAACCGGACCAAGGTGCGGCGGCGCGAGATCGTTCACGCCCTCCCGGACGTGCTCGACCTGCTCATGGTGTGCGTGGAAGCTGGACTGGGCTTCGATGCCGCGGTCGCCCGGGTCGCCGAGCAGCCCTCGAAGCAGCAGAGCCCGCTCCACAACGAGCTCCGCCGCATGCACCTGGAGGTGCGCGCCGGACGGCCCAGACAGGAAGCCATGCGGGCCCTCGCGGATCGCTCTGGAGTCGAGGAGCTGAAGTCGATCGTGGGCGCCTTCATCCAGACCGAAAAGCTGGGAACGCCCCTGGGGAAGACCCTGCGGGTGCACGCCGACGCCGCGCGCGTCCAGCGTCGGCATCGGGCGGAGCACCGAGCCCACATGGCTCCGCTCAAGATGCTCTTCCCGACCGTCTTCTTCCTGATGCCCGCGTTCTTCCTCGTGACCCTGGCCCCTTCGCTGTTGGGGCTGCTGAAGCTCCTCAAGGCGCTCAGCTATTGACCATGGAGACCAACGGATGAAGCTCACGACCACCCTCTCCTTGCTCCTCGCGACCGCTCTCACCGGCGTGGCAGGTACCGCGGCTGCGCAGGACGTCACCGCCACCGTCCGCACCTGGAACGGGCAGTCGCTCCAGATCGGGCAGCCGTCGCTCGAGGTGTTCTACACCATCGTGTCGAAAAGCCAGGAGGGCTCTGGTCCGGGCGGCTCCGCCAGCATCGGCCAGGTCAGCCCCGGGGCCAGCCTCGGGCTCGGCATCCTCGCTCGCCAGGCGGTCGACCCGTCTCTCATCACCCTCAACCGCCTCTTCGGCAGCCAGGCGCCGGACACCATCCAGGGCCACCGGCAGGCTCAAGAGATCACGGTCTACCAGGGTGGCGTCGCCACTCAGATCGCGGTCGCGAGCATCGCCACGCTGGCGTTCGTGCGGCGCCCCGTCCAGGCCAGCTCGCTGCCTCCATACATCGCCGACACCCACGTCCGCTCCAGCGCCACCGTCCTCCTGACGGACGGAACCCGCGTGGAGGCCGACTACGTGAATCTCGGCGGGATGCTTCTACGGGGCACGGTCCCGGGGGGTCGCGTCGACGTCCCCTGGCAGGACATCCAGACCGTCGAATTCCGCCGGTGACGATTTGCAAGGGAGGCGCGCGATGAAGCTCCGTTGGCTTCGAGACCAGCAGGGCAGCATTCTCCTGTTCACCACCATCCTGGTCGTGCCGCTGATGATCATCCTCGCGGGCCTGGCCATGGACATGGCCTACTTCGGCACCGTGGACGACGAGCTCCAGCGGGCCATGGACGCGGCTGCGCTCGCGGGCGCCGGCAAGCTCGGCTTCGACTCGTCGGTGTTCCCCACCGTGCGGAACTTCGCCCAGTCCTACGCGTCGGCGAATCGCTACAAGGTGGGCACGATCAGTCTCGGCCTCAACACCGCGAACGACCCGGCCGGCAACATCGTCCTGGGGATCTGGAGCGGCGGCACCTTCACGCCCTCGCTCGACGGCAGCAAGGTGAATGCGGTGCGATGCCAGTACTCCACCACCGTGCCGACCTCGTTCTTGAAGCTGATCGGCATCACCAGTCTCGCGTCGGCCGTCCAGGCGGTGGCCATCGCCAACCCGCCGGTGACTCCCGGGTGCGGAACGCCCATCCTCCCGATCGCGGTGGTCCCGTGCGCTTTCTACGATGCGGGAACGGGCGCCTTCAACAACAGCAACGGCTGCGGGACGGGACTCACCTGGATCTCGAGCAACAAGATCTGCAACGGCTCCCCCGGAAGCTCGCAGTCCTGCAACTCCGCCGCGTGGGCCAGCCTCGACGGGAGCAACTGGACCAACTCTCAGATCCAGAGTGCCATCACGAATGCGGGCAGCGCGAACCCCACGTGTAACGTCACGGTAGGAACCGGCCAGAACACGTATACGGACAACGGGATGGTCCAGCCTACGTTCAATCTTCTCCGGGATACCTTCACCTCGCACCGCACGAGCACTCTGGCGGGCGGGGACGTCACCCGTGCCGATGGGACGGTCGCCTATCAAGCAAGCTGGGGCGGCTGGGAGACCGGGGTCATGCTGGTCTCGACCCCGTGCCCACCGGGACCGATCACCGGACAGAAGCAGATCCTGACGTTCAGCAAGTTCGTGGTCACTCAGGTCTTCGATCAGAACTCCGGGTGCGTCGTGACACCCAACATGGACCCGCAAGCGGCCTCGTACTGTGGCACCAGTGACCCGAGCCTGCGGGCGGTCTTCGGCTACTTCCGTTGTGACCAGCTGGGTCAGGTGGCCACTCTGGATCCTGTGCCGAGGGCGGCCCTGGCACAGAAGCTGCGGCTCGTTCGGTGAAACGTCACTCCCTCGCGGCGCTGCTGCTCCCCATCCTCCTGGGCACCAGCGGGTGTGTCACGGCCGGGCTGGCCGCGGTGGGACCGATCATCGGCTCGCTGACGGCACTGGGGGACCGGAGCGTCGAGCGCACGCTCCCCGCGGATCAGTCGACCACCTGGGGTGCCACGGTGGACACGCTGGCCCGGATGGCCCTGCGCGTCGAACAGACCGAGAAGTCTGGTAACCGCTGGAAGGTCATCGGGACCGACGGGGACGTCACCGTCCACGTCACATCCGAACGGATCACCGCCAACATGACCAAGCTGGCGGTCCGAGTCGAGGCGGGCAGCCTCTATGCCGACAAGAAGACTGGTGACGAGCTCCTCAACCAGATCGGAACCTCCCTGGCCAGCCTCGCCGGAGGCGGCCCGCAAGGTATGCCCGCCGCGGACGGATCTTCGGCGGCGCAGCTAAGCGTTTTGCAGCAGGCCATCGACCGCCTGGGCACGAAGTTCGAGGAAGCGCGCGACGGTCGAGATGCATGGCGCCGGTCCGGGCACCCCGACCCCTCCACCGCCTCGCCGAGCGTCACCACGAGTCCGATCATCACGATACCGACCTCCGCGGGCGTGGCCACCGTTCCCGGGCCCGCGCCTGCCCTGATCACGCCGGTCTCCGCCCCGGCCTCCCCTCGCCAGGAACGCGAGGTCACTCCTTCGAGCCGCGTCTTGGAGAGACGGGGAGATGGGGTGGAAGCCGTCATGGCGAGACCTCTCAATCCCGCGGAGACCCTGAGGCCCGTCGAGGGCCTGACGATCAGGGCCGCCCAGCCGTAGTGAGGCTGTACGGTTCCGCGGTTCGACATGAGCGAGGGGAAGCCCCTCGCCGGATCACGACGAGGATGTGGCGTCGATCCCGGCGCTACTCGCCCTTCGACCGTAGCCACGGGCTCAGACGCCTTCCCGACGACGGGATCGGTCTTGCCTTCATCGGCTCCCTACTCCTCCACGCGGCTCTGATCCTTGGGCTGGTCCGGGCCACCGCGGCCCCGCCGTGGCCTCCGAACGCCGCGACGTCGCTCGTCAGCTTCGGCGACCTCGTCGCCTCGGTGCCGGCCAATCCGGACCGGACCGAGGTCGAGCCGGGCATGGGGGCGAGACCCTCGGCGCCGTCTGTCCCTCCGGCTCCGACCGGTCGGACGAGCACGATGAGCACGTCGGCACATCGCGATTCCGGGCGGGCGGCGGCCGCGAGCCCCTCTTCGACGTCCGCCCCGTCGGCGGGGAGCCTGCGGGCGACTCCGCCAGACTCCGAGCCCGCCGTGGCCGCGCCCGCACCGGCGATCCACACGGACGGGCCGGTCCTGCTCTCCGCTTCCGAAATGGCGAACACTCGCGACGGCGGGCCCCCGGCGCCGCTCCGATCGGCGGTCGACCCGGCGCTCGCTTCCCCGGCTTCTGTCATCGAGTCGGCGGCGCCGGCGCAGAGCCTCACGCCGGTTCCCGTGATTGCCGGCTCGCCGGTTCCGGAACTGCTGTCGATCCCGCTAATCGAACCCCGCCCACCGCTCGAAACAGCTCCCCTTCCCCGCGCCGACCTCCCTCCTCCTCCGCTGGCCGACCCGCCGAGGGTTGCCGTCCGCCCACTCGACGTCGTCCCGGCGATCCCACCCGGGGTCGGCGAAGCTGCCGGGAACGCCAGGCCGGCCTCACCGCTCGGTCTGGGGCTCGGACGGGCGCTGGTACGACTGGACGGACCAAGGGAACGCGTGACCGATCGGCCCACGGAGACGATCTCGGGGCGGCTCCTCGGCGGGTCGGCCGAGCGGATCGTCCTCTACGTCAACGGGGAGCCAATCACGGTGACCCCCACCCAGCGCGCGTTCGAGCTCTCGGTGCCGCTCCAGCCCGGACCCAACCGCCTCCGGGCCGTCGCGACGAACACCGCGGGGCTCGAGACTGAGGACGTGATCGGCGTCCAGTACGTGCCGCCTCCGCCAATCGGCGGAATCGTCCTGACGACCCCGGCCGACAACCTCACGCTCGGACCGGACGATCCCCCGATTGTCGTCGTCGAGGGCCAGGTGGAGGACCAGGGCATCGGGACGGTGTGGATCGTGGCGAACGATCGGCGCGTTGCGGTGCCGGCACGAGAGGGGCGCTTCCGCAAGGCCCTGGTGGTCTCCGAGCCACTGCTGCGGCTATGGGCCGAGACCGAGGCCTCTGCGAACGGCGGCCCGCCGCGGCGGAGCGAGACCTTGACGGTCCGCAGCACGGGAGCCACCACCTCGACCGGCGTACTCGTCGTGCAGTGGCCCCTGGGCATGGAGAGCTCCGACGTGGAAGTCAGCGCGACCTGGCGCGCTCAGGCGGATCGCCTCGATGCGCCCGCGCAGACGGTGAGGCTGGCGGCGCTCGCGAAGGCGGGCGACGGAGCACCCGCCGAGATCTTCTACCTGCGTGGGGTGAAACCTGGCGTCTACACCCTCGCGGTGCGCTCGCGCGGGACGGTCCCATCTACCGACATCCGCTCCACCCTCTACGTCCCGGCCAAGATCGGGTTCAGCGCGCGTCCCCTCGCCCCGGCCCGCCTCAACGGCGGGCGAACGGTCCTGACCAGGATCCTGATGCCCTACGGCATCCTGTGGACCCAGGACGACTGGTTCAGCGGCCTGAGCGAGAGCGTCGATACCGTGACCAAGTTCCGAGTTCCGGAAGGGATCAGCTGGGTGGAGCGAAAGGTCGACCTGCAGTGAGCGTGCAGAAGGCGCTCCGGCTTTGCCTGCTCGGCGTGATCTTCGTGGGCAGCGTCGGAGCCTCCGTCACCGACCTCAACGACTCGGGCAAGGCGGCCTACCGCAACGGGGACTTCGCGGCGGCAGAGCGTCTCTTCAACCAGGCCCTGATCCAGGCGCCGGACGAGCCGCTGCTCCACTACCATCGGGGCATCACCCTGATGCGCCTCTCCCGCTGGCGCGAAGCCTCGGCCGCATTCCAGACCGCCCTTCGCCTGAACCCGCCTCCGGAGGTAGCCGCGGCGGCGCGGGAGGGCCTCCAATCGCTGGGGCCGCTCATGCGCATGCCCGCCGCCCGCAGCGCGGTGCCCGACGAGACCGCCATCGCCCTCGTGCGGGCCGGCGGGAATTGGTTCGCCCAGGTGCGCCTCAACGACAACCGGGTCGCGCGATTCCTGGTAGACACCGGGGCCAGCACCTGTGTGATCTCGCCCGCGCTCGCGAGCGCGCTGGACATCCGACCGGATCGCCGCGCCGCGCCGGTGCCCCTGCAGACCCTCTCGGGAATCACGAGTGGCCACGTCGTCACGATCCCGTCGCTCCGCATCGGCGGCGTGGAAGCCCAGGACGTGATCGCGGTGGTGCATGAGGTCGGCCCGTCCATGGACGGCATCCTCGGTAACACCTTCCTCTCGCGCTTCACGGTGACCCTCGACCCGGAGCGGGGACTGCTGCGCCTGACCTCCAGGTGACGAGCCCGGGGCGCCCGACCGTGTTCCAGGTATCGCGACATTCCCCCGACCTCGACGTCGCCGCGAGCGCCGGCCACCCCGCCCGCGCCGCGGCCACGTCATGGCCCGAGATCGCCACCATCGCGGTGGTGCTGAGCCTGGCCTTCTACCGTTTCGCGCAGACCGTCGCCGACCCCGATCTGTGGGGCCACATCAAGTTCGGCGAGACGGTGTGGAAGGCGGGGACGCTCGCGCTGCCGGATCCCTTCTCGTATCTCACCGCCGGACGGCAGTGGGTAAACCACGAATGGCTCTCGGAAATCGTCTTCTATCTGGTCTTCGCCGCGGCGGGGCCCGCGGGCCTGATCGCGATGAAGGCGGGCCTCGGCGTGGCCCTGATGAGCGTTCTCTACCGGCATCTCTGCCGTCAGGGCCTGAACGCCCTCCGGGCCGCTTTCCTGGTCGTCGCGGTCGTGCACTTCTTCCTGATGTCGCTGGTCACGGTTCGGACCCTCATCTTCTCGTATCCACTCTTCCTGGTGGTGCTACTGCTGGTCCACGCGGCGGCCCGCCGCCGACCCCGGTGGATGTGGGCCCTGCCCCCGCTGTTCGCCCTCTGGGCGAACCTGCACCCCGGCTTCCTCGCCGGCCTCGGGATCCTGGGAATATGGGCGACGGTCGAGATCTGGATCCGGGTCGTCAGCGACCGCCGGCCCCTCATCACCGGTCGTCCGGCGACCCGCGAGATTCTCCTCCTGGTGACCGCGTGCGGGCTGGCAACCCTGCTGAATCCCCACGGCTTGACCCTCTGGACCCTTCTGCGACAGACCGCCTTCGTACCGCGGCCCGACATCAGCGAGTGGCACCCGATGGTGCTGATGACACGTCACGGACTCGCGTACGCGGCCTTCGTCGCCGTCGCCCTCTGGGGCGTGATCCACAGCCGACGACGCCGTCGGGCGTCCGTCATGGCGGTCCTCGTGGTCGCCGCCCTTCTCCCCCTCGTGGCCCTCCGCCACGCTCCGCTCGCCGCTCTCGCGGTAGCGGTGCTCGCGGGCGAGCACATCGGCGATGCCTGGGATCGGTGGATCGCGACACGGCCCCGCGCCGGGCCGGCGGGCGGTGTCTCGCCGATATGGTTCCAGGTGGCGGCCCTTGCCGCGGCGGCCCTCTTGACGTTCGGAGCGCTATCCCAGATGTCGTGCATCCGGATCACTCCGGCCATCGGGGGAAGCTACCCGGTGCGGGCCGTCGCATTGATCAAGCAGAGCGGCGCGACCGGGAACCTCGCCGTCGATTTCGACTGGGGGGAATATGCTCTCTACGAGCTCGGCCCCGCAGTGAAGGTGTCCGTGGATGGTCGCCGCGAAACCGCCTATAGCTCCGAGATCTACGAAGAGAACCTCGCCTTCAAGTACGGCGAGGGAGACTGGGCCGCGCTTCTCCGGAAGCACGACACGCACATGGCGCTCGTCCGGACAGGCTTCCCCACGTTCAACCTCCTGAAGCTCCAGCCCGGCTGGCGTCTGGTCTACCAGGATGAGGTGGCCGCTCTCTTCGGGCGGGACGGTCTCCCGGTCGTGGAAGCGCTCGGCCGGACGGCCCCGCCCGCGCTGCCGCCCGACGGCGCGGGCCTCTGCGTGCCCTGACCACCCGGCTCGCCGCCCCCCTCAGTTGGCCAGCGCCAGCAAGCCGGCTCCGATGACCGCGATCAGCGCTCCGATCGGCAGCGTCTTGCGGCGCTCGGCCTGCCCGGCGCGCAGAAGGTAGAGAATCACGAGCCCACCGCCCAGCTGGGACAGCGCGAAGGCGATCACCGCCCCCTTCCAGCCGAGCGCGCCTCCCAGCATCGCCACGAGCTTGATGTCGCCTCCGCCGACTCCCCCGCGGGACACCACGGCCAACAAGAGGAGCAGCCCCCCGCCCACGAGGATGCCGAGCCCCGCCTGGATCAGCGAGGGTCCTCCCTCGGCGAATGAGGCCAGGGCCAGGGCGTAGACGAGCCCCGGCAGGGTGAGGCCGTCGGGGATCATCTTGGTCGTCGCATCGACGACCGCGATCGCCGCGAGCACGCCCAGGAGGGGCAGGAGCGCCACCCATCTCGACGTGAATCCCAGGCGTTGAAACGCGATCAGGGCGAATAGCAGGCTGAGGGCCGCGGCCACCGCGAGCGGCCCTGAGCGGGTAAGGCACGCCAGCGGACTCTCTATCTGGTCCTGGATGGCGGTGCCGAGGCGGGGGGGCCGGGAATCAGCCGCGGGCCCTGGCGATACTCACGGAGCTGCTCCTCGAACCGGTCATTGCCACGCCGGCCGACCCACTTGACGTAGAAGCGAACCTCCGGAACGTACCAGTACTCGTCCACATCCCGCCGGTCCGTCTCGCGAACCACCTTCACCGCGTTGAACCGGCCCGCGGGAACCTCCACGACCTCGGTCGCCATCACGAGGAAGCGGTCGGTGACCTCGCTCTTGCCGTTGCCATCCTCGTAGGTGGCCTGGTGGGTCCACCGCCTCCCCTCCTCCAGCGGCCAGACGAACCACGGCTCGGGCGGACTCATGCGTGACTCGACCTTCTGGTCCCGCATGGTCCCGGCCCATTGGATCTCTCTCGTGTAGAAGTGCTCGAGGTCGCCGACCCGGACCAGGTAGAACGTGACCGTGTTGATCTCGCGGATCTCGACCACTTCCACGGTCTTGGTGCCCGTCTCCGGCCCGGCCGTCCAGCCGTACACCCATCGGTCCCCCGGCCGCCATTCCGGCGGCGAAGCGAGGGTGGAGGACGCAGGAGCCGTCGCGGGGACGGCAGGAGAGGGAGCGGTCGAAACCGCAGCCGGGGTGGCGCAGCCGCTCGCCGCGATCACCAGGAGGGCCAGTGCTGCGGGCCGCATGCTGCCGGCCGGCGACGGGATACCGCGGATCATCCAGAGCATGGTCTCACATCGATCCGGCCGCTCAAAATAAGCGCCGGAAGCCTCCGGGCCCGGCGAAGCCGGCGCCCCCACGACGAGGTTGTGTGGTAGAAGAGGGACGCTCACCGATGGCCGAGCCCTGGGAGGAGCCCATGAAGAACATCGGGATCATTGCAATCTTGGCCGGAATCGTGGTCATCATCCTGGCTCTCGCCGGGGTGGTCGGACAGGGAGGTTCGGGGCGAACCGTCATCGTCGGGGCGATCATTCTCCTCGTCGCCGGCTACCTCCTGTACAAGCGCGGCCAACGCCCGGCCTAGCCGGGTATCCCCGGAGGGCGGAGCTTGCTCGCCCACCAGAGCTGATAGGCTCCCAGCGCCGCAAGGATGATGGTGTACGGCTGGAGAATCGCGGCGTGGCCGAGCGGCACCACCGGGATCCACGGAACGACGTACAGCAGGCCGAAGAGAGCCTGCGCCGCGAGCGGCAGGCGTCCGTGGCCAGTGGACAACAGGGCGTCCACCATCGGCAAGATCCCGAGCATGATGATCGGCGTATCGTATCGGGGCACGTAGACATTCAAGAGCATGGTCCACGTGATCGTGCCGGCGAGGGTGAGTTGCCAGCGTGTCGTCCATCCCGGGGGCACGTTCCACCAGACCCTTACCAGCCAGGGCACGATACCGGCGGCCAGCGGGATCAACAGCAGCAATGGCCAAGCGCCCGGCCACGCGGTCAGCATCCGGATGAACGAGTTGAGATCGACGTAGAGCGACGCGGGAGAGAAGGTCCCCTCTCCCGCGGTCGCGACCTTGCCGAAGCTGACCAGGGTGAGGACATAGTCGATGCAGCCGCCCCAGCCCACCACCGCGAGCGACAGGGCACCGACCGCCAGCGCCCCGCCGAGAAAGCCCACCAGCACCCGCCACCGGCGAGCCACCACGAGCATGGGAAGCAGCAAGATCAGGAGCGTCGGCTTCGACAGGCACAAGGCGAGCACCGCTCCGGATCCGTGCTCCCACCCGCGGCGCTGGAGCCAGATCGCCAGGGCGATCCACAGAAAGACCAGACCGGACACCTGACCGTTGAGAATCAGCGACACGGACGTGGGGTGAAACGAGATCGCCAGGAGAAGGGCGAGGGGCAGGAGGCTTCGCGGCAACGCCTCACCCGACAGCCACACCAGGCTGAACCCGGCACCGACGAGGGCGAGCGACACGGCCTGCCACGCCACCACGGCCGACTCGAAGGGGAGCCGGGCGAACGGCCGAAACACCAGCGCCTCGAACGGGGCGTGCCCGTAGAGCGGATCCCCCCCGCTCACGCGAGGGAAGAGGCCATCGTATTCCGCGAGAAAGGCGGTCGAGTCGTACAGGTGGGTGGACGACCGGTTGAGCATGTGCCCGACGGTGTAGAACGCCATGAACTCCTCGGGGCGGCGCTCGTCCGCGCGGAGGCTCGCGATCTCGTTCCGGGCGATCAGCACCAGGATGACCGCGGCGGCCACCGTCGCGACCAGCTGCGCGGTTCTGGCTCTCAGCTGGCGGTCGCGCACTCGTCGCTCCGGCGCCAGTCGTCGTTCATCGCCGAGGAATGAATACCGCGGCGACTCCGTCCTCGTAGGCCAGCTCGAAGCGGGCGTCTCCGCGCAGGAGGGACACGAGTGCCGACTTCCTCTCACCTATCACGACCGTCGCCTCGAGCAACTCGGGATCGGTGTCCCAGCCTTCCTGCCCAGCCCAGGTCGCGACGGATCTGAGGATCCGCGCGTCTCCGTGAATCGGCGCGCGGCCGTCTACGCTGACGAGGAGACCAGGGAGACGCCACATCAGGTATCCCCCCCAGTCATAGTGGTTGTATATCGAGCCCGAGATACCTCGCCGCTCGATCTCCGCGGCCGCGCCAACCGGAAACTTCTCGGCCACGGAGGCCTCGAGCCGGTCCCGACCCGCCCTCGCCGACCCCAGGGATACCACCACCAGCGCGACGGTCGCGGCGACTCCGAACCGCCACCGGCCGGACAACCGGCCACCCGTCTCCCTCGCTCGCGGCGCGTGCGTGCCCAGCACGACGAGCGCCGCCACGACTCCGAACCACACGTCGCGAGCCGTCCTGAATGCGAGCGCCACACCCGACGCCAGGAGCATCCCGGGCCAGGAGCGGACCCTCCCCTTCCGGCCCAGCACGAAGACCCCTCCCACGATCACGGCCAGCATGATCCAGTCGAAGATCGAGCGAAGCTGCGGCGCCTGGAACTCCTGGAGGTAGAGGGACGGGTGGATCGCGGCGCCCGCGTCGTAGACGGCCAGGTAGATACGGATCCCGTAGGGATTCAGCAGCGTCGCCACGCCGCACAGCCCGAGCAGCGCCAGCATCCGCCGAAATCCTCTTCCACGGCCATGGGGGTCCCCGCCCTCCTCGACGAGCGGCTCGACGGCCGCGACTCCCAGCGCGAAGAGCCCGTAGACGAACTGGATGTGGACGTTCGCCCAGAGAACGAACAGGAGCGGCAGGAGCAGGAACGGCCGGCGCTCACTTCCTTGCCGCGCCTCGAGGATCAGCGCCGTTTCGGCGATGAAGAAGACGATGGTCAACAGCCAGGGCCTCGGATGGACCAACAGCGGCGCCATCGCCAGGATGCCGCTCGCGCAAAGAATGCACGAGATCGCCGGATCGGGCTGCACCCGGTCCATGAGACCGAGCAGCGCCCAAGCGACCACGAGGGCCAGACCCGCGGTGTAGAGGACGAGGCCCGGTAGGCCGAGGCTCTCGTAGAGCCCATACACCAGGACCTCGAACAGCCAGCTGTAGGCGATCCACCGCTGGCCCGCGGCCCGGAGTGAGAAGGCATCCACGAGCGGCACCTCTCGATGCTCGACGATCCACTGCCCGTGACGAAGATGGGACCAGATGTCCGGATCCGTGACCGGTCTCACCGCCAGAGCGGTCGGCAGGGAGAACACTAGTACGAGCAGCAGGGCGCGGAGCGCCGCCGGCCGGCCAGCCTTCGCGCAACGGAGGGGCTCGGTCATCCCGATCGATCGTGGGTGATGATTGCATGCGGACCGCGGGTAGGGCAAGATTCCCGCACTCACGATCACGGGGGAGGAAGGCTCATGCCGGCCAGCGAGTCCACGGAGTCCCGATCAGGTCGCACGTCCGCCAGGAGGTCGGCTTCGAGGTCGGCTCCGAGGACCCCTCGAGTCGAAGCACCCGTCGTGGAGGTCTTCTTCATCCTGGGCGCCCTGCTGGTGGTGTTGGGCTTCCTGTATGCCATCGCGCGGGCGTGGCCGTCGTTCGACCCCCTCGCCCTCGCCATGCTCGTGGGGATCGGTCTCCTTCTCGTGGTTGTCTGCGAGCGTCTGCGCACGGCGGTCCACGAGCTCCGGACACTCACCACCCTCATGCGCCGCGCGATCACCGACGCATCGCAGGAGCCTCCAGCCTAGAAGGATCCTTGCCAGCCTCGCTCCTCGAAACGCTCCTTCTTGCGCCTGCCATCGCCCTGGCGCTGGTACGTCCAGGGCTGGGCTCGACGTGGTTCGGAGCGGCGGAGCGCACCCTGGGCGGGCTGGCGCGGCGGCGGGCGCTGGCCGTGTTGACCGTCGGCGCGACGGCTCTCGTCGCTCGCCTCGCCCTTCTGCCCATCATGCCGGTCCCCGAACCGGATCTGCACGACGAGTTCAGCCATCTCCTGGCCGCGGACACCTTCGCCAGCGGCCGGGTCACCAATCCCACGCCGCCGATCTGGGAGCCCTTCGAGAGCTTCCACGTCATTCTTCGACCGACCTACATGGCCATGTACCCCCCGGCCCAGGGCGTCGTGCTCGCGGTCGGCACGTGGCTCGGGCACCCGTGGATCGGCGTGCTGCTCTCGGTCGCGGCCGCGGCCGCCGCGGTCTGCTGGATGCTGCAAGGCTGGCTCCCGCCCGGCTGGGCCCTCCTGGGCGGCATGCTCGCCGTCCTTCGCTTCGGCATTTCCGGCTACTGGATCAACAGCTACATGGGAGGCGCGGTGGCGGCGACGGGCGGCGCCTTGATTCTCGGAGCCCTGCCCCGGCTCGAGCGAAACGCGCGGCCGTGGGACGCGGCGCTCATGGGCTTGGGCCTCGTGATCCTTGCCAACAGCCGGGCGTACGAGGGGCTCGTGCTCAGTCTACCGGTCGGTCTGGCGCTCTTCGCGCACCTGTTCACGCATCGGCAATTCGCACCCAGGGCTCCAGTCCTCCGCACGCTCCTGCCCATCGCCCTGATCCTCACGCTGGCGGGACTCGCGATGGGCTACTACTTCTGGCGCGTGACCGGCAGTCCACTCCGCATGCCCTATGAGGTGAACCGCGCCACCTATGCGTCCGCGCCCATCTTCCTGTGGCAGGCTCCCCGGGCCGAGCCGGAATATCACCACCGGGTCATGCGGGAATTCTATGACCGCTTTGAACGCAGCACTTACGAGGACGAGGTACGAACGGTCCATGGCTTCATCCTCGCCAAGGTAGCTCTTGTGGTTCCGTTCTTCAGCTTTTACTTCGGCGCCGCGCTCATGCTGCCTCTGTTGATGTTTCCGCGCGCGCTCTGCGACAGACGGGTTCGCTTCCTGGTCGTGGCCGGAGCCGTCGTGTTGCTCGGGTTGGCGGTGGAGGTCTTCTTTCTCCCGCACTACGCCGCCCCGCTCACCGCCCTCAACCTCGCGCTGGTCGTCCAGGCGCTGCGTCATCTGCGGGCCTGGCGCTGGGACGGTCAGCCCGCGGGAATCTTTCTCGTCCGGGTCCTGCCGGTGGTCTGCGTCGGCGCACTGGCCCTGCGGCTGATGGCACCCGCACTGGGGTTGCCCCTCACCGAGACGAAGATATGGTGGATGAGGCTCGCCCCGAGCGAGCGTGGGCTCGAGCGCGCACGCCTGCTCGTCGACCTCGAAGGCACGCCGGGCCAACACCTCGTGCTGGTTCGGTATGGGCCCGATCACGACCCTCGCAGCCAGATCGAGTGGGTGTACAACTCGGCCGACCTCGATCACGCCAAGGTGATCTGGGCACGGGAGATGGATCGAGCCAAGAACACGGCCCTGGTCGAGCACTACCGAACCCGGCATGTCTGGCTGCTCGAGCCCGACCGGCACCCCGTCCAGATCCAGCCCTACCCCGCCCGGTGACCGGACCTCTCGATCCGGGATCCTGGGAAGTTTGGGCTCATCCGCGTGGGCATGCCAAGATGGAGAGGACACCATGGCGACCCCACCTGATGATCGCGACTCGCCGCACCGTCGAGCGCCGGATGCGGCTCTGAGGGGCGGGTCCCCTCCTCTGCCGCCCGGCGACGAATCGCCGACCACCGACGAGCTTCTTCCACCCGTGCCCGCGACGGCGGAAGGCAGCGGTCTCGACTTCGGATTCCTGACCGATCTAGCCCTCAAGACGGTCTATGCGGACACGAGCTGCACCACCCAGCGAGCGTCGCAGAGGCTCGCCCTGCCGGTCGGCGTGGTCGATACCCTTCTGCAGCACCTCTATCGCGAGCACTTCATCGAGATCCGGGAGACGTTCAGCCTCCAGAACCGCCGCTACGCCATGCTCGACCGCGGCTGGGAGCGGGTGCGGCGCCTGCTGGACCTCAACGCCTACATCGGCGCGGCGCCCGTTTCCCTCCGGGCCTACACCACCATGGTCGACCGCCAGGAAAAGCTCCGGCCACCGGTCGATCACGATGCCATCCGATCCGCCCTCGGCGGCCTCGTCTTGCCCGACAGTGCCCTCCAGCTCCTCGGCGTCGTGGCCAATTCCCGGCGCAGCCTCTTCATCACCGGCGCCCCCGGGAACGGCAAGACCTCGATCGCTCGCGCCCTCCACTCCGCGCTCGGGGGGGACATCTGGATCCCGCGGGCCATCGAGGTCGACGGAAATATCATCAACATGTTCGACTCCCACAATCACGCCCCGGTGGATCCCCAGCCGGACGTTCCCTACGATCAGCGCTGGATCAAGATCGCGCGTCCTCTCGTGACGGTCGGCGGCGAGCTGACCATCGAGAGCATGGACCTGACCTACGACCAGACCGTCAAGTTCTACGAGGCGCCGTTCCAGCTCAAGTCCAACGGCGGCACGCTTCTGATCGATGACTTCGGCCGCCAGCGGGTGCAGCCTCGCGACCTGTTCAATCGCTGGATCATCCCGCTGGAGAATCGCGTCGACTACCTGACCCTCCACACCGGCAAGAAGATCCAAGTTCCCTTCGAGCAGCTGCTGATCTTCGCCAGCAATCTCGACTCCGCCGACCTCGCCGAGGAGGCGTTCCTCCGGAGGCTCGGCTACCGTCTCACCGCGGAGTCGCCGAGCCCCGAGACCTACGGCCGCATCTTCCGGAAGTACGTGGAGGCATGCCGCCTCCGCTACGATCCCCGGCTCGTCGACGGGCTCGTGGCTCGCTACGGGCGCGAGCAGCGCGACATGAGAGCCTGCCAGCCCCGAGATCTCGTCGATCGCTGCCGGGACATCTGCCGCCACGAGAACCGCCAGTTCGCGCTGACCGCGGAACTCCTGGACCGCGCCTGGCTCTACTACTTCGGCGGCCAGCCGCACTCTCGGTGATCACGCCGGGCCCCGGCGTCCGACCCCGGTGAGTGACCGGCCCGGGAACGGGGGAAATCCCGGCCCGGGGTTCTACCTCCTTCCGCTCTTTACGGTCACCCTCCTCCTCTCCGCGGTCCTCCTCTTCACCGTGCAGCCGATGTTCGGGAAGATGGTGCTCCCGCTGCTCGGCGGCACCCCGTCGGTGTGGAACACGTGCATGGTCTTCTTCCAGGCGACGCTGCTGGCCGGCTATGCCTATGCCCACCTAACCGCGCGAGCCCTGGGTGTCCGCCACCAGGCGGGGCTTCACCTGGTTCTCCTCGCCGCGCCCCTCATGCTCCTGCCGATCACCGTCCCGGCGGCGTGGAGGTCACCCTCTCAGGAACATCCCGCACCGTGGCTCCTCGCCCTCCTGATCGTCGCCCTGGGCCTGCCATTCTTCGTGGTCTCGACCACCGGCCCGCTGCTGCAGACCTGGTTCGCGCACACCCGCCATCCTCTCGCCCACGATCCCTATTTCCTCTATGCGGCGTCCAACGCGGGCAGCCTCCTCGCTCTACTCGCCTATCCGACGCTCATCGAGCCCTCGCTGTCTCTCGCCACCCAGAGCCGGCTGTGGAGCCTCGGCTACCTGGGGCTCGCCCTGCTCCTGACCGCGTGCGCCGTCGTGGTCTGGCTGTCGCGCGGATCGCCCACCCCGAGGCCGGCCGGGGGTCCGGGTAGCGGACATCGCACCACCGTCTCCGCTTCGGAGATCGGCCTCTGGATCGGGCTCGCCTTCATCCCGTCGAGCTTGATGCTCGGACTCACGACGTACGTCACGACCGACGTGGCTCCCATGCCTCTGCTGTGGGTGATTCCCCTCGCCACCTACCTGCTCAGCTTCGTGCTCACATTCGGAAGGAGGGTGCGGATCCCGTTTTCCTTCGTGAACCGGCTGCTCCCGATACTGGTGGTGCCGCTGCTGGCGACGATGGTCGCGGGATCGGTCGGAGGCCTCTGGGTGCTCGTCCCGCTCCACCTGATCGCTCTATTTGTTGCCTCGCTCCTCTGCCACGGAGAGATGGCCCGCCGCCGACCTGCCGCCGACCGCCTCACCGACTTCTACCTCTGGATCGGTGTCGGCGGCCTGCTCGGCGGGATCTTCAACGCACTGGTCGCACCGCTGATATTCACCGGCGTCGTCGAGTACCCGCTCGCGCTGGTGCTGACCTGCCTGGCGCGCGGTCCGGGCGGATCCACCCATCCCGCCCCGACGCGACGCCACGACCTCCGTCTGGCCCTCGGGGCCGCGGCCACGATCCTGGGCTTGTTCTGGATCGCCCACGCGCTGCCCGTCCTGAAGACGCTTCCCGCCGTCCTGGCGGTCGGACTTCCCGCGCTGGTGTGCTTCGCCATCCGCGATCGGCCTCTCCCCTTCACGGTCGGGGTAGCCACCCTGATGATCGCGGGGCTGGTCACTCCCACCGCGGGAGACGAGGTGCTGCTCCGCGCGCGCAGCTTTTTCGGAGTGTCTCAGGTCCGGGCCTATTCGACCGAGCGGTTGGTCCTGCTCTTGAGCGGGACCACGAATCACGGGGCCCAGAGCCTCGATCCCGCGCGCCGACACGAGCCGCTCTCCTACTACCATCGTACGGGGCCCATCGGGCAGGTCTTCGCCTCGGTCCCGGCGGCCACGTCGACTGTGGCCGTCGTCGGGCTGGGGGCGGGCTCGCTCGCTTGTTACGGAGCGCCCGGCCAGCGCTTCACGTTCTACGAGATCGATCCGACCGTCGTGCGGATCGCGCGCGATCCCCGCTACTTCACCTTCCTCCAGCAGTGTCCCCCCACCATCCAGGTGGTTCTCGGCGACGGGCGCCTGTCCTTGGCGGCCGCGGCGGACGCGTCTTACGGATTGATCGTTCTCGACGCATTCAGCTCCGACGCGATCCCGAGCCACCTCCTCACCCGGGAAGCCATTCGCCTCTACCTGCAGAAGCTTGCCGTCCCAGGTGTCCTAGCCTTCCACATCTCGAACAACCGTCTCGATCTGGAGCCCGCGGTCGCGAATCTCGCGCACGACTCGCAGCTTGTCGCGCTCACCCAATTCGACGAGACCGTGAGTTCGGACGAGGCGCGCGCCGGGAAGGCGCCTTCGCACTGGGTGGTCCTGGCCCGCCGCTGGGAGGACCTGCGGGCCCTTGCGACGGACGGCCGGTGGCGTGCGCTCCCGGCCCGCCCCGGCAAGACGGTCTGGACGGACGACTTCTCGAACGTCCTCGAGGTGATCAAGTGGCGATGACGGCTTCGACCGCCTCCCGACTCACGTCGCTCGCGACGACTCGCCCCCCCTCCCGGCCAGGCGCCGGGCGTGTATGAACGCCATGACGCAGACCACCACCCAACAGATCAGGCCCAGGGCCAGCACCTTCGCGCTCCATGCGGATCGCTCCAGGCTATTGGCCAGATACCACGGAAACGCTCCGGCCGTCGCGCTGTAGTAACCGAAGAGGAACCCGGTGCCCGCAATGTAGTAGGCAGCCGTCGGTCCGGAGCCCAAGCCGACCACCCACGGCACGAGCCACACCAGGTACTGGACTCCGAAACCCGGTATCACGGCGACGAACAAGCACATGACGAGACCGGCCCGGGTGAACAGGGCGTCGGGTCGATGGAGCGGCCGCCGCCAGAGAGAGGCGACGAGAACGAGGCCGAGGCTCAGGAGCGTGCCGTGGCGCGCGTACGTCTCTCCCAGCCACGCCAGATGCGGGTTCTGCCCCAACAGGAGAGCGAGCAGTGAGAGGCCCCAGGAGCCGGACTGGCTGCGGTAGCCGAAGACCCGCGTGACCACCAGCTCCGGCGCCTCGAGCAGGAGCGGCATCGAACCCACCAGAAACGTGGCCGCCGCGCCCACGCAGAACTCGATCCGACGTCGCGAGCCATCCAGAGCCAGCAGGACCGCCGGGAGCAGGAGCACGGGAAGGACCTTGACGTCCATGGCCATCCCCAACGCAACGCCGGCGAGCCAGGCCGGGCGGCTCTCCTCGATGAGGACGATGGCCAGGAGAACGAAGAACACGAGGATCGGATCGGTGTTGCCGTGGAAGCCGGACACGAGGATCGCGATCGGCGATGCCGCGAACCAGAGCAGGGCGACACCGGCCTGGGTTTCCTTCCACCGCCTCCGCAGGAGCCGGGCGAGCAGGACCAGACTCCCCACGTCCGCGACCGCGCAGGTCATACGGAGCCAGAACCGAAGCGACAGACCCGAGATCTCGGCGAGCAACGCCCATCCCTCGAGCGCCCGGATCATGAAGGGCGGATGGTTGAACGGAGGGCACGGCCGCTGATCGGGGTGGCCGCACCACTCGGTCTGTATGCCGTCCCGGTAGAGCGCCGCGCCGCCGTTCCGTCTCAGCTTGGTCACGTCGGCTTCGTAGATCAGGACGTCCGTCGATCCATAGGTGAAGAAGGCCATGGCGGCCTTCACCACAAACGCGGCGAGCACCAGCGGGAGGAGGGAACCGAGGATCCGAGACGCGGACCGCGGGATCGCCCGGCCCACCCGCTACCGCCCGCCCGGCGCGGGCGCAGGCGACGGGGCGAGGTCCACGATACGGTAGCTCTTCGCGACGCCGCGCAGCGCCGCGAGCTGCGCGGAGGCCCGGCGCGCCAGTAGCATCGTCATTCGGTCGCTCGGCTCTTCCGTTCCCGAGATACGCCGCCACGCGAGCGCGCCCAACGGCTGCAGGGACGCGCTGAGACCGAGACTGAAGGTGTACTCCGCGAAGCGCTCACGACGGCGCTCGTCGAACCCGCCCAGCCGCCCGGCCGAGACTCCACTGCGCTGCAGGTCGATCAACACCCGTCCGGCCAGGGCCCGCCGGAGCGCGTCGGTCCGGCTCCCGAACCCCTCCGCCATCGCGATGTCCCGCAGGAACCACTCGAAGATCGTGCACTCGAGCAGACACTCATCCGCGCCGGCCCGGGCGGGATCGGTCCACCCGAAGCCCTCGTCACGGAGCCGGCCCTGAAGGACGTTCGTGCTCTCGACGATTCCCTCGGTGAGAGCCGCGGCCACTCCCTCCGCGGTCGTCCTGACACGAGGATCTCGCCGACGGATGAGGTCGGACCAGCCCACGGTGCCTCCGAAGAACGCAGGGTGAGACTGAGCGGCCGGCCCCGAAGCCCTACCCTTCGCCGGCCGCCGAGAAAAACGAACGCGGTGGGGTCATGACGATGTACCGCTTCCCGAGACCCCGGAGCGCCTGCAGCTCCGCGGTGGCCCGCATCGCCAGGAACATCGTCATGCGGTCGCTCGACTCGACGGTGTCGGTGATGCGACGCCACGCGAGCGTCCCCAGCGACTGCAGCGAAATGCTGACCCCGGTGGCGCTGCGATACTCGTCGAAGCGCTCGCGACGCAAGCGCGCGAAATCCAGCAAGACGGCGGGGGAGAGACCCGTCCGGTCCAGGTCGCGCGCCAGGCGCTTGGCGAGGACCTGCCGGAGCGTGTCCGTATGCCGACCGAACTCGACGGCGACGACGATGTCCCGAAGGAACCACTCGAAGAGCAGGCACTCGAGGATGCACGCCTCGCTCTCGAAGCGCTTGTGGTCGGCGCAGGCGAAACCCTCTTCCTGAAGCCTGATCCTGAGAACGTTGGTGCTCCGGGTGACTCCTTCGGCGAGAGTCGCGGCGATGCGGGTCGGTGTCGCCTTGACGCGTTGATCGTCGCGCCAGAGTCGCTCAATCCATCGCATAGTGGCCGTGGGCCGCCCCGGAAACCGCTCGGAATCTGGTGGGCGGATTATCGCAGGATTCGCGACGCATCCGCCAGCCGTAACATCGCGCGCAGCCCCGCCGCAAGCGACCGTGCCGCTTCACGAGGGGCGGAACGACCGCAGCCAAGAGCAGCCACGAAAAAGCTGCATGGCCGCACGGGGACTCCTGGCCCCTAGTGCCCGATCCCCTCGGTCTCCAGATACCGCTCGGCCTCGAGCGCGGCCATGCAGCCGGTGCCCGCGGCGGTGACCGCCTGCCGGTAGGTGAAGTCGGCCACGTCGCCGGCCGCGAAGACGCCGGGCACCGAGGTCTGGGTGGTCCCCGGCACGACCTTGATGTACTCGTTGGGGTGCAGGTCGATCTGGCCCTTGACGAGGGCGGTGTTGGGCTGGTGTCCGATGGCCACGAAGAGCCCGTCGACCTGGGACTCCGATGTCGCCCCGGTCTTGATGTTGCGGAGCTTGACGGTGGTCACCTTGCCCGCGGTGGGATCCAGCACGTCCTCCACCACCGTGTTCCAGACGAAGGTGATCTTCGGGTTCTTGAACGCGCGCTCCTGCATGATCTTGGAGCCACGCAGGGCCTCGCGGCGATGCACCACGTCGACCTTGCGGCCGAGCCGCGAGAGGTAGAGCGCCTCCTCCAGCGCCGAGTCCCCGCCCCCGACCACCATGATGTTCTGGTCCTTGAAGAAGAAGCCGTCGCAGGTGGCGCAGGTCGAGACCCCGCGGCCCATGAGCTTGGACTCGTTGGGCAGCCCCAGCAGCTTAGCCGACGCACCGGTCGCGAGGATGACGGTGTGGGCCTCGATCGTCACGTCGCCGCCCGTGACCTTGAACGGGCGCCGCCGGAAGTCCACCTCGGTGACGTCGTCGGCGATCATCTCGGTGCCGAAGCGCTCGGCCTGCTTCTGGAACGTCTCCATCAGCGGGGGCCCGTCGATGCCCTCCACGAAGCCGGGATAGTTCTCCACCAGGGTGGTCAGCATGAGCTGGCCCCCCGGCTGGATGCCGGTGAACATGACCGGGGAGAGGTTGGCCCGCGCCGCGTAGATGGCCGCGGTGTAGCCGGACGGTCCCGATCCGATGATGACGACCTTGCGTGTCGTGGCCACGATGTCCTCCTGGGTGGTGCCTCTCCCCGCGCTCCTTTGGATGAGTCGCGGGGGCTACGGGATGCGGAGAATGGCCCGGAGCTCCTCGAGATCGCGGATCTCGAAGTCGGGCGGCTGGATGTCGGTGGGCAAGGCTTCCGCATCGCGATTGATCCATGCGGTGGGCATGCCCACCGCCCGGGCTCCCATGACGTCGATGTCGGCGCGGTCGCCCACGAAGAGGGCCTCGGCCGGCCGGACACCCATCCGGTCGAGCGCGGTCTCGAAGATGACCGCCTTGGGTTTGCGCCACCCCACCGCGTCGGAGATCACGATGGTCTCGAAGAGCGGCGCGAGACGCTCGCGCTCGAGGATGGCCCAGCAGGTGGGCGAGTAGTCGAAGTTCGAGACCACCGCGAGGCGGTAGTGCCGCCGCAGCTCGGTCAGCAGCTCCACGTGGTGGGGCGGGCACTCCACCACCTTGGACAGCTCCCGCATGTGGGTGGCCAGGAGGACGTCGCGCGCCTCGCCCGGCAGCCGGCCCGCGTCGAGGCCGAGCCGGGCGAAGAGCATGTCGAACCGCTCCGGCGCCGCGACCTCGCGGTGGTCCTCCGCCCGGATTCGCTCCGCCTCCTGCCAGCTCCAGAAGAGGGCGGCCACGAAGGCGGCCAGATCCACCTCGGGGGCGAACCGCCGGAACTCGGCGTGCAGGAGGCCCGCGGTGCTGCGGATGGTCTTGCCGTTGACCCGCAGCTCGGGCAGCCGCTCCCGGTGGAAGAGCACGAGCGTGTCGAAGAGGTCGAAGAGAACGGCCCGGTAGCTCACGCGAGCGGCTTCCGCTGGGCGAAGCCCTCGTCCATCCCGTGCCAGAACTCGACCGCCCGCTCGCCGTAGCGCCAGCAGAGGTTGACGACCCGGTCGCGATGCTCGCCCGGCCCGCGCCCCGGAAAGTCGACCAGGCCGGTCTCGAGGTCCTTGACCACCCCGCCGAGGGCCTGGATCTCGCCGATGACGTGGCGCACCTCGATGCCGAGGCCGTCCAGCCGCTCCGCGCGCGCCTTCCACTCCGGCGCGTCGACGCGCTCGCCGCCCGACGCGGCCACCCGCGCGCGGTCCTCCCGCAGGCGCTCCTGGAGGGCCACCGCCTGGCGGTACCGCTCCATACCGACGTCGAGCAGCTCGGTGAGCTGGGGGATCAGGCGATCGACCTCCTCCGCCGTGAACAGGCGCTCGCTCACGGTCCCTCCACGAACACCGCGTGCACTTCCTTGGGTCCGTGCACGCCCCGGGTCAGGGTCAGCTCGATGTCGGCGGTCCGGGACGGCCCGGTGATGAAGTTGATCGTCGCCCCCGACATCGCCAAATCCGCGTCGACGTGCAGCGCCTCCAGCATCACCCCGACCTGCTCGAGGCTCTCGAGGAGCCGGTCGCGCCCGAACACCGCCACGTGCACGTCGGGCAGCAGCGAGGTGGAGCGCGGGCAGCCCGCGCCCGAGAGCAGGATGAGGGTTCCGGTCTCGGCCAGCACGAGATCGGCCCCGGTCACGCCGAGCTGGGCGGCCGCGGCGGCCTCACGATGGCGCAGGCGGGTGGCCTCGTCCTCCTGCCCCGCGCGGGCCGCGGCCACCG
>Ga0075423_10000999_pt1 | contig 24135 bp, 23 predicted proteins | sample SoiMethybrSBSTD2_FD_80114 | JGI IMG/M metagenome (GOLD analysis project Ga0075423, IMG submission 80114) | Bulk soil microbial communities from a Populus tree surrounding site in Tennessee, USA - Soil MetaG P. TD hybrid SBSTD2 | ecosystem: Environmental > Terrestrial > Soil > Tree plantation... | reverse complement strand
CTCGATCACCGAGATGTCGCGCAGGCCCGACAGCGACATGTGCAGCGTCCGCGGGATCGGGGTGGCGGACAGGGAGAGGACGTCGACCTCGAGCCGGAGCTGCCGGAGGAGCTCCTTCTGGGCAACGCCGAACCGCTGCTCCTCGTCCACGACGACGAGGCCGAGGTTCTTCGGGACGACGTCGCGCGAGAGCACGCGGTGCGTCCCGATCAGGACGTCCACCTTGCCCTCGGAGAAATCCCGCAGGATCCGCTTCGCCTCTGCCGGCCGGCGGAACCGGGACACCATCTCGACGACGACCGGGAAGTCGCGATAGCGCTCCCTGAACGTATTCCAGTGCTGCTGCGCGAGCACGGTCGTCGGTGCGAGGAGCAGCGTCTGCCGGCCGTTGACGGCCACGGCGAACGCGGCGCGCACGGCGACCTCCGTCTTCCCGAAGCCGACGTCGCCGCAGACCAGGCGGTCCATCGGGCGATCCGCCTCGAGGTCCTCCTTGACCGCCTCGATGGCGCGGGCCTGGTCGTCCGTCTCCCGGTAGGGGAAGCTCGCCTCGAGCTGCTCGAGCCAGTCGGCGGAGAGGTCGAACGAGGTCCCGGCCGCGTGCTGCCTCCTCGCGTAGAGGGCGAGCAGGTCGCCGGCAAGCTCGCGGACACTCGCCCGGACGCGATTCTTCAGCAGCTGCCAGGCCCGGCCGCCGAGCTTCGAGAGGGCAGGGGCGCCGCCGTCGGCGCCGATGTAGCGCGAGACCTTGCCGAGCTGCTCGTGCGGCACGTAGAGGCGGTCGTCGCCGCGGAAGGCGAGGAGCAGGTAGTCGCGCGTGACGCCGGCGACCGTCCGCGTCTCGAAGCCGAGCAGCTTGCCGACGCCGTGGTCCTCGTGGACGACGTAGTCGCCGCTCCTGAGGTCGGCAAAGGACTGAAGCGCGCGGCCGAGGCGGGCGGTCGGTCGCGGGCGGCGCCGGAAGACCTGGCCGGAAGGCAGGAGCGCAAGGCCGAGGTCGCGCCAGACGAACCCGCGGCGCGCCGGCGAGACCACGAAGTGAAGCGCGGGATCGGCCGGAAGCGCGCCGTCCACGTCGGCGTCGATTCGACGCAGCTGCGCCTGCATCCGCAGCGCGTCGCCGCTGTGGGCGAATGCGACGATCACGCGTAGGCCCTGGCGCACGAGCGCCGCGAGCTCGTTCTCGGCCTCGGCGAGGCCGCGGGCGGCGATGGCGGGCCGGAGCGCGTCGAAGGCGAACGGCTGTCCCCGCGGGAACGGATCGAGCTCCGCGGCCCCGGCGATGGGTAGCTCCTGCCCGAATTCCTCGCGCCAGATCTCCCGCACCGATTCGGCGTCCCAGACGAGATCCGGCTCGGTCGCCAGGGGAGGGACGAGATCGTCCGGTGCCGGCGCCGACGCGTCGTCGTCGGCAAGGGTCGGCTCGTCGAGGTCCAGGCGCCGCTCGGCCGCGGGATAGACGACCGCCCGGTCGACCGGTCGCAACGTCCGCTGGGTGAACGGGGAGAAGACCCGGATGGCCTCGATCTCGTCGCCGAAGAACTCGATGCGAAGCGGTTCGCGACCGGTCGCGGGAAAGACGTCGACGATCCCGCCGCGAACGGCCATCTGCCCGCGCTCCTCCGCCCGCTCGACGCGCTCGTAGCCGGCGAGCGCGAGGTCTTCGACGAGCTCCTCGAGCCCGCGGTCGTCGCCGACCGCGAGTCGCACCGGCTCGGGCCGCGCATCGGCCGGCGGCATTCCCTCGGCGAGCGCACCGGCGGAGACGCAGACGAGGCCCCCTGACGCAAGTACGGCGAGCGCACGGGCCCGCTCGCCGACGAGGTGCGGAGGCGGCTCGAGCCCGGAGTCCCACCGGACGCCGCGGCTCGGGAGCAGGCCGACCCGCTCCTCACCGAGGAACCAGCCGGCCGCTTCCGCCGCGTCGCGGGCGTCGGCGTCCTCGGGCAGCAGGCAGACGAGACCGCGCTCCAGGTGCTCGTGCAGTGCAGCGAGCAGCAGCGGCAGCGCCGGCTCGGAGACGCGCGCGGGGCTGGGCAACGCCCCCGCGAACGCCGTCAGGCGCTCGGAGGCGGCGAGCTCGGCGGCAAGAGGCTGAAGTGTCGGCTGGTCCATGACGAAAAACGGAACCGGCGGGTTCCGCCCCGCAAGTGTACTCCGCCCGCAATGGCCTCCCGTGCGCGGATCGGGGCCGCGCAAGCGGTCTCGCAGTGCTCTCTCGGCGGCGCGAGGCCGGCGACCGCGATCGGCGGCCCACACCCGATCCGACAGCGCACCCCACCCCATGGGGAGGGGCTACGGGTCCACCCGCCACCCGCTGCCAGCGTACCCCTCGATGTCGCACGCGTTAGCGAGGGCTTCGTGCCGATTGCGTAAATCTTTGCGGGCTAGTTGAAGCGCGCCTGCGCCTGCTCGAGACCGTCGCGAGCAATCGTCTCCACGGCATCGGCGGAGCGGCCTACGAGCGCCTCGACGTCCTCGTCGGCATCGAAGGACGCCAACACGAAGTCCGACACGTCGCGCGGATCGCCTCGGCCCGGGCGGCCGACACCGATCCGGAGACGGAGAAAGTCCTGCGTGCCGAGCGCCTGCGCGATCGAGCGGAGCCCGTTATGCCCGGCCAGCCCTCCACCACGGCGGGCCTGCAGACGTCCGGGCTCGAGGTCCACATCGTCGTGGACGACGAGGAGCGAATCGGGATCGACTTTGAAGAAGCGAACCGCCGCGCCAACCGATCGGCCCGAGTCGTTCATGAACGTCTCCGGCTCGAGCAGCGCGACCCGCCGGTCGTCGAGGCGCATCTCGGCGAGCCGGCCCGAGAACTTGCCGCGCCAGCTCGCGCCGTGCCGCCGGGCAAGCTCGTCGGCGACCATGTGACCGATGTTGTGCCGGTGACGCTCGTATTCCCGCCCGGGGTTTCCGAGGCCCGCGACGAGCAGATCGAGCGATGACGCCGACGAGGCCGATTCCCGGCGACGCCGGAGCAGGCGCATGACTAGCCGGGTGCGGTGCCGGACTCCCCTTCGGAGCCCGCGCCCTCGCCCTCCGCCGCGGGCGCTTCTGCAGCCTCGCCCTCGGGTGCCTCGCCCTCGACGGCCTCGGCGGCCTCCTCTTCCTCCTCGACCTCGGGCTCAACGACGACCGTCGGCGGGGTCACGTTGGCGAGCACCGTCTCCTCCGGATCGTCCAGGTACGTCACGCCCTCGCGAGGCGGCAGATCGACCAGCCGAAGCGTGTCGTTGATCGCCATGCCGCTGACGTCCAGTTCGAGACGCTCGGGAACCTCCATCGGCAGCGCCTCGACGTTGATCTCGCGTGTCACCTGCGAGAGGACGCCACCTTCGCGGACGCCGACCGGTTCGCCTACGAGCTCGATCGCGACCGACGCCTGAATGGGGCGGTCGAGGCGGACCTCCATCAGATCGATGTGCGACAGGACGCCGCGCACCGGATCGCGCTGGTAGTCCTTCAGGATCGAGGCGCGCGGCTTCTCGCCCTCGAGAACGACGTCGAGGATCGCGTGGAGCCCGTGCGATCCGGTGAGCACCCGGCGCAGCTCGCGCTCGGGGACGCAGATAGCACGTGCGCCATTTCCGTCGCCGCCGTAGATCACGCCGGGGATGAGTCCCTCGCGGCGGAGACGTCTTGCGTCGCGAGAGCCGCGCCGTTCGCGCTCCTGTACCTCGAGTCTCAGCCGTTCGTCAGCCACGGCCGGCTAGTGTAGCCAGAAGTCGCCGCAATTCCCGGGCTCCACAGGCAGAAACCGACTCGACGGTGCCGTGGCATTGCCGCGGTTCACCGTGGAGCCACAAGCAGTGCGACGGAGCGGCGGCGAGCCGCGAAGCTCGCCCCGCTCGTCGCACGTCGACCAGAAGTGCGTTGCGATTTGCTCTCGGCGGCGCGTGGGCGTTACGGTCGGCGGCAAGGTCATCACGCGAGGAGGTTGCACAATGACGGCGTCAGCAGACCCCTTCACGGGGCTCAAGGAGCAGGCCGAGGAGGCCGATCGCAGCATCAAAGCGGCAGTCGCACAGAGCGACGCTGAGTTGAAAGCAACGGTCGACGACGCACGCAGGCAGGCGGACGAACGCGCGACCCAGCTGAGTGCCAAGTCGACGGAGACGGCCGGCGAGGCCGACAGCCAGTGGGAGAAAGTCAAACGCGATTGGGATCAGCACATCCAGCGGGTGCGAGCCGACGTCGATGCGAAGAGGGCTGCGCACGACGCCAGCGTCGCCGAAAGCGACGCCGAGTGGGCCGAGGCCGACGCGGTTGACGCCGTCGCGTTCGCCCGCGCCGCGATCGACGAGGCCCGGTACGCGGTTCTCGACGCAGTATGGGCGAGGAGAAAGGCGAACGCCACGGCTGCCGCGCAGTAACGCCCAGAAGCAGACTACGTGCTACTTGCCGCGGTACCGGGACAGCGTGCCCAGGTCATTTCGCGGCATCCAATCCCTATCTCAGGTGGGTGTGGCTCCCGATTGCGTGGCGGCCGGATAGAAACACGGTGTGGAAAGCACGGCCCGCCGCGTGGTTGAGCCGTTCTCGTCAGAACAGCTGGTTCTCGCCGCCGAAGATTGCCGACACCGACTCGTCGGCGAAGACGTTCATGATCGTTTCTGCCAGCAGCCGGGAGATGGTGAGGACGGTGACGTTGTCGGGCTTGCGCAGCGGGTCGATCGGGACGGTGTCCGTAACGACCATGCCCGTGATGCCCGATTCCGCGACGCGCTCGAGCGCGTCGGCGTCGAGCAGCGAGTGCGTGACGAACATCCAGACGTCGGTCGCGCCATGCTCCCTCAGCACCTTGCCGCCGGCGATCTGCGTGCCGCCCGTGGTCGTCACGTCGTCGCCAACGATGGCCACCTTCCCGCGCACCTTTCCCGTCACTTCCGTCATCTCGACCTGGTCGTGCGCGGGCCGGGTCTTGTGCATGATCGCGAAGCCGGCGTCGATCATCTCGGCGAACCGGAGCGCATACTTCGCCCGGCCGGCGTCGGGGGCGACGGAGACGACCTCCTGCCCGACCAGCCCGAGATCGCGGAAGTACTGCGCGAAGAGCGGCAGGGCCGTCATGTGATCGACCGGGATCGTGAAGAACCCCTGGATCTGTCCCGCGTGGAGATCCATCGTCAGCACGCGGTCGACGCCGGCCAGCTGCAGCATGTCGGCGACGAGGCGGCCCGAGATCGGTTCGCGCGGGCGGGCCTTGCGATCCTGGCGTGAGTACGGGAACCACGGGATCACGGCCGTGATGCGCTTCGCGGACGCGAGCTTCGCCGCCTGGATCATCAGCAGCAGCTCCATGAGGTTCTGATCAACCGGGTTGCAGCCGGTCTGCACGAGGAAGACGTCAGCGCCGCGAATCGAGTCGCAGTAGCGGCAGTAGGTCTCCCCGTTTGCGAACGTCTCCAGCTCGACGGCGCCGAGGTCGACGCCGAGCTGCTCGGCGATCCTCTGGGCGAGCCCGGGATGCGAGCGCCCGGAGAACACCATCAGCCGCTTCTGCGGCCCGCGCTCCAGCCAGTGCGCCTTCTGCGTCTGCGGAGCGGCGGGCGCGACCTCGAGCCCCGGCAGCGCCGGCAGCTCGGTGGTCAGCTCACTCGTTCCCGTCTCGATAGACATAGCCCTCTTTGGTGACCTGCCGCGGCGGAAAGCCCGCCAGCGACCCTTCGGGGACGTCGTCGGTGACGACCGTTCCGGGCCAAACCCAAGCATCGTCCGCAACCTTGACCGGGGCAACGAACGTATTGTCGACGCCGGTCTTGACGTTGCGGCCGATCGTCGTGCGCTTCTTCGGCCCGGGACGGTGCCCAAAGTTCGCGGTCACGTTTCCCGCCGCGATGTTCGTGTCGTCCCCGACGTCGGCGTCGCCGATGTACGAGAGGTGCGGCACCTTTGACCGTTTCCCGATTCGAGAGTTCTTGATCTCCACGAACGCGCCGGCCCTCGCCTGGGCCTCGAGCACCGTGCCGGGGCGAACGTAACAGAAGGGGCCCACGCGCGCACCGGGGCCGATCGAGGCATCGTCGGCAACAGCGTGCGGGCCAACCTCGGCGCCAGCGGCGACGCGAGTGCGGCCGCGCAGCACCGTAAACGGCTGAACGAGGGCGTCCGCTTCCAGCTGCACATCCGCCTCGATCCACGTGGTCGCCGGGTCGACGATGGTCACTCCCGCGAGCATGTGCGCCTCGTTCACTCGGTCGCGGAGCACCGCCGCCGCGACGGCCAGATCGGCCCTCGTGTTCACCCCCTGCGGCGCGAGCTCGTCGTCACATCGATGCACGGCTGTCTTGCCCCCGCCGGCGACGATCACGCCGACTGCGTCGGTGAGGTACAGCTCGCCCTGAGCGTTGTCGGCGTCGATCGCGTCGAGCGCGGGCCAGAGCGCCGCCGCCCGGAAGACGTAGATGGAGGTGTTGAGCTCCCGGATCGCGCGCTCCTCCGGACTGGCATCACGGTCCTCCACGATCCGCGCAAGCGAGCCATCCGGGCCGCGTACGATCCGGCCGTACGGGAGGGGCCGTGCCGGCTCGAACGAGAGCACGGTGACATCGGCTTCCTCGCGGGCATGGACGTCGACGAGGTCGCGGAGGATCTCGGCGGTCATGAGCGGCGAGTCGCCCGAGAGCACCACCACGTCCCCGTCGAAGTCGCCGAGGGTCGAGTGTGCTGTGGCCGCCGCGTCACCGGTGCCGCGCGGTTCGTGCTGGACGGCGACCTCGGCGTCGCCGTACGCGTGCTCCGTGCCGGGAGACACGACGACGACGAGCCGTTCGGGGCCGAGCGTCCGTGCGGCGGCGAGCACCCAGTCGACGACGCGTCGGCCGAGAAGCAGATGCAGGTGCTTCGGCGTTGCCGACCGCATGCGGGTACCGAGCCCCGCGGCCATGACCACGGCTGCCAGGTGTCGGGGCATCAGGCGTCGGCGGACGTTGGCTGGGGCGCCAGGATTCGAACCTGGGATCGCGGGACCAAAACCCGCTGCCTTACCACTTGGCTACGCCCCATCGTCGTGGGCTCACAAAGTATACGGTGCCGTTAGCGGGCTCTGGCTTCCGCGAACAGCGCCACGAGCGCCAGGATGGCGAGGATGCCCACGGCGATGAGCGCAAGCGTCCCGACGACGGCGACGAGGATCGGGACGAGAGCCACGAGCGCCTGCGAGGTCGCTGCGATCCAGAACACGTGCCTGGCCGACGTCGAGGGGAGGTGGCGGCCGGCCCAGAAGTAGAACAGGACAAGGATCGCCGCCGCCGCGACGGCGAGCCACCACGGAATCACGTGAAAGGCAACGAGAACACCCTCGATAACGGCAATCCACAGCGCGATACGAAGGCGCTTCGCCTGAAGCCAGCGGCTCGCTCGATTCGACCCGTGCTCGACGATCTCGCCGCTCGTCACCATCGCTTCAACCGTACCAGCACGGAACCGTGACCCAGGTCCGCCCACGGCGCCGGATCCGCCGTTTGGCGGCCCGTGCATCGCGCTCGTGGAGGAAGAGCCCGTAGACGGCCGGGCCGGCTCCTGAGACGTCTGCGCGGAAGGCGCCCAGCTCGAGAAGCTCCGAGCTGACCGGCGAGCTAGCCAGGTCGTTGGGCGGAAGTGCCGCAAGGTCGCGCGGTCGGCGTACGCCGTCGAGGGCCGCGAGAAGTCTCCGGCGGCGCTCGTCGTGTCCGCGAGCGGCCGCCCGCTCGTCGAATGCCTGATAGACCGCGCCGGTGGACGGTTTACGAGCATCGGAGGGAAGCACGACGACGATCCAGTAGTCCTGGGGCAGGTCGAGCGGCGTGAGTCGCGTCCCGTCGTCCTCCCCGAGTTGCGGGCCTTGCTCGAGGAAGAAGGGGACGTCGGCGCCGATGGTCGCCGCCAGACGGTGGAGCGCCGGTGGCTCGGGCGCGTGCTCGAGCGTGGCAGCGGCGAGACGGAGCGCCGTCGCCGCGTCCGAGCTGCCGCCGCCCAGCCCCGCCGCGACCGGGATGCGCTTGTCGATCGCCGCCGCCCAGTTGGGATCCACGGACACTGCCTCCGCGAGCGCGCGGAGCGCAGCGGCGACGATCGTGTCCGCGTCGAAGCCGCGAACCTCGAGGCCCGGCGAAGGTCGCAGATCAATCCGGTCGCTGATGTCGATCCGCTGGAGGACGGTGGTCACCTCGTGCCGCCCATTCGCTTGAGCGGGGCCGACAACGAGGGCGAGATTGATCTTTGCCGGGGCGGGAGCGCGGGTCAGAGGAGCCTCGCGAGCTCGAGATACTGCGGCGGCGCGAGCATCTGCGCGCGGACGTCGGGCCGCAGGCCGACGGCTTCGAGCGCTGCGGCCGCGTCATCGCGGCGGGTATGCCCGGCGAGGGCCAACGAGTTCGCAAGCGTCTTCCGGCGGTGCGAAAAGGCCGCGACCACGAGCCGCTTGACCGCCTGGTAGTCGTCCGGTAGCCCGGTTCGGCGGAACGCGACGAGTGCCGAATCCACGTGGGGCGGCGGTCGGAAGACCGTGCGCGACACCGGCCGGAACGCCGTGCGCCGGGTGACGAGCTGCACGAGCACCGAGACCGCCCCGTAGGCCTTCGTCGACGACCGGGCGAAGAAGCGGTCGGCGACCTCGCGCTGGACCATGACGCACCAGAGCTCGACGGTCGGCAGGCGGTCGAGGCTCTCGAGGACGACAGGCGTGGCGACGCTGTAGGGGAGGTTCGAGACGAGCTTCGTCGGCGCCGGCTCGAAGCTCCTCGGATCGACGGCGAGCGCATCCTCGAAGCGAAGCGAGACGTTGCCTTCCCCGACGACGGCCTCGAGCGCCGTTCGGAGCCCGCGGTCGAGCTCGACGGCGTGAACGTGCGCGACGTGCTCTGCGAGATAGCGGGTGAGGGCGCCGAGCCCTGCGCCGATCTCGAGGACGACGTCGGCGGTGTCGAGCTCGGCGAGGCCGCCGATCACCTCGAGCAGGTTGTCGTCGACGAGGAAATGCTGGCCGAGCTGGACGCCGCCGCGCCTCACGGCTGGCCGTCTAGCCCGAAAGCCGCGACGGCATTGGCCTCGATCCGCGCCGCCAGCTCGGGCACCGCTTCCTGGCGGACCTCCGCGAGCCGCTGCACCGTGTGAACCACGTTGGCCGGCTCGTTCGGGCGACCGCGCCGCGGTTGCGGCGCGAGATACGGACTATCCGTCTCCGCGAGCAGACGGTCGGGCGGCACCTGGGTCGCGGCCAACCGAAGGTCGGAGGCATTCGGGTACGTGACGTTGCCGGCGAACGAGACGTAGTAGCCGCGCTCGAGCGCGACGGGGAGCAGGTGCGGCGACGAGAAGCAATGGAGGACCACGGTCCCGGCGAAGCCCGCGAGCGCCGACGCCGTCTCCTCGTCGGCGGCGCGGGTGTGCACGACCACCGGCTTGCCGAGCTCGTCGGCGAGCTCGAGCTGACGCTCGAACACGCGGCGCTGGTCCGGGCGCGGGGCGTTGTCGCGATAGAAGTCGAGGCCGGTTTCGCCGACCGCGACGGCGCGTGCGTCCGCGAGGAGGTCCCTGAGCTCCGCGAGACGATCGGCCTCCGTGCTCCCGGCCTGATGCGGATGGATCCCGAGCGCCGCCCAGACGGCGTCCTCGGCCCTCGCCGTCTCGAGCGCCGCCCGGCAGGAGTCGATCCCCGACCCGATCGCGATTACCCGGTCGACGCCCGCTGCCCGCGCCCGGGCGACGAGCGCGTGCGGCGGGTCGGCGCAGGCGTCGAGATGCGCATGCGTGTCGATCATTCGACGCGCTCCATCCGGGCAAGCTCGTCATCGACGACGGCCGGGTCGAGCTTGCGGTAGAGCGGCTGCGGCTGCTCGAGTTTCTGCCCCACAGGGAGGTCGCTCGGCGCCCAGCGCCCGACCCATGTCGCGTAGTCGCCGGTCAGGACGGTATGCGAGTCGCCGTCCTCGTCGGCGTGCTCACGGAACTCGAGCGGGCCGGCGATCTGGCCGTCGTGTCCGAGCAGCTCGTGCAGCCGCTGCGAGCTGAACGGCAGGAACGGCGTCAGCAAGACCTTGATGCTGTCGACCGTTCGCAGGGCCACGTGGAGGATCGTCGCCGCGCGGTCGCGGTCACTCGCGAGGAGCGCCCACGGGGCCTGTTCGCTTAGGTACTGGTTCGCGTCGCGCGCGTACGACATCGCTTCGGCGAGCGCGGCGCGGAAACGACTCTGCTCGATCAGTGCCCCGACCTCGTCGAAACGGCCGGTGGCGGCGTCGAGGAGAGCGCGGTCGGCGTCCGAGAGCGCGCCGGTCGCGGGCACCTCGCCGAAGTTCCGGTAGGCGTTCGTGAGCGTGCGGTTGACGAGGTTCCCCCAGGTCGCAACGAGCTCATCGTTGTTGCGGCGCACGAATTCCGCCCAGGTGAAGTCCGTGTCGTGCGTCTCGGGCCCCGCGGCCGTCAGGTAGTAGCGGAGCGGGTCGGACTCGTAGCGCGAGAGGAAATCGCTGATGTAGATGGCAACGTCGCGGCTCGCGCTCGACTTCTCCCCGCCCATCGTCAGGTACTCGCTGGCGACGATGTCGTACGGCAGGTTCAGCGGCTTGCCGGCGCCGAGCTCGCCGCCCGTTCCGTAGCCCAGGAGCATGCTCGGCCAGATCACCGAGTGGAAGACGATGTTGTCCTTGCCCATGAAGTAGTAGTGGCGCGCCTCCGGGTCCTGCCACCAGTCACGCCACGCGTCGGGCGTGCCACGCGCGGCGGCCCATTCGACGGCGGCCGAGAGGTACCCGATCACCGCGTCGAACCACACGTAGATCCGCTTCCGCGCCGCCTGCTCCTCGTAGCCCGGCACGGGGACGGGCACGCCCCAGTCGAGGTCGCGCGTGATCGGTCGGGGTTTGATCTCCTCGAGCAGGCTTAGCGAGAAATTGCGCACGTTCGTGCGCCACTGCGTCTGCTGCTGGATCCACTCGGTCAGCTGCTCCCGGAAGGCCGGGAGATCGAGGAAGAGGTGGTTGGTTTCCTTGAACACCGGTGGCTCCCCGTCGATCCGCGACCGCGGTTCGATCAGGTCGGTCGGGTCGAGCTGATTGCCACAGTTGTCGCACTGGTCTCCGCGCGCGTGCGGGTAGCCGCAGATCGGGCACGTCCCCTCGATGTACCGGTCGGGGAGGGTGTTCCCCGTTCGGGCCGAGAACGCCCCGAGCGTCGTGCGCTCGAAAATGTAGCCCTTGTCGTACAGCGTCCGGAAGACATCGCGGACGACGCGGTAGTGGTTCGCCGTCGTCGTCCGCGTGAAGATGTCATAGGTCAAGCCCAGCGCTCGGAGGTCCTGCCGAATGAGCGCGTTGTAGTGGTCGGCCGTCTCACGGTACGAGCGCTGCTCCCGATCGGCGGCGACCATGACCGGCGTGCCGTGCTCGTCCGTTCCGCTGACCATCAGGACGTCGTTGCCGCGCAGGCGGTGGTAGCGGGCGGCCACGTCCGCCGGCACGCCGAAGCCGACGACGTGTCCGAGGTGGCGTGGACCCGACGCATACGGCCACGCGGGCGCGACCAGGATCCTCTGTGTCGGTTGTGACGCCGAGATGGTCTCCCTTCAACTGCAGATCGGGGCTGACCGGGAAGCACATGATATGAGCCTCCCCAGCGTCAACCGGGCTGCATTCGTGCACGACCGCGAGCGCGACGTTTCCGCCGCGATCGCTCGGTTGCGAGCACCGGCGGGCCCGCCGAACCGCCAGGCCGACAGCGGACAGCCCGAGAAGGAACGCCACGAGCAGGAACCACTGCAGGTGCCAACCGCGGGGCCGGCCGCCCACCGAGGCCGCCCGCGCCACTGTCAGGGGCGTAACTGCCAACAGCGGACGCGCGAGCGTTGTTCGTGGAGCGGTCGCCCGGTGCGATGGGACTGGCGCGTGGTGCCCGCGACGTACGGGCGAGCCCGTTGGCACAGGCGAGCTTATTCGCGCCGGCACCGGAACCGTCGCGCTTCCGCCGCCGGCGTTGCCACCCTCGCCCGCGACCGGCCGGTGCTGACCGGCGCCGGTGTGTGCCGACCGGCCTGACGGGGTCGATTCGCCCGAGGCGGGACCGTCGTCGCCCGCGGAGAGCGTGGGCGTGGCGCCCGCCGCAGAGGCGGGACCGTCGTCGCCCGCGGGGAGCGTGGGCGTGGCCGGGGAGGCCGATGCCGGCGTGCGTTCGGGATGTGTCGGCGCCGCCGGGGCCGTGCCGACAGTTCGGCTTCCGGGATACACCGGCGACTCCGGCAGTGCCCGACCGGGCTCGGGTCGACTCGCAGGTTGTCTGGCACCGTCCGCCTGCACCGTTGCGGCCACCGGAGGGGCTTCGTGCGCGCCACCGCTCGATGGAGCCTGTATCGCGCCTCCCACCGACGGGCTCTCTTGCGGTCCGGCGGCGATCGGTGCCGTCGGCACGGGCGCCACCGGTCGAGGCACGGCCGGTCGGTGCACCGGCTTCGGCCCCTCGGTCGCGGCCGGTTGCTCCGCCGAGGTGGCCGGCGCGGGCTCGCCGCCCACGTCCGCCGTCGACGCCACCGGGCCGGCCGGGACGGGCAGCCGCGTCGTCACGGCCGGTACGCCGGCCGGCAGCCCGGCAGCCTCCGTGACCGGCTCGGAAGCCGTCGGGTCCTCGTCCTGGCTCGGCGGCGCAGGCGGATCGGGCGTCTCCGGTAGGGGCGGCGCCGCGACGGCGTCGCTCGTGGACGGCACAGCGGTCTCCTCTGCGCCCGCAGCCGGAACCGGATCCGGAACCGGAGCCGGGGCGGGATCCGTCGGCGTCTCCGCCGACGGGGCCTCGCTGGCCTCGCGAGCCGGAAGCAGGCCCAGCGGATCGACGTAGCCCTGCGGCTCCGACGTGACGCGTATGCCCAGGTGCATGTGCGGCTGGGGCACCCCGTCCTCCTCGCTCTGGCCGATCGTCCCGATCGCGTCACCTTCGGCGACCGAATCGCCCTTGCGGACCGCGATCGAGCCGAGCTGGACATGCGTCACGGTGTACCCGTCGGCCGTCTCGATCGACACCGTCTTCCCGTTGTGTGGAACGGCGCCGGCGAACGAGACGACGCCACCGGCGGCGGCGACGACGGTCGAACCCGCATCACCGCCGATGTCGACACCGCGATGCTGGCCCGCCGCATACGGACTGTTGGGATCGAAGGCGAACGGGCGGAGCACCGGCCCCTGCGCCGGCCAGGTCCACGCCCCCGCCGTCGGAACGAGCGTGAGCGCAACGATTGCGGCGAGGAGCGTCATTCTTCGCATATCAACCACCTCCGTTGTCTTATTTGGCAACAGCGTCGGTGGTCACCGTAGCAGGCGGTTCTGCCGTTGTCAAAATAGACGACGAGTCGGCCGGAAACCGGCCCGTCTCGATGCCCCATGGACACAGTCAGAGCGACCGGCGGTACAGGGCGTTCCTGGGCGCGCCCGTCAGGCGCGAGACCAGCTCGGACGCCTCCCTGCGCCCAAGCCCCGCGGCGACCAGCTCCGCGACCGCTTCGACGGCCGCCGGATCGACGCTGTCCGCAGTCGTCACCGCCGCCCCGACCACGACGGTTATCTCTCCACGCGGCGGATTCGAGAAGCGGCGGGCAACCTCGGCGGCGCTTCCCCGCACGACCTCCTCGAAGCGCTTCGTCAGCTCCCGGCACACGGCGACCGGGCGCTCCGGCGCCCTGCCCGCGAGGCTCGCCAGGCTGGCCGGCAGCCGGTTCGGCGACTCGAAGGCCACCGCGGGCCACGGCCACCGCTCGAGCTCCTGCCAGAGCGCGTCCAGCTCATCGGCCCGGCGGGGCAGGTAGCCGAGGAACTGGTACCGCTCCGACACGAGCCCGCTCGCGACTAGGGACGTCTCGACCGCCGAGGCGCCGGGGAGCACCGTTACCGGAAACCCGGCGTCGAGGGCCGCTGCAATCAGTCGGGCGCCCGGATCGTTGATGCCCGGGAGGCCGGCGTCGCTGACGAGGGCGACCCGCTCGCCGGCGGAGAGCCGGCGCAGCACCTCCTCCGTCCGCCGTGCCTCGTTGTGGCGGTGGTAACTGAGCAGGCGTGCCGTGATGCCGTGGCGCCGGAGCAGGAGCCGAGTAACTCGCGTGTCCTCGCACAGCACCAGATCCGCGGCCGCGAGCTCCCCGAGCACGCGAACGGTGACATCGTCGAGGTTCCCGATCGGAGTGGCGCAAACCGACAGCGACATGCGACGGCCTAAGGGCCTCAGTCTCGCGGGGAGGTGGCCCCGAGCGCCACGAGCGCCGCGCCGACCATGCCGGCCTCGACTCCGAGCTGCGCCGGCTCGACGCGAACGCGTTCGGCGGACGGGTGGCGCCCCTCGACCGCGAGGACCTCCAGCGCGGGCGCGAGGAGCAGGTCGAGCGCCGCCGAGCAGAAGCCTCCGCCGAGCACGACGAGCTCGGGCTCGAAGACGTTCACCAGGCTCGCGATGCCGCTCCCGAGGTACCGGCCCATCGTGTCGAGGGCGGCCGCCGGCGGCGGATCGCCCGCGCGCGCCAGGGCGATCAGCTCGTGCGCCGTGGCACCGGGGCCGAGCAGCTCGCGTGCCACCCGATGGGCTGCCGCCCCGGAGACGAGCGCCTCGAGATGGCCGTGCCCAGTGCACGTTCCCTGGCAGGGCGGCCCGCCGTGCTGGATGACGATATGGCCGAGCTCGGCCGCGCCGCCGGTCGCGCCTCTGTAAGGCTGGCCGTCAAGGATCAGCCCTCCGCCGATTCCCGTGCCAAGCGTGAGCATGACGAGGTGGTTGGTGCCGCGCCCCACGCCGATCGACCATTCGGCGATCGCCGCGGCGTTGCCGTCGTTGTCGAGCTCGACGGGAAGCGCGAAGCGATCCGCGATGCGGTCGCGGACGGGCACCCCGGCGAGCGGGACGTGCACGGATGACAGCGCCGAGCCGGAGCGCTGGTCGATCACAGACGGGAGGCCGAGACCTACGGCGGAGACGCCGTCCTGCTCGTCCAGGAGTGCCGCGATCGCGCCCTCGAGGCCCGCGAGGAACGCCGCCTCGGAGCGCGTGGGCGTCGGCGTCACGGTCGAATGGATGACGTTTCCGTCCTGACCGACTATCCCCGCGAGGATCTTCGTTCCCCCGACGTCGACGCCGATGACGGAGTTGTCCGGCACCCCCGCTGGCTACCATAACCCGTCCGATGCCTCGCGGAGAGAAGCCGTACCGCGTCTACCGCGGCGGTCGGGTAAAGGGGCGCGTTCCGCTCGAGACAAGGCCGACGAGGACGCCGGAGCGCCGGCCGGACGGCCGCGCTCGCTACCGCGGCCCGGGGCCGCGCCGGAAGACGCGCCGCTGGGGATGGGGCCGGATCGTCCTCGTCGGCGTGATCGTCTTGCTCGTGCTCATCGCCCTGTGGGGCGCGCTGAGCTACGTCGCGTTCGCGAAGGGCGTCCACGCGGCGAACGAACGCCTGCCGAAGGGTGTGCGGGCGGCGCTGGTCAAGCAGGACGGCCTGCTGCTCTCGAAGTCGACGTACATCCTCGTCATGGGCACCGACCACGCCCACACGAACGCGCGTAGCGGTTTGCGCCACTCCGATTCGATGATGGTCGTCCGCACCGATCCGAAGCACCACCGCCTGTACTACCTTTCGATCCTGCGCGACCTACGAGTCGAGATTCCCGGCTACGGGACGCAGAAGATCAACGCCGCCTACCAGTTCGGGGGCGCTCCGCTCGCGATCCGCACGGTGCGCTCGGTCACGGGCCTGCCGATCAACCACGTCGTCCTCGTCGACTTCGCGGACTTCCGCAAGCTGATCGACGACCTCGGCGGCATCACCGTCAACGTGCCGGAGGCGATCCGTTCGAACAAGTTCGACTGCCCGTACAAGCCGAGCCGGTGCGCGAGCTGGCCGGGATGGCGGTTCCACAAGGGATCGCAGCACATGAACGGGCAGCGGGCGCTCGTCTATTCGCGTATCCGCGAGAACCTCCTCAATCCGCGCGACAGCGACGCGAGCCGCGCCGGACGTCAGCAGCAGGTGGTGCAGGCGATCATGAGCAAGGCCTCGGGCCCCGGAACGCTGATCAAGATGCCCTTCGTCGGCGACAACCTGATGAGGCCGGTCGCGACCGACCTGTCGGCGTGGCAGCTCCTGCAGCTCGGCTGGGTCAAGTTCCGCGCCGGATCGACGGTTCACTGCCGGCTCGGCGGCACCGCGGACGGCGGCTACATCCTCCGTGACGCGGAGGCCGCCAACGTCCTGCTGATGGTCGAAGGGAAATCGGCGCCGCAACCACCGGCGGCCGGAAGCCTCTTCGGCTCCGGCTGCAGCAACAAGGTGCTCGGCTAACGCGACATGCGGATCCGCGAGGCGAACTCCGACGATGCCGCTGCGATCGCGCACATCCAGGTCGAGAGCTGGCGCGACGCCTTCCGCGGGCTTCTCCCCGACGAGTACCTCGACGAGGAGCTAGACGAGGACGAGCGGACGCGCTACTGGCTGAGGACGCTCGCCGGCCTCGGCGAGCGAGAAAACGTCCTCGTGGCCGACGAGGGCGACTCCCTCGCCGGGTTCGTCCACGCCGGCCCGACGGAGGAGCCCGGGGAAGGCGAGCTCTTCGCGATGCACGTCACTCCCGTGCTCCGCCGACGCGGAATCGGCTTCGACCTCCACGACGCTGCGCTGCGACGGCTACGGCGGGGCGGTTTCTCGGGCGTCCGCCTCTGGCTGCTGCAGGGAAACAAGCTCGCCCGCCGCTTCTACGAACGCCAGGGTTGGCTCGCCGACGGTGTCGAGCGCGAAGCCGCTCCGCCCGGCGGGGCGACCGAGGTTCGCTATACGCGGCCGATCTAGCCGTGCCGGTCCGACCGCTCAGTCGGCGGCAGCGGCCTTCTTCTCGTCCTTCTTGTCGCTCTTCTTCTCGTCCTTCTTCGTGCCCTCTCCTCCCTCGCCGCCCTCGCTGCCGTCTCGACGACGCGACCCTCGCCCGTAGTCGGTCGAGTAAAAACCGGAGCCCTTGAAGTGCACCGGCACCGGATAGAGCACGACCTCGATCGGGCCCTCTCCGCAGATGTCGCACGCGTCCGGCCTCGGGTCCGTAATCCGCTGGAAGCGTTCGAAGACGTGCCCATTGGGGCAACGGTATTCATAGATGGGCACAGAAAAGAGGCTAGCAACCTGGCCCGTCGCCTAGGCTTCTCCGGATGCGCGAGCTAGGCCCCCGTACGTTCGCCGCCGGTGTCGCGGCCTGTGCCGCGGCCGTGGCGTCGTTCCTCCTCGCGCAGCTGACCGCCTGGCCGCCGCACGAGGACGAGACGCTCGCGCTCTTCGTCGCCCGCGGCTCGATTGGTCACACGCTCCATACCGTGCTGACCCAGCGAGGAGGGGCACCCCTCCATTTCCTGCTGGCCTGGGTGGTGACACACTCCGGCGGAGGGCTGACGGAGCTCCGCGTCGTCTCGGCGCTCCTCGCCGTCGCGAGCATTCCGGTCTGCGCGCTGCTCTCCCGCCGGCTGGCGGGCCGGACGATCGCCCTGGCCGCGACGGTGCTCGTCAGCGGGAGCTGGATCCTGCTCTTCCACGGCGTCTACGCGCGGATGTACAGCCTCTTCCTGCTCACGAGCGCGTGCTCCTACCTTGCGTTCCTCGTCGCGCTCGAGCGGGGACGTCGGCGCGACTGGGCGCTGTGGGCGGTCGCGATCCTGCTCACGATCGCCACGCATCCGTACGGCGTGCTCGTGCTGGCGAGCCAGGGCGCGTACGCGCTCCTGCGCCGGGAGCGGCTGCGCGAGGCGGCGATTGCCATCGGGATCGTCCTCGTGCTCGCGATCCCGTTCTGGCGCACCGACCTCATCCTGGCGCACCGATTCGACGTCGGCGTCGCGAGCGGGAGCGGAGGCGTCGGCGCGCCGTGGCAGGTGCTCGAGTATCTGTGGCGCGTCGCGGGCGATTTCAGCGCCGGGTGGTGGTTCGTGCTCGCACTCGTCCTCGTGCTCGCGCTCCTCGGCGCCCGCGCGTTGTGGCGCGAGCAACGAGCGACGGTCGTGCTCACCGCTTGCGTGGTCGTGATTCCGGCGGTCGCCCTGACGCTCGCTCGTCTCGGAAACTCGGCGACGCCGGAATCGCGCCACCTGATCTTCGCGCTGCCCTTCTTCAGCACGCTCGTCGCGGCGGGCGTCTTCGCCGCGCCCCGCCTGCAGCCCCGGCTCGGCCCCGCCTTCGCCGTCGTCGTGCTCGCGCTGCTCGTCGGCTCCGAGGTCGGCTGGGCGCGCGAGCGGACGCCGGACCTGTTCGTCGGGCAGCCGGGCGCCGCCGTGAAGGCGCGGCGTCAGGCGGCGGCATGGTTGGCGACGACCGAGCGCCCCACCGACCTCCTCTTCGGCTACGACCCGCTCTACCTGCGAGCGTGGGAGCGCACCCGGGGAGGCCCGACGACGGTGATCCCGCGCGCGGACCCGAGGCTCGCGCTCCGCGTCCTCCGCTCGGCGCCGAAGCCGCTCGGGCGCGGCGTCTGGGTCTTCGACGCGAGCAGCCTCAGGAACCACGACCAGCGGCTGACGATTGCCGACCGGCGGCCGTGGCCAGGACGGGACTTCGAGGCGAAGGTCTTCGGCCCCTACCTGATCGTGCGCACGGCCCAGCCTGTCCGCACGATCCGCCGCTACCTGCTCATGGCATCGCAGGTGATGATCCTCGGCAAGGATCTCCGGATCGGCGATGCGGACCTGAACTTCGTCACCGTGCGGAAGGCGCTCGCGCGCCTGTGACACGGCGTCAGGGCTGCTTCTGCTCGGCCTCTTTCTCCAGCAGCTCGCGGTAGCACGGCGCCTCTTCGAACGCGGCCAGGCCGGGCGGCGTCAGGCGCGGCGCGCGGCGCAGGCGCCGGCGACGCGCGGCGGCTAGAGCCGCCGACGCGGCGACGAGCCCACCGATGGCAAACGACCGGACACGCGCCTTCGCCGATCCATGCTGCATGCGACGATTGTAGGAACCGAACCCGTGGCCGGCAGCAAGCCCAGCCCGCTCGTCTGCGCGGTCGGCGACCTCCTGCTCGACCTCGTCGTCCGACCGACGCAACCGCTCGTGCACGGCGGCGACGTCGTCGCGCGCACGCACGTCGGTGCCGGCGGGCAGGCGGCGAACGTGGCCGCCTGGGCCGCCGCGCTCGGAGGGCGCGGCCGCTACCTGGGGAAGCGGGCCGGCGACGCAGCCGGAGCGCTGGTCGCAGCGGAGCTGGAGAGCCACGGCGTTGCGCTCGTCGGCCCGCTCGTCGGCGGTCGCACCGGCGTGGTCGTCTCGCTCGTCGACGCGGCAGGGGAGCGCTCGATGGCCTCGGATCGCGGGGCGGCCGCAGAGCTCAGGCCGGAGGAGATCGACGCCGGCTGGCTCGACGGCGGCGACGTCCTCCACGTGTCCGGCTACGCACTGGCGCGCACGCCGGTAGCGGACGCCGCCGAGCGCCTGGCCGAGCTGGCGCGGACAGGTGCCATCACCGTCAGCGCGGATGTCTCCGCAGCGACGCTCGTCGACGCTGCGTTCCGGGACCGGCTCGACCGTCTTCGACCCGACCTGCTGTTCGCGACCGAGGAGGAGCGTGCAGCGCTCGGCGGCGAGCTGGACGCGCCGGCGTGGGTTCTGAAGCGCGGCCAACGCGGCTGCACCTTCTCGAGGGAGGACGTCACGCTCGATCTGCCGGTGGAGCCGGGCCCGGTCGTCGACACGACGGGCGCCGGCGACGCGCTCGCGGCCGGCTTCCTGCTCGGCGGGACGCTCGAGGAGGCCGCGGCGCGGGCCATCGGAGCCGCGGCACGCTGTGTCGCGCAGGTGGGATCGATGCCCTGAGGGCGATCAGCTCGGCGGCGACGCGCGGCGAGCGACGCAGCGAAAGCCGATGTGACTCATGCCGGTGTCGATCATCTGCGGGCGGCGGGCCGCCGGCCGGTAGCGGAGGCAGTACGTGTCCGCACAGAGGTACGAGCCGCCCTTGATCACCTTCCGCGGAATCCGGAACTGGGGTTGGCCGGGGTCGAAGCTTTGCTCGAGCTCGCCGCCGCGCGGGTTGAGGGGCACGCAGCACGGATCGTCCTCCTTCGACGGGCGGCGCTCGCTGTACCAGTCGCTCGTCCACTCCCAGACGTTCCCGGCCATGTCGTGCAGCCCGAAGCCGTTGGCGGGGTAGGAGCCGACCGGAGTCCTCGCGCCGTAGCCCTCGTCGTGCCGCCAGGGGAAGTCGCCGTGCCAGTAGTTCGCACGGCGTTCACCGGACTGCTCGGGCTCGTCGCCCCACACGTAGGTCGCATCGTCGATCCCGCCGCGGGCTGCCCGCTCCCACTCGGCTTCGGTCGGCAGAACCTTCCCGGCCCAGGCGGCGTACGCCTCTGCGTCCTCCAGCGCGACGTGGACGACGGGCTCGTCCTCACGCCCCTCGAGCGTGCTGCTCGGCCCGTCCGGGGTGCGCCAGCACGCGCCAGGCGTCCACGTCCACCACTGGCTCAGGTGGCGCAGGTCAACCGGCCCCGCCGTCATCGTGAACACGAGCGACCCGGGCACGAGGTTCTCCGGAGGTGCGCCGGGAAAGTCGGCGGGATCGAGCGGCCGCTCCGCCACCGTGACGTACCCCGTCTCCTCGACGAAGGCGGCGAACCGACGGTTTGTGACCTGGCCGTGGTCGATCCAGAAGCCGTCAACCGTCACGGTGCGGACAGGAGCCTCCTCCGGGTAATGGGCGCCAGAGCCCATCCGGAAGGTGCCCGCCGGGATCCAGGCCATCTCGTCCATGCCCATTACTGACCTTCGGTGAGCGAGGCCTCGAGCTTTGCGACTGCCTGGTCGATCGTGAAGCTGGCCGCCTTCTGACGCGGCGGGAACTCCCTGAAGGTCTCGAGGAACTGGCCGACCAGCGCTGAAGCCGCCAGGAGGAGGACGGCGTTGTCCAGCACCCAGTCGTAGTAGGTGTTCGAGGTGATGTCGGCGCGCTCGAACGGGTCGGTGCGCAGGTTGAACAGCTTCGGGACGCGCAACGGCACGAACGGCTCGGTCCACACCTGCAGCGTTCCCTGCGCGCGCTGCTCCATGAAGACGACCTTCCAGTTGTCGAAGCGAAGCCCGAGGACGTCGCCGTCGTCGGAGAAGTACAAGAACAGCTGGCGAGGGCTCCGGTCGACCTCGCCCATCAGATACGGCAGCAGGTTGTAGCCGTCGATGTGCACCTTGTACGTGCGATCGCCGGCCGTGTGGCCAGCCTTCAACTTCTCGACGATGTCGGAGTCGCCGGCGGCCGCGAGGAACGTCGGCAGCCAGTCGTGGTGCTGGATGATCTCGTTCGAGACGACACCCGCCGGGATCTTGCCTGGCCAGCGGATCAGCGCCGGCACGCGGAACGCCCCTTCCCAGTTCGAGTTCTTCTCGTTGCGGAACGGCGTCATCCCGCCGTCCGGCCAGGTGTTCATATGCGGACCGTTGTCGGTCGAGTAGACGACGATCGTGTTGTCCGCGATGCCGAGCTCGTCAAGGAGGTTGAGCACCCTCCCGACATGCTTGTCGTGGTCGATCATCGTGTCGTGATAGGGCGACTGCCAGCGACCCGCCTGTCCCCGGCTTCTCCGCTTGGTGTGCGTCCGGAAGTGCATGTGCGTGGTGTTCACCCAGCAGAAGAACGGTCTGCGCCGGTTGTTCTGCCGCCTGATGAAGTCGCAGGCGGCGTCCACGAACTCGTCGTCGCAGGTCTCCATCCGCTTCCTCGTCAGCGGGCCGGTGTCCTTGATCCGCTGCTTCCCGACACGACCCCAGCGCGGGTGCTCCCTCGGGTCGTCCTTCCCGGCTGCCCGGCACTGCAGCACGCCGCGTGGACCGAACCGCTCGCGAAAGTGCGGGAAGTCCTGCTCGGGCGGGTAGTTCGGCGACTCCGGATCCTCCTCGGCGTTCAGGTGGTAGAGGTTGCCGAAGAACTCGTCGAACCCGTGCACCGTGGGCAGGAACTCGTTCCGATCGCCCAGGTGGTTCTTACCGAACTGGCCCGTTGAGTACCCGAGCGGCCTCAGCAACTCGGCAATCGTCGGATCTTCCGCTCGCAGTCCGAGCGGCGCCGCGGGCACGCCGACCTTGCTCAGCCCGGTGCGGAAGACACTCTGGCCGGTGATGAACGACGAGCGTCCTGCGGTACAGCTCTGCTCGCCGTAGGAATCGGTGAACCGCATCCCCTCGTCGGCGATCCTGTCGATGTTCGGCGTGCGGTAGCCCATCAACCCGTGGCTGTAACAGCTCAGATTCGTGATCCCGATGTCGTCGCCCCAGATCACGAGAATGTTGGGCCGGTCGGTATCTGCCACGTCTGCCTCCCTCCTCGGGGAACCGGGAAGAGGACTCTGACACGGCTGAGAGGCACGCGAGAGCGGGTCGGCTCCGGGCGGGCTCTCTGGGTTCCATACTCTGACCGTGACGTCAGAGTCGAAGCCGACGATCCGCGCGTCCGACGCCGAGCGCGAGCAAGTCGCCCGCTCGTTTCGCGACCACCTCGCGGCCGGCCGGCTGACGCTGGACGAGTTCTCGACACGGGTCGGCCTCGCCTACCAGGCCGTCACGGTGGGCGAGCTGCAGAGGCTGACCGCCGACCTCCCGGACGACGACGCGGGGCCACCCGAGCGATCGGCGAGGCGGCCGTTGTGGCCGGGCAACCTCCCGTTTCTCACGCGCATCTGGACGCGGGCGAGCGCCACCGAGGTCAAGGCCGAGGCGATGCGCACGGTCGTCCCGCGGCTGATCGCCGAGGGCTATCAGCTGGAGACGAACGACGCGACCCTGCTAGTCGCTCGACGGAAGCATCGCCCGGGATGGACGGTCGCGGTCGCCGTGCTCGCCTTCCCGCTCGGCGCCGCCGCGCTGCTCCACGAGGACCGTTCGCAGGTCGCGATCAGCATCGACGAGGGAGACGAGGAGACCGTCGTCACCGTGTCCGGGACGGCGCCGCTCGACGTCCGGCGGGTCGTCCGCAGCCTGGCGCTCGAGAACGAGTGACGCTACGCGCCGAGCCGGTCGGCCAGGCGCTCCACGAGCCACAGGTCGTAAACATAGCCCTGCGAGTGCGCGGTCACCGGCCGCCGGGCGGTGATCCCGTGCGGACCCCCCTCCACGTCGAGCTTGCGCCAGACGTCCGAGGGCGCCAGCTCGCCGAGCACCCCGTCGAGCTCAGGCATCGCGCCCGGATCGGTGACCGGTCGCCCGCCGTCTTCGCGCACGTGAAACGGCGCCACGGAAGCCGTGACCTGCACCTCGTTCACGCCTCTCCCCCGAGCGCTCGGAACGAGGCCGATGCGGAGGGCAACGGGGCGACCGTGGCGCGTTCCGCTGAACTCGGTCGCCGGCATGTCGCCGTACTGCTGGATGACCTGGTTCTCCTGGTCGAGCCCGAGCTCCCCCGTGAGCGTGTCCGCGGCCTGGTCCGGCGGCTCGGTCTTCAGCGCCTCCCACACAACCTCCCAGCCGAGCGCCCCGGGGTCGCTGATCTCCGCGGCGCGTCCCCACATCTCCGCCGGGGACGGCCCGTCCGGTGTCGTCGTCTTGGAGCGGCGGCGAAAGAATCCCACGGCGCGGCGAGTCTAAGCGGGGGTGGCGGCCCCCACCCTGCCTAGCCGATCACGAATTGGAGCCCGACCTGCGTCTCGAGCGTCGCGCTCGCCGCGTGGAGCGAAACCGACCAGGTCTGGTCACCGACGATGCCGTCGGCCGGGACGCCGCCCCAGGTCTGGAACGCTTGCAGCGAGGCGCGCGTCTGCGGGCCGAAGACCCCGTCGATCGGGCCAGGCGTCGTGCCCCATTGACCCGGAGCGCCGTTGGTGAGCACCTCCTGCAACCTGTGAACGACCTGCCCGGTCGATCCCTGCTGCAGGAGCGGCATCGGGCCTCCGTCCGGAAGGGCGTTCCAGGTCGCCGGCCCGACGATGCCGTCGACGGCGAGACCCTCGCTCTGCTGGAATTCCTTCACCGCGTTCTCGGTTGCAGGGCCGAAGATGCCGTCGACCACGAGGCCGAGATTCGGTGTACGCCGCAATGCGCGTTGCGCTCGACGGACGACAGCACCCGTCGAGCCGGAGTGAATCGTGGGCTGGCCTGGATTGGACATCGCTCCCCCTCCATACGAACACCCGTCAACCAATCGCCGACCGAGAGTCGGTCCGCCGACTATAGACCTCCTGGTCTGG
>Ga0075423_10000997_pt1 | contig 24153 bp, 20 predicted proteins | sample SoiMethybrSBSTD2_FD_80114 | JGI IMG/M metagenome (GOLD analysis project Ga0075423, IMG submission 80114) | Bulk soil microbial communities from a Populus tree surrounding site in Tennessee, USA - Soil MetaG P. TD hybrid SBSTD2 | ecosystem: Environmental > Terrestrial > Soil > Tree plantation... | reverse complement strand
TCGGGGCCGTTCGCCTCGATGCCTTCGTGCGCCGCTGCCTGCCGCACCTTTCAGTGCGCGAGGCGCGCTCGGCGATCGACGAGGGCGCCTTTTGGATCGGCAAGCGCCGCGGCAAAAAAGGGGATCGGCTGGCCGCGGGCGACCGGCTCTCGTTCAGAGGGGCCGCGCATTGGCTCGCAACCGCGCCGCTGCCGCGGCCGGATCTGGAACTGATCGTCCGCTATGAGGACGAATCGGTCTTCGTCGTCGATAAGCCGGCGGGGATCGCCACGCATGGCTTTTCCGGGCGCGAGAGCCGGAGCGTCGCGAATTTTCTCGCCGCGCGCGCGGACCTGCGCGGCGTGGGCCGCAGTCCCTGGGAGCCGGGTTTAATCAACCGGCTCGACCGCGGCACCTCGGGCCTGGTTATAGCCGCGAAGAATCAGGCGTCGTTCGACGCCCTGCGCGACCAATCGAAGCGCGGCGCGATCAAAAAAAACTATTGGGCGCTGGTGTGGGGTGTGACCGAGGAGGAAGGGACGATCTCCGTCGCGCTCGGCCACGACCCGAAAGATCGGACGAAAATGGCCCCGGCGAAAGCCGCCAAGCGCGGGCCGCTGCGCACCTGGCCCGCGACGACGCGATTTCGCCGCCGCTTGAGCGCCCAGGGATTCAGCCTGCTCGACGTCGAGATCGAACGGGGCGTGACCCATCAGATTCGCGCTCATTTCGAGGCCGCGGGCCATCCGATCGTCGGCGATCCGGTTTATGCCGGCGGGCGGCCCGATCGGTTCGCGCTCGGGCGGCAGTTTCTCCACGCCTGGAGGATCGAATTCGGCGATCCCAAAACGGCGCGGCCGGTCGCCGTCGAGTCGCCGCTGCCGGACGATCTCAAGCGCGTCTTGGCGGAACTGGGAATGCCGATCTGAGGGTCGCGTGAATCAGCTCGCCGCGGCCTTGATGCCTTTTTCTTTGGCGCAGGCGGCGCAGTAGTTGACCTGGCTCAGCGGATCTTCCACCAACCCCTCGTCGAGATTGTGCGAGATCCGTTTGCAGGAAAAACAGATGTAATAAACGCCGTCGATGCTCTTGTTGATTTTCTCGCGATTGAGCACGCGGCCCTTGAGTTTTTCGACGCGAATCCCGAGCAGCTCCTCGTAATTTTTCTTGATCTTCAGGCGGCCGGCTTCGTCGCTGGCCAATCCCTGCTCTTCCGCTTCGTCCTGATTATGATCGTCGATGCCGCTCGCGCTTCTCGACTTGGCGCTCGTCGATTTCTTTTTCTGGCGTGCCATGTTTTCTCGCTTTCTCCTCCGCAACCGTTAAAGCCGCCAACCCCCGCCGGATGACAATCTAACCATGATATGACGGTCGGCGCGCTTGTCAATAGAAACGCCTAATACCGCTTGCCCAGAGACTTGAGCCCTTTCCACGCCGCGCCGTTGTTCGGATCGAGGGCCAGTACTTCGCGGTAGCGAAGCTCGGCCTCGCGCGTCCTGTGGAGATGGATGAAGGCCTCGGCCTGCAGCAGGCGCCATTCCGTGTTGCGCCGCTGTCTGAGCAACGCCTGCTGCAGCGTCGCGACGGCGTCGTCCCAGCGTTCGAGCTTGGCGTAGGCGTTGCCGAGCGCGCCGTAGAGAATCGAAGACTCCTCGCCCTCGGGCGCCGCGCGCGAGGCTTCGAGGTGCGCAATCGCCTGCGGGTAATTTTTCTTCACGACTTCGAGTCTGCCGAGCGCGAGCAGTACCGTCGCATGCTTCGGCTGCAGGGTTTCGGCTTTGCGGATCCATGATTCCGCCTCGGCGATGCGGTTCCGCTGCAGCTCGACCGTGCCGATACCGAGGTAGGGAATCATCTCGCGCGGGTTTTTCTCGATCGCCTTCAAATAAACCTGTCTCGCCTCTCCGGTATAGAGGTCCTCGGCGAGCGCCATGACCTTTTTGATTTTGCGCTCGTCGAGAGCGATCACGATCTGGGCCGCGCGCGTCGCCTCGACGGTCTTTTCCTGCGCCGCGAGGATTTGCGCGCGCAGCAGGTGATAGTCGGCGTTGGCGCCGTCGATCGCAAGCGCGCGCTGGACCTCGGCGAGCGCGCGGTCGTCCAGGCCGCTGGCGTGCAGCGCTTCCGCGACATTGTAGTACTCCTGGTCGGCGGGGACCCAGGGCGGCCGACCGCGCCACGGCGCGGGCGCGACGAAGGGCTCCATGATCTTGCGGTTCAGCTCCGATGTCGCCGTGCCGAGGCTGCGCGGCGCGGAAAACTCGAGCCGCGCGTTGTCGTCGGTGTTGAATTCTGCGCCGTCGGCCAGCTTGAGCAGCTCGTTCCTGCCCATGCGGTAGAATCCCAAGACGGAATAGGGGTCCGACAGCCCGAGCTCGCGCAGGTCGTCGCGCAGGACGGCGTTTTCCGAGAAGATCTTTTTCAGGCGCGGATAATCGAACTGCTGTTCTTTCAGACTGCCGACGAGCAGAAAATCGCTCTCCTGAAGGTTCCACACCGAGACGTGGGGAAACGCCTCCGCGAAGGTGCGCAGCACCATGCGGAAGTCCTCCGGCGACATGGAATAATTTTGCAGCCATTGCGCGAAGACGCCGTCGGGCGTGAGCTTTTGCCGCGCGGTCGCGTAGAAATCGCGGGTAAAGAGACTCGCGATGCCGGCGATCCAGGGGTTCGACGGCTCTGAGATGATCAGATCGTAGCGCCGCGGCACCGCCATGAGATAATTGCGGCCGTCGGACGGAATCAGGCGCACGCGCGCGTCGTTGAGAATGCGGCCGTTCTTTTCGCCGAAGTAAGACGCGGCTTCGGCCATCGCCGGCTCGATCTCGAGCACCTCGATCTTTTTCACCGGGAAAGCGCCGACCGCCTTGACCGTCATGCCCGTGCCCAGGCCGATCACCGCGACCTCGCGCGCGTCGGGCCTGAGCATCATCGGGACATATCCCGTCATCAGCATCGTGAGCGCGTCGCCGTACGAGCCGTCCACTTTGCCGTTCGTCTTGAAGTAGCGATAGCCGCGGTACGACTCGTGCACGCTGATCGTCGCGGTCAGCCCCTCGCGATAATAGAGCAGGCGGTCGCGGTGCATCTCTTCGCGGCGCAGCGAATCGGTCGGGATCGCTTTGTAGCGGCTGGCGTAGACGGTGACGCCGCTCGTCATCACCATGGGATCCCAAAACGGAAAGCGCAGCCCCGCGACGGCGAGCACCGCGGCGAGCGCGCCGCCCAGCGCGAGGCGCATCGGCCTTCCCGGCCGCGGATCGCCGACGAGCAGGAGCCAGCCGACCGCCAGGTTCATCAGCGCGCCGATCACGATGCTGTGCTGAATGCCGGCGAGCGGCAGCAGGACAAAGCCGCCGATGAACGCGCCGGCGATCGCGCCGAGCGTGTTGCTGGCGTACGTCGTGCCGACGCTGCTGCCGACGCGGTAGATGTTTTGCGTGAAAAGGGAGACGACCAGCGGGAAAGTCATGCCGAGGAGCAGCGCGGGCAAGAACATCACCGCGAACGCGAGCAGCACCTGGATCGCCAGAAACAGACCGAAAGAACTGCCGAAGCTCTGATAGAGCCGGATGAACACGAGCGGCAGTTTTTCGAAAAACGGAATCGTCGCGAGCGCGGCTATGCCGACGCTGAGCTCGACGATGCCGAACGCGCTGATGCCGACCGGCGCGCGCCCGAAAAGCCGCGCGTAAAGATAGCCGCCGGCGGCGAGGCCGATCAAAAACGTCAGCAGCATCGTCGTGAAGGAGTAGACCGAGCCGCCGATCACGAGCGTCAAGGCGTGCGTCCAGGCGTTTTCATAGATCATCGCGGCGGCGCCGGAGAGGGCGATGGCGCCGAGCAGCAGCCATTCGACGCCCGTGCGGGGCGCCCCAACGGACTCCGCCCGATCGGGAGCGGCGTCCGCCTCCGATGCGCGGGCGAACCGCGCGCTGAGAAGGAGTATCAATCCGGCGATAACGATATTGCCCGCCGCCGCCGTATAGACCGTGCCGCTCAAACCGAGACGGGGAATCAGATAATAACCGGCCAGGGCGCAGCCGACGACCGCTCCCAAAGTATTCGTCGCGTAGAGATCGCCGATGCGCTGACCCAGGTGGCTCTGGCTTCGTATGAAAACCTGGCTCAGCACCGGGAGCGTCGCGCCCATCAGGAAGGTCGGCAGCGCGAGCAGGAGAAACGCCAGGGCGAAGAGCAGAAGATTGAAGCCGATGGGAGAGAGCTCGTAAAGCCAGAAGAGCGGCGCGTATATGCCGCGCGCCCGGTAGAATAAAAACGGCGCGCAAAAGCCGTAAATACCGATGCCGAGCTCGAGCAGGCCGTAGAGGCGAAGGAGATTTTTGCGGCGGCCCGAGAGCCGGCCGAAGACGTAGCTGCCCAAGGCGAGACCGGCCATGAAGGCTGCCAGGACCGTGGCGACGGCGTAGGCGGTGCTGCCGAAGATCTGGGTCAGCATCCGCATCCAGACGACTTCGTAAACGAGCGCCGCGGCGCCGGAGAGAAAAAAGCAGACGAAAAGAGCGGCGATCATGAATTTCGGCGGATCAATGCCGCAGCCGCAGGCCGAGCCAAATCGTGGCCGCGGAAAGCGCCAGCAGCGGCAGCGTCGAGCCGCGGAGCCGCTTGGCGACCGATTCGAGCTCCGCGGGCGTGATCGCCTCGCCGCCGTCGCAGCGCCGCACGAAGCGGAGCGCGACTCCCATGCTTTGATAGGTGCTGAGGAGGATCAGAACGAAGGCGAGCGCGAGCTTCCAGCCGAGCGTCGCGCCGAAGGCCTGAGCGAACGAGCCGCGATAGGCGTCTTTGAGATCGGTCACCTGGATGGCGCCGGTGATAACCAAAAGACCGAGGGCGCCGCACTGCACGGGATTATAAATTTTGAGGCTCCGGCCGAGAAGCTTGAGGCGCGCCTCGTGATTGGCGAGCGCGGCAAAGCTCGGAAATACGATCACCCAGAGGCCGGCGACGGCGCCGATATAAGCGGTGAGCGCCAGCAGATGAAGCCAGGATACGATCACCCGCTCTTCATCCCCAGCCGAACGGCACGCCTTTTTTGGCGGGGCGTCCCGGAACGTCGTAGTTCTCGCCGAGATCGGCGAGGCGGGACTTGACGCTTTCCAGGCCGGCGCGGCGCCTGGCTTCGAAATCGCGCAGCTCCTTGACGCGCTTTTCACGGAATTCCTTGAGCTCGCGCTCGCGCCGCGCGCGGAACTCCAGCTCGTCCTTTTCCCAGCCCTCGTAGAAGTCTTTGAGCAGCGTGCGGATTTGGAAGTTCACGTTGTCCCTGACGACCATCGACTTGTGACAGTGCGGGCACCAGAGGACGTTGCCGATCGTGAAGCGGCCGACCAGCACCTCGAAGGTTCCGCCGCATTTGATGCAGCGGAGCGTAATCTGCCACGAGTTCACGTCGGGGAGCGGCGGCTCGATCGATTCATCGACCGCGAAGTCGGCGCTCTCGGGTGCAGGAAAATCGCTTGTAGCTGCGGTGGATGCCGCCGCGACGGCCGTCTGCGGGCGTGGTGCGGCTTTGGCGGCCGACGACGGCGCGGGCTTGTCGCCTTTTCTGAAACGCGATTCGAAAGTATCGCCGAACTGGACGTCCTGGTGGATCGCCTTGGCGCGGCCGATGAGCGCCTCTTCGCTTTCGACGTTGTTGGGATCGGTCACGCAGCAGTCGACCGGGCAGACTGCGGCGCATGCTTCGTAGTCGTGAAAGCCGACGCATTCGGTGCAGAGCAGCGGATCGATGACATAGAGCTCTTCTCCCTGAGAAATGGCGTTGTTGGGACACTCCGGCTCACAAGCGCCGCAATTGATACACTCGCTCGTAATCATCGTCGCCATGCGGTCAAATGCCTCCTACGTGTTTCCGGAAATTGATTTTTGAACGGGAGTGGGATTTATCCTAGTTGAAAAACATCGTCGATGCAAATCACACCCCCTATCAAGGACATCCGGATCGGCACCTGCGGCTACTCGTATCCCGGACCGCCGCCGAAAGGGTGGCAGGGCGTCTTTTATCCGTCGGAAAAACGGCGCGGCTTCGACGAGCTCGCGTTCTACGCCGATTTCTTCAGCGCGGTCGAGATCAACAGCAGCTTCTACCGTCCGCCGGCGCCGGGGATGGCCCGCGCCTGGGCGGCCAAGACGCCGCCCGATTTCGAGTTCTCGGTCAAGGCGTGGCAGAAATTCACCCATGCGACGAAGCTCGGCGAAGAGACCTCGATTCGAGAGCGGTGGGAGGCGCCGAGCGCGCCCGACGTCGACGTCTTTAAAAGCGCGATCGCGCCGCTCGCGGAAGCTGGCAAACTCGGCGCGCTGCTGTTTCAGTACCCCGCGGGCTTTTACTTCACGAAAACGAACGCGGAGCGGCTCGCCTGGACCTTGGATGCCTTCCGCGGCTTTCCCGCGGTGGTCGAATTGCGCCACCGGAGCTGGAGCGACCGGCGGGGCGACACGGAAAGCCTCCTCGCCGGCGCCGGCGCGGTATGGGCGGTGATCGACGAGCCGAAATTCGAATCGTCGGTGCGGCAGCCGTTCGAGCCCAACGGCGGGATGTTTTATCTCCGCCTCCACGGCAGGAACAGCGCGCAATGGTGGGAGCACGGCGAATCGTGGCAGCGCTACGACTACCTTTACGGAGCCGAGAAGATGCAGGCGCTGGCGAAAAGGATCGAGCAGATCGCGGAGCGGCGGACGGCGCGGAAGATTTTAGCTTTTTTCAATAACCATGCGCGCGGGCGGGCGGTCGCCGATGGGCTCATGCTCAAGCGCGCGCTCGGTCTCGACGTGCCCGAACTGCCGCGCGAGCTCACCGCGGCCTATCCGGAACTGAACGCTCCGGCGCGCTGATTCGGCGCGAGGACTAGGCGCGGGATGATTTCGTCTGAATCAATTCGATCTTGTAGCCGTTCGGATCTTCCACGAAGGCGATCTCCGTGCTGCCGTGCTTCATCGGTCCGGGCTCGCGCACGATCTTCGCGCCCTTGCCGCGCAGGGTCTCGCAGGTGGCGTAAATGTCCTCAACGCCGACGGCGAGATGGCCGAAGCCGTCGCCGACGTCGTATCGATGCGTGTCCCAATTGTACGTGAGCTCGACGACGGCGTTCTCGGCTTCGTGGCCGTAGCCGACGAACGCGAGCGTAAAGCGCCCCGAGGGATACTCCTTCTTTCGGAGCAGCTGCATGCCCAGCAGCTCGCAGTAAAAGCGAATCGATTCATCCAGGTCGTTGACTCGGATCATCGTGTGGAGAAGTTTCATGGCGCCCTCCCGTCGATGGCCCATTATATCGCGCCGCGAAGCCCGCACAACGGCCGAGCGAATTGACAACGAGGGGCTCTGACGATACAAGCCGGTCTCGACATGAAAACCGAAAGCGCTCCATGGATGGTCTGGCTCAAGGCCGCGATCGGCATCGGCCTGCTGGCGATTCTTTTCTCGACGCTCGATGCGTCCAAGTTCGTGCGCACGCTCTCGTCGGTTCGCCTCGGCTTCGTCGTCGTGGCGCTCCTCGTCTACATCGCCGGCAAAATTCTAACCGCGGTTCGCTGGGCGCTCCTGGCGCGCCCGCTCGGGTTCGACCGCCCCATGAGACAGTTCATCGCCTTTTACTACATCGGAATGTTTTTTAATCTGTTCGCGCCGAGCACTTTGGGCGGGGATGCCGGCAAGATTTTTTATCTCGCGCGCGAGAGCGGCGCGGCGGGACGGACCGAGGCGGCCGCGCGCGGCCTCATCTCGATTCTGGCCGACCGGGCGATCGGGATGGCCGTTCTGGTCTGGATCGGCGCCGCGGCGCTGATCGCCTTCCCGTCGTTTGCGGCGCTCGTTCCGGCGCCCGTACGCTACGCGACTTTCGTTATCGCCCCGATCCCTCTCGTAGCCTATGGACTCTTTCCCTTCCTCGCCCACTGGCTGGAGAAAATTCCTCATTCACTGGGGAGAAAACTGCGCGACTTGGGCGACGCTTACTGGCGCTGCCCCGGCGTGTTGGCTCAAGCCGTCGCGATTTCTCTGGTCTTCCATTTGATGCAGATATGGATTCAGATTTTGATCGCGGAGGCGCTCAAGTTCGAGCTTCCCTGGAGTTATGCATTCGTCTTTTTCCCTCTCGTCGATATCGTCGCCATGCTGCCGGTGAGCATCAGCGGCATCGGGCTGCGCGAAGGAAGTTATCTGTTCTTCCTGGGGAAGCTCGGAATCGCCGCGGATCAGGCGATCGCGTGCGGCATCGTCTGGCTCGCGATCGTGATCGCCAGCGGCCTCGTCGGCGGACTGGTCTTTATTCTTTACGGTAGGCGGGCTCAGTCGGAATCGGCCTGATCGTCTTCCGGCACCCGTCCCTCTTCGCTTTCGCAAGCCGCCGGCCGCGGCGTCGCTCCCATCACGAGGACGGTGCGCTCGTCGGCCGACGTCGCGAGCACCTTTAAGCCCTCGTCCGGAACGTCTTGGCTCGGCATCAAGAAGTAATCGTCCGGTGTGCCGCAGGGAAACGGCAGTGGAAGGATGTTTCGCTGCAGACGATAGGCGATCACCAGGCGCGTCGGGTTGCCGAGCTCCGGGACGGCGAACAACCGCTTCGTCGTCGGAACCGCGGCTCCGACCGCTTGGACGAAATCGAGCATGCCGCGATAGGAGAGCTGGCGCCTCCATACCGATGGATTCGGAAGCAGGAGGAAGAGATCGACAATCACCAGCGTCAGGACGACGCGCCGCGGCGGCGCCGTTAAAAACGTTTTGATCCTCTCGAAGCGGGAGGTCGACGCCCGGCCCGCGGCCGCCCTCATCGACACCAGCGCGCGCGCGGCGATCAGCGCGATCGCCGGATAGGCCGGCAGAAGGTAAACCGCGCGTTTGATCGTCGAGAAAAAAACGATCGCGAAGATCGCCATCCACCACGCATGCAGCAGCCTTCCCGGCGAATCCTCGCGCTCGCCGCGGACGCGGCGGAATAAACACCAAAGCAGCGCGAGATTCCATGGAAACAATCGGGTGGCGAGCCAACCGACCGCCGCCAGCTTGTCGTGGCGGCTGGAAAAGCCGTGGGCGCCGAGAACTTGATCGAAATTTTCTCGCAGCAGCTGGACGGCGAGAAAGCGCTCGCCGCCGATGTGATACGCGGCGGCGTACCAGCCGGCGTCGAGGGCGAGAGTGACGGCGATCCAGCGCCAGGACCACAGCTCGCGCAGGCGATCCAGCCGCTTCTCGGCGGCGAGAAAACCGACGATCGCGAGAGCGGGAAAAGCGATGCCGGCCGGCCCTTTGGCGAGGACGGCCAAGCCCGCGGCGAGATAGCAGATCGCGCGGCTCGATTCTTTGCCGTCGCGCTGCCAAAAGAAAAATCCCGTGATCGAAGCGGTGACGCAGGCGGCAAACACCATGTCGACGCGCGCCTCGGTTCCGCTGACCCAGAACTGATACATGCCGAGCAGCGCGCCGACGGCGAGCCAGCCGGTTGCTCGTCCACCGATCGCCTTGCCCAGCATGAAAGTCATGGTCGCCATCGCTCCCGCCGCGAGCGCCGACGGCAGACGCACCGTCCAGTCCGATAGACCGAAGATCGTCGCCAGCACGGCGGCGATCCAGTGATAGAGCGGCGGCTTGGACGGGATTCGCTCGTTGGGATGAGCCAGGAGCCATTCGTGCTCGTGCACGATGTCTTGCACCACGAGCCCTTCGCGCGCCTCGCCGTGGTTCCAGATCGGCGGCAGCAGGTATGTCCATGCGGCCAGAGCGAGAAAAATCGCGAGCAGCCAAAGCCGGTCGCTCGCCGTGCTGCGTTCGCCGGTTGCCAGGGATTTTTCCGCCGCCAGCTCGGCCGTCGTGCTGTTTAGCGTTTGCATGTCCCTACCGGTTCGTCACTAGAGTGACGTTTGCCGAACGAAGCAACACTCTGGCGCCGTGGAGCTCGAAAAGACGCTTGTCTTTGACAAAGACAAAAAGCTTTCGACTCGACCATTCTCGATCGAATTCTTCATACGTCAACAGCGGTGTTTCATAACCGGGCGCCGGCGCGGGCTTCTTGGCTGAAAGATAAAAGCTCCCCAAAATCTCCTCGTCGCTGTCCTGGGCGACGATCCGGGCGGGCTCGCTGACATCGAGATAAAACAACAAGCTCGGGAGGTAGGTGCCGTAAAGAACGACCGGCGCCGCCGGATCTTCCGACGCTATGCGCGCGGCCGCTTGGACGCCGAGTTCCTTGTAGGAACGGGCGACGGAAACCCGTTCGACTACGCGATGGGCGAGGAAAAACACTACCGCCAAGGCTACACAGCAAAGCGGGAACAGCCGTTCGTGCTGGCCTTGGAAAGACGTCCAGGCGGTCCACAGCAGGAACAGCGCAGCGATCAGCGCGGCCGCGGGAATTTCCCCGCGCGGCAGCTCGCGCAGCGGCTCGGCGGCTTCAGGCGGCAAGAGGGCGGGCAAGAAAACGCCGAGGAAAAGGTAAAAGACGACTGCGCCGAGAATCAGCCAGCCAAGCGAGAGCCAGCGCAATCCCCAGCGCCCGGCGGCATCGGCGAGGGTTTTCCCGGCGAGAATCGCGAGCGCAGGGTAGATCGGCAGCAGGTACTCGGACATTTTCGAGCTGGAGAAGCTAAAAAAAACAAAAGGGACGACAGCCCACAACAGCGCATAGAGCGATAGATCGTCCATGGTTTTTCGCAGTCGAGAAACGATCGACGGCAGCAGAAAGGTCCACGGGATGAATCCAAGCGCGACGACGCCGAAAAAATAGTACCAGGGCTTCGTTCGATGGAAGTGCGCGGTGAGATAGCGCGTAAAATGCTCCTGGCCGAGAAAATAGGCGAGATAGCCGGGACGGCGGAGTTCCGCCCACGCATACCACGGCGTGACGATGAGAAGAAATATCAATAACCCCCAGCCGAGGTCCATCTCGGCGATGGACGACCACTTTCTTCGCGCCGCGATATAGGCGACGACGATCATTCCCGGCAGCACGAAGCCGATCGGTCCTTTGACCAGAGTCGCGGCGGCCGCCGCGGCGTACATCATGAAATAGTACCGCCGTTTTTCCGCCCGCGCCGCCGCGTGGCTCGCGTGATAATAGGCGATCAGCGCAAGCGTGATGAAAAACGCGAGCATCATGTCGAGAATCACGATCCGCGCAAAGGAGGTGAATTGGACGCAGGTGACGAGAACCAGGCCGCTCCACAACGCCGCGCGCTCGCCATACACGCGGCGCGTGAAAAAGACCGTCAACAGAAGCACGCCGAGCGCCGCGGCCGCGGAAGGAAAGCGCGCCGCCGCCTCGGAGACGCCGAAAATTTTGTAGCTCAGCGCCGTGGCGGCGTAGAAAAGCATCGGCTTTTCGAGCCGCGGCAGAAAATCGTAATAGGGGGTGATCCAATCGTTCGTCAGCAGGACCTCGCGCGCGATCTCGGCGTTGCGCCCTTCGTCGGGATCGAACAGCGCCGCGCCGCCCAGGCCGTGGAATAAAACGAAAACGGACAACAGCGCGAGAAGGGCGGCGGCGATGCGCGTGTCTTCCGATCGCGCCGCGCTCCGGGAGAGCTCCGCCGCTTCCGACCGGCTCACGGCTCGCTCCCTTCCTCCGCAGGCTCCGTCGCTTCCGGCAGCCGGAGCTCGGCTGCAGGGCCGACCGAGACGAGGAAAAGCCTCTGATCGCCGTCCCAGCCGGCATTCTCGCTGGCGTCGATTTCAGTGAGCCCTTTACGGCCGCGCAGTTTCTCCCATTCGTCTTCCCAGATGAGGAGATAATAGGGCGGCTTTGCCGGCCGCTCGAGCGGCCGGAACGAGGGCAGATACGCGCGGGCGTAGAACGCGACCGCCTTGCCCGCGGTATTATAAAAGACCACGGGCGTGTTCGCCGGCGTCTTGTCTCTCACGCGCGCCATAAACGGCCGGAAAGTATAATTCGCGGCGAAGGCCGGGTGGAACGTGCTTTGAATCGCGCTCAAAAAAATCATCAAGACCATCGCGAGACTCAGAAGAACTCCGTTCCAGGCGCCTCTCCGGGCTTCATGAATGAGAAAGCCGGCGCCCGCAAGCGACACCGCCCCGCAGAAAAGAAGTGTCGCGCGATAACCATGCAGTAAATCGACAAGCAGCAAAAAGCTCTCTCGACTCTTAGGTCGAATAAAGCGGGGAGCCGCCGCAGCGACATCCAGACCCAAGGCCTGGACGGCGAGCGTGACGCCGGCGACGCCGAAGAAGACCGCGATGGTATAGGCAGCCGCCTTCGCCCAACCTGTTCCCGCCGATCTTTCCGCGGACAGCTCGCTCCACCACGCGCCGAAAAGCAAGGCCGCGGCGGGATACAGCGGTAAGATATAAACCGACCGCTTCCCGAGAGCGAGCGAAAGCACCACGAAGACGGCGGCGAACCAGGCGAGCGGATAGAGCAGCTCTTTTTCCGCGAGCCGCCGGCGCTGGCGGAATAGATAGATGGCGAGCGCCGGGAAGAACAGGCTCCACGGCGCCATTCCGCTGAAGAGCGCGGGGATGTAATAAAGAACGTTGTGATTGTGTCCCGCACTGCCGAGCGGCGTGCCGATAATCTCGTGCGCGATCTGACGCAAAAAGAATTTTTGCCCCCCCTGAAGCCAGGCCAATAGATACCAGCTCCCCGCGACGGCGATGCCGAAGGGGAGCGAAAGCGGCAAATAGAACCGCTTGATAAAGCGGAAATCGCGCTTCGCCCAGAGGAATAACAGCGCGGCGACGCCCGGCAGCGCGGCGCCGACCGGCCCTTTGGCGAGCGTCGCGAGCCCGGCGAAGAACGCGAGCAGCAAACCGGGTCCTAAACCGCCCCCGGCTTTGTAGAGGACGTAAAAATACAAAAACGTGCAGAGCATGAAGAACGTGAGCGTCATATCGACGCGCGCGCTGATCGCCGCGCGCCACCATTCAGGACTGGTCGCGAGGACGGCCGCGGCGACGAGGCCCGCGCCGACGCCCCAAAGGCGCGCGGCCGCGAGGTAGATCAGCAAAACGCCGACGGAGGCGAGAAGCGCGGAGGGAAAGCGGACGGTGAACTCGTTAAAGGTCCCTGTGCTCAGCGAGGTGAGCGCCGCGATCCAGTGAAACAGCGGCGGCTTCGAGGGGATATCGGTGCCGCCGCGGAGCGGGAGAATCCAATCGCCGTTGTGCCAGATCTCCCAAGCCACGAGTCCTTCGCGCGGCTCGCCTTTCTCATAAAACGGCACGCTCCACAGACCCCAGATGTAGAGAATAAGGCAGAGGCCGAGAACGAGCAGAGCGCCGCTCGTCATTGAAAGAGCGGCCCGGCTCTTCGGCGCTTCACCGTACGATGAATTTCCGGCGTCGGATTGCGAATCGGGATACGCGCTCATTATTGACCGCGGCGGGAGCGAAGCAAGCTGGAAGATTCAGCGCTCAAAGTTCGATAGCGATCTTCTTTCCGCCCGCCCGGAGCGATCGTTCGCCCGCCTCGAGGACCGCGAGGACTTTGAGCGAAAAGTCGCCGTCGGATACCGGCGCCCGGCGCTCGCGAATGCTGCCGAGAAAATCGGTGACGGCGGAGGCGAGCGGCTCCTCGGCGGTGATGCCTTCGAGTTGACGTTCGGACAGGATTTTCGAGGGGATCGTATTCGCGTCCACGGCGCTCCCGCCCGCCGCGGCGCCGGTCGCGTATTCGTAAACCGTGGCGGCGCGCTTGTCGAACTTTCCTTCGTAGACGAGCATCTTCTTGGCGCCGACGACGGTGAGCTTCGCCGTGTTCTCGGGGAAAAGCCAGTTGTGGTAGATAAACGCCGAGGCGCCGTCGGACATTTCGACCGTCGCCATGTTGAGATCTTCGACTTCCGCCTGAAGATAGCGGTACCCCTGCAGCGTGACGCTCTTCGGCTGTCCCTTCAGAACGTAAAGCAGGATCGATACGTCGTGCGGAGCGGAATTCCACCAGACGTTGGAGTCGCGCTTGATGCGGCCTAAATTCAGGCGCTGCAGGAAAACGTGATAGATGTTTCCCATCTCGCCGCCGGAGGCGAGCTCGTGGGTCATGCGGATCGCGCGATCGTAGAGAAACGTATGATCGACAAAAAGCACGGCGCCGTTCGCGCGTGCGGCGTCGACCATCTCCTTTCCCTCCGCATGGCGGAGCGCCAGAGGCTTCTCGATCCAGATGTGCTTTTCGGCCTGAAGGGCTTTTTTGCCGAGCGCGTAATGCGTCGCCGGCGGCGTCACGAGGACCACGGCATCGACCTTCGAGTCGTTCAGTACGTCGTCGTAGCTCGCCGTCGTCGGCGTGCCGGGAAACGCCTTTTCGATTTCCGCCCGCAAGCCGGGGTCGAGGTCGCATACGGTTGCCACCGAGCAATCTTTCGCCGCGCGAAATTTCGGCAGCAGCTTTTTGCCCCAGTACCCCGCGCCGACAAGCGCTACGTTGACGGTCATTGAACTAGTGAAACTCCTTAATGCGAAACGGCGGCCGCGCCTGCGCTTCGATGAAGCGCTCGAGGCCGCGGCTGTTGGCGTACGCGAAGAGCGCGATGACGAAGACCGCGAGCGCCCAAACCGGCCAGCCGAGAATTAAAAGAAAGGCGCCCGCCGTGACGCCGATCCATTGCAGCTTTTGGAACGGGCCGAGCCATCGCTCGGGCCCGTCGACGGCGAAGCGCAAGACGCAGAGGTCGCGCGCCACCTCGAATATCCGGCCCAGGCCGTAGTGAGACGTTCCCGCCTTGCGCTCGCGGTCGATGATCTCGACCTCGGAAAACTCCCTCGCCTTGACGCCGAAGACGACCGGAGAAAAGCGATTCAAAAAACCTTTGGGCATGTAGCGGCCCGCGATGACTTCGCGCCGGTAGGCCTTTAAGCCGCAGCCGCAGTCGTGCACCGGGACTCCGCTGACCAGACGGATCAGCGCGTTCGCGACGAGCGACGGCAGCCGCCGGTCCCAAAAGCTGCCGACGCGATTTCTGCGCCAGCCGGACACGACGCGATAGCCCTCGGACAAGCGGTCGAGCATGGCGGGGATATACGCGGGATCGTTTTGATAATCGCCGTCGATCGTGACGATGATCTCCCCGCTGGCCTTCGAAATGCCGGCGAACAGCGCCCAATTCTCCCCCACGTTGGTTTCGAGATCGGCATAATGAAAGTTCGCATCGTGCGCGGCGATCTGCTTCATGATGCCGAGGGTGCCGTCGCTGCTGCAGTCGTTCACGAAAATGATCTCATGCGCGCCCAAAGGCGCAAGCGCGGCGGCGATCGCCTCGTAGAGGGCGCGCGCGTTTCCCTCTTCGTTATGCATGGGCGCGACGACCGAAAGCCGGGGAGATTGCACTGAGGCGTTCAGTCCCGCGCGGAAAAATATTCCTGCACCGCCGCGACGATATAGGCGACCTCGTCGTCGCGGAGCTCCGCGAACACCGGCAGCGCCAGGTTCTCTCGCGCGTACCTTTCAGCCTCGGGAAGCGAATACTCCGGCAGGTTTTTCGCGCGCCATGATTCGTGGTGGTGCAGGCAGAGCGGGTAGTAGATGCCGTTGCCGATGCCCTTGCCGTCGAGAAATTTTTTGAGCCCGTCGCGCTCGGTCGTCTCGAGCGCGTATTGATGGAAAACGCCCGCGCGGTCGGCGAACACCGGCGGCGTTCGTACCGGGAGCCTGCGAAACGCGTCGTCGTAGCGCGCGGCGATCTCGCTCCGCCTGGCGTTGTCGCGGTCGAGCGTGGGCAGCTTGATCCTCAGCGCCGTCGCCTGGAGCTCGTCGAGCCGGCTGTTCCATCCATGAAGCTTGTGATTGTATTTTTCCGCCTGACCGTGCACGCGGAGGAGACGCACGGTTTCCGCCAGGCGGTCGTCGTTGGTCAGCACGATGCCGCCGTCGCCGTAGCAGGCGAGGTTCTTGACGGGCCCCAGGCTCATCGGGGTGATCGTTCCGAGTCCGGCGGCGCGCTTGCCCTTGTAGGTCGCGCCCTGTGCCTGCGAGGCGTCTTCGACGAGCGCGATGTTTTTCTGCGCGGCGATTTTGATGAGCGGATCCATGTCGCAGGGTAGCCCCAGCATATGAACCGCGATAAGCGCGCGGGTCTTGGGCGTGATCGCCGCCTGGAGCGAGCCGAGGTCGGGACCGTAATCATTTTTGGCCTTGTCGATCAGCACCGGCGTGGCGCCGACGGCGAGGATCGGCTCGATGACCGGCGCCGGGGCGCGCGCCGTCAGGATGACCTCGTCGCCGCTCGATACGCCGAGCGCGCCGAGGGAAAGATAGATCGCGTCGGTTCCGGAGGCGACGCCGATCGCGTGCTTGACGCCCAGGAAGCGGCCGAATTCGCGCTCGAATTCGCCGAGGTTCGGACCGTTGAGCAGGCGCATCGACGCGAGCGCCTCGTCCCAGCGGGCGCGCAGCTCGTTTTCGATCGAGCGATACTTCCGTGTCAGATCGAGCAGAGGAATTTTCATCGGAATGCTTGCGAACTCGTCAACGGGACGCTGGCGGCCGGCGACATGAGGTTCAAGGCCTTTTAGTATCCTAAATCGCCGCAAATGACAAATGTTTCGCCGCTCTGTGGGCGTCGTTGCTCCGCGGCGCGGGAAAAATCCCCGCCGCAGCGGCGCAGGCGCATTGAACGAGCGCCGAAGCTCCGGTTGCAATGGCGTTTAATTTGCGCGATGAGACGGGGGAAGGAGATCTTTTATGAAACTGGAAAACAAGGTCGCGATCGTGACCGGCGCGGGACGCAACATCGGCGAGGAGATATCCCAGTGGCTCGCCCGTGAAGGGGCGCGCGTCGCGGTGGTCGATTTGGACCGCGGCCGGGGGGAAAAAGTCGCGGCGGAGATCAACGCGAAGCACAAGGACCGGGCGATCGCCGTCGTGTGCGATGTATCCTCCTCGGCCGACGTGGAAAAGATGGTCCGCACAGTCGTCGACAAATGGGGCGGCGTCGACATTCTCGTGAACAACGCCGCCTGGACGGACCGGAAGAACATTTTGGATCTCACGGAAGAGGAATGGGACAAGGTGATGGACGTCTCGTTAAAGAGCGTTTTCCTCTGCGTCAAGCACGCCGCGCGCGCGATGATCGACGGCAAGCGCAAGGGCCGCATCGTCAATCTCGCGTCGACCTCCGGCTATGTGGGCCGGCCCGACGCGACGGCTTATACGGCCGCCAAAGCCGGCGTCCTCAACCTGACGCGCTCGCTCGCCGCCCAACTCGCCTCTTACGGCATTCGCGTCAACTCCGTCACGCCCAATCGCATCGGCTCGCCCGTGGGGCAGGACGTCGTGCCGGAGAATCGCTACGTCAAGAATCTCGTCGGGCGCCGGGGAGTCCCGGCGGATATCGCGGCGGCCGTGCTCTTTCTCTGCCTGGAGGAATCGGACTTCATCACCGCCGCCGATCTTCTGGTCGACGGCGGCGCGCTCGCGACCATGGATTGAAAAAGACAGTTCGGCGAGGTCGTTCCGCGCTTCCTGCCGCCGGCTATTGCGCGCTGTACTTGAACATCTCGCGGAACTTTTTCGTCCAGGCCGCGCGCTCGGCAGGCGAGGGGAGCCGCATGGGGACGAGCTGGTCGTCGGTGACTTCGCTCCGGAAGCGATCTTCGACGTCGGGATGAAGCACATAGTCGCCGAGGTTGGCGATGATCTGTTGCGGCTCGGGCCCGAGAAAAAAATCGGTGAACAGCCGCGCGGCGTTCGGGTGCGGCGCTCCGCGCGAAACGGCGATATAACTGACCGTGACGAGGTAGCGGTCCATCTTGACGAAATCGATCGGACCGGCGAATTGAAATTTGTCCTTGATATAACCGATCGCCACCGGAATCTCCCCTGAAGTGAGCGTCGGGATCTCCTCCGCGGGATCGCGAGCGATGCGCGGCCGCTGTTTGGCCCAGCCTTGAACGACGGAAAGCCACTTGGGTCCCAATAGTTTCTCTAGATTGAGCATGAATTGCAGGGTGGAGGCGTGGAGCGCCGGGTTCGGCACGAGGAATTTGCGCTTCCATTTGGGATCGAGCAGCTCCTCCCAGTGCTTCGGCGCCTGCGCCGCCGTCAGACGCTGCGTATTATAGTTGAGGCCGAACGCGAATACGCGCCAGGGCGTCAGTCCGCGGTTTGCGGGCACCAGCTGCTTCGGGAACTTGCGCGCGGCCGGCGGCTCGAAGGGTTCCAGCAGCCCTTTTTCCTCGAGCGGCACCATGGCGGCGTCGTTGCCGGCGGCGACGTCGAAGGGAGCGTCGCTTCCTTTGGCTTTGGCGAGCCGGTTCAAGAGATCTTCCGAATCGCCGCGCCGAATCGACACGCGAACGCCGTAGGTTTTTTCGAAAAGCTCGCGGATCGTTCGGGTCGCCTGTCCGGCGAAGGTGCCGTAAAGCACGACCTCGCCCTCTTTTTTAGCGCCCTCGACGACCGAGGCCGGCAGCTCGGCGGCGGCCGGTCTCGGAAGCGCCAGGAGGATCAGGCCCGCCGCGCAGGCGAACTCGAAATCGCGGAAAAAACGCATCGCAACAGTGTAACCATCCGCAAGGTGCCGCTGCAAGAGACGGAACACTTACGCATCGCGCGCGCATCGCCTCTATTGACTTGACGCGACGGCGGCTTATATGTTCCCCAGTGAATCAAAAGTTGCGTCCTCAAGAAAGGAGCTCAGCATGGCAAAGGCGAAGGTGTTCGTATTCGCGCCCGCCGACCCGACGGGCGAGAGCCACAAGATGCTCGAAGCCGCGGGTTGCGAGCTGAAGATGGGCAAGGCGAACTGGGACACGCCCCAGGGCGACAGCGAGCAGGAGATGGCGGACCTCGGCGCGGGGAGCCATGCGCTCGTCGGGACATCGATCCGCAGCACGCCGATCACGCAGAAGATCATGCAGAGCTCCAAGGACCTCCGCATCGTGGCGAAGTACACGATCGGCGTCGATGACGTGGACGTCGACGCGGCGACGGAGCTGGGCATCCTCGTCACGCACTCCCCGACGGAGTCCAACTGGGGCGGCGTCGCCGAAGGCGCGATCACCAACATGCTGACGCTGGCGAAAAAAGTGCGCGAGCGCGACCGCTATTTGAAGGAGAATCCCACCAAGTGGCGCAACCTGGATTATCAGGGAATCTATTTCGGCTCGCGGGCGAGCGACGGCTATCCCGGCATCACGCTCGGCATCATCGGCCTCGGCCGCATCGGCAGCCGCATCGCCAAGCTATTGCGCCCGTGGGAGATGAAGATCATCGCCTGCGATCCCTACGTTCCCGAAGCGAAATTCACCGACTTGGGCGTCGAGCGCGTCGATCTGCCGACACTGCTCAAGCGCGCGGACATCGTCACGCTCCATGTCGTGCTCACGAAGGAGACGCGCCACATGATCAGCACCCGCGAGCTCGCGCTGATGAAGCCGACCGCGCTCTTGGTCAATACTTCGCGCGGCTACTGCGTGGACGAGAAGGCTCTCAGCGAGGCGCTCCAGCAGAATAAAATCGCCGGCGCGGCTCTCGACGTGTTCGAGAACGAGCCGCTGCCGCCCGACAGCCCGCTCAGAAAAATGGGCGACAAGGTGCTGATCTCGCCGCACATGGTCTCGTCCAATATCGGCAGCGGCTTGAAGCCCGGCGTCGCCTGGGCCACGCGCTCGGTGATCACCGCGCTCAAGGGCGAGGTCCCCGATAATGTCTACAACAAAGAGGTCATTGCGCAGTGGCAGAGCCGCTTCGGCGGCAAGAGTTTGTTGTAAGAAGGCGCGGTCGAAAATGCTCTCGCGGACGACCCGTTTTTTGCGCCTCGCCGCGACGCTCATCGCCGCGCTCCTGTCGGCTCCGGGTTTCGCGTTCGCCGCAGCCGTTTCCATCAGTGCCGGCTATCCGCAGCTGAACGGCGGTCAGACGCCGCTCTGGCTCATGCCCGACATCGGCATCGACCGGCGCTACGGCGTCGAGGTGAGGCCGGTGCTCATCCCCGGCGGCGCGCGCCTCACGCAGACCGTCGTCTCCGGCGACATCGACGTGGCGCTCACCGGCGGCGCCGCGGTCAACGCCATGCTCTCCGGCGCCGATATCGTCTATGTCGGCATGCCGGTGCCCACCTTCGCCTTCTCGCTCTACGCGCGGCCCGAGATCAAAACCGTGGAAGATCTCCGCGGCAAGGTCCTCGCCGTGATCACCAAGGGCGCGTCTTCGGATCACGCCTCGATCGCGCTGCTCCGGCGGCACAACATGAGCCAGGGAAAGGATGTGAAGGTCCTTTACTTCTCGCGCCAGGAGGACGCGCTCGCCGCGCTCAACCAGGGAATCGTCTCGGCGGCGGTCCATTCGCCGCCGACGACGCTGATGGCGCGGCGGCTGGGCTTCAAGGAGCTGGTCAATATCGGCGCGCTGAAAATCCCTTATCCCTTTACCGGGCTCGCGGTCCGGCGCGCACTGATAAAGCAGAATCCCGAGCTCATCAAGTCGTTTCTCAAATGCTACGTCGCGGGTTTGAAAGTCGCGATCGAGCAGCCCGAGACTTCCCGTCGCGTGCTCGCGCGCTACCTCGTGACCAAGGACGCCGAGATTATCGACGAGGCGTACAAAGGCTTCGCGCCTCTTTTCCCGCGCGTGCCGTATGTGACCGAGGAGGCGATCCGCGCCGCGCTCACTTTCACCGATCATCCCAAGGCGACGGCCGCAGATCCCAAGGATTTCTTCGACAATCGTTTTTTGAAAGAGCTGGAGAGCTCGGGATTCGTAAAGGAGCTGTACGGCAAAGGATAAAAACCGCCGAGGTGAGCGATGAAACAAAAACGCTTCGCGCGACGATGTTCCGTTCATCTCGCGGTTTTGCTCGTTCTTCTCGCCGCGCGTCCGCTGCTTGCCGCGGATAAAATCCGCGCGGCTTCCGGCGGCTTCGGCACGGCGATCAACGCGCTCGTGCCGGGCGCGTATCACCAGAAGGTCTTTCAGAAATACGGCCTCGATGTCGAGTACATCGCGCTCGACAGCGGCACGCTGGGCATGCAGACGCTCTTAGCGAACGAGATCCAGGTGCTGTTCACCACCGGGGCGCTGCCGGTGACTGCCAATCTTCAAGGCGGCGACGTCGCGATCATCGCCGGCGGCATCAACTTTTTTCCCTTCAAGCTGATCGTTCGCCCCGAGATCAAGGCGCCGGCGGACTTGAAAGGAAAAGCGATCGCGATCAGCCGCTTCGGCTCTGCGTCGGATTTCGCCGCGGTCGCGGCGCTGGAGAAGTTCGGGATCAGCGCCAAGCAGGTGACAATGCTGCAGCTCGGCGGCAATCCGAGCCGCCTGGCGGGACTTTCCGGCGGCTCGGTTCACGCCACGGTCTTCAGCGAGCCGTACGCCAGCATGGCGGTCAAGAAATTCGGCATGCGCGAGATTTTCGATCTCGCCGACAGCGGCATTCCTTTCCCGCAGAACTGCTTCATGGTGCGGCGCAGCTATCTCGCGGACAACCGCCCGAAGGTGATCAATTTCATGAAGGCGGTGATCGAGGGCCTCTACGTTCTCAAGCGCGAAAAGGCGGCGGCGATCCAGGTGATCAAGCGCTATCTGCGCATCGACGAGGACGAGATGGCGGCGATCGGCTACGATTACTATCTCGTCCAGCACGGCGACGACATCCTCACGCTGCCCGACCGCAAAGGGCTCGAGATGGTCATCGCCGACGTGGCGAAGACCAACCCCAAGGCGAAAGGGCAGACGCCCGAGTCGCTCAGGCTTCTCGATGCGAGCGTCCTCGACGAGATCAAGAAGAGCGGGTTCATCGAGAAGGTGAAACGTCCCTGAAAATCGGATATAAAAGAAGGGCAAAAGTTAAAAGTAAAAAGGCAAAACGCTCGACTTTTTACTGCTAAGGACACCAAGCGCTTGTCTTTCTGGCAAAACATCGAAAAGCCGATCATCGGCCTCTCGCCGATGGACGGCATCACCGACGCGTCGTTCCGGTTCATCGCCGCGAAGCACGGCCGTCCCGACGTGATCCTGACGGAGTTCGTCAGCGTCGACGCCGCCGCTTTCGCGCCGCACTCGCTGCTTAGAGACTTTGCCTATTCCGAGATCGAGCGGCCGATCGCGGCGCAGGTCTACGGCCATACGCCGGAGGCTTTCTACAAAGTCGCGCACATCGTCTGCGAGCTCGGATTCGACGGCCTGGACATCAACATGGGCTGCCCGGCGAAGAAGGTCGCCGCGAAAGGCAGCGGCGCGGGTCTCATTCTCACGCCTGCGCTGGCGCGCGCGATTATCCGCGCGGCGCGCCAGGGTATTCGCGACTGGACCGACGGGCAGAAGCTGTCCGACATCGGGATCGATGGCGAATTTATCGCGGCCATCGAAAGCGCGAACCGTTTGCGGAGCGGCGTGGAAGCGCCTGCGGTGCGCCGCGCAATTCCCGTTTCGGTCAAGACAAGGATCGGCTACGAAGAGATCGTCGTCGAAGACTGGATTCGAAACTTGTTGGAGGAAGCGCCCGACGCGATCTCCATTCACGGCCGCACGTTGAAGCAGCAGTACAGCGGCAGCGCCGACTGGGGGGCGATCGCGTGCGCGGCCGAAGTCGCGTCGGGGACCGATACGCTCATTCTCGGCAACGGCGATCTCCGCAGCATGGAGGATGTCTATCGGCGCGTGCGCGAAAGCCGCGTCGACGGCGTGCTTCTCGGGCGCGCGGCGCAGGGCAATCCCTGGATCTTTCATGCCAAAGACGAGTTGAAACGCGCCGTCCGAGCGCACGGCCCGGCGTCGATTCAGGACGTCTTCGTTCCCATCGAAGAACGCTTTAGAGTCGCCTTGGAGCACTGCCGCCATTTCGCGGCGCGCCGTGAACCTGCGGCGTTCCCGGCGATGCGCAAGCACCTTGCATGGTACTGCAAGTTCTCCCGCGGCATCGCGGAGCTTCGCGGGCGGCTCGTGCACGTAAACGGAGTGGACGACGTGGTCGAATGCTTCAGCCGTTACGCCGCCGGCCTCGCCGCAAGCTTGCAGGCGTCCGATCCACCGCGCGGGATCGAAGCTGGAATTCAATGATTCGTAGATGCGCCTGATTCTCGCCTCGACTTCTCCGCGCCGCCGCGAAATCCTCGCTCTGCTCGGACTGCCTTTCGAAACCGTCGACCCCGATTTTACCGAGATTCCTTCGGAGGGGAGACCGATCGACCGGGAGGTCGTCGCTTTCGCCGCCGGCAAAGCGGCGTCCGTCTCGATCGCCCATCCCGGCGCCGTCGTCATCGGCAGCGATACGATGATCCGCGTCGGTGAAAAAAAACTCGGCAAGCCCAAAAATATTTCCGATGCCCGGCGGATGCTCCTGGACCTCGGCGGCAAATCGCACAGGATTTACACGGCGGTCGCGATCGTCGATGGCGCAGGCGGGCCGGGATTGCGGGTCGTCGAAGAGGTGGCGGTCAGGATGGGTGCTTACTCGGAAGAAGAGATCGACGATTATCTTTCGTACGGCGAATCGCTCGACAAGGCGGCCGCCTATTCGATCCAGGGGCGCGGACGCGCCCTGATTGAATCGATCGAGGGCGACTATCTCGCCGCCGTCGGATTGCCGCTGCGGCCGATCGCGCAATATTTAAAAAGCCGGGACGTCGACCTCCCCGTCGATATCGAGAAGCTCTACGCGGAAAAGAGTTACCGGAATTGGAATAGCTTTTAGCAAGGTCCGAGCAATCTTCCGGCTATATCCTGTGTTCGTTCCGCCGCTCGGCGCGGTCCGTGCGCTGCGCATCGGCGTTGCCGCGCGCTTGAGGCGCGCGGCTGCCGCCTGTCTCGCCGCGCTCGCGCGCCGCGCCTGCATCCACGCGCCGCTCGCCGCGGGGCGCCTGCTCGATATTCGGCTGTTCCCGCCCCGGCGGAGTCGTGAAACGCGATCTATTCTCCGAACCGCCGCGGCTGCGGTTCTCCAGCGCCTGCGGGCGCTCGCCGCGGGAACGCGGGTCGCGGTTCTCCAAGCCCTGCGGCGGTCGATTTTCCAGAAACTGTTTCCGATTTTCTTCCCGCAGCCGCTGCGCCCGGTCATCGAACGTCTGCGTTCGGCCGTCGCGGGGCTGCGAGCGGTTTTCGATCGCCGCGCCGCGGTCATCGCGGTTGCGGCGGGAATTCTCCAGCGCCCGCGCCTGCCGCTCCTGGTTTAGCCGCGCCGCGCGGTCGTCGGGTCCGCGGCGGAGCCGCTCGTCGCGCGTCTGGCCGGGGGCGTTCTGAAAACTCTGCGGGCGCTCCTGGCGGAGGC
>Ga0075423_10000996_pt1 | contig 24174 bp, 19 predicted proteins | sample SoiMethybrSBSTD2_FD_80114 | JGI IMG/M metagenome (GOLD analysis project Ga0075423, IMG submission 80114) | Bulk soil microbial communities from a Populus tree surrounding site in Tennessee, USA - Soil MetaG P. TD hybrid SBSTD2 | ecosystem: Environmental > Terrestrial > Soil > Tree plantation... | reverse complement strand
GGATCGCGATACTGCGCGTCGGGCAATGCCAGGAGGCCGGTCACGACATTGCGGGTATCGAAGCCCAGATCGACGCGCCGCAATTCGTTCAGGCTTCCGGCGAGCAATCCGGCAACGATGAGCAACGGGGTCGCGATGGCGAACTGCGCCGCCGCGAGTAATCGGCGCAGACGTCGCACCGCCGGGTTTCCGGTCGAGGAACGGCCCAGTGCTTTGAGCGACTCTGCGACCGGAGCGCGTGTGCCGAAGAAGGCCGGCACGAGGCCGCACATCAACGCGCTGGCCGCCGTCGCTGCCACCAGGAACCACAACACCGGGCCATCGAGGGCGAGCTCCTGCGTGCGTGGAACGTAGTCCGATCCCACACTCCGGAGCAGACTGATGGCCGCCCACGCGATCGCTCCGCCAAGGACCGCGGCGCCGATCGCCAGCACACTGCTCTCCGCGAAGAGATACCGCAGCACGCGTCCGCGCGATGCGCCGAGCGCGGCTCGCACGGCCAGCTCGCGTTGCCGTCCAGTCACCCGTGCGATCAACAAGTTCGCGGCGTTCGCACAGGCGATCGACCAGGCGAGGCCAACGGCGGCAAGCGCGAGCAGCAGCGCAGTCCCCACGTCGCCGAGCACGTGCGACTTCAGATCCATCATGCCCCAGGTGGCGCGTTCGTCCTGATACGACGTCCGCCAGATCGGAAAGATGCGACGGTTGATCTGTCGCAATTCCTGCGCAGTCGCTGCGCGATCCGACTCGGGGCGAAGACGGGCGATGGTGGTAATCGAAAACGGTCCCTTGCGAGGTGGCGTGGTCCACTGCGCGGCGATGAAGAAGTCACGTCCGCGTTCGAGCGGACCTGCGTGCTCAGGGAGCACTCCCACCAACGTGTAATCGACGCCGTCGAGCCGAATCGGTTTTCCGATGGCATCGCGACGCGCGCCGAGACGCTGGATCCAGAACCCGTGGGTCACGATGACTGCACGCGGTGCCCCAGGTCGCCCATCCGATTCGTTGAACGACCGGCCGAGGATCGGATGGAGCTTGAGCACATCGAAGAGCGTCCACGACACCACGCGCCCGTTCAGACGTTCGGCGACGCTGCCGTCCGTGAACGTCATCGGCCGCTCGACGTAGCCGCCCACGCCTTCGAAATGCGTCTGCTGTTCCTGCAGCGCGAGGTAATCGGCCACCGAGAACGGCCACTTGTTGGGCGGAGAATCCGTGTAAATGCGAACGAGCCGGCCGGCATCTTCGTAGGGCAGCGGCCGGATCAGCGTGGCGTCGATGATCCCGAACATCGCCGTGGTCGCGCCGATGCCGAGTCCCACGGTGGCGACGATGGTGAAGGCCAGCCCGGGTACGCGCCACAGGTTGCGCACGCAGATGCGCAGGTCCTGGCGCAGATCCTGGAACCACAACGTTCGCTCCATACGCTGCTCCTTTGCACGGTCCTGCTGTCGGCAGTAACGGCGCGTCGCGCGCACGTCGCCGAAACGGCGCAGCGCTTCGATGCGCGCAGCATCGTGCGACCAGCCGCAAGCCTCGAGAGCGTTGGCCACCATCTCGAGATGTGCGTCGATCTCTTCGTCGACCTCGGCGCCCACCGTGTCGGCCCGGCGGCGCAGATACCAGAACGGCCGCTTCACTGGAGCACCGCCTCCACCGCGCGCACGTATCGCCGCCAGTTGTCGGCGTCGACGCGCAGCTTCTTGCGCCCAGCGGGCGTGAGGCTGTAGTAGCGCGCCCGCCGGTTGTTCTCCGAAGGGCCCCATTCGGCGTCGACGAGACCCTGACGGTCGAGACGATGGAGCGCCTGATAGAGTGCCGCGTCTTCGATGGCGAGATCGCCGCTCGTCCGTTCATGGATGAGCGCGGCAACGCCGTATCCATGCTGAGGACCATGGGCCAGCGCGCGAAGCACGAGCAGATCGAGCGTGCCGAGCATCAGCGGCAATGATGCGGGTGCCATCCGCTCCCCTTAGACGGTGTGGGGAGCCAATCGGTTGGTTGAAACGACGGGAGATGCTAAATAGGTATAGCCATGAGCACGACAGAGACGAACATGCGCGAGACGCTGGGCTTTCAGGCGGAAGTGACGCAACTGCTCCACCTGATGGTCCATTCCCTCTACGGGAACAAAGAGATCTTCCTGCGCGAGCTGGTGTCGAACGCGTCCGACGCCGCCGACAAGCTGCGCTTCGACGCGATGCGCGACCCGGCGCTCTTCGAGAGCGATCACGATCCCACCATCCGTGTCAGCTACGATTCCGCGGCCCGCACCATCACCGTGTCGGACAACGGCATCGGCATGTCGAGGCAGGAGGTCATCGAGCAGATCGGCACCATTGCCAAGTCGGGCACGCGTGAGTTCCTGTCGCGTCTTGCCGACGAGCAGGCCAAGGGTGCGCATCTCATCGGCCAGTTCGGCGTCGGCTTCTACTCGGCCTTCATCGTCGCCGATCGCGTGACGCTGACCTCACGCCGCGCAGGCCTGACCGCCGAGCACGGAGTCCGCTGGGAAAGCAGCGGCGAAGGCGAGTACACGGTCGAAACGGTGACCAAGGAGACGCGCGGCACCGAGGTCGTGCTTCATCTGCGCGCCGGCGAGGACGAGCTGCTCGCGGGTACGAAGCTGCGCGACATCCTGCGTAAGTACTCTGATCACATCACCGTCCCCATCCTGATGAAAAAAGAGCGATGGGACTCGACCTCTCGCGCCAACGTACTCACCGACGAAGACGAACAGATCAACCAGGCATCGGCGTTGTGGGCGCGGCCGAAGTCCGAGATCACCGAGGAGCAGTACCACGAGTGCTACAAGCACGTGGCCCACGACTTCGAACCACCGCTCGCCTACGTGCACGCCAAGGTGGAAGGCCGTCAGGAGTTCACGCAGCTGTTCTTCATTCCTCCCCGCGCGCCGTTCGACATCTGGGATCGCACGCATCGGCATGGCATCAAGCTCTACGTCCGACGCGTCTTCATCATGGACGATGCCGAGCAGCTGATGCCGGTGTACCTGCGGTTCGTGCGCGGGGTGATCGATTCCAACGATCTGCCGCTGAACGTGTCGCGGGAGATCCTGCAGCAGTCGCGCGACGTGCAGACGATTCGCGCGGCGTCGATCAAGCGCGTGTTGTCGCTGCTCGAGGACCTCGCCGAGCACCATGCTGACACGTACGCCACGTTCTGGAAAGAGTTCGGGCGCGTGCTCAAGGAGGGCGTCGGTGAAGACGCCGCGAACCGGGAGCGCGTGGCGAAGCTGCTGCGGTTCTCGTCGACGCGCGCCGAGTCCGACGAGCAGACCGTGTCGCTGGCCGAGTACGTCGCGCGCATGAAAGACGGTCAGGACGCGATCTACTACATCGCTGCCGACAGTTTGGCGACGGCACGCCACAGCCCGCACCTCGAGATCTTCCGCAAGCGCGGGGTCGAGGTGCTGTTGATGCACGACCCAGTTGACGAGTGGATGGTGTCGATGCTCACCGAGTTCGACGGCAAGCCGCTTCGCTCGGTGACGAAGGGCGGGCTCGATCTGAGCAAGCTCGGTGGAGACGCAGCCACGGAAGAAGAAAAGACGCCATCCGGCGAGCAGCATGCTCTGGTCGATCGTCTGAAGGCGGCGCTGAAGGATCGCGCCAGCGACGTGCGCATCACGCACCGTCTCACCGATTCGCCGGCGTGTCTCGTCGCCGACGAGCACGCGATGAGCACACATCTCGAGCGCATGCTCAAGGCCGCCGGGCAGCCCGTGCCCTCATCGCGCCCTGTGCTCGAGATCAACCTGCAGCACCCGATCGTGCAGCGGCTCGCTGACGAAAAAGACGACTCACGATTCGCCGACTGGAGTCACATCCTGTTCGATCAGGCGACGCTTGCCGAAGGCGGTCACCTCGACGATCCCGCGGCCTTCGTGCGACGACTCAATGAGGTCATGCTCGCGCTCGCGGCGCACTCCTCATCACGGATCTGGATGCCGAAATGATCGGACGTCGTGTCCGGCTTTGGCCGGACTGGTAGGCGATGCCAGCAGACCACGGCCGCACCGTATTCGTTCCGAAGGTGCCCGCGACGTCGATCGTCGATCGCGCCGCCACCGGACTGCCGCCCGACCTGCTCAATCGCGCCGCCGCGCGCCTGCAGATTCTCGCGTGGCTGTACGCGTTCACGTTTTTCATGGCGGCGTTCGTTCCACCGCTCTTGTTCCCTGTCGAGCGGCGGCTGCTGTTCGGCGATCCGCTCAACTGGGGTCCGGGTGTGATCTCGATCGCGGTCGCTGCGATCGTGGCGCTCGCCGTTCGGCGGGCGCCTCTGCGGCCGGCGGTCGTGATGTTTCTCGGCCTGGTCTTCGAGGTCGTCAGCTGCTACGGCATCGCCGCCGCCGAGTTCATCACGCCGAGCGGACTGAACTTCAACCACTCGTGGAACGGGCTATCGTGGGTGGCGGTCTGGATGCTGCTGTTCAACGTCGTGGTGCCGACGGTGCCGCGTTACGCCGTGCTCGCGGCGCTCGTGGCGGTGACGTCGGTGCCGGCCATGGTGCTGCTCTCGATCTCTCTGTTTCCGCCAGTGGGACAAGCAAACTGGCTGATGCTGTTCTTCATGTTCGGCTTCCCCTACCTGCTCGTCGTCGTCATGGCGTACGTCGGCGCGCGAGTGGTGTATGCGCTCGGCACTGAGGTGTCTCGTGCGCGCGAACTGGGCAGTTACCGCCTCGAAGATCGACTTGGCGAAGGCGGCATGGGCGAAGTGTGGCGGGCAAGCCATCGCCTGCTCGCGCGCCCAGCGGCGATAAAGCTGATACGGTCTTCGGCCAACGGCATCACCGAGGATGCGCGGCGCCGATTCGAGCGCGAGGCACAGGTGATCGCGCGACTGCGATCGCCGCATACGGTGACGCTGTTCGACTTCGGGGTGACCGATGAGGGCTCGTTCTACTACGTGATGGAGCTGCTCGACGGCCTCGACGCCGAATCGATCGTCAAGCGCTTCGGACCAATGCCCGCGGCGCGTGTCGTCCACATCCTTCGACAGATGTGCCATTCACTGTCAGAGGCCGAGTCGTACGGGCTCGTGCACCGCGACATCAAGCCGGCCAACATCTTCCTGTGTCGCTACGGCGAGGACTACGACTTCGCGAAAGTGCTCGACTTCGGGATCGCCAAGGCGGTGCACGACACGGCACCGGAAGCGGCAACGGCGATCACCATGGCCAACGTGATTCAGGGCACGCCGGCGTTCATCGCACCGGAACAGGCGATGGGCATGGAGGTGGATTCGCGGGCCGACATCTACGCCACCGGCTGCGTGGCGTACTGGCTGCTTACGGGCGAGCTCGTGTTCGCGGCCGACACGCCGATGAAGTTGCTTCTCGCGCATGCGCAGACGCCGCCGGAACCACCGTCGGCCAGGACCGAGCTGCCCATTCCGCACGATCTCGATGCGCTGGTGCTCGCATGCCTGGCCAAGGATCGCGATCTTCGTCCACGGACGCCACGCGAGCTCCTTCGTCAGCTCGACGCACTCCCGCTCGATCGGCAATGGACCGACGCCCGCGCACACGACTGGTGGACGGCACATCTGCCTGGGGACACTATCTGAGTGTTCACGGTTCACGAGTTCACAGTTCCAGTTCCATGTTGCGGTTCGAGAGTTCCGTGTTCAAGGTTCTCGCATCGACGCTCACGCTGTCGCTCGTACGCGAGTCGCTGCGAACCGTGAACTTTCGAACCGAGAACCTGAACGCGGAACAGGAACTATGAACTCGTGAATTATGAACCCGTAACTATTTGGCTGTCGCGATCGACTCAACCCGAATGCCCTTCGTCTTGGCATCGAGCGTGCCGACGACGCGCACTTTCTGGCCGGCGAATTTCTCTGGCAGCTTCTGATCGCTGAGGACATACGCGCTCTTGCCGTCGTAGAGCACGTAGGCTGCGCCGTGCAGCGCAACGCACGCCTTCGTGCACTCGGCGTCGTTGGGGCCCATGCGCATGCCGGAGTGATCACCCTTCGCGCACATGTCGTCGGTGATCACACCAGTGAACGTTTGCTTGGCTGGCGCAGACGATTGCGCGACGAGGGCAACGAGAATCGCGAGAAGATATCTCATCGAGAAATCGAGGGCCGGCCCAAGCCGGCCCCCACGAGTGACAGGGTCGCGATCAGAATCCCGGAATCATCAGATGCGCGGTTGACGTGCCCGCATCCATGATCCACACGCCGCCCTGCTTGCCGTTGTCCGGAAGGCCGGTCGACTGCGTGGTCGCACCGGGTACCGCGATCGTGGTGTGGCGGCGGATGGTGTCCTTGTCCTTGCCCATCACGTGATACCACACCGAGCCGTATTCCGGCTTGATACGCGATCCGTCCTTTTCCGCCGCTGCCAGCGCCGCTTTCCCGCGATCGGGCTGGGCTTCGAACTTCAAGTTCTGCGCCACGCGATCCAGGTTCTTGAGGCTGGTGCACTCGGCCGCGAACGGCTGCTGTCCCGGCTGACCCGATCGATCGAAGCACACGAGGTTGTTCGTGCCCTTCCGCACCGTGTCGTAGGTGTAATCCGGCTTCCACTTGATGACCGTCGCGCCGTCCTTCAGCTGAGGAGGCGCCGGAGTCAGCGCCGTTTCGAGATCCGCCGGCGACTGCGCGAACACGCTGGTCGAGAGAGCCAGCGCGCCCAGGGTGAGAACAATGCGTTTCATTTCGTGACCTCCAAAAGGCGGATAACAGGCGCGATGCAAAGAATTACGGCCGAGGCCGTGACGTCGTTTCCCGCGCTCTTCCGACGGAGGGTCAGTATATCCCGGCTGGCCGAGCTCGCTGCCACGGCCGTCCCAGCCCTGGTCCCCATGTTGCACCTGTCTGCTGATATCCCAATCGAGCGGAGCGTAGTCATGAAAAAAACGGCTCTATTCTTCTGCGCCGTCGTGATTTCGTGCACGGCCGTAGCGGTGATCGCTCAAGAGAGCGCGCAGCAACCCAATAGTCTCCCGCCTGCGACTCGTCCATCCGGCGTGCTGACACCCGACCAGCTTCTGCCGTTGCCGCAGCCCGTCCCGCCGGTGCCAGCGCCGACCACGACTGCTGCACCACCGCCGATCGTGTACGTGCCGACACTGTCTTCCTCGTCAACGGCGTGCACCGGTGGTGGATCCGCGAATAGTCCGTCAACGGGATCTGGAGTGAGCGTGTCGCAGCTTCCGCGTGCGGGCGTCCCCGCAGATGCATTCACGCGTCCTGGCGTGAGCACGGCACAACTGAACACGATGACACCAAGCGCGAGCAGCAGCGGCATGAACACGACAGCATGTGGGCAGCAGTCGGGAGGCAGCGTGTGGTATCCCGATCCACTGCCACCTCCCAAGCCGCTTCTTGCACCGCCGACTGATTCGTCGGCGCCGTAGCCCGATCGTAGAGGCGGGTCTTCGGACCCGCCGTTCGCGTCGATCGCGCGCAAGTTCGAACCTGCGCTCTACGGAACGTCGCGATCCGCGTTACTATTCGCCGCATGCGGCTGCGGAACATATGCGTCCTCGCAGTGGCGTTGACGATTCCCTCGACCGGTCCGCTGCTGGCGCAGACCACCAACGCCGCAACGATCGCCGACGGCGGTCGCGTGTTTCAGAACACCTGTTCGAACTGTCACGGTCCGGATGGCAACGAGGTTCCGGGCATCGACCTCGGACGCGGCCGCTTCCGCCGCCCAATGACCGATCAGGATCTGATCCAGATCATTCGCACCGGCATCCCCGGCACAGCGATGCCGGCGACCAATCTCTCCGAAGAGCAGGCCGCGCACGTCGTCGCGTACTTGCGATCGACCGCAACGGCCAAGCCGTCCTCGTCCGCGTCCGGTGATGTCGCGCGAGGCAAGACCGTGTTCGACGGGAAAGGCGCATGCGCATCGTGTCACCGTGTGAACGGCGTCGGCTCGCGCCTCGGCCCCGACTTGAGCGACATCGGACAGCAGCGCCGCAGCATCGATCTCGAACGGTCGCTCGTCGATCCCGATGCCGAAGTGCTCGGCACCAACCGGTTCTATCACGTCACCACGAAGGACGGCGTGACGACGACCGGGAGACTTCTCAATCTCGATACGTTCACAATTCAGATGATCGATGCGAAGGAACGCCTGCGCTCGTTCATCAAGGCCGACCTGCGCGATCATGGCTTCGCTGAGAAATCGGGCATGCCGTCATACAAGAGCACGTTGAGCGCGCAAGAGCTCGCCGATGTGGTGAGCTACCTCGCGTCGCTGAAAGGCAGGGTCACTCCATGAGACGAGTGATCGTCACGTCCGCCGCGCTCCTGGCGATCGGCGTCTCGGTAATCGCGCAGGACGTCACCTTCGATCGGATCATGCACCCCGAGAAGGAGCCGCAGAACTGGCTGTCCTACTCGGGCACGGTCTTCAATCAGCGGTACAGCGCGCTCACGCAGATCACGCCCGCCAATGTGAAGAACCTCGAGCTCCAGTGGATCTGGCAGGCGCGATCGCTCGAGAAGTTCGAGGCCACCGCGCTGGCCGTCGCCGGCGTGCTCTACACCGTGCAGGGACCGCCGCAGCAAGGCACGTATCAGGTGGTCGCGCTCGACGGCGTGACCGGGCGTCCGTTCTGGACGACGGAGTATCGTCCTGGTGCAGACGCCGGTCCGTGCTGCGGACGGGTGAGCCGCGGGCTCGCCATTCTCGGCGACACGTTGTATCTCGGCACCATCGACGCCCATCTGCTGGCGATCGATGCGAAAACGGGCCGCGTGCTGTGGAACGTCGAAGCGGCGAAAGCGATCGACAAGTTCTCGATCACGCATGCGCCGCTCGTCCTCAAGGACAAGATCATCGTCGGCGTCGCCGGCGGCGATCGCGGCATCCGCGCGTTCATCGCGGCGTTCGACGCGAAGAACGGCAAAGAGCTCTGGCGCTTCCACACCATTCCGGGACCTGGCGAGCCGGGCAACGACTCATGGTCGGGCGACTCGTGGAAGACCGGCGGCGCGGCGGTGTGGAACAGCGGCGCCTACGATGCCGAAGCCAACTTGGTCTACTTCGGCACTGGCAATCCGTGGCCCGATCGCGACGGCAGCGTTCGCCTCGGCGACAACTTGTACAGCGACAGCGTCATCGCGCTCGATCCCGACACGGGAAAGCTGAAGTGGCACTACCAGTTCACTCCGCACGACATGATGGACTACGACTCCACGCAGGTGCCGATCCTGGCCGACCTGCAGTGGCAAGGCCGTCCGCGCCAAGTGATGTTGTGGGCCAATCGCAACGGCGTCGCCTACGTCCTCGATCGCGTCAGCGGCGAGTTCCTGCTCGGCAAGCCGTTCGTGCACGTCAACTGGATCGACGGCTTCGACAAGAGCGGACGCCCGCAGCGCGTGCCCGGCAAGCTGCCCACTCCCGAAGGCGAGCTGATCATGCCCACGGTGCTCGGCGCCACCAACTGGGCACCGGCATCGTTCAGCCCGAGGACCGGATTGTTTTACGTGTCGGTGTGGGAAAACACCGGCACGATCGCCACGTCTGGCGGCGGACGTGGAGGTCCACAGCGAACGGTCGCGGGCACTGGCGGCACGCCCATGGGTCAGTCCACGCTGACGCCGAACACGAAGAAGGAAGACGAAGGCTACGGCGCCGTCCGCGCGTTCGATCCCCACACGCTCGACAAGCGATGGGAATTCAAGATGAACGACATCACGTGGGCCGGCGTACTGACCACCGCATCCGACCTCGTGTTCAGCGGCGGCAAGGAAGGCTACTTCTTCGCGCTCGACGCGCGTAGCGGCGATCTGCTGTGGAAGGTCGCGCTCGGCGGTCAAATCAACAGCGGCGCGATGACGTATTCAGTGAACGGCAAGCAGTACATCACCGTCACTGCAGGGAACGCATTATTCGCATTCGCTCTGAGACCATAACGCCATGATCACCCGCGCCATCGTTTCGTGCGTCCTCGTCGTCACGTCGACGTCGTTTGCATCCGCCCAGACCGGCTTCGCCGATCTCATCGATCACCTGCATCTGGCTGCACCCGATCAGGCCAAGGCCGTCGAGTGGTATCGCGCCAATTTCGGCGCCGAGCCGACGCCCGAAGGCACCGATCGCGCCATGCTCGGGACGACGAGGCTGATCTTTCAGAAGAGCGAGATGCCGAAGTCGAGCCAGGGCAGCGTTCTCGAGATGATCGGCTTCTCTGTCGCCGATCTCGACGGCACGATGAAGAAGCTGCAAGCCGCCACGGTGAAGGTGGTGATGCCGGCGATGGTGATGCAAGGCGTGCGATCGGCGTGGGTGTCGGACCCATGGGGCACGTTGATCGAAGTGGTGCAGGACGAGAAGAAGCTCGGCCTTCATCACATCGTGCTCTCGAGTGCCGATCCCTCCGCCACGCTCGCGTGGTTTGCATCGACGTTCGGCGGCAAGGTCGCCAAAGCGCAGGGCGGCGTCGATGGCATCAACTACGGCGGCGTCTGGTTGTTGGCGAAGAAAGGCAACAGTGAACCGAGCGCAGGGCACTCGATCGATCACATCGGCTTCCGGCCCGCCAACGTCGACGCATCCGTCGCGGCGATGAAGGCGAAGAACGTGAAGGTCACAACCGAGCCTCGTCCGCTCACGCTTCCGAGCGGCACCTCGATGCGGCTTGCGTTCATCGAAGGCCCGGGCGGGGTGCGGATCGAGTTGGTGCAGCGAGAGAACCTCAAGTAGAGCGCACGCTTTAGCGTGCGCGAGTCCGCGGAGGCTAAAGCCTCCGCTCTACGGCGCGTCAGTCACCACGGATCGCGAGCAGCGGATCTGTGCGCGCGGCACGCAGGGCGGCGGGCAGCACGGCGCTTGCACCGGCCGCGATCAGCACCGTCGCCGCAACAACAACACTGACAACGTCGGCGCGACCGGCGGTCGTGATGATTTCGCCGAGCGCGCGTGCCGCCCAGATCGACAGCACCCCACCAACAGCGAGACCCGATCCCACCATGACCGCGCCACGAGCAAGTGTCGCACCGAGAAGATGCCGCCGATCGGCGCCGAAGGCCACCCGCACCGCCAGCTCCAATCGCCGCGACGCCACGTCGTGCGCAGCCACGCCGAACAGACCGATCGCGCTCAGGCACACCGCGAGCAGCGCGAATGCGGTGAACACCGTCGCTAGCAGACGGCGCTGAGGAACACCGGGCGAGCGGTTCACGACGTCGTGCATGGCGGTCACTCCGTACACGGGAAGACTGCCGTCCAATCGCCCGACCAGGGTTCGCACCACTGCCGCAACGTCAGCCACGGCGCGATCGCTTCGGACCACGATGATGCTTCCTCGCGACGGCACCTGCAGCGCGGGCACATACACAGTCGGCAGCGGCGCGTCATCCAGCGCGCGGTGCTTCACGTCGCCCACCACGCCCACCACTTCGATCGTCTGCGCGCCGAGGCGGATCTGACGTCCGAGAGGCCGCTGGCCCTCGAACAACCGCCGCGACAGCGATTCGCTGATGACCGCGCGCGGCGGTGCCGACCCATCGTCTCGGTCGCTGAAGGATCGGCCAGAGACAATCGGTATCCGCATCACCTCGAAGTAACCCGGCCCCGCTGCCCGCACGACCGCCTCGCGCCCCAGCTCGTTTTCTCGAAGGCCGACCGGCCGGCGGCCGCGGTCGTGGGTCAACGGCATCTCATCGATTACCGAGCCACGGCCCTGCCCCAATCGCTCGGTCAGCGCACGCTGCAACGACGCATAGAACGCCGCCACGCGTTCGTCAGTCGGGTAGTTCGCGCGAGGCAGCGCTACTGAGAGCGCCACGACGCCGCGCGGGTCGAAACCAGGATTGACCGCCAGCACGTTGAACAGTGTGCGACCGACAAGGGCCATCGACACAAGCAACACGAACGCCAATGCGACTTCGACGGCGACCAGCACGCGACGCATCGAGGTGTCCCGAGACGAGGGCGTCGTGCCTCGCCGCAGCACATCGACGATCGTTCGTCGCGTCGCCGTGAGCGCCGGTATCGACACGCACCCGACCGCGCACGCATAGGCGACAATCGCCACAACCCCGATCACCCGCCAGCTGACAATCACATCGCCGATCGCGACGGCTCTGAACTGCGCCGCCGTGAGCTGTCCCGCCACCGGTGTCAGCCAGAGCGACAGCGCCACACCGCCAAGCAGTCCCAGCGTCACGAGCAGCAACGCTTCGAGCATCAACTGTCTCGCGATCTCCGAGCTGCCGGCGCCGAGCGCGCTTCGCACCGCCAGCTCGCGACGTCGATCGATCGATCGCACGAGCAGCAATCCGGCCAGATTGGCGAACGCGATCAGCAGCGCCAGCACTGCGGCCCCGGCGAGGAGCGTGAGCGGTCTCGCCGCCTCGCCGATGATCACGTCGGCGGCGCGTGTGGCCGACGCGCGTGCCGCCGGCACCTGCATCCGACTCACATCGTCGAGAGCCGCAGCCAGATTCTGCGGCGTGCTGTTGGTCGCGAGCCGCGCGATGGCGAACACCCGGTAGCCGGTGCGAGCCGCCTCCGCGGGCGCCAGCGGAATCGGCCGCCACAGGGCTGGCGGCGCGCTAAACGCAAAACGGTCGGGTAGGACACCGACGATCGTGTGTGTCTGTGCGCCCAAGACGATCTCCCGCCCGATGGCAGCAGGATCCGCGGCAAGCCTGTTCCGCCAGAACGCACCGCTGACAATCACGACAGGCCGCCCGACGTCCGCAGCATCGAACAGGCGACCCAGCACCGGTCGCGCGCCGAGCAGGGACAGGTAGCCAGGTGTGACATCGAGTGCATTGAGGCGCTCCGCCGCGCCGAGCCCGGTGAGCGTAAGGTTGGTACCATCGAAGGCTTCGACTGCGGCCATCGATCCGGCGCGGTCTCGCCAGGCGATGAACGTGGCGTACGGCACTGCTCGCGGGGCTGCGGTAGGCTCGGCGATCGGGGTTTCACCGACGAGGACCACCGACTCGGGATTCGCGAACGGCGGCGGCGTGAGCAGCACCGCATCGACGACGGCGAAGATGGCAGCGCTGGCACCGAGTGTCAGCGATAACGTCAGCACTGCGGCACCCGCGCTGATCGGCGAGCGTCGAACGCTGCGCAGCAGGTGGAGAAGGTCGAGGCGCATACGGTCTTTGACGACTGCAGCCGCGTTCCGGCCTGACTCCGGGCAAGGGCGTGTCCTTTGCATGGCGCGGCAGGGGATCTCATCATGAAGCACCTCTTCCCCGCCGTGTTGCCCGCTGGGGCCCTGCTGCTGCTAGCGCCGATCGTCGCCGAATTCCTTCTCGGAGATTTCACGGTGAGGCAGCTCGGCTTCGTCGCGTTCTTCATCCCGCAGTACGGCGGCGGCGCACTGCTCGTGCGCGAGCTGGCTCGACGATGGCGGCGCGGCTGGCCGACGATCCTGTTGCTGGCACTGGCCTACGCGCTCATCGAGGAAGGGCTCACTACACAGTCGTTGTTCAATCCCAATTACGCGCACGAGCGCCTGCTCGACTACGGATACATCGAGGCGCTTGGTACCTCGTTGAACTGGGCGGTGTTCGTGTTGACGCTTCACGTCGTGTGGAGCATCGGCAGCGCGGTTGCCCTTGCCGAAGGATTGTCTGGGGGCCGATGGCATCTTCCGTGGCTTGGATCGCGCGGGCTAATCGTCACCGCAGTGGTGTACGCGCTCGGCTGCGGTCTGACGGTCGCGTCGACGTATGTCACGTACCCGTTCACCGCGTCACCATCGCAGCTGGGAACTGTGGTCGTTCTCGCGAGCGCCACGGTCTACGCGGCGTTTCGAATGTTCAGTGGTCCGCCGGCTCGTCGGCGCGGATCGGTCCCGTCAGCATGGATTGTTGCCGCGACATCATTCGCGCTGTGCAGCGCCTTTCATCTTCTCGACGATCATGGGCACGGACACGGGCTGCCGGCCGGATTGACCCTCACCGGTATGCTGGCGCTCGAAGCGACGGCTGTCGCGTTGTTCTCGATCTGGGCGCGCCGCGAAGGGTGGACGCCGCAGCATCCGTTGGCGGCCGCGAGCGGCGCGATCCTGACCTATGGATGGGTGGGGCTCACGAGGATGATCGGCAACGGTGCCACGGCCCTTGGCGTTCCGACAACGACGACGGACAACATCGGACAGGCGCTCCTGCTCGCGATGATGATTGGCCTGATCGGTATCGGAGCGCGGCGGCTCGATCGCGACGTCACCCTTGCGCCCCGCTGATGATCCGCAGATAGGCCCGCCACGGTCCGACCTCGTCGGTGTATTGCCGTGCGATCGCCCGCGCGATCTGCACGACGTGATCGAGATCGTGTGCGACCCACGTCGCCAGCAGCTGGCGCATCGTCACCACACCGAGCTCGGGATGCTGTCCCCGGCGATCGAGCTGCGCGTCGGTCAGATGCAGCGATTCGAGCTCGCGGAGATTCTGCCGGCGCAACGTGGCAAATTCGTCCAACAGATTCGGCAGCGGTTGGCCAGTCGAGACCGCGAACTGCGCAAAGCGATCGAACTTCTCGAACGGCCGGCTGTCGCCGTATTCGAGGATCATCTTCGCGCGCGGTATCCAATCGGTTCGCTCGCCGTGAATGAGATGGCCGACGACGTCGAACGGACTCCACGTCTCACCGCCTTCGTGCGCGGCGATCCAGCCATCCGGAAGGCCGCGCAGTATCGCGTCGAGAATGCCGGGGGTTCTCGATAACACGGCCACTGCCTCGTCCATGGCAAAAGGACGTCGAGTGCGATCGGTCTGTGTTGCCATGCCCATTCAGTCACTATACCTGCCGACAATGCCCGTGTAACGGAAGTGTCGCTACAATGAAACAGCGTGCGACTCATGCTGCGGCGTCTCCTCGCCTTCGTCGCGCTTCACCTGCTCATCACAGCGGGCGTCGCCGCCTTCTTCGCCTGGCGCTTCTCGCACAACCCGCTTGCGGCCGCCGCGCACGTGCTGCTGCTCGCTGAATGGGATCTCGCGCTCGTGGCAGTGTTCGCGGCGTTGGCCACGGTCGCACGATCGCGCTGGCCGGTGATCGCCTTCAGAACGCTGATGACATTCACCTGCACGGTGCAGGTGTATCTCTACACGCTCGACGCCGTCAGCAACGTGTCATGGGGACGCAACATCACCGCGCGGCTGGTCACCGCGTTCGCGCCCACGGTGTGGTCGGGCAGAGAGCCATTCCCCGTTGGCCCAATCGGTATCAGCACCTTTGCGGTCGCGACGATCGTGCTGATGTTCCTGGTGGTGATCTGGCGCACGCGCACGGTCGCTGACGATCCCTCGCCTGCAGGAGCTCGCGGCCTGGTGTTCGCGATCGCAGTCGCGATCGTGGCGATCTTTGCGGCAACGTTGACGTGGGGGATCACCGATCGCGACAACCTGCTGTGGAGAGACGAGCTCGTCGCCAGCTTTTTCCGTCCCGTTGGCTACGCGTTCGAGCCCACCGCGCGCCGCGAAGCCGTGGCCGAGCGCGACGCCGTGTTGCGCGCTTCCTATCCGCGTCAGGTGCTCAAGGGCCCGCGCAAGCACGTCGTCCTGATCATCGTCGACTCGCTGCGCGCCGATCGCATGCAGGTCTACGGCTATCAACGGCCGACGACACCGTTCCTGTCGCAGCTCGTGCAAAGCGGGCGGATGAAGAAAGTCGATGCCGCGTTCTCCACGTGCTCGGAGTCGTTCTGTGGGATCACCAGCACGCTCGCAGGGCGAGAGTTCCGCGACATCAGCGCGCGGACATTCCAGCTGCAGGATGTGTTGCGGGACGAGGGCTATCAGACGTGGTTCCTGCTCTCGGGCAACCACAGCGCGTGGAATGGACTGCCCAACTTCTATCACTCGAGCGACGAGACGTTCTTCGACGGATCCCAGACCGAGCGCTACACGATGGACGACGACCGTCTCGTGCTGGAAGGACTCGAGCGCGTGCCGGTTGCCTCACCCGATCAGCCGGCGTTTTTCTACGTGCACTTGATGTCCACGCACTACCTTGGCGTGCAACTGCCCGAGTCGCACGTCTTCACGCGCCCTGATGATGCGGTGAGCCCTGGACTCGAGCCGTACAAGATCCTCGAGCAGTTGAACAAGCCCGATCGCTACGACGACAAGGTGCTGCAGGTCGACGGCATCATCACGCAACTCTTTGACGCGCTTCGCGCGAAGCACTATTTGGACGATGCGATCGTGGTGGTGACGGGTGATCACGGCGAGGGATTGGGCGAACGTCACTGGGCGCACGGTTGGCATCTGTACAACGAGGACATCCGCATCCCGTTGCTGCTCTACGATCCCGATCGGCGATATCCCGACCTGTCGTTTGCCACGCAGGTCGACATCGCGCCGACGATCGTCGATCGTCTCGGCCTGCCGATCCCGGCGTCGTGGGAAGGCGAGTCGCTGCTGGCGCCGTCGCGGCGGCGGTTTACGTTGCACCAGACCTACTTCGTACCCAATCGCTACGCCGTGCTCTATCGCGACGACAAGGCGCTGTTCAAGTTCATCGCCACGCCGCAGTACGGCACCGAGGAGCTGTATGACCTCAAGACGGATCGCGGCGAAGCGCACAACCTCGCGACCGAGCAGCCGGCGCTGGCCGCCCTGCTCCGCGACAAAGTACGCGCGTACCGCGAGGCAGAACCGTAGAGCGGAGGCTTTCGCCTCCGCGGACTCGCGCACGCTCAAGCGTGCGCTCTACGTGCGCGCTACGGCGTCTTGACGATGCGAACGTTTCGCACGACAGACGGCAGGCCGGTCGAGGGATAGAGGAAGCGGGCGCCGGCGATATCGTCGGCCTCGAGCGTGCGGTTGCCCTGATTGCATGTCGACACCGACGGATACATCGTCGCGCCAGTGATGTCCGAGTGCCCCATCCCGATCGCGTGGCCGAACTCGTGGGCGGCGATGTCCTCGATGTAGAACCCGCCGGCACAGCCGGTCGATCCTGCAAAGAAGAGGAAGCCGGCGTCCCAGAACACGATATCGGCGTCGATGATGCGCCCGCCGCTCGACCACCAATACGTCGTCGCGATCGCGGAGCCGTTCGACGCGTTACGGAAGACGACCAGATTCACCTGATCGTTACCGGTCGTGGTCTGCGTGCTGCGACCGAGGTAATTGAAGCCAACTGCCGCGCCCGATTGATTCGCCCAGGCATTGGCGCCCGCCTGCATCGCGGGCTCGACGGCGGCCTCGGGAAGATCCAGGTTCGTGGTGTTGATGTAGTACGGCACTGGCACCTGGCCCCACGTGACGCCGTTCGTCGCGTACGCCCCAAGACGGCTGGGGATGATCGCTCCCACCGCCAGCATCGCTATGAGCCACGACAACTGCTTGGGCATGACTACCTCGCACTCCGGCGAATCTCGGCCAGCGTCACGTTGCTGCCGCGCACGCGATCGGATCGATCGAGCTTCAATAGACCCTGTCCGCGCAGATGCGGCACGAGCACTCCCCGGGCGTTGCGCGCGAGGTAGAACACGGCTCGATCGCCGACGGCGACTGGCTCGAGATCCGAGACGTGCAGCGTGAGGTCACCGATGGTGCCGCCCTCGACTTCGACGGTGACCGTCGACTGCGCCGGCCCCCGCAACGTCTCATCGACGGCGACGTTCACCACCGAGACGATCAATCGATCGCCGAACTCGTTGGTGCGCCACGCAGACTCCACCGTCGTCACGCGGCCGAGGACCACGCGTTCGGAGCCGCGCGCGCGTTCGGCAAGCGGCACCGGAATCGCGTCCTGCGCCAGCGCGCTGGCGGCGATGCCGACACAGAAGACAAAGATGGCTGCTCGAGTCATGGTCCGCTCACAGTTCCGACAATGCGGAGATTGGTGGGTGCGCGCGGCACGGTGCCGCCCGATGGAATGACGAAGAGCGTCACGCTTTGCGCCGGCAGTGTCACCGAGAAGCTGTTGCCGCCGACGGTGACATCGCTCAATCGCGTGATCGTGTTCGCGCTCGTCAGCTGCCACACCTGCGCCGCGCCGGTGGGCTGAAAGTTGGCGAGGTTGATGGTGGCGGCAGTCGATCCGCTCAGGACCTTGGCCACGAGCATGATCGTCAGCGCGCCGTCCGACGAACGCTGTGCGGCGAACGCCGATACCGCGTCGGGGTTTGGCGCGGAGGCCGCGACGCTCGTGTCGCCGAACCGCGATCCGCCGCCGTCGTAGTTGCCGTACATCTTCATCGCCTTGTACGTCGGCGTCGATGACGCCGGAGTCGTCCAACGAGCAGCCATGTCGAGGCCTTCGCGTCCGAAGATGCCGTAGACGTCGGCTTGTGTCGTGGCGCCGTTGATGTGGCTCTCGGCGCCCCAGTTGTATTCGGTGATGCCGGTGGCGGTGCCCGGGTAGTAGGTGTTGACCCAGTTCTTCAACCGCCGAATCAGCTGCACGCGATCGTTGATCCAGGTCTCATCGACGTACGCCGGATCCCACAACGACCGCGTCGATCGGTTGCGACGCAGCTGCATCGCGCTCGAGACGTCGTCGCTGAACTCGCCGCCCTGCGGGTAGTAGTGCACAGTGAAGACGTCGAGCAGGCGGCGTGCGGTGGCGACGTCGTTCTGATGCAGCTCGTTCAGCAGCCACGGAAGATAATCCTGGCCGCCGTGGTTGGCGCGGTCTGGCAGGAAGCTCCATCCGTGCGTGCCGCCGTACTGCTGGTCGTAGCCGCTGAAGAGATATCCGCTCCATCCCCATTCTTCCGGGCCAACGACGAGCGCCGATGGATCGACGGCTTTGATCTTGCCGGCGTAGTCGATGATCTTGGCGCGAATCTCGTCGAGGGTCTGGCCGGTGGGGTGCACATCGCGATGCGTCGAGTGCCACAGGCTGGGCTCGTTGTCGAGGATGTAGTACCGCAAACCGCCAGCGGCGTTGGTACCCCAACGGCTCACGAGGTGCTGGACCCACTGCTGCTGCAGCGTCGATGTCGACGGCACGTTGGCGTCGGCGGGATCGTTGTTCGTCACGTACCCGCCAGACGTGCGGATGCCGTTTCCCGCGTCGGGCATCCATTGCCAATCGCTGCCGGTCTGCGCGCCGTACTTCGCAATCGAGAAGCTGGCGAGCTTGCTGCGATTGGGGCCGGCCTTGGCGACCCAGTCGATGAGCGGAATGGTCAGCATCGCCTGCGCGCTGGCGGCGCGCGCGTTGGCGATGAACGTATCGCCGCGCTCGCCGGCCGTGGCGCTCGAATCGGTAATGCTCTCGAAATACCAGTCGCTGCCGCGATTGTCGGCGTTCTGCTGCCAGTTGTAGCGCGTCGTGTTATTGCCGCCGTTGCGATTCAGGGGGCTGCCGAGATCCGCTAATTGCGCCGACGTCGCATGCGCGACGCCGTAGACGTTGGGATGGATCGGATGTCGATTGGATGCGACATCGACAGCGATCGTGATGCCGCTTTGCGCGACCGGAAAGGCGCCGGCCATCGCCGCGAGCACACTGGTGACGGCCAGGCACAGCGACGTCCGAGACACACCGGTACGTGTAAAGAGTCGCATCTGAAGTGGAGGATGTCAGCGGAAGAGGCACGATCGATGCCGCAGTCGAACGCGTCAATCTTGCCCAATGCGGAAGGGGTTGACGGGAGCCAGCTGAGCTCGCCGGCGACAGAATCGTGCGTCGAACTGCACAAACGACATTCCCTCGCCGAGGAATGGAACCTGCAGCGACGCGCGATATGGCTAACAAAACTGCTATCCCTGAGCTCGAGACGCCGCAGAAAGGCCGTCCTGAGATAAAGCCCGAGATGAAGCGGCCGCAGAAGCGCGAACCCGAGATCCCGCACTTGCCCAAAAGCGACGAGCGCGTGGTCGACAAGGACGATCAGGCGGACAGCGGTCCCGATAAGGGCAACCCGATCACGCGGCAGTCGAAGGGACAGACGGCCCCGGGCGATGGACACATCGGCGCGCGAGAGGATCAAATGTCGGACACGCAGGCGCCCGCCGGCGACGCGTTCGACGACGAACCGAAGCAAGGCTGATTTGGTCCTTGGTTCTTGGGCCTTGGTTCTTGGTCCGCTAGTCCTTGGTCCGCTAGTCCTTGGTCCGCCGGTCCTTGGTCCGCCGGTTTGTGCGATGATGCGCGCGCCATGACGAACGCTCGCACATCGATATTAGTGATCGCGGTCGCGTTGGTCTTTCCGTCCTCGCCCGTGTGGACGCAGGCTCCACGCTATCCGATCACGATCGTTGCACCAGGCAAAGGGCCGTTCACGTTTCCGCCTGGATATCAGACACCCTGGGACAAGATCGAGATCTCGGTGACGGAGAAGATGTCACCGAATCTGTTCGTGCTCCACGGATCGCAGGGACTCGACCCCGCGCACCCAGATGCCTCGGGCGGCAGGGCGATGGCGCTCTTCGGCCCCGACGGCGTGCTCCTCGTCGACACCCAGAACCGGCAGGTTGCCGAGAAGACGCTCCAGGCGATCCGCTCGTTCACCGACGCGCCGATCAGAGTGCTGGTGAACACGCACATCCACAGCGACCACACCGGTGCGAACGCGTTCTTCGCCAAGCAGGGCGCGCTGATCTACGCGCAGGAGAACCTGCGCAACGAGATGCTGCGGCCGCCGCCGCGCTTGAACGGCCAGCCAGCTCCTGCCCCTGACATGGGTGCGGTGCCGATCGTGACCTACAACTACAACGCGAACACCAAGGGACAACCCGCCGTCACGTTCAACATGAACGGCGAGACCGTCGACTTCATCCCGATGATGCCGTCGCACACCGCCGGCGACACCATCGTGCGCTTCCGCAATGCGAACGTGATCTACATCGAGGACTTCTACCGCAACTTCGGCTACCCGTTTGCCGACCAGAACAACGGCGGCTCGATCAAGGGCATGCTCGACGCCGTCGACCTGATCGAGTCACTCGCAGGACCGGAGACGACGCTCGTGCCGGGTCATGGCACGCTGGTGAAGAAGCAAGACCTCCTTCCCTATCGTGCGATGCTCGTCGACGTCATGAGCAAGGTGAAGACGCTGCGCGATCAGGGCAAGACGCTGAAGGAAGTTCTGGCGATGAATCTCACCGCGCCCTACGACAAGACGACGCTCGGCGATACGCAGCAGAGCAAGGACCGCTTCATCACCGAGGCCTACGACGAAGTGAAAGACTTCCCGCCGATCGTCGACGGCAAGCGGACCATGCCGGTGCACTAAGAGCGTGTAACAAAACCGCCGAAACCTGATCCTCGTCGGCAAAGTCGCGTGAACGGGTATGGCCGCGGCACTGGGATCTCATTCACTTCGCGCTGCTGGCGTTGGTCGATGCGATTCCCCCGCTGCACGGCGAACTGCGGCGACCCCGGAAGCGGCCAAACTATGTGCTCGGGGATCGCCGCTACATGGAAGTGGCTTGGGTCGCTGGCGCCGGGTCGTGAGCGCACCTTTGCCTGGCTCAATCAGCTCCGCCGCCTACGGGTGCGGTATGAGAAGCGGGTCGACATCCGCGAGGCATTCCTTTCGCTCAGGTGCGCACTGGTTTGCTGGCAATCGCTGCGCAAGACATGGAGAACCGCTTGAGGCCGATGCCATCTTTCCCTTCTTTCTGCCGAAGTCGGGTCCCCGCGGCTGCTTGCGCCCTCTGAGCGGCAGGCCCTGGACATCGGTAAACGCTACGTTTTTCGCTCCTAACGAATGCGGGTGCCGCTGACACGATCGAACTCCTGACTGGCTCTTGCGCTGCCGGCAGCTAGCGGCTATTTTGCAGATTGCGCTTCAGGGCGCCTCCGTGTCCGCGGAAAGGACTGAGTCCACCTGAGCCTGTTCCGGACAATCTATCGTCGATGAACTCTTTTCTGCCCGAACGAGCGGACACCGGGCATCGGCTGACGCCAACGCGTCGCCATGAAAGGAGCTCATCGTGAACACACCGATCCGTCCGGCGGCCCGAACGCTGCCGGCGCATCCCGACCTCGATCAGCTGAAACGCCAAGCGAAGGAACTCCTCGACGCATATCGCAACAGTAACGACACCGCGCTTGCCGAGGTCAACGCGCACTATCGCGCCGCGAATCCGTCAACCTTTGCCCTCCACGATGCGCAGCTGGTGATCGCGCGCGCGTACGGCTTTGACAGTTGGGCGAAGCTCAAAGCGCATGTCGAAGGCGTCACGCTTCAGCGTTTCGCCGACACGGTCCGTGCCAATAACATTGCCGGCGCGCGGACAATGCTCGATCGCCGCCCGGAACTCGTGCACATGGACATGGCGGAGAGTAACGAACACCGGGCGATTCATTATGCGGTGCTGAATCGATTGCCCGACATGGTACGTCTGCTGATGGAGCGCGGCTCGGACGCGCGCAAAGGTATTTGGCCGCATCGCGACGCCACGAGCGCGCTGACGATTGCCACCGAACGAGGGTACGACGAGATTCTCGACATCATCCTCGCTGAAGAGCGGCGTCGACAAGCGCAGCATCGTCCTGACCCGGTTGCTATGCCCGCGCTCCACGAGTTCGTCGCACAGGCCGAACGAGGCGACGAGGTTGGCGCGCTCTCGGCCCTGCAGGCGAACCCTTCGCTCATTCACGAGCGCGGGCCTGATGGATGGACACCACTGCACGTCGCCACTGGGACGCTCAGTGAACGACTAGTGGGGTGGCTGCTCGACCATGGCGCGGACGTCAGAGCGAGGAATGTAAATGGTCGCACACCGCTCGATACCACGGGGGGCCGCGTCAGGTGGGACGACCGTATGGCCGAGCGCGCCAACCGCATCGGCGCGATGCTACTCGAACGAGGCGCCGACTTGAACGCGAGTACCGCGGTGCGGACGGGCAACACGGAGTGGCTCCGGCGCCGGTATGCCGAAGATCGGTTGTCGGGTGAATACGGATTGATCACACATGCCGTCGTCAGCAACCAACTCGGCGCGCTCGGTGCGTTGCTAGAGCTCGGTCTCGATCCCGACGAGCGGAGCCGGTCGACGGCGGTGGAAGAGCCGGTGTTTTCATGGGGCGAGCCACTGCGTCAATGCGCGATCGCGCGCAGGTACGACATGGCGGAACTACTTCTCGCGCGAGGCGCCGATCCGAATACGAACGTCTACGCCGCCTCGACCGCGATGTTCAACGCGTATGAGGCGGGCGACCAGAAGATGATCGCGCTGCTCGAGCGATATGGCGGGATCGTGGACGCGGCCATCGCCGGCTCCTTTGGGCTGGTCGATCGCGCGAAACACATGCTCGCGGATGAAGCCGCGGGGCGTCTACACGAACGCGCCGTCTGGCCTGGAGGAACGGTGGCTGGCGCTCTGCTCCAGTCCGGCGCTGATGCAGGCCATCCCGAGATCATTCGGCTCGCGCTCGATCACCTCGACTGGCCGCCGGGTGACGGCCGATGGCATTGGAATCTGATGCGGCCGCTTGGTGGCCACGCGGACGCGGAGCGCGATCGCTTCGCGACCTGCTTTCGTCTGATGATCGAACGATCGGGTGCCAATGTGCTCGGGCCGTACGGGCGCACGATTCTTCATGACGTGGCCGCCGCCTGGCCTCGCGGATCCGTTTCCACCGCTGACGAGCGCGTCGTGCTTGCGACGATGCTGCTGGATGCCGGCGCTCGCCTCGATGTTCGGGACGATCTGCTCAAGAGCACGCCACTCGGGTGGGCGTGTCGATGGGGTCGTACCGAGCTGGTGGAACTCCTGCTGACTCGCGGCGCGGATCCGATTGAGCCTGATGCGGAGCCGTGGGCGACACCCGTCGCATGGGCAACAAAGGCAAAACATCATGAAGTGCTGACGCTGCTACGGGCGCGTGTGGCGGAATAGCTCCTGAGAAGTCGCGCAATGTTTATCAATCCGCCGCGAAGGCACCCCACCCGACGGCCGCCAATTAGGGTTTTGTTACAAGCTCTAAGCCAGGTGGACCGGCTGTCGAAGCGCCTGCATCCGGTCTGCGAATTGGACGAAGCCCTTGACGAACGTCTCGAGGCGCGCGCGGATCGCTTCATCGACCAGATGTCCGTCCTTGTCGAAGACCTTGGCGGCACCCGACACACCCAATCGTCCTTCGAAGTACGGCAGCGTGCCGAGCGTGCGCAGGATCGGCAGCCACGCGGCTTGCGACAGCAGCGTGCCGCCTTGGCCTGGCGTGGCCCCCATGATCGCGAACGGTCGGCCCTTGAACACGCGCGGGATGTCGGCAGGCGGACGCGACAGCCAATCGAT